>Ga0105048_10004091_pt1 | contig 23868 bp, 13 predicted proteins | sample MAT05_FD_78382 | JGI IMG/M metagenome (GOLD analysis project Ga0105048, IMG submission 78382) | Freshwater microbial communities from Lake Fryxell liftoff mats and glacier meltwater in Antarctica - MAT-05 | ecosystem: Environmental > Aquatic > Freshwater > Ice > Liftoff microbial mat | place... | reverse complement strand
TATTTGCATTTACGATGAATCGTCTTCGACTGGGAGTCATAGGCACCGGCCGCATGGGCAAAAGCCATTGCCGCATCTATTCGAACCTGCGGCATGGTGAACTGGTCGGTGTCTACGACCAATTCCTGCCTGCCGCGCAGGCTGTGGCGCAAACCAATCTGGCCGAGTGCTATACCAACCTGGATGCGCTATTGGATCAGGTGGACGCCGTCAGCATCACCACCCCGACCCCGACTCACTTTGAACTGGCCATGCGCTGCATCGAACGTGGCGTGCATGTGCTGATCGAAAAACCCGTTACCCATTCTCTGGAGCAGGCCCGCCAACTGGTGGCTGCGGCCGAGGCCAGTGACCTCATTGTCCAGGTCGGCCACATCGAGCGATTCAACCCGGCCTACCGCGAGCTCAAAAATCTGGTGGATGGCGCAACTGTGATGTCGGTGGATTTTCGCCGGCTCAGCCCTTATCGCGGCAGTAACATGGATGTGGATGTGGTGCTGGATTTGATGATCCACGACATTGACCTGGCGCTGAATCTGGCTGGCGAGATGCCGCAGCAGATTTGGGCCAGCGGCATTTCAGCTTATGGCGAAGCAACGCGCCCGGTTGCGGGACAAGCTGGGGCTACAACACTGGAGAACGGGGTTGTGAACGAAACCCCCAACGGCCGCACCCCTGTCGGCACAACGTCCATGATGGCGAATCAGCACGGCGTCATCGACTATGCCGTGGCCCAATTGAGATTTGCCAGCGGACTGATGCTGATGCTGACGGCCTCGCGCCTGACCGAGCAAAAGGTGCGCATTGCCGAAGTGACTGCGCTGGAGGCGTTTATTACGGCCGATTTGCTGAATAAATCGGTATTGGTCTACCGCAGCACGATTGGGGAAAACGTGGAACAGGGGCTGCGCGGGGTGAAATATCGGCAGGAGAATATAGTAGAGCGGATTCAAGTGCCTATTTTCGAGCCCCTATATCTGGAGCTGCAAGACTTTGTAGATTGCGTGTTAGAGGGGCGCAAGCCACAAGTGACGGCCCAGGATGGCATGAACGCGCTGGCATTGGCCGAAGATATTCGCAGCGCCATTCTGCCCGGCTTGATCCGTCGCGGCCTGTGAAGATTTTAGAGAAGTGAAGCGAAGGGGAAATCTAATGAATTTATCGATCGTGATTCCATGCTACAACGAGGCCGATAATGTGCCGAAACTACGGGATGAATTTTTTTCGGTCGTGGCGGCGTTGGCAAAAACGCGCACGGTCGAGGTAATTTTTGTAGACGATGGCAGCCAGGACCATACCTGGGCCGCCTTGCACGAGGCTTTTGGTAGCCGCGATACGGTGACGAAGTGGGGGGCGGCCGTTCGCTTCGAGCGGCATCCCGTGAATCGAGGCCTGGGCGCGGCCATTCGCACCGGCCTGACCGCGGCGCGGGGTGAAATTATTGTGACGGCCGATAGCGATGGCACCTACCGCTTCGAGACCATTCCAGCCTTGATTGAGGCGTTGACGCCGGACCTGGACATCGTGACGGGCTCGCCTTATCACCCCAAAGGCCATGTCGATAACGTGCCGCAATACCGGCTGGTGTTGAGCAAGGGCTCGTCGTTTTTATATCGGTTGCTGGTCGATCGCCGGTTGCACACCTATACCGCTCTATTTCGGGTGTATCGCCGCCGGGTCATCGAGCAAATTACGTTTGAGAGCGATGGATTTCTGGCCGGCACCGAACTGCTGGTGAAAGCCATTTTGCACGGCTTTCGCGCAGGCGAATATCCCACCACCTTGCATGCGCGCGTGTTTGGGGTGAGCAAAGCCAAAATCGCCCGCACCGTTCGGGCGCACCTGAAGTTTCAGGGCAGCGTGCTGCTGCATCGGCTGCGCATTCGGCCGATAGTGCAGATAGTCAAGCCGACTCGCAGTCCGGTGATTTAGGCTTCGCCGCACCAGTTATTGCACATAGCCCGCATTCATGAAAATTGTTTCCATCGTCGGTGCTCGTCCCGAATTTGTTCAAGCCACACCGCTCAGCCGGGTGTTGCGCCTGTGCTCGGGAGAACCGCGCTCAGGGCAGCCGCGCCATCAGGAAATTCTGGTGCATACGGGTCAGCACTATGACTACCGCATGTCGCAGACCTTTTTTGATGAGTTGGGCACGCCGGCCCCGGATTACAACCTCGAAGTGGGTTCCGGCTCACACGGCCAGCAAACTGGCGAAATTCTGGCCGGCATCGAGCAGGTGTTGTTAAAAGAACAGCCCGATTGCGTCATCGTTCGGGGCGATACCAACAGCACACTGGCCGGCGCGTTGGCGGCCAGCAAGCTCACGGTGCAGGGGCGGCGCATTCACCTGGCCCATGTCGAAGCTGGCGAGCGCAGCTTCGACCGGCGCATGCCCGAGGAGATCAACCGCATCGTCACCGACAGCATCTCCGATGTGCATTTTTGCGTGAGCGGCACGGCGCTTCAGCGGCTGGCCGCCGAAGGTATCACGACCGCCCACCATGTCGGCGATGTCATGCTCGATGCCATGCAGCACAACCGGCCGATTGCCGAGCGCAACAGCCGCATTCTGGCCGAGCTTGAGCTGACGCCGGGCCAGTTTGTGTTGGTGACGGTGCATCGGGCCGCCAACACGGATGACACGGGGCGTTTGCGCGGTATTGTGCAGGCGCTGAACGCGACGAAGGAAACGGTGGTGTTTCCCATGCATCCGCGCACGCAGGGCAAGATTGCCGAGTTGGGGCTAACCTTTGGGCCGCATGTGAAGGTGCTGGGGCCGGTGGGTTACTTCGACATGATTACCCTGGAAGCCAATGCCCGGTTGATTGCCACGGATTCGGGCGGCGTGCAGCGTGAGGCCTACTTTTTGCAGCGGCCGTGCCTGACCTTGCGCGACGAGACGGAATGGACCGAGACGGTGCAGGCCGGCTGGAATGTGCTGGTGGGAGCAGAGCCGGAACGCATTTTGCAGGCCTGGCGTGGATTTGCGCCGCCGGCTGAGCAACCGCCAATTTTTGGGGACGGGCACGCGGCGGAGAAGATTGTAGAAATTTTGGAACGCAACGTCTGACGTAGACGATTACGTAGACGTAGACGATTACGTAGACGTAATCATAGGCATCAACACACTAAACCACTATGAAAATAGCAATCGTCGGCGGCGGCATTATGGGCATTACCCTGGCGTATTACCTGTCGAAACAGGGCGCTCAGGTCGAGATCTTTGAGGCTTCGCCGATTTTAGGTGGACTGGCCGGACCTTTGACATTGCCCGACGGCACCGACGTGGATCGCTTTTATCACGTCATCCTGAAAAGTGACGAATTTCTGATGGGCCTGTGCGAAGAATTGGGCCTGACCGACCAGCTGCGTTTCAACACCACCCGCACCGGCTTCTACTGGCGCGGCAAGCTCTACAGCATGAATAACGTGATTGAGTTCATGCGCTTCCCTCCGCTGGGTTGGGTCGATCGATTTCGACTGGGGGTGACGGTGCTGGCCGCGCAGCAAGTCAGCGACTGGCAGCGGCTGGAAGGCGAGAGCGTGGAGAAGTGGCTGTTGCGCTACGGCGGCAAAACCACCTACGAGAACATCTGGCGGCCCATGCTCAAGGCCAAATTTGATGGCGGGTTCGATGATGTGCCGGCCACCTGGATGTGGTCGCGGCTGGTGCGGATCAAGAGCATGCGCAAGGGTGTGAGCCAGAAGGAAAGCTCCGGCCATCTGCTGGGCGGTTACATGACTTTGCTCAAAGCCATGCTGAAGCGGATCGAGGCGGCCGGTGGCAGCATTCACCTGCAAACGCCGGTGCAGGAGGTGGTGATCGAAGGGCAGGGTGACGGTGCTGGCCAGGCCGTGGGGTTGCGGGTGAATGGCGAGGTGCGCCGCTTCGACAGGGTGGCCGTGACCATGCAAACGCCTGTGTTTCAGAAGCTGATTCCCAGTGCGCCGCAGGTCTATCGCGATTTCTTGGGCAAGACCGACTATTTGGGCATCGTGTGTCCGCTAATGGTGCTCGACAAACCTCTCACCGGCTACTGGACCGTCAATATCACCGACGACCGGTTTCCTTTTACCGGCATTGTCGAGACCACCACCTACATTGACCCGCAGGACGTGGGCGGTCATCACCTGGTGTATCTGCCCAAATACACCCAACCCGGTAGCCAGTGGCAGAAGATGAGCGATGACGAGATTCGCCAGATCTGGCTGAAGAATTTGAAAGAGATGTTGCCGGAATTCGATGAGCGCAGCGTGCGCTACTTCCTGGTGCACCGCGAGCGCTATGTCGAGCCGTTGCATCCCCTGAATTCAGCTGGCAGCATTCCGCCGGTTCAAACCCCGGTGAAAAACCTCTACCTGACCACAACAGCCCAGATTTACCCCGCGCTGACCAATGGCGAATCGGTGTCTCGGCACGCCAGCCAGGCGGCCCACACCATTTTGCAGGCTTGAAAACCTAAATCGAGTGGTCAGGGCCGTTCAATCCACAATTCATTAAACAACACCCATTCAAGATAATTTCAAATTGGCTTTTGTGTAACCAGCATTGCGATGGCCATCGCAATGCTGGTTAGGTTATTCATAGAGTTGTGCCAAAAGCATGCAGCATCGCGCTGCTTGCACGACTGTCACATGACAAGGCTCTATCTTGTCAGCTCAACATCTGTAACTGCTAGATGGCAGTGTATGGATGTAAAAAAAAGGGGTATGGCCGATTGGTCGTGCCCGAACTGACCGATGTGCCGGTGAGAATGCTCAAACATTTGGATATATTGCTGCGAAAGACTGCGGCAGATATGCTGGATGCTCAAGCTTGTCGGCTGTTACTTTTCTTGTAAAGAGATTCGTGCAGAAATAATTTGCATCGTGTCTCGAAGTGCTTGAAATGCTGTGACGCTTATCACAGCTGTCTATTCAATATTTGATCGAGGAATCTGTCCGAAATTGCGACGAGCTTAGCTGCCCATCATTACCTTTCAACGTACTTCATCAGGTTAAGCTCATTCAGGGGGAGAGTGAGCGGAATGCTGCAAAACATAGACATCGACGCACGTGCGCGCCTGCTCGGCGCCACACCGGCGCGCGGTAGCACACAACCGCCTCGGCGATCTGCCGGCTCGGGTTTGCTGGTGTTGCTGGTCATTGGGTTGGCCGTGGGCCTGTTGCAGGGCCTGGCCACCTTGCAAGTGAGCGCGGCCACCACCGGCCGTGCCGATGCGATTGTGTTGGTGAACTCCGACAGCGCGCTCTTTGGGGATTACGCCGTCTACATCGAGCCTTATCTCGATCATCTGGGCGTGCCGCATGTCGTGGTCGATATTGCCAGCAGCGCGGTGCCGGCCAATATTGGCGATTACGCCCTCATCATCATCGGCCACAAACGCATTGATGTTGGCAACACCTATTTGAGCGGGGCCGAACAAACTCTGCTCACTTCGGCGGTCAATGGCGGTGCCGGTTTTCTCAACTTTGACAACGACCTGGCCAGTGGAACCACCGCGCGCTACAGCTGGATTCAAACGATTTTCGGCTTCGGCTACACCACTGCCTCAGCTTCGACCAACGTCGTCATCAATAATTCGCCGTCCATGGGCGATTACATCGTGGACATGCAGGACAACGGGGCCACGTATACGTTTTACAACGGCGGCATCACCCCTTTGGGAGTGACGTTGGGCTCCAATTCGGCCTCGGTTGCCACCTTGAACAACAGGCCGTTTGTGGTGGCCCACCAATATGGTCAGGGTCGGGCCGTGCAATGGACCAGCTATGACTGGATGTCGCCGGTGGTGTGGGGCAATGTGCGCGGGTTCGATGACCTGATCTGGCGCGGCATGGTGTGGGCGGCGCGCAAGCCGTTTGTGATGCAGGGGATGCCGAACCTGGTCACCTTTCGCGTCGACGACTGCACCGGCCCCTACGACTGGATGACCACGGCTGGCAACTATGGCTGGAAAATGTGGTGCGGCTACTTTATCGATGATCAGAGCACGACCGATATCAATCTGATGCGTAACCTGATCCAGCAGGGCAAGCTCACGGTCTCGATGCACGCCAACGCCCAAACCGACTGGGCCTATTACGATTACACCAATCGAACCAACTGGTCGAATAGTGTGTGGAACCAATATTGTGCCGATGTCACGGCGTTCCACAACAACAATAACCTGCCGATGTCCAAGTATGTGGTGCCGCACTATTACGTGTGGGGCGACAACACGCTGTCTTGCCTGGACAATTGGGGCGTCGAGTTTATGGGCACCGTCAGCCAGCCCGGCCAGATGTATTGGGGGCGGGCCAATGTCCGGCACGCCCCATTTGGCAAGACGGAGCTGTGCTGCGAAGACATTCCAAACCAGCCGGTGTATTTTGCCGACTTCTTTACCGTGCCCGGCCAGCCTCAGTTCAACAACACCTTCTTCAACGTGGTCACCGAGATTCGCGATGAGAACGGTTACGAGTGGTATCCCACAAGCGATGTCGCCGGCACTGTCGGGCACGGCGTGGCCCAGCTCAAACGCGCGTTCAAAGGCATGTATCTGCCGACGCTGTTCACCCACGAGTATTACATTCAAGATATCAGCGCGACCAGTTGGAACAGCATCATGTCGCAGATTTCGAGCCAGATTGCGGCGTATGATCCTGAGTATGTGACGATGGACTATGCCGCTCAGTATGTGCGCGCGCTCTACACGTCCAATATCGCATCCAGCACATTCGACGCCGGCAACAATCAGCTCACCACCGTGCTGTCGGGCCAGACGGATTTGAACACGCGCTTTCGTGTGTTTACGGATGATGGCGGCGCCATTGGTGAGGATTGGGTGACCGTGCCCACGTTCAACGGCAACACCACGGTCTATTACACCGTGGGCGGCAGCCCAGCGCCGACGGACACGCCCGCACCACCCACCTCGACATCGACGCGCACGCCCACCCGAACACCCACGCGCACCCCAACCGCGACCAACACGCCGATGCCGGCCACCTCGACATCGACTTCTACACCGACGCCGACCGCGACCAACACGCCGGTGCCGGCTACATCCACGTCGACTTCAACATCGACACCAACCCGAACCCCAACCGCAACGAACACGCTGGTGCCGGCCATCTCCACGCCGACCTCGACGCGGACGCCAACTCGAACACCGACGGGCACACTGGTGCCGGTCACCTCAACATCAACCCCGACCGGGACGCCGACAGGCACCCCGGCTGCGGCCATATCTACAGCGACTCCCAACCCGACGCACACACCGACCAGCACGAATGCGCCACCCACTTCGACCGCAACCGCCACACCGACTCTGACGCCAACGCCGGTGGTCCCAACATTGACGTCGACGCCGAGTGGAGATGCGTGTGCGTTCCCGCAAAATAGCGTGCTCGACACCTTTACCGCGCCGAACGGCCCATTAAGCGCGGCCTGGCAGGATCTCGGGGCGGGCTACCGGATCAGCAATAACGAGATGCGGGTTAATTCGGGCGAGCAGTATGTGTTGTGGAATACGGCATGGGGACTTGCCCAAGAGGCATTTATCACCTTCAACGCGATTGATGCCAGTGCCACCGAGTTTGACCTGGTGCTCCAAGCCCAGGGCAATGCGTGGAGCGATGGCGCATTAATGCTGTATTACGACCCGGCCGGCCACACGGCCCAGATTTGGACCTATTCGCCGGGGCAGAGCTGGCAGCAACACGGCTCCACCTACGCGCTCATTTTGCAGCCCGGCGATGTGTTTGGCGGCCGCGTTTACGCCAGTGGTCTGGTCGAAATGTATCGCAATGGTGGAATCGTCGCTTCGGCCAATGTCTCATCGTGGACCGACTTCAACAAACCGGGCCGGGCCGGCTTGTGGATGATCAATGCGCCCAACGCCAGCATGGACAACTTCGGTGCCGGCGCAGTCACAAACTGCAATCGCACGACCAATGACTATGACGCGGCACCTCCGCCCGAAACCGCTGTGCCGAGGTTTCCCATGGGTGTGCAAGCTGAGGCTGTGGCCACCAGCGACGGCACGCACGTGAGCTGGACCACCTACCGGACCCAAACCGTCTCGCAATTCCGCCTATTGCGCAGCGAGAGTTCAGATCGCGCTGCCGCGGTGGAAGTGAATACGAGCACGCTATCGGGTGAACCGCAGGTGCGCGGCAGCTACAGCTTTGTAGACACTGGGACGCGATCGCTACCGATTCAGTCCGAGCGCAGCTATTGGCTTCAGGTGGTGTATGCCGACGGCCATGTGGAAGAATTGGGGCCGATTCCTGTGGAGCCTGGGCTGGGTAATCCGTTTATGACCCTGTATATGCCGGTGATCTCGCGGTAATCAGGCTCATTTGTGGTCGGCATCTATTCGGTGTTCAATGGACTGGGTGCCGGCCACCGAACTTGCACGGACACCGCCCTCATCAGTCTGTGTCATCATTGGCACTACACAAAGCCAGTAACTACTCAGGCCTTTTGGACAGGATGAACAGGATTTACAAGATTGGGAGCGGATTTCCATCCTGTAAATCTTGTAAATCCAGTCTCAAAATCCGGGGCTGAGCAGTTACCAAAGCCACTCGAATTCATTCGATTTCACTCAACGTCACACTACATCACGTCCTGTTGCCAAATCAATCTCGTTCATCTCAATTTCATTGGAGCCAAAGCTGTCATGAGTATTCAGTCTGTCACCGACTCCGCCGAGTCATCGTTATCACCCACATCCGTGCATGTGCTGCCCATGGTGCGGCCGGCCCGGCTGGCCGGTGTCTTGCACTACATCGCGCTGTTGGCATTGATGGGGATGGCTGCCGGGTTGGTGTTATTTCGCCTCGATCTCTTTCCCGCCATCTGGTTTGATGAAGGTTGGTGGTTGCAGATCCCCAAAAACCTGGCGCTCTATGGCCAATACGCCTCGCGCAGTTCAGAGGGGTTTCGCTACACCGACACGATCATCAGCGCATCGCCGGCCTACTTTGGCCTCATCGCCGGCGCATTTGAGGTGTGGGGGGTGGGACTGTGGCAGGCCCGCTTCCCCGTGGCGCTGTGCTTTCTGGTGTGCTGCATCCTGGTCTATCTGATTGGCCGCAAGCTGTATGACCCGACCGTGGGGTTGATCGCGCTGGCCCTGTTCATCTTCATCAAGCCTCTGGCGGGCGATAACTTCACCTCGGCCCTGATCATGGGTCGAATGGCGATGCCGGAAATTCCGGCGCTGGTGTGTTTTCTGGCCGGCGTGTATGTGTGGCTCCAATCGTTTGACATGGCACAAGACGCGCGCCGGCGGCTGATGCTGATTGGATCGGGCATCCTGCTGGGGCTGGCTTGCACGATCAAGAGCCAGTTTTTGCTGGTGGTGATGCCGACGCTGATTGTGCTGTTTTTGGTCGATGTGTTCTACTATCGCAAGCGGCGCGTTCAATACTACGTGCTGCCATTTCTGGTGTGCGGCGCCATGATCGCGCTCAACCAGGTCTTCATCTTCCTGATTTTGGGCAGCGAGAACTATGCGCGCTTTCTGTCGGATTTCAGCGCGGCTTCAGGGCCGCAGGTGCGCGTGTTGCTCTCGCCCAAGTCCATGGCCTCGGCGGTCAGCTTCTTTCTGAGCAGCAGTTACACGCCCTTTTTAGTGCCAGCGGTGCTATACGCAGCTGTGGCGTGTCTGGATCGTTCGGCCGCCAACATTCGGCGCTGCTTTCTGGCCGTGTTTGTGCTGGGCTGGTTCGCCTGGTTTGCCTTTGCATCGGTGGCATGGGCGCGCTACGCCTTCCCGGCGCTGGCGGTCAGCCATGTGCTGGTGGCCGTGCTGCTGGTCGATCTGGCCCGCAAGCTGACGAGCGCGTTGGCGCGTTCGACCTCCGATGCACCCGACACGATACCCCTGAGCCGCATGACCCGCATGGCCAAAACGGCCGGGGTGTGGGCGGTGTTGGTGTTGCTGTTGGCGACCTCGGCCTGGCCAGTGGTGCGTGAGGTGGCGCGTGCCAGCAAAACGCCGGTGCAACAGTTTGTGGACTATTTGGATAAGGGCATCACCGACGATAGCGTGATCGAGACCTGGGAGTGGGAGGTCGCGTTTTTGGCGGGGCCGCTCAACTTCCATCACCCGCCGACCCTGCTGCTGAACACGGCCATCACCCGCCAGCAATTTGGCCAGACCACCCAGACCTGGGATTACGACTTTGAGCAGGCCAACCCGCGCTATCTTGTGTTGGGGCCGTTTGGCAAGTGGGTGGGTTTATATCCCTCGGAGTTTCTGAATACACGCTGCACCAAGCTGCTCACGGTCGGCGAATACGATCTGTATCAGATTAACTGATGAAAGGGTTGTTTGACTTTATGAAGTTTGGACCGAGGCAATGTTTGGCTAATCGGAACGCCGAGGTGTCTTTGGCGGGTCTCTGATTTAAGCGTGCTACATTGTTGCCCCTTATGAAGGAGCCATCCGAGCCTGTTCACGTCAACCGCCGTTCATTCTTAAAAGGTAGCGCTGCCACTGTTGCAGGGGTAGGCGCGAGCGCGGGCGCGAGTGCGGGCGCGAGTGCGGCCACCTCGGCCCTGGGCAATGATGACAGTAGTGCCGCACCATCACCGCTTGTTCCCACTGTGACGCATCATGCGCCGGCCGTGGTGGGCGGCGCGCTCAACCCCATCGTCGCCGAGAACCAGATGCCTGGTACCCCCGATTGGGCTATCACCCGATTACAAGGCGATATTGAAGGCTATGCGTCTGAGACGAGCGTGGTGGCCGGCAACACCATCACCTTTTTTGTCAGAACGGCTGCCGCAACGTTTGATCTGTTGATCTATCGCGCTGGCTACTATGACGGCATTGGCGCGCGGCTGATCGCCGAGGTGCGCGGGGTGGGTGGCGTCGTTCAGCCGCCGCCGGTGCAGGACGATTTCACTGGCCTCGCCTCTTGCGCGAAATGGACGCCCTCGCACCAGATGACGGTGCCGGACACCTGGGTCACCGGCATCTACTTTGTCAAATTGTGGCGGCCCGACACCGGTGGCGAGGGTTGCATCTACTTCACAATGCGCGAAGACGATGCTGCACAACAGCGCCGAGGTGGCAACACGGGCAGCGCCGTGGGCAGCGATATTTTGTTTCAGCAAGGCGTCACGACTTATCAAGCCTACAACCCGTATGGCGGCAAGTCGCTCTACCAGTTCAACAGCAGCCAGTGCCACACCCTGTCCGAGGGGCCGCGCGCGGTCAAAGTGTCTTTCGACCGGCCTTACGCCCACCCGCTGTATGGACAAAACCAATTCTTTTTGGGCGATTTCCCAGTGGTCTATTGGCTGGAAGCGCAGGGCTACGACGTGAGTTACTGCACCAGCCTCGACACCCACCGCAGCGGCAAACCGGGTGAGGCGAATGGGTTGCTCGGCCACCGCACATTTTTGTCGGTCGGGCACGACGAATACTGGTCGCAGGAAATGCGCGATGCCATTATGGCCGCGCGCGATAGCAAGGTTCATCTCGCTTTTCTGTCGTCGAATGTGAGTTATTGGCGGGTGCGGCTGGAGCCTGATCCGCACACGGGCCGGCCCGACCGCGTGTTGTGCTGCTACAAAACAGCCGAAAGCGGCGCGGCCGATCCCATTAGCCCGACCAGCACCTGGCGCGACCCCGCAATTCAGCAGCCCGAAAATAGCGTGGTTGGGGTTCAATATGTCGGCGACAACGGCAGTTGTTTCTTTCCCATTCGCGTGTCGGCGGCGCAAGGCAAAGACCGCATCTATCGTCACACGCCTCTGGCCAACATGGAACCCGCGCCCTACACCGACGTGGGTCACCGACTGGTGGGTTGGGAGTGGGATTCGGTGGTGGCCAATGGATTTGAGCCGCCCAACCTGACGGTGCTGGCCTCCACCCCGACCTATGGCAATGTGCTGGACGATGTTGGCCGTTTCTATATCACCGGCAAAGCCTCGTCCAGCATCACGCGTTACATCGCAGCCAGCGGCGCCAGCGTGCTTGCCGTTGGCACCAATCAATGGGGATGGGGGTTGGCTGTGTTTGAGCCTGATACACGGGTTCAACAGGTGATGTGCAATGTGCTGGCCGATATGGGTGCGCTGCCGGCAACTCCCGATGATGCGCTGGTGCTGGATGTGCCGGCTGCGGCCCCGTCGAAACGCCGCTTTCGAGATGGCACACAGCCCGAACTGGACTTTATTCGAACGGAGCCGCAGGCAAAATTTGGTCTCTCGGCCATTCATTCCACCCGTGCCTTGCCGGTCACCAGTGCCGATCCGGTTATTTCCAATGTGTCTTATGCGGCCGACCGAAATTCGATCACTCTATCCTTTGAAACCGACGTGGAAACGTTGGGGCAGGTTTGGATGCGGATTGCGCCGACCCGATCCGACTATCGCTTGTCGGCGGACCTGGGTTGGCGCCTGCCCATGGATGTCTCGAACATCAGTGAGCCCTATGCCACGCGGCATCAGCTGTCGATCCAATTGTTGGACCCAGGGCACACCTATTACGCCACGCTTGTCGCCATGAATCGCGACTTGCGGGTCACGATTCTGGACGAGCAGCGTGTCGAGACGGCCCCTGGTAATGCCGTGGATACCTTGAAGTATTCGGCGCGAACGCTGTATCGGTCGCTGCCGTGTTGGGTACGGGAGCATGGTCCCTTGGCCGTTTTTGGGGTGGTGGCGGTGGCCGCGAGTGGTGTGCTGTGGCGGCTCAGACGGGTTCGTCAAAAGAGCAGCACATGGGCCGAAAAATCAGGTTAAAGCACAGGTGTGCAGAAATGCGTAATTAGAGCAAATTGCGAGATGGCATGCGATGGATGACCCACCCCTAACCCCTCCCAAAGGGAGGGGGATTCCGCTCTCCCCTCCCTTTGGGAGGGGCTGGGGGTGGGTTCATTTTCGGACACCAATCAGCAATCTGCTCTAAGAAAATAGACGTAAGCGGGATTAAAAATCTGTTGGGGTAGGGGCAAAGCATTCGCCTGCAAAGTTTATGGTTGCTGTGGTTTTGTGGGCGAATGCTTCGCCCCTACGACGACGTAAATACTTATTCCTGACACTGGCTAATAAATTCAAGCGAGCACTTCAAGGAACGACACTGAGCATGAACAAACTCACATGGTGGTTGATCTGGATCGTCGCCAATGGCATCGGCTTCACGCTGGGTGAATTGCTGGGCGGCCGCTCGGGTGTGCCGCTACGGGTGAGCGAGGCCACCGGCCTGACCAGTGGCGCATATTGGGGCGCATGGAGCCTGCTATACGGCGCCTCATTCGGCACCTTGCAGGCCCTCGTGTTGCGTCGTCGAATTCCAACGTTGAATGTGCTGGCGTGGGTTGTGGCCACTGCCATTGGCTTTGCCGTGGGCACCACCGTGGGCGCTCGACCTAGTTTTGTGTTTTCACCCAATCCGGTGTTGATGGGCGTGATATACGGCATCGTCGTCGGTGGTTGTCTGGGTCTGACCCAATGGCGCGCCTTGCACAGTGCCCTGCCCGGTGCGCTGCGCTGGCTGCCGGCCAGCATCGTGGTGTGGATCATTGGCGAGACGGCGGCCTTCACCATCGGCTTTGGCCTCCAGAACACACCCATCGTCGGCATCATCATCGGCGCGGTCAGCGGCCTTTTGCTGCTGTGGTTGTGGCCTGCGCCTAACCCAAGGCTGGAACCCACCCCGGTCTAAGTGGCCGACTCATTTCACTATTTTTACAGCCACCTACACACTTGCAACACTCGCAAGAATTGAGAAGACATCATGGCCAAACCATTCCCTTTGGACTCTGCATCACCGCCGGCCATGCCTGCCGCTTCAACAACCCAGCTTGAATCCAGCCGTGCGAAACGCCTTCGTAGCCTGCTGATTCTGGCGGCCATTGCCGTGTTGTTCATCGCGCTCACCCCGAATCTGACCCGCTTCCCGGTCACCTGGTTCGATGAGGGCTCGCATTTGCATGTACCCAAAACGCTCGTGACATATGGCGTATATGCCGACTACAGCAGTGAGGGCTTTCGATACTACGGCCCCACCATCGGCGTTGGCCCCACTGTCATGCTGCCGATTGCGGCCGTGTTCTCCGTGTTTGGCATCGGCCTGTTGCAGGCGCGTTTGGTGATGGTGTTGTATCTGGCCATCAGCATTGTGCTGTTCTACGTGCTGGCGCGCCGGCTTGGCAGCACTCGTTTTGCCCTGGTGGCCACGGCCTTGTTGCTCACCTCGCAAAGTGTGTCGTTGATCGAGTATGGCAGGCAGGTGTTGGGTGAAGTGCCCGCGCTGGTGTTCATGCTGCTGGGACTGCTGGCCTGGCAACCGGCATTCACCGAAATCAATCCCAGGCTGCGCGGCTGGTTGCAGCTGATCTTCGTCGGAATCATGTTCGGCCTCACCACCATCACCAAGAACCAGTTTTTGTTGGTGCTGGCGCCCTCGCTGGGGCTGGCGTGGCTGGTGTGCTCGGTGTTCCTACGCCTGCGTTGGCAGACCTTTGCCGCCCGGCAGACTGTTGCCGCCCGGCAGACTGTTGCCGCCCGGCAGACCTTTGCCGCGTTGCCCCACCGCCTGTTTTTAGTGCCGTTGATCGCGATGATGGCGTGCTACGGCATCTGGCAGGTGTTGATTGTGCTGTCGCTGGGCCCCTCCAATGTGCAGGAGAACTTTCGCATTCTGCGCGATGCCACCGCCGGTGCCGCCTTTGTGTTCTCGACCGATGCGATGCGACGGGCCGGCGGTGAGCTCTTGAGCCAGCGCGCCTATGGCCGGCTGGTGTTGCCGGCGCTGGGGTATGCCGCGCTGCTGGCATGGCTGTTGCTCAAGCCGGCTTCGTCGAAATCCACCACCCGCACATGGCCGCAGGCATTCGAATCCAACACGCATTTCTGGTTGGTGCTGTTTATTTTCGTCGGCATCAATATGGTCTGGTTCGTCGGCGCGTCGATTGGTTGGGTGCGCTACGCCTTCCCTGGGCTGGTGCTATCGGCCCTGTTTGTGGCGCGGCTGCTGGGCGATCTCGTCAATGGGTTTGGCTTACAGTGGCCGTTGAATCGATCTACACCATCCACACGATCTACAACCGGCCAAAATGCCGCGCGCATTCCCACCTTGCTGATGACGGTGTTGACCTGGGGCGTGGTGGCATGGGCGGTTTTTGTTGTGGTCACCAACAGCGTGGGGCTGGTGCAAAATGTGGCCGCGCCGCCTCCGCCGGCCGCGCAAAACATGGCCGCGTATCTGGATGAGCATGTGCCGCTCACCGCCACCATCGAAACCTGGGAACCTGAGATGGGCTTCCTGACCGATCATCGCTATCACTTTCCACCCAATGCCTTGCTAAGCAAGTCTGTAAACCTCATGTTCTCGCAAGGCCCAGACCTGGCCGGCTTTTACAACTTCATGGAAAATACCACCGGCGCGCCGCCGCCAGACTACGTGCTGCAAGGCAAGTTTGGCCAATGGGTGCAGGTGTATCCACAAGCCACGCTCGACCAGCATTACCGGCAAGTGGCCGGGTTCGGCACCTACTCGCTGTATACCAGGGTCAAGTGATTTGCTTTTTTGCGGTTTGAGAAAAAGTGCTTGGTGTGCTTCGTGTCTTTGTGGTGAAATTCTAAAAATTTAGCGAAACGGGCCATGCATCGAAGAACTGTGCAAGTTGCACTGAGACCTTTTTTGAGCCCTATAAAATCCCATCGCACAACTCACTGAACAACATACTATGCGCATTCTGTACCTGTCACGTTGGTTCCCGTTCCCGGCCGATAACGGCGCAAAAATTCGTGTCTATAACCTGCTGCGCGGCCTTGGCCACAAGCATGACATTCGGCTGATCAGTTTCGTCACCGAGCCCATCACCGATGAGCATGTGCACACCATGCACGCGATCTGCAACGGTGTCGAAACCGTTCCCTATCACTCCTTCCAGGCCAGCAGTCTGAAGTCCAGGTTGGGGTTTTTCAGCAGCGCGCCGCGTTCATTCACCGACACCTACAGCGATGAATTTGCCGCGCGTGTGGAGCAGGCCGGCCGCGAAGAGAAGTTCGATCTCGTCATCGGCTCGCAGTGGGACACCATGCCCTACATGCTCAACGCGAAGTCTTTGCAACACACACCGAAGCTGTTGGAAGAGGTCGAGCTCAGCATCTACCGCAAACAAATTGCCATGGCCACCACGCCGGCCCAAAAGTTGCGCAAACGCATGATGTGGGACAAGTGGCGGCATTTCATGAACCAAAGTCTGGCCCGCGTGGATGGCTGCACCGTCGTGTCCCGCCCCGAGATCGAGCCTATTTTGGAGTGCCGGCCCGGCTTTGCGCCCATTGAGGTGATTCCAAACGGCGCCGACATCGACTACTTCACCGGCGATTTTGGACCACCCGAACCCGACAGCGTGGTCTACACCGGCGCCATGACCTATCACGTCAATTTCGAGGCGATGAAGTGGTTCCTGGGCGAGATCTGGCCGCGCGTGGTGGCGCAAGTGCCGGCCGCCAAGCTCTACATGTGCGGCAAAACCACGGGTGTGCCGGTGCACGAGCTGCCAAAATACGACAATGCCGTGTTGGGCGGCTACTACCCCGATATTCGGCCACGCATTGCCCAAAGCACGGTCAGCATCGTGCCCGAGCTTTTGGGTGGCGGCACGCGCATCAAAGTGCTGGAATCGATGGCGATTGGCACGCCGGTGGTCTCGTCCATCTCGGGTGCCAATGGCCTTGGACTTACCAATGGGCATGACGTGCTCATCGCCAACGAGCCGGGTCCGTTTGCCGATGCGGTGGTGCGGGTGCTGAAGGATGCGCAGTTGCGCCAGACCTTGAGCCACAACGGCCGCGCCACCATCGAAGCCAAATACGACTGGCGCGTCATCGCCGATCAGCTCAATGATTTCATCGACCACGTTGTGAAGCGCCGGTAGAGACGTTTCGCTGGAACGTCTTTCTGGATCGAAGACATGGGAAGAAGCCGTTCCAGCGGAACGGCTCTACCGGCTGTTTTCACGCTTCAGCGAATGCTCATCTGCCTGTGTCACATTACACTTTTGGCATGTTTGACGGTTGAGGAGGATTATGTGATGAAGTTGAATGTGAATGGCAAGGACTTTGAAATTAGAAATAGACCCGGCAGCGTGCTGCTGTGGGTGTTGCGCGACGAACTGGGATTGACCGGCACCAAGGTCGGTTGTGGGGCCGGCATCTGCGGCAGTTGCACCGTGCATGTGGATGGCGTTGACACGCGGTCGTGCGTCACGCCGGTGACCCAGGTTGAGGGCAAGCGCGTTACCACCATCGAGAGCCTGGCACAGCCGCAGGCAGACGGCACGCTCAAGCTTCATCCTGTGCAGCAGGCCTGGCTCGATGAACAGGTGCCGCAATGCAGTTGGTGCCAGAGCGGCCAGATGATGACGGCCGTGGCATTTCTGGCCGAGAACCCGCACCCCAGCGAGGAACAGGTGGTCGATGCCATGAGCAACAACTATTGCCGCTGTGGCTGCTACACCCGAATCAAACGAGCTGTTTTGAAAGCCGCGGAGGTGGCAGCGTGATGGCAACGGAAAACAAAAAACGGCGTTGGCGACTCTCCCGGCGCGGGTTTCTCATTGGTGCCGGCGTGTTGGGTGGCGGGATTGCGCTGGGCTATGGCGTGGGGTTGCCCGCCGCGCGGCTCAAGATTGCCGAGGTCATGGACAGCGGCATTGGCCAGCCCGTCAACATCGACAAGGGGCCGCTGGTCTGGATCGATATCGCACCCGACAACGGCACCACCTTTTACATCCCCAAGATCGAAATGGGGCAGGGGATTCATACGGCGCTGGCCCAGATTCTGGCCGAAGAACTCGGCGCGGACTGGCAACAGGTGCATGTGATTCAAGCCGATACTGTGCATGGCCCGGTTGATAGTGCCGGCACCACCGGCAGCCAGTCTGTGTCTTCGATGTGGCCGGTGCTGCGAGACATTGCCGCCAACTTGCGTGAAATGCTGCGGGCTGAAGCCGCCAGGCAATTGGGCAAGCCGGTCGCACAACTCAAGGTGATGAAAGGCTTTGTGTTGGTTGATGGCGCGTCAGGCACCGGCGCTGGGTCTGCCGAAGGCCAAATCAGTTTTGGCGAGCTCATCCAAAACAAGCAGGGTGCGTGGGAGGTTCCGAAAGATAAGCCAGTGCTCAAGCCGATGAGCGAATTTAATATCGTCGGCCAGTCCATGCAACGGGTGGATTTATTCGACAAACTCACCGGCCAGGCGATCTATGCCTACGATGTGCGGCTGCCTAACATGGCCTACGGCGCAGTCGCTCGGCCACCTACCTTTGCGGGCAAGTTGCGCAGCGCAGCCAAAGGCACGGCCGAGGAACAACCCGGCGTCATCAAAGTGGTGGCGGAGCCGGACTTTGCCGGCGTGGTGGCCGAGACACGCCAACAGGCCGCCGCCGCAGTCACCTCGCTGGCATTGGATTGGGACGCGGGCAAGCTATGGCAACAGGCCGAAATCGAGCAGATGCTCGAGATCAAAGACGGTGCCGGCACCGTGATTCAAAACGATGGCACCGGCACCGCCATGCCAGCCAATGATGCGGTTGAGGCCGGCCAGATGATTGAAGCCCACTACAGCAGCCCATTTGCCGCCCACGCCCATCTGGAGCCGCAAGCCGCTTTGGCCGACTGGCAGCCCGACAAATTGCGCTTGTGGGTGGGTACCCAGATGCCGGCATTGACCCGTGGTGATGTGGCCAAAGCGATGGGCCTGAAAGAGGAGCAGATCGAGGTGATGCCGACCTATCTGGGCGGCGGATTTGGCCGCAAATATGGGTCGGATGTGGCCATTTCGGCGGCCCGGCTTTCCAGGGCAGCGGGCCGGCCGGTGCATGTGGCCTGGACGCGCAAAGAGGAGTTTCAAAACGGCTATCTACGCCCGCCGACCCGCCATATTTTGCGCGCAACATTGGGTGCCGATGGCCGGATCAGCAGCATGGCCCATTTGCAAAGCAGTGGCGAAGTGGCCAACTCGTTTTTGCCGGCGGCCATGACCGCGGTCATGGGCGCGGACTTTGGCGCGTGGCGTGGGGCGCGGCTGCACTATGACGGCATTCCCAACCGCTACACCCGTGCCCAGGTGGCAAGCCTGCCCATTCGCACTGGCTGGTGGCGCGGACTGGGGTTGCTGGCCAATGTCTTTGCCATCGAAACCTTTGTCGATGAGCTGGCGCACGCGGCCAAAGTCGATCCACTTGAATTTCGGTTGCAGCATTTGCCCGCAGGTGCAGGACCAGATTCAACCAGCGAGCGTCTGCGCAATGTGTTGATGGGCGCGGCCAAACAAGCCGGTTGGGACACGCCGTTGCCACAGGGCCGCGCGCGCGGCATCGCCTGTTGCACCGATGCTGGCACCACGGTGGCGCAGGTGGCCGAGGTGTCGGTGGAAGACGGCAAGATTCGTGTGCACAAAGTGGTGAGCGCGATTGATCCCGGCCTCATCATCAATCCTGATGGCGTAAAGGCCCAGACCGAGGGCGCGATCACGATGGGGTTGAGTTCGACCTTATTCGAAGAGACCCGCATCGAAAATGGCCGGGTGAGCGCGGACAACTTTGATGCCTATCCACTGATCACGATGCGCGACACACCCGAGATTGAGGTGGTGCTGTTGCAGACCGGCCTCGAACCCCATGGCGTGGGCGAGCCGCCGATTGGGCCGATTGCGGCCGCCGTCGGCAATGCCGTGTTTGCGCTCACCGGCCAACGGCTGCGCACGTTGCCGCTGAAGCTGGTCTAGGCGAGTGCGCGAAGAAAACGGACTCCACTTTGGAAGTGGAGTCCGTCTGACTCATTACTTCTGCACCAGAGGCATGTAAGCCTTATTCTTGAAGGCTGGATTGACAGTTGGGTTAACGCCGGGGGTGGGTGAAGGCCCGCTTGTGGCTGTGGGCCCAGTCGTGGGTGAAGGTCCGGGGGTCAAGGTGACGATGGGAAGCAGATTTGCCGCGGGCTCGTTCACGATCCCCATTGGCCCGGCGTAGTTGAAGCCAGGAAACACGGTGGCAACGTTAGGATTCCCCGCGCGCTTGCTGATAATCTCGGCCAGCACTGTGCGGTAATCGGTCGTAATGGCCACATCGTCGCCCTGATACAACTGCTGGTTGGACAGGCCCGGCCACGAACCATAGACCCTGCCGCCATTCACCCCGCCACCCAGCACAAACATGGCATTGCCGTGGCCGTGGTCGGTGCCGCGGTTGCTGTTCTCACGCACCCGTCGGCCAAACTCGCTCATCAACACCAGCGTGGTGCGCTGATGGTGATTCGTCGAAGCCAGATCCATGTAGAAGGCCTTGAAGGCGTTGGCCATTTCGGTCAGGTGATCGAAGAAATAGCCGCGCGGATCGCCGTTGCCAAATTGCTGGTTCTCATGGGTGTCCCAGCCGCCGAAGTCGACGGTGGCCGTGCGCACGCCCAGATCAGCCTTGATGAGCTGAGCCACGGTTTTGAGTGAACCGGCCAACCCGCCCTGGTAATTGGCACCGCCACCCGGCTTGTAATCACCCGCCACGCCGTTGATCACGTCCAGCGCATCGAGCGTTTCGCTGCCGGCCTGATGCAGCCACGAGCTGCCATTGATGCTATACATCTGGCGAAGTGCGGCTTTCATGGGCGTGTAGATTTTGTCGTCCCACGGCGGCCGATAGTTGAAGCCGCCCACACCCGACAGGGCCACGGCCTGCTGGTAGCCCGAGAGTGACACTGTCGTGCCGCTGCCTGTGGAGAGCGCCGGCAGAAAGATGCTGGCCGGTAGGTTGGGCGAGCTCATCAGATGCCGGGTGAGCCAGCCACCGGCGGTGGTCTTGACCCCGGGCGTGCCCAACTCCATGAATTGCTGCGCATCGAAGTGGCTGCGTGTGTCGCTGGTGAGGCCAGCCGCGCACACTACAGCCAGCGCGCCTTGCTGATACAGATCCATCAAGGGTGCCAGGCCAGGATGAAACCCGAGTGGCGTGCCATTCGAGGTGGCATTGGCCAGTGCCAGCGCGCCCGAGTAGTTGGGGGTGCCGGTGAGCGGTACTTTGAGCTGGCCGCGGTAGCTTTCATAGTAGCCGCGGTCGTTGCCACCCAGCGGCACCAGGACGTTTAGGGCATCCCAGCCACCGCGCAAAAACACAACCACAATGGTTTCGTAGTTGGGCGCATCTGGCCCATCCGGTGAGGCCAGCGCTACCTGGGTCAGCCTGGCGCCTGCCATGGCCGCGATGGCAGCTGAACAACCGACGATGAAGCCGCGCCGGGAAACTTTTAAGTTGGACATAGGAGTGGGAGTGGTTAGTTCTTAGTTGTTAGTGATTAGTTCGGAATTACTGTTGCAACGCATACAACGCACCAACTCCGAACTAACCACTAATAACTAATCACTTTTTATCTAAAGTTAAAATCCGGCGAACTCAGAATCAGCGAGACCATGTATTTCAGCCGGCTGTTGATTTCGGTTTGACTCAGCGCCGTGTCTGGACCGGCCGCGCCCTGCATAAAGCGCACGATCTCGGCCCGGTCTTCCGTACGCATTGGCCGGCCCAAAATACGGTTGATCCAATAGGTGGCGATGGTATTGGCTGTGTTGATCCCGCCGTTTTGGGCCGCGTAATCCACTTTGATGTTGTCCTTCTTGGCGTCCGTGCCGGCTTCGGCCATCCAGTTGGCGAACTTCCAGCGAATCAACATCGAGGTGGTGCTCTTCCAGGCTTCCTTTCGATCTGGGTAGCCGTTGGGCGGATGCCACTCGAAAATGGGCTGGCCCATCGGCTCGTAATACCAGAAGAACTCGTCTTCCTCGACCCAGCGGGCGGGCACGGGCGTGCCGTTGTTGCTGCTGGCCGGCTCGAAATTTTGCAACTTCAGATCTGCGTTCACCGCGCGCAACATCGACAGGGTGACCTCAAACGGCCGTTTGATCTTCTCGGCCCAGGTGCTGAAAAACAGGGGTGTGCCGCCGGGGGTGGGCGACCAGAACAGGATTGCACGCGCCACCTGCTTGAGCTGGTCAGCGGCTTGATATTGGGCAATGAAGACCTGTGCGGCGGCATCAACCAGCGCCTGAGGTGGGTAATCGGTGATGAGACGGCGTGCCAGCTTGCGACAGATATAGTTCGCCACGCCCAAGTGAGGCGTGAGTGGTGGGCGTTGTCGCTCGATTGCGCCATCGGTTCTGACACGGGCTGCCGGCCGGCCGGCCACAATATCCAGAACAATCAAGCCATCATCCATGGGCTCCTGGTTTGGCTGAATCAGAATGTTTAAAAAGTTCTTGGTGCTGAGGTTGTCGTGCTGAGTATCGACGTACTCAAACTCGCCCGTGCTGGCATCACCGCTGTCGTTGACGCCCCAGCCGGTGAAACATAGGGCCGCTGCTGAGTACACATCCAGGTCGCAGTAGCTGGCTGCCCGCACATCGGGATCTGGAAGTTTAGGCACCTGACTGTGTTGAACCGGGCCGGCGTAGTTTTCGGCACCCATGGTGTGCAACTCCAGCAATTCGCGGGCCCAGTTCTCGTTGGGGCCGGAGCGCGTGTTAATGTAGTTGTCGAGGTAGTACAGCATGGCCGGGCTTTTGGACACGTCCTCGACAAAGACCCGGAAGTTCCCCAGCAAATTCTTGCGAATGACATCGCGGTTCCAATGCACCCATAGCGCTTCCTGATAGCCTTCGTAGGCATAGATATTGAAGTGGTTGTGCCAGAAATCGGCCAGTACCTCGCGTAATTGCCATTTGCTATATAAGCCGCGCAGGATGGTGTCGATCACGACATCCTTGGCCGGCCGCCAGCGCGGGTTGGCATCGTTGGGCTTCTTCCAGTGATCGGCCCACAACTGGGTCAAGGTCTTACTCAGCGTAAACAAGTTGTGATTGGGCGCATTTCGGCGCGTCCAATAGTCGGTGTCCTGCTCATCTGGGCCGGGACTTAACTGTTGATCCACCCAGGCGGTGAACTTGGCCAGTTCGGTACCGGGTGTGCTGGCAAAGGCATCGATCTCGCCGGGGCGGGCGCCAAAAGCCAGCCGGTTGTAGACAATGACGCCGAGCGGCGGTGTCACTGGCAGGCCGTTGGGTGTGGCCGTGGCCGTGACCGTGGCCGTGGCCGTCGCGGTTGAGGTGGCGGTCGCAGTGTCTGCCGGTGGCAGCGTAGCGGTTGCCGTGGAGGTCGCTGTCGCAGGGGGCGGCGCCGTTTCGGTCGGCGTGCTGGTCGCAATGGGGGTGGATGTCGAGGTCGATGTGGGGGTTGGTGTCTCAGTATCTGCGGCAGGTGCAAAGGGCACCATCAAAGCCATAGTTGTGTTCTCCTTTCGAATTTAAGATTTCACTTAGAAAGTATAATTCGAAAAGAGAACTAATCAACTGGCATTTACCTTAAATTTTGACATCAATTGCGAGCATGACGTATTAGTGTAACGAACTCATCAAAAAGGTAATTTGCGTCATGCGGTCCCGGCGATGCCTCGGGGTGATACTGCACGCTGAAGGCGTTGAGGGCTTTGGCTCGCAAACCTTCCACAACGCCGTCATTGAGGTTGACGTGAGTGACCTCGACATTGGCCGGCAACGTGCCTGCCTCGATCTCGAAGCCGTGGTTGTGGCTGCTGATCTCGATGGTGGCATTGTCGCTAAAACGCACCGGCTGGTTGCCGCCACGGTGCCCAAACTTCATTTTTCGGGTCTGACCGCCCAATGCCAGCCCCAAAATCTGGTGGCCGAGGCAAATTCCAAAGATCGGCAGCTGCCCCAACAACGCGCGGGTGGTCTCGACGGCATAGGTGCATGCGGCCGGATCGCCTGGGCCGTTGGAGAGAAATACGCCGTCGGGCTTGAGCGCCAACACATCCTGAGCCGACATGCTGGCCGGCACCAC
>Ga0105048_10004090_pt1 | contig 23869 bp, 20 predicted proteins | sample MAT05_FD_78382 | JGI IMG/M metagenome (GOLD analysis project Ga0105048, IMG submission 78382) | Freshwater microbial communities from Lake Fryxell liftoff mats and glacier meltwater in Antarctica - MAT-05 | ecosystem: Environmental > Aquatic > Freshwater > Ice > Liftoff microbial mat | place... | reverse complement strand
GTCGTGCTTGCCCTGCTCGACGATGCGGCCGCCATCGAGCACGACGATGCGATCGCAATCGCGAATCGTGCTCAGGCGATGCGCGACGATGAGCGTCGTGCGCCCACGACGTAGCCGTTCGAGCGCAGCTTGTACGAGCCCCTCGCTCTCGGCATCGAGCGCGCTCGTGGCTTCGTCGAGGATGAGCACGCGAGGATCGCGGAGCACCGCGCGAGCGATCGCGACGCGCTGACGCTGCCCGCCGCTGAGCTGCACGCCGCGCTCGCCGACCGGCGTCGCGTAGCCCTCGGGGAACTCGCGAATGAAGCTGTGGGCGTTCGCCTGCACGGCGGCGGCCTCGACCTCGGCATCGGTCGCTTCGAGCCGGCCGTAGCGGATGTTGTCGGCGATGGTGCCGGTGAACAGTACCGGCTCCTGCGCGACGATCGCCATGTGCCCGCGTAGGCTCTCGAGCTGCACGTTGCGCACGTCGTGCCCATCGATCGTCACGCGCCCGGCGATCGGATCGTAGAAGCGCGCGACCAACCTGACGATCGTGGTCTTGCCGGAGCCGCTCGCGCCGACGAGCGCGACCGACTCGCCGGGCGCAATCGCGAGGTCGATACCGTGCAGCACTCGCGTGTTGCGATCGTCGTAGGCGAATGACACGCCCTCGAGCACAATCTCGCCACGGACCGCCGTGAGTGGGATGGCGTCGGGCGCATCGGTGATGTCGGGTGGCGTATCGAGGATCTCGAAGATGCGTGCGGTCGCGCCGAGCGTCGACTGGATCGACGCCCACAGCTCGGTCATCGCACTGATCGCGCCCGCGACGAGCATCGTGTAGAGCATGAACTCGGTTAGATCGCCGGCCGTGATGTCGCCGTCGACGACCATCCGGCCGCCGAGCCAGAAGATCGCGGCGATCGCCGAGAACGCGACGAAGCTCGACACCGACCAGAACCAGCTGCGTGCGAGCGCCTGACTGACGAGCAGCTTGAAGGTGGTGCCGATGCCCGCGTCGTAGCTGGCGATCTCGTGCGGCTCGCGGGTGAAGCCTTGCACGGTGTCGATCGCGGCGATGCGTTCTTGCGCCTCACCGCTGACCTTCGCGAGCTGATCCTGGGTCTGCCGGGCGAGCGAACGGATCTTGCGGCCCCAAAAGCGCGCGGCGATCGACATCGGTGGCACGACCGCGAGCATCACGAGCGTGAGCCATGGATTGGTGAAAAAGAGGATCGCGATGCCGCCGATGAGCGTCAGCCCATTGCGCAGCGCCATGCTGAGATCGTTGCCGACGGTGTTCTGCAGGCGGCCGACGTCGTCGGACATGCGCGACAACAGCTCGCCGGTGCGCTTGCGATGGAAGAACGACTGCGGCATCGCCAGCAGGTGGCGATAGATCCGCACGCGCATGTCGGCGACCACGCGCTCGCCGACCCAGCTCATCCAGTAATGGCGGAAGAAGACGAACACCGCCTGCAGCGCGAACACGACGACGAGCATGATGCTCGAGCGGTTGAGGTCGGAAAGATCGCGGTCCGAGAACGCCGCGTCGATCACGTCGCCGAAGTACGCGGGGTACAGCAGGCCGAGGCCGCTCGCGATGAGCAACGCAACCATCGCGGCCGCGAGGCGCACGCGATACGGGCGGGCATAGCCGAACACGCGGCGGATCCGAGCGCCCGCGGGAATACGCCTCTCGATCTCCGCCTCGTCCGCGGCCGTGCTCGACTGGGCCATGCTCGAGTGCGGACGGTATCACGGTGCTCCGCGTTACCTGACGGGCCGTGCCGTAGCCAAGCTCGGTGTCACTCTGCTATGGTCCGCACGTGCAGCGTAGCGCTCCTGGGTTCGAAGCCAGCTATCGTCGACACCTCGCAATCGAGCAGCGCCGTGCGTTTCTCGACGCGCTCGCGCGTAACTTCGAGGCGACCGCGACGGTCGGCGAGATCGTCGATGCCGCCGTGGCCCTCGGTTGGATCGATATTGGCGAGCTGTCGCTGGCAGACCTGGCGGATGCGATCCTCCTCGATGCGCCGGTGAGCGCGCCCACGACAGCGGTGGTTGAAGAAGAAGACCACGACGACGACGACGTCGACGTCGACGACGACGAGGACGAGCCCGAGGTCGCCGCCGCGCCCGCGCGGGGTGGCAAGAAGGCCGCCGCGAAGAAGACCACGAAGACGATCGCGCCGGCGAAGGCATCTGCCGTCGCCGCGAAGCCCGCTGCCGCCCCGAAGCCCGGCAAGCCCGGCAAGGTGGCAAAGGTCGCGCTCGACGATCGCATGAGCCTCGACGAGGCGGCGGCCATGCTGTTGCCACTCGTGCGTGCGCACGGCGAGGCGACGATGCAGCAGCTCGAGCAATCGACGGCCGGTGCGGGGCGACGCAAGCTGCGATTTCACATCGGCCAGCTCGTGAAGAACGGCCGGCTCGAGCGCCACGGCATGGGTCGCGGCACCTTCTATACGGTCGCCTGAGCGGCTGAGAGCAGCTTGCGCGTCAGCGTGGGAAGGCCGCCGGGCGGGCGGGCGCCGGGCTCGAGCCACGCGTGCGAGAGCGTCGTCGAAGTGACGCGACGCGAGGCCTTCGCGACGACGACGCGGACTTCCCAGCGCCGATGCGTGAACACGTGCACGACCGGGGTCTCAGCGCTGCGGAGCGCACCGAGCTTCGCGCCCGTGACCGTCGTGATCGCGGCGCGCTCGGGTGCCTCGTCGCTCTCGCTGCGTGGCAGGAGCGGCAGGCACCACATGCGCGCGAGCAAGCCGGTGTCCTCGCGACGCACGAGCAGCGTCGCGCCGTCGTGCACGATCGCGACTCCCCACCACTGCTCGGTCGGCTGGGCGACGCGCTCGCGCACCGCGGGGATCTCCGCCGTCGCATCCTCCGCGTTCGCTCGACACGCGTGCGACAGCGGACACGCGTCGCATTTGGGCGAACGTGGCGTGCAGATCGTCGCGCCGAGCTCCATCAGCGCCTGACCGAGGATCCGCGGCGAGCCGTGGCGCAGGATCTCGGCACACGCTGTCCACAACCACGGCGCGGTCGCGAGCTGGGCCTTCGGATCGCGCTCGGCGACGAGGCGCGACAGCACGCGCGCGACGTTGCCATCGACGAGCGGCGCAGGCTCGTCGTATGCGATCGCCGCGATCGCGCCTGCCGTGTACGGGCCGATGCCCGGGATCTCGCGCAAGCCATCCGCAGTCGTCGGCAGCTTCGCTCCGAACGATGCCGCGACGACCTGCGCACCGCGATGCAGCAGCCGCGCACGGCGGTAGTAGCCGAGGCCGCTCCACGCGGCGAGCACCTCGTCGGTGTCGGCGGCGGCGAGCGTACCGACGTCGGGGAAGCGCGCGAGGAAGCCGGTCCAGTAGCGCTCGACGGTCTCGACGCGCGTCTGCTGCAGCATGATCTCGGAGACCCAGATCGCGTACGGGTCTCGCGTGCGTCGCCAGCTGAGATCGCGGTGGTTCGCGAGGAACCACGGTTCGAGCGCAGATGCGACGACACGCGCGTGCTCCGGAGGGAACGCGCGCGTGTCTTCGTCACGCCGACGACGGCGCGGGCTACTCAACCTTCTTGCACTTCGGCGCGTAGGCCCCGAGCAGGTCGTTCCACGTCTTGTCGCGGATCGCCGGATCGGGAATGCTCTCGAGCTGCTTCTTGCGCCCGGGGTCGAACGTCGCCTGCATCTCCTTCATCGCCAGCTTGCAGTCGCCGTTCTTTCCGAAGCACCCAGCGGCGTAGGCCGTGAGGCTGCCGTCGAGGCTGATGAGCTGGTAGTCCTCGCCGTCCTTCGGCTTGACCTTGCCCTTGAGCTTCTTGATCGTCGCCAGCGCTTCGCTGCATCCCTTGATCCCGAATGAGCTGTTCTGACCGCCCATCTGCAGCGCCGTGATCGCCTTGAGCAGCGTGTCGCGGTCGCTCATCTTGCCCTGGCACCACCGGCTCGAGTAGGACTCGACCATGCGATCGATGTGCTCCGGGCCGAGGTCCTTCATCTGCGGCGCCTGCTCGGTGGACTTGCGGAGCATGACCTTGCCTGCGTCGCACTGACCCGCAAGCATCACGCACTGGGCACGGATGAAGCCGAAGCCCGACTTCGGATCGCTCGACTTGCGCTTCGCGTTGAGCTTGTCGTGCGCGTCGAGTTCCTTGAGGCAGCCCTTGCCGTCGCCCGCGCCCAGCTTGCGATTGGCGGCCTCGAATCGGGCCGACGCCTCCTCGCTCATCTCCATCTTCGCGTTCAGCACGGCGGTGGCTGCGAGCGACTCCGGCGTGTCCGCGGCCTTCATCGCCTCCTTCTCCGGATTCGCGCCCGGTCGGATGTCGCGCAGCGTCAGGCGGATCGGCGCCTTACAGCCCTCGACCTCCTTCGCGGAGGCCGAGTCGCACACGGTCAGCTTGCCGCCTTTCTTCTCGGCACTGCTCTCGCGGGTCTCCGAGCCACCCGCCTCGAACCCGAACGCGCTACCGCCGGCGCTCGCCTTGAGGTTCTTCGACGACGCGAGCGCGAATGCACCGAGGTTGTAGCCATAGACGAAGTGCGTCGCCTTCTCGCAGCCGTACTTGCCCTGGAGATCGTCGTGGTACACAGCGTCGCGCGACGCGGTGATCGTTCCGGAGACGTAGTACTCCATGTGGAACTTCTCGCCGCCCTCGACGCGTCCGCCCAGCGTCGCCTGCCCGAGCGGCAGCTTCGCGAACAGCTCGGCCGAGTTGTTCACGTCGAGCGTCTCGAGCGCGCCGCTGGTCCACTCGGTCGGCTTGTATGCGCCCTGCTCGCCGCGAATGCTCTCGTTGCGACACTCGTCGAGCACGCGCAGCGAGCAACCCTCGTACTGCACGAACACGATGTCGTTCGCCGCGTGCTGCTGGAAGCTCGACGCGTCCGTCGCGTCCCACTCGATGATGAATGGGCGCAGATGGTTCTCGGGGTTGCAGGCATTTTTGCCCGCGAACGAGTCGGCCATCAGGTTCGACTGCCCGGAATCGCGGCTGCCCTTGGTATGGGCGGCGAGCGAGCACGACGACGTGATGCCGGCCATGAGCAGAAGCGGAAGGAATGGGACGACGAGACGCTGCATGATGGGAACCTTGCCGGTGCGGTGGCGAACCTAGCTCGCGATCGGGCGGGCCGTCGAGAGCCTGTGGTCACGAGACGGGCGCGGCGGCGCGACGTTGCACGGAGCCGCCGCCGGGAAAATCGGCCGCACACACCGTTTCGCACCCCATCGCCGCCGCCCGCTACCAGGGTCGCGGGATTCCTCTACGCTGGTGGGATGCGCATCGCTGTAATCTCGGCCGTGGCGTTGGCGGCGGTCGCCTGTACAGCGCCGAACCCGGACTTCGGCGAGATCACGACGACTGGGGCCGAGACGAGCGCGGACACGCGCACCGAAACCAGCACGGACACGAGCGTCTCGACGACGATGAGCACCTCGGTGTCCCCGACGGAAACCGCCACCACGACCGACCCCTCGACGAGCTCCGGCCAGGTCGAACCGGTCACGACCGGCGAGCCCTCGTTCGAGTGCTGCGACGACACCGACTGCTCGCCCGAGGTGTTCCAGTGCGTAGTGCGTGTGCGACGAGTTCCCGAAGTGCTGCACCGAGGAGTGGCTCGAGCATTGCGTCGACGCGGCCGCGAGCTGCGGCTAGTCTTCCGCCCAGATCTCGTCGTGCTCGCGCGGGCGGACGCTGCCGTCGGGCGCGACCTCGCCGGGCAGATCGATGCCTTCGGCGAGTCCCGTGATCGCGTCGCACAGCTTCGCGCGCTCGAGTCGTAGTCGGTGCACCGCGACCCGTCGTGCGCGTCGCGTCAACCGCACTCGAATGCTGCGCGCGAGCTCGCTCGCGAGCCGGAAGTAACGCACCGCGGTCGCGCCACCGATGCCAGCGAGCGTCGCCGTCAGCGCGCCGGCGAGGATCGGCGTGTCGGGCATTGCGGGATAGATCGCATGCAGGTGCTCGTGCAGCCGTGCCGCAGCGATCCCGGCCGCGACCCACGTCGCGGGGAAGAGCACGAGCCCGACGAGCAGCTTGATCGTCGCCTCGTCCTTGTCGAGCTTCGCGCCGAGCTTCGCGAGCCCGCGTAGCAGCAGCGCCGTCGGCAGGTTGACGACGTAGCCGAGCACGATCACCGGCGGCAACAGGAAGAACACCGCGATCGCCTGCAGCACGAGCAACACGCCGAGCCACGATGGCAAAAGCGGCGGTGGGCGATCGAGGTCGTAGTCCTCGAGCTGCAGCGCGCGCAGATCGGCGTCGTACGTCTCGACGCGCGCACGCAGCACCGCGACCTTCGCGGGCTCGCGCCGCATCAGCTCGTAGTAGCCCTGGCGCACGCGCGAGAAGCCGAGCACGCGCTCGCCGATCGTCGTCTTGCCCGGATCGGCATCGAGGCGAGACGCTCGCTCGGCGCGCACGAGTCGGCGCGTGCGCTGCATGAGATCGTGCAGCGCCCAGTCGTCGGTCGCGTGCACGACCTCGCGCAGCGTCGACTCGATGAGCCCAGTGAGTTGCTTCGCGCGCGCGGTGTCGGCAGCCTCGGGCTCGTCGTCGTCCGGCGTCACGTCGAGCTCGGGCCCGAGCACGAGCGGCGGATGGAATGCGACGAGCGCGTTGCTGCGGAACATCTGCTTGCTGTCGTAGTGCAGCCCGACGGGGATGATGACCGGTGGTTTCCGATCGCGACGCAGCGCGCGGGCGCGGTAGTAGAGCCGCGCTGCGCCGGTCTTGATCTCGGCGAGGTGCGGCGCGTCGTGGCTGACGCCCTCGGGGAACAACGCCGCGTACGATCCGCGGGCGATCGCACCGGCGAGCGCATCGAGGCTGCGCTTGTTCGCCGCCCGGCGCGCGTCGGGATCGCCGCGCGTCGCGTCGACTGCTCTATAGATCGGCACCGTGCCGAGCCGGCGCAGCACGAACCCGAGCAACGGCACCGAGAACAGCCCGTGCCGCGCACCAAAGACGACCATCTTCGGAAACCGCGTCAGCACGAGCCCCGGGTCGACGAGCCCGTTCGGATGCCACGACACGAGCAACCCGCAACCATCCGCAGGAATGTTGTCGACGCCGATCACCTCGACGCGACGGAAGAACGCCCACGTCGCCGCACGTAGTAGCCCAACGATCGCGCGATACAGCGATGCGGGCCGCATGGGCGGGCAATGTTGAGCGCAGCTGTTCGCTCTGGCAAGCTGGAGCGATGCGGCGCCCGGTGACCATCGCGATCATGATCGCGATCGCAACCGTCTTCGCCGTTGGGCTCTCGCCCCGCGACGCTGCGGCGACGCCGAAGCGCACCGGCAAGGGCGGCGACCTCGGGCTCGGCGGCGTCCTCGGCAATCCCACCGGCATCACGTTCAAGGCGTTTTTGCACCCCCGCCACGCCCTGGAATCGACCGCGGGGTTCGGGCCGTTCCACCGTGGTGCAGCGAGGGTCCATCTCGCATATTTGTTCCACAGTCGCGCCTGGGCCGACGGTGACGGCTTCTCGCTGCACGGCTACGTCGGGCTTGGCCCGGGCGTCGCTTTTTGGCACAAGCGCTACATCGGATTCGCAGCTCCAGGCGAGTTCAAGCGCGTCGCGCTCTTCGTCCGTGCACCGGTCCTCGGCCTGGCGTTCCACATGCAGGAGATTCCGCTCGACGTGTTCATCGAGACCGCCTACGCACCGATCGTCACGCCACCGCTGACGTTCTGGAACGTCGACTTCGCGCTCGGCGCTCGTTACTGGTTCTGACGCCATGTTCCGCAAGAGCGACACGCACATCCACTTCATCGGTGTCGGCGGCATCGGCATGAGCGGCATCGCCGAGGTGTTGATCGATCTGGGCTACCGCGTCACCGGCACCGACCTCGCGGAGTCCGACACGACGCGTCGGCTCGCGCAGCGCGGCGCGACCGTGCACGTCGGTCACTCGGCCGTGCACCTCGGCGACGCCGACGTCGTCGTCATGTCGAGCGCGGTCGGTCGCGACAACCCGGAGATCATCGCGGCGCGCCAGCGCAAGATCCCGGTGATCCAGCGCGCCGAGATGCTCGCGGAGCTGATGCGCCTCAAGCAGGGCATCGCGATCGCCGGCAGTCACGGCAAGACCACGACCACATCGCTCATCGCGTCGATCCTGCGCTCGGCCGAGCTCGATCCGACGGTCGTCATCGGCGGCAAGGTCAACTCGCTCGGCAGCAACGCGAAGCTCGGTCAGGGCGATCTGCTCGTCGCCGAGGCCGACGAGAGCGACGGCTCGTTCCTGATGCTCACGCCGACGTTCGCGGTCGTCACGAACATCGACAGCGAGCACCTCGACCACTACGGCACCGTCGAGGACGTCGTGCAGGCGTTCGTCGGCTTTGCCAACCGCGTGCCTTTCTATGGCCTCGCGGTCGTCTGCGTCGACGACGACCGTATCGCGCGGATCCTGCCGCAGCTCACCAAGCGCATCACGACCTACGGCATCACCCGCACCGACGCCGACTACGTCGCGGCGGCGATCCGCCACGACGGGCTGCACACGCACTTTCGCGTGATCGTCCGCGGCAAGGATCACGGCGAGTTCACGCTGCACATGCCGGGCGTGCACAACGTCGGCAACGCGCTCGCCGCGATCGTCATCGCCGACGAGCTCGAGATCCCGATCGAGGTCACGCGTGCCGCGCTCGCCGGGTTCGAGGGCGTGCAGCGGCGCTTCACGATCCGCGGCGAGAGCAAGGGCGTGCTCGTCGTCGACGACTACGGCCACCACCCGACCGAGATCCGGGCGACGCTCGCGGGCGCACGCACGAGCTATCCGTCGCGGCGCATCGTCGCCGCCTTGCAGCCGCATCGCTACACGCGACTGCGCGACAACCTCGAGGGCTTCGCGGCGTCTCTCGATGCAGCGGACGTCGTCGTCGTGACCGATGTGTACGCCGCAGGAGAGCCACCGATCCCCGGCGTCGACGCGGCGCGGCTCGTCGAGCTCACGAAGGCGCGACTGCCCGACCGCCTCGTGATCCACGAGCCCACGCTCGCCGGGCTGCCGGCGCGGCTGGCCGCGATCGCGGAGCCGGGCGATCTGGTGCTCACGTTGGGCGCCGGCAACATCACGCGCGCGGGACCGGTGCTGCTCGAGCTCCTCGATGCACCGCTGCCCGCGACAGGAACTGAGCGATGAGCCATCACGAGACCGACTTCCAAGGCGATATCCATGCGGCGATCCGCTCCGCGATCGAAGGCGTGATCCCCGACGCGATGGTGATCGTCGGTGGCGGCGGCGGGCACTTCACGATCGAGGTCACCGCGAAGGTGTTCGAGGGCAAGTCGATGCTGCAGAGCCAGCGACTCGTGCTGGGGGCGATCGCGCATCTGATGAAGGGTGAGCGCGCGCCGGTGCACGCGGTCGACAGCCTGCGCACGCACGCGAGCTGAGGGTGGGTGAGCCGCTTCGCGGTTCATCCGCGACTCAGAGCCGAGCGGCGATCCACTCGCGGATCATCGCGACGATCGGTGCGCGCAGCTCGGGCGGCTCGTTGTGCAGCTCGTGGTAGTAGCCCGCGAATTCGCGAAGCGTCTGATCTCGCCTCGCAGCGTCGTCGAGCGTCGCGAACAATTTCTGCGTCGCGGTGTGATCGCAGATGCCGTCGCCCGTGCCGACGTACCACAGGCTCGGCACCGTGATCGTCTTCGCCTCGGCGTTCACGCGGGCGATCGCGGCGTTCATCGCCGCGAACCATCCGGCGGTGACGACCTCGACGCGCAGCGGATCCTCGACGTAGCGCTTCACCTGATCCGCATCGCGCGAGATCCGATCAGCCGGGATTCCCGACGGCAACGCGAGGCGCGGAGCGAGCTTCGCCGCGATCTTGCCGAGCGCGAGCTTCAGCGGGTTGACCTTCATCGTCAGGCCGAGCAGCGGGCTCGAGACGATCGCGCCTCGCAGCGGCAGATCCTTCGCGTGCTCGAGCAGATACACGAGCCCGATCAGCCCACCCATCGAATGGCCGAGCAGGAACCACGGCACGCTCTGCGGACCCTCGCTCGGATTGCGCTCGATGTGATCCCGCATCACGTTGAGCAGATCGTGCGCGTAGTCCTCGAAGCCGACGACGTGGCCTTTGGGTCCGCCGGAGCGACCGTGCCCGCGGTGGTCGGGCCCGAAGACCACAGCGCCGTCGTCCGCGAGCTCACCCGCGAGCTGGGCGTAGCGCGTCACGTGCTCGCCGCCGCCGTGGCTGATCACGACGACGAACTTCGGCGCGCCGCTTGGGCGCCACTGTTCCACGTGGAGCGTCGTGCCATCGGGTGCGGTCAGGGTGCGCTCGGCGTGGGCCATGCGCCGCAAGCCTCGCGCACGACTGTTCGCCTCGCAAGCGCGTTAGTGTGCGGTGCTCGATGGACGTGCCGTTGGTCGCGCTCGCGTACGCCGTGCTCGCCGCTGCGCCTGCACTGCTCCTGCTCGTCGTGATGGATCGCCACGACGTGCGCGGTGGCGAGCCGCGGTGGCTGTTGCGGCACGCGGCGCTCGTCGGTGCGCTCGTCATCGCGCCGGTGCTCGCCGTCGAGCTCGCGCTCGCATTCGCGGGGCTGCCGGTGCGGGGCACCGACGCAGGGTCGGTGCTCGTGTCGAGTCTGTTCGTCGTCGCGATTCCGGAGGAGGCCGGCAAGGCCGCCGCGCTCGCGTGGCTGCTCGCGCGCAGGCTCGAGCTCGAGAGTCGCGTCGACGGTCTGCGCTACGGCGCCCGTGTCGGGCTCGGCTTCGCAATCGTCGAGAACGCGTACTACGGGCTTGTCGTCGGTGACGTCGGATCGTTCGCGCTGTTCGTCGTCGCGCGTACCGTGCTGACGGTCCCGATGCACGCGGTGTGCGGCGCGCTCGTCGGCGACTTCATCGCGCGGCAGCGGATCGATCGCGTCGGGCTCGGTTGGATCGGAGGCGTCGCAGCGGCGGCAGCTGTGCATGCGTCTTTCGACTTCGGGCTCGGGATCGCGAGCCTCGCGAATGCGCGAGCGGACCGCCCGGGCTTCGTCGCCGCGGCCCTGCTCGTGCTCGCCGTTACAGCAGTAGGCGTGCTCGCGGTGCGCCGGCGGGCACTCGTCGCGCGCGTACGCGACGCCGAGGACGAGCGCGCGGCCCAGGTCGGCGACGCGCGCGCGAGCATGTAGACGCTATGCTGTCCGCAGTGTTCCGAGCCGTACCGACCCACGCCATCCTGGCGCTCGCCGTCGCCGCGTGCGCGTTCGACTCGAGCGGCGTCGGCGGCAGCGCGACCGCGAGCGGCAGCGGCAGCGGCGACGTCACCGGCGAGGCGAGCACGACCGGCGATCCGACGCAGCAGCCCACGACGAGCGCGAGCATGAGCGCGAGCGGAGACACGACGACCGACGACACGACGCTCACCACGAGCATGTCGTCCACGACGAGCGATGACACGTCGTCGACGTCGACCGGCAGCGCCGAGACGGATCCGCCGCCGGAAAGCTCCGGCGAGGACGAGTCCAGCTCCACGACCTCGAGACCGAACCCCGAGGTCTGCGACGGCTTCGACAACGACGGCGATGGCGCGGTCGACGAGGGATCGGCCGACAATCCCGACTGCGACGGCTGCACCTTCGTGCTCGGGACGAGCGGCGAGTACTGGTTTGCGATCTGCACCAACCCGCGCACATGGGACTCCGCCCGCGATCGATGTCAGTTGTTCAGCGGCGACCTCGCGAAGATCGAGAACGCCGACGATCAGCTCATGCTCCTCGCGCTCGTCTTCGAGGACCACTGGATGGGCATCGACGATCGGGAGGTCGAAGCCATGTGGTTCTGGGTCGACCGCACCGCGGCACGCAACGGCAACATGGTGATCGGCTACGACGGGTGGAACCCCATCCAGCCCAGCGGCGGGCTCTCGGAGAACTGCGCGGAGCTCGATCCCGGCCAGTCGGGCTGGGCGGACGCGGACTGCGAGCAGCTCCAGCCGTACGTGTGTCGCCACCCGGCGTGAGGCGGCTCAGTCGTCGAACACGAGCCCTTTGGAGAGCTCGCGGAGCTTCACCTTGATCCGCCCGAAGCGCTTACGCAGCGCCGCGCTGATGCGCTTGCAGCTCTCGGCGTCGAGAGCGTCGGGATCGACGATCGTCGCGATCTCCTCCCACGCGAGGCCGCGATCGACGCGCAGGATGAGCAGCGTGCGATCGTCCTCGTCGAGCGACTCGCGCAGCCGCGCGACCTCCTGCTTCACCTCGGTACGCATGTGCGGGAGCGTGCGGGTGCGGACGTGATCGATGAGTGCCTCGACCTCGGGGATCTCCGCCATCGCGACCTCGCGCTTGCCTCGGCGGGCGCCGGATCGCGCGATGCGGGCCAGCGCGTGGTAGGCGAGGCGGTACGACCACGTGCGAAAGCTCGACTCGCCGCGGAACGCCGGGATGCCGCGCCACACGTTCTCGCAGTACTCCGAGAAGATGTCCGCGGTGTCCTGCTCGCGCCTCGTCGCGGCGAAGAGGTAGCCGAGGATCTCCGGGCCGTAGCCCTTGATCGCGACCGTCGTCGCGGCCGAGAACTCGCCCGCGGCGCAGTTCGCCGCGATCTCGCGCTCGAGCTCTTCGCGTTGGGCCGGATCCACCGCGGCGATGGTGCCGAAATTCGGCCGCCGCATCCATGGCCCGGGCCAGTGCAGTGCGTCAGCGCCCGCGGCGGGCGCGTGCGAGACCGTCCTCGATGCCCCGGGCCCGCTCCACGTCTGCGCCCAGGCGCGCGTTCAGCTCGCGCGCCGCTTCGAGAATGCGACGGGCGTCGCGATACTCGTGCGCCTCGAGCAGCCGCAACCCGTAGAGCATGGTGAGCTCGGCGCGGGTGGGGTCGTCGGCCGCGAGCGTGCGATCGGCGAACGCGACGGTCGACCGCCATTGTTGCAGCGCCTCTTCGGGGCGACCAGCGACGTCGAGCAGCACCGCGTAGCTCCAGGCGAGCGACACGATGCGCGGACGATCGTGGGAGAACCTCGCCTCGAGCGTACGCATCCCGGTTTGGTACAGCGCGATCGCTTCGTCTGCGCGTCCGAGCTGCGCAAAAAACCGTGACAGGGAGAGTCGCGTCGTCGCGATCGAGAGGTCGTCCGCCGGGAGCTTCGCGACGAGAATCGCCAGCGCGCGCTCTAGCTCGGCGACGCCTTGCGCGAGCTCGCCGACCTCGAACCGCGTGTCCCCACGATTGACGAGCAGCCGCGCGAGCTGGGGCGCGTCCGGTCCGAACGCGCGCTCGCCCGCGACGATCGCTTCGTCACCGAGGCGGCCCGCGGTGACATGATCGTTCAATCTGCCGCGGACGATGCTGAGGTTGACGAGCGCGAGACTGAGCCCGGTATCGTCGTTCGCCGCCCGGTGGATTTCGATCGCCCGCTCGTAGTGCGCGGTCGCAGCCTCGAATTCCTGGCGGGCGTTCTCGACGTCACCGAGCTGGCGATACAGCTCGCCGACGACCGGCGCTCCATCGCCGTTGACCGCCGTGCGAATCGCGAGCGCACGCAGCAGCGACTGGCGCGCTTCCTCGTGCCGCGTCATCTGCCACAGCGTGGTCGCGCGATTGCCGAGCACGCTCGCGATCTCGGGATGATCGGGACCTCGCAGTCGCTCGACGAGCGCGAGGGTCTCGTCGTGAGCGGCCAGCGCATCCGCGAAGCGCCCTCGCCGTTCGAACGTCGCCGCTCGCAGGGAACGCACACGCACCTGGCGGCCGGGCTCGAGCTGCGGATCCCCGAGTAACTCGTCTGCGAGACGCTCCGCGTCCTCGAAGCGGTCGGTGTAAAACGCGATCTCGAACTCGACGACCTTCAAGCCGAGACGGCGCGACGCCGACCACTGCAGATCCTCGGCGAGCGCACGCGCGCCGGCGAGCACACGCAGCGCTTCGTCGCTGCCACCGCTCGCTCGCCCGAGCGCACGCGCGAGCGAGGACATCGCAGTCGCGAGCGCGTCGCGATCGCCGGCGCCATGACGCAGCGCGACCGCAGCACCGAGCTCTGCGATCGCTTCCGCACGCCGACCCAACGCGAGGAGCACGTCGCCCCGCAGCCGACGCGCTTCGGCGAGCACGTGGTCGAACCCGTCGGCCTCGAGATAGACGACCAACGCGTCGAGCGTCGCCTTCGCGGCCGCGTCGCGTCCGGCGGCGGTATCTGCCGTCGCACCATCGAGCGCTGCCAGCCGCGCGTCGTAGATCTCGCGGCGCTCGGGCGGGACGACATCGACGTCGAGTGCCGCATCCAAACGGGCGCACATCGCGACGTCGGGCAGGCTGCCCACGATGTCTTCCGCGCGCGTCATCGCGTCCACATCGCCGCGCTCGAGCAGCTCGATCGCAGTAGCGAAACGCCGCCGCGCTCGTTCGAGACAGTCGTTGCGCGCGTCGAGCCGAGCCATGGATTGCTGACCGATCACGTGGGTCGCTTCGCACGACTCGTGCGCCGCCTCTCGCCACTGCGCGCTCCAGGCATCGAAACCCGGGACGACCACCGCGAGCGCCGACGTCGCCAGTGACTGCGGCCGTTCCGCGAAGGCCTGCTCGAGCTCGGACTTCCTCGGCTCCGACCACGTAGGATCGATCGCCGCACTCGCGGAGGTGCACGGTGGCGTGCGCTCGGGCGGAGCCGCGAGCCAGCCCCCCGCCCACACGAGCGCGGCACTGCCGACGACGAGCGCGCCTGCGATCACCTGCGCAGAGCGACGCCGGCCCCGCGGGCCCGGATCGAGCGCGGCGACGAGACGAGCCATGTCGGCGTGGCGGCGATTCGGATCGTCGGCAAGGCCGCGCGCGAGCACCTCGTCGATCCAGCTCGGCACGGGCGCGCTCGCCGTCGGGGTCGAGCTCGCGACGGCGGACCCGGGCCGCGTGCCATGCAGCGCCTCGAACAACGCGACGCAATAGGCATACTGATCCGAGCGCGCATCCGCGGGGTTGCCGTGCCTCTGTTCGGGCGCCATGTATGCGGGCGTGCCCATCGTCGCGCCCGTACGCGTCGATCGGTCATCGAGTCGCAGGCTCGTCTCGCTCCCGTCCAAGGTGGTGTGCGGATCGACGGCAAGCCCGAAGTCCGCGACCTTCGCCCGCCCGTCGGCGCTGACGAGCATGTTGTCGGGCTTGAAGTCGCGATGGATGATGCCGACCGCGTGCGCTGCCGCGAGCCCGCGCCCCGCCTGGCGGTAGATCTCGATCACCTCGCGCCAGTCCCGTCGCTTCGCACGCACCCACTCGCGGGCGTTGGTGCCATCGACGAGCTCCATCGCGATGAAGCCGCGCGATCCGTCGACTCCGACTTCGTGGATCGCGACGACGTTCGGGTCGGACAGCTTCGCCATCGCACGTGCCTCGCGCCACATGCGTGCAGCGCGATCACTGCGGCCGATCTCGTGGACCTTCACCGCGACGCGGCGGAGGAGCACGAGGTCGGTCGCCTCGTACACGACGCCCATCGCTCCGGCACCGATCACGCGATGCAGCTCGTAGCTGTGCGCGACGATCGTCTGGGCCGGCAACGCGGGCTGGCCGAAATCGATCGCGGGCGCGGCGGCGACCGCCCGCAACACCCGCTCGTCGAGCATGTCGTCGGCCGAGTCCTCGCCGTCGTCGGCTTCGTCCATTGTCGGGTCTTGGCTCATCGTCGCACGGTCGGGGTCCGACCCACAGGGCGGGACCACCGGGTAGAGACCGACCGGATGCGATGTGAACTGCGGAAGAGCAGGCCGGGCCGCCAACCATCCGTTCGATGGGGCTAGAACATCTCGCGGACCCAGCTCCCGAAGCGCCGCGCGATGCCCGGCCCGACGTCCTTCGATCGCCGCTGCGCCTGCTCGCGAATCGGCTCGTGTGCGGCGCCGTACAGCACCAACCCGAGACCCGTCGCGTACTTCGGGTCCGCGATCACGGCCGCGAACCCACCCTCCGCGAGACGCACGTGTGGCTGCGCGCGGCTGCCCGCTGTCGCCGTCGGCACGCCGCGGCGCACCGGCATCTGGAAGATATCCTCCGCGATCTCGAGCATGCCGTCCATCATCGCGGCGCCACCGGTGAGCACGAGCCCACTCGCGGCGAGGTCGCCCGAGCCGCTCGCGAGCAGCTCTTGCTGCGCCATCAAGAAGATCTCTTCGACACGCGGCTCGATGATCTCCGCGAGGAAGCGACGCTTGAACGATCTCGGCGGCCGCGGCCCGACGCCTGGCACCTCGATCTCCTCGTCGTCCTGCACCATCGAGATGAGGGCGCAGCCGTGCTTGCGCTTGAGCGCCTCGGCCTCCGGCACGCTCGTGCGCAGCCCGTGCGCGACATCCTGCGTGATGCGATGCCCGCCGAGCACGATCACCGACGTGAACACGTTGCTGCCCTCGTGATAGACCGCGATGTCGGTCGTGCCGCCACCGATGTCGATCATCACGACGCCGAGATCCCGCTCGTCCTCGTGCAGCACCGCGAGCGCGCTCGCGAGCGGCTCGATCACGACCTCGACGACATCGAGTGACGCGCGGTTGCAGCACTTGATGATGTTCTGCACGCTCGTCACCGCAGCGGTGATCACGTGCGCGCGCACTTCCATGCGCACGCCGTTCATGCCGATCGGATCGCGGATCTGCCCCTGACCGTCGATGATGTACTCCAGCGGCACGGTGTGGATGATCTGCCGATCGAGCGGGATGTTGACCGCCTTGGCCTGCTCGATCACGCGAGCGACGTCGATGTCCTCGACCTCGCGCGAGCGCATGCTGACCTGGCCGTTGCTGTTGAAACCCCGGATGTGCCCGCCGGCGATGCCGACGTAGACCGACTGCACGTCGGCCGCGGCCATCTGCTCGGCCTCGGCAATCGCGGCCTGGATGCTCGCGGTCGTCGCCTCGATGTTGACGACGACCCCCTGACGCAGGCCGTCCGATGGGCTCGTGCCGACACCGAGCACTTCGACGCCGCTGGGCGTGACCTCGCCGATGATCGCGGCGACCTTCGTCGTGCCGATGTCCAGGCCACAGATGACTTCTCCAACCTCCGCCATGTTCGAATGCTCCGTCAGTGATGCCGGGGGATCCGCGGCGCTCGCCGCTTCGCGGGCGCCTGCGGTTGTTCGGGGGAATCGCTCGGCGCTCGCGCGCCTTCGTCGTGCGCCGCCGCGTTCACGGGACCGTTCGCGGCGCGCTCGTGGGCCTCGACGACGATCTTCGGCACGTCCTTCGCGGGGAAGAAGCTCGCGACGACGCGCTCGGGCTTGTCGGCCGACACCGCGGCGTCGAGGTGGGCGACGGCGAGCTTGTCGGACTCGTCGCCGAGCGCGGCGCGTAGCGCATCGAAGCGGGCGAGCCCGACGCGGGCATCGCCACGCCCGAGCCGCAGCTGCGAGCCGACGTTCGCCGTGTACAGCGTGACACCGCCCGCGTCGTCGACGTGGACCTCGGATAAGAGCGGCCGTCGTTTCTCGGACCAGGCGGCGATCACGTCGAGCGCACGTCCGACCCGCAACTTCGCGCCATCGGGATCGGAGAGCATCGCCGTCGCGTCGATGCCGGTGACAACCGGGAGCTGGCCGCGCTCGCCGGACGCGAGGCGCTTGAACGGCTCGCCGGTATCGTCGACGAGCAGCATCGTGTCGGCCGAGAGCACCGCGACCGGGACGTGCTCTTCGATCTCCACGCGCAACGCGTCCGGCAGTTCGCGATTGACGACCGCACGCGCGACCCACGGCTCGGCGGTGACACGCGCCGCGAGCTCGTCGAGCTCGAGCGAGAGGATGTTGGTGCCCGGTGCGAGCGCGAGCAGCTCGCGGAGCCGAGCGTCGTCGATGTGGGCCGTCGGGCGGAACTCGAGCGCACGCACCTCGAAGCGCGGCGACGTCGTCGCGTACGCATAGCCCTCGCGCACGCCGACGAGCACGCCGTACGCGAGCCCTGCACACAGGCCGACGCGAACGACGAGGCGCGCCGTGCCGCGGACGATTCCACCGAGGCGCGAGCCACCACCGGCCGCCGCTACACGCGGCATCGCGACCCGCTCACCGACGATAATCGGCTCGCGGCTTGGTCGCGGTGCGCGACGAGCATTGCCGGGCGTCTTGGTCCGCTTGCTCGCGGCGGTGGTCGTGCGGGACTTCATCGAGAGGCCGTCACCGCGGATACGCGGCTATCATCGCAATACCCCGCACGCGCGCGCCGAAGCAAAAATCCTTCAGGGGAAGCGGCCCGCTTCCCTTTCCATCGCTTCGCTGCTTCTCCTGCGAACCAAAAGCGAAAGGACGGCCACCGATGCCGTCCCCTCGCCCCCGTTGTCGTCTCAGCAAGAAGGAGTATCGCTACTAGCGAACGAAGCCGTTGTTCTCGTCGCGTCGGCGCAAAAATGCCGGGATCTCCGACGGATCCGCCGACATCTCCGGCCGCGCGTCCGCGAGCATCTGCGTGCGCATGCGTTGCGACTGACCGTGATGACTCGCAGCAGGGCCGGGCCCTTGGCCCGAAGTCGCCTGCGGTGATGCGGGCGCGCGGAGCATCGACGGCGGCAGGCTCTGCTGCGCCGGTCGTTGCGGTGCCTGCAGCTGTGCGCCGGAGAACAATCCCGGCTGCCGCCCACCACCGTTTTGCGCGAGCGGTCCCTGCGTGATGATGTCCTTGCGATTGCCTGGGCCGACCGTGCCGACCGCGACCATCTGCGACTGCCGCCGACGCGCGCCGCTGTGGCTGCGAATCGCCTCCTCGAGATCCTCGTGCGCGGGCATGTGCTGATCGAAGCCGGTCGCGATGACCGTGATGCGCAGCGCGTCGCCCATGTTCTCGTCGATGACGGCACCAAAGATGATGTTGCAGTCCTCGTGCGCCGCCTCTTGGATCAGCGACGCGGCCTCTTCGACCTCGTGGAGCTTGAGATCCGGGCCCGCGGTGATGTTGATGAGGATGCCCTTCGCGCCCTGGATCGTGACGTCCTCGAGCAGCGGGCTGTTGATCGCCTGCTGGGCCGCAGCAAGTGCGCGGCCCTCTTCGGTTGCGTAGCCCATGCCCATCAGCGCGCGGCCCTGGCCGGCCATGATGGTGCGGACGTCGGCGAAGTCGACATTGATGATGCCGGGGATCGTGATGAGATCCGAGACGCCCTGCGTCGCGTGCTGCAGGACCTCGTCGCACAGCCGGAAGCTGTCGATGAGGCTCGTCGACGTGCTGGTGACGTCGAGCAGGCGATCATTGGGAATCGTGATGAGCGTGTCGACCGCGCGCTCGAGCGCCGCGATGCCCTCTTCGCCGATGCGCAGGCGTCGACGACCTTCGAAGCGGAACGGCTTGGTGACGACGCCGACGCACAGCGCTCCGCACTCGCGGGCGACCTGCGCCACGATCGGCGCTGCGCCGGTACCGGTGCCACCGCCCATGCCCGCGGTGACGAAGACCATGTCGGCGCCGCGCAGTGCTTCCGTGAGCTCCGCGATCGACTCCAGCGCCGCCTCACGGCCGCGCTCCGGATTCGCGCCGGCTCCGAGCCCGCGGGTGATCGCGCCGCCGAGCTGCAATCGCAGCGGTGCGCGGCTCTTCTCGAGTGCCTGCACGTCGGTGTTCGCGGCGATGAAGTCCACGCCCTCGACGCCGTGACCGATCATCGTGTTGACGGCGTTACCACCGGCACCACCGACGCCGATGACCTTGATCCTCGCGTGATCTGGAAATGCTTCCTCGAGCTCGAAGTACGCCATGGGTCTCGCCTTTTTCCCCCCGCTCGCCGGAATTTTCGGCTGTTGCGGTCCGCTCGGAGGGTCGCCTCGACCCCCTTACATGGACCGATCAGGGGCAGCAAGAAAACGGCGCAGCGCCGAGGTCGGGGGCGCGCCGACGCCGGGGGCGCGCCGACGCCGCTGTCGCCCCGACGCCGCGGCCGCCGAATGATCAGCCGAGCCCGGCCCGGGCCCACGCTGCGGTCGCGTCGTCCACCGGATAGTAGGTCTCGATCCGTAGCTCGTTCGCCGTGATGTCGATCGGGGTGCCGAGCGAAGCGATCGTCGTGAAAAAGCGCAGCTCCAGATCGCCGCGCCGCAGGTGCACCGGGATCAGCAGCCGCGGCTCGCCGACGACGATGTCGCGCATCGCGGGCAAGGGGCCGTAGCGGCGCAGCTCGTCGAGCAACACGCTCGCCGAGCCGTTCGGCTCGCGGATCACCTCGTGCCGCAGCCGCTCGATCGTGACCCGCACGATCTCGTGCCAGTTCACGAGGTGCGGGCGGAACCCACGGGGGTGGAATACCATGTGCATCGCGTTGCCGCCGACCTCCGCGAGCACCTGCGGATCGTCGACGAACGCGGCGATGACCCGCTGCGCGCCGGCGTTCATCGCGAGCGCGTTCCACCGCGCGTCGACGACGATCGCCGGATACGGATCGTGATGCCCGATGACGAGATCGAGCACGCGCCGCAGCTCGCCCATCTGCCGCGAGTGGGGGGCCGCGAGCTGCTCCTCGCGGTACACGGGTGCGAACCCTGCCGCGAGCAGCAGGCGATTGCGCTCGCGCAGCGGCACATCGAGCGCGCTCGCGAGCACGAGCACCATCTCGCGACTCGGCGCCGACTTGCCGGTCTCGACGAAGCTGATGTGCCGGGTCGACACCTCGGCACGTTCCGCCAACGCGAGCTGCGACAGCCCGCGGGTCGTTCGCCACTGCCGGACGAGCCGGCCGACCGCCTCGGTTTCGCGTGCCATCGCTGGTGACGCTACTGCACTCGCGGGGCCCTGGCATGACCTCGGAGGTCATGGCCGCCGGTCGGCCCCCCGGTCACGCTCCGTGGTGACATGAACCGCCGCACCATCGCCACGATCGTCCTGGTCCCCTTCCTCGTCTTCTCGCTGTGGGTCGCGTGGCACGATGGTCCGCTCGGATTCCTGACGCTCGCCGGCCGTGAGCCATGGGGCCTGCAGATCCTGCTCGATCTCTGCATCGCATCGAGCTTCGCAGTCGGCTACATGCTCCACGACGCGCGCACCAGCGGCCGCAACCCGTGGCCGTATGTCATCGCGACGGTCGCCGTCGGATCGATCGCGCCGCTGGTGTACCTCGCTACCGGTCGCGCGCGGCGGTGACCCACGCTAGGCGTTGATCTCGACCGCCGTGAAGCCGAGCGCGAGCCACTCGAGGATCCCGCCGCGCATGCTCGCCACGCGCTCGACACCGGCCTTCTCGAGGATCGTCGCCGCGATGGCCGAGCGCGCACCCGCCGGACACAGCAGCACGATCGGGCGATCCCGGGGCACGTCGTCGATGCGCGCGCGCAGCTCGGACAGCGGTAGCACGATCGACTCGCGTAGCACCGGCAGCGGGCTCGCCTTCACCTCCTCGCGCTCGCGCACGTCGATCACGTGCACCTCGCCGCGATGCGTGAACACCCACTCGGCGGGCACTTCCCACACGCCCGCGAACGTGCGGATCACTGGGCCCCACGCTGGCGTGCGTGGAGCCGCGGCGGCGTCCTTCGGTCGTCCGCTCGCGAGGTTCGCCGGCACCGCGTCGGCCATGCGCTTCGGATGCGGCAGCCCGAGGTTGGCCATGTAGCCGACGAAGTCCTGCTCGCGCACGCGATCGCCGAGCCGCGGGTTGTGGGCGCGCTCCTCCGCGACGGTGGTCATGGTGCGACCCTCGTAGTCGTGGCCCGGATAGACCGCGCAGTCGCCGGGCAACGTGAAGATCTGCTCGCGCACCGAGCGGAACAAGCGCACCGGATCCCCGCCCTGGAAATCTGTACGGCCGGCGCCGCGAATGAGCAGCGCATCGCCGGTGAACGCCATGCTCCGATCGGCGAGCACGTAGGTGACGCAGCCCTCGGTGTGCCCGGGCGTCTCGCGGGTCTCGAGCTCGACTGCGCCGCACGACAACGTCTCGCCGTGCGCGAGCAAGCGATCGGCCCCGGTGACACTCGCCCGCGCGGGCGCCGTGACGACGCAGCCGGTCGCCTCGCGCAGCAGCCACGCCCCGGTGACGTGGTCGGCGTGCACGTGGGTTTCGAGCGTGAACGCGAGGCTGAGCCCGAGCTCGCGCAGGATCGCCAGATCCCGCAGATGCTGCTCGAACACCGTGTCGATCAGGATCGCCACGCGACGCTCGGGATCGGCAAGCAAATACGTGTAGGTCGACGTCGCGGCGTCGAGCAGCTGCCGGAAGATCACGCCCCAGGGTAACGCAGGATCAGATGCAGATCTGCCCGTCTTCTCGTCCACGTCTTGGGCAGCGTCGTCGGTGGAGGACCAGGATCGTGCGCATCATGGATCACCCCGACCGTGTAGACGCCGCGACGGCGCGGGGATCCGGCCCGCTCGACGAATTGGATCGAAATGCGAAAGTGGGGAACCTCCGGCGTCGTGAACGAACCACCTCCTGGCATGCTCCGCGGACCGCGAGGACGCGCGGGTCCTCGCCATGATTCGCAAGCGAGCACGCCGCGTGAGCGCGCTCAGCGATCGGTGACGCGGATCGGCACGCCGCCGGATGGCGCCATCGTGACGTTGCGTCGCACGGGTCGCGCCGGCTGATCGTCGAGCAGCACCATGCGGTGGCGCAACAGCGCGACGCCGAGCACGATCTTCATCTCGAACGCAGCGAACGCCGCTCCGATGCACCGGCGGTTCCCACCGCCGAACGGCAGGAACTCGAACGGCGAGAAGCGGCGCTCGAGGAACCGCTCCGGCTTGAATGCCTCGGGGTCGGGATAGAGCGACTCGCGGCGATGCACGAGCAGGATGCTCGCGGACACGCCGATGCCGGCCGGGACTTCGATCGACCCGAGCACCAGCGGAGCTCGGAGCACGCGCAGCACCTCGGTCACCACGGGGTACAGGCGCATCGCCTCCTTGCACACCGCGTCGAGGTACTCGAGCTTCGCGATCGCCTCGGGGTCCGGATCGGGCCCGAGGCCCTCGAGCTCCGCGTGCACCCGCTCGAGCGCCTTCGGGTGGCGATGCAACAGATCGATCGCCCACGCGATCGTGATCGCCGTCGTCTCGTGACCGGCGAACAGCATCGTGCGCAGCTCGTCGCGGATTGCGGCGTCGAGCATCGGCTCGCCGTCGTCATAGCGCGACTGCACGAGCATGCTGCACACGTCCGCGCCCGGCTTGCTGCGCGCACGATCGATCTGCTGCTGCAGGAGCTCGTCGAGCGCGACGAACTTGCGGCGAAACCGCGCCCACGGCCCGAACCCGCCGAGCTCTTTCTGCATGAACGGCATGAAGAACATGATCGGGGACGACGACTCGACGAGGCCGAGCACCCCGGCCTGCAGCGCGAGCGAGCGAGCGTCGTCTTCGGCGCCGAAGATCGCCCGGGTGATGACCTCGAGGGAGATCTGCTGGGCGAGCTCGAGCGTGACGACGCGCGATGCCCCCGAGACCGCAGCGAAGCGCCGCCGCGCGACGTCGGCGATGACGTCGGCGTACGCGCGCATGCGATCGCCGTGCAGTGGCGGTGCGAGCAGCTTGCGCTCGCGCGTGTGCTTCGCCCCTTCGAGCATGAACACCGAGCGCTGCCCGAGTGTCGGGCCGAGCGCATCGACGGCCCACGGCCCGTACAGATCGGGATCCGCCGCGAAGATCGTCTTCACGAGCTCGGGATCACCGGTGATCACGACCGTTCCGTTGACGGTCGGGATGGTGAACGGATCGCCGTACTTTGCCGCCCAGCGCGGGAAGTCGCGGAACGGTGATCGCAGCACGCGGTACGTGCTGCGCAGCTTGCCGGAGGGACCTGCAGGGAGCGCGGTGGTCACGTGTCCTCGGAGGGTAGCGCGTCAGCGACTCGTCGCCGCGGCGATCACATCGCGGTGGATCACAGGACCGCGCGCCATCACGGGTGCGAGGCGATGCTCGACGTACTTGCCGCACGCGTCGCACTCGCCGGGCGCGCTGGCGCGGCGATAC
>Ga0105048_10004085_pt1 | contig 23883 bp, 20 predicted proteins | sample MAT05_FD_78382 | JGI IMG/M metagenome (GOLD analysis project Ga0105048, IMG submission 78382) | Freshwater microbial communities from Lake Fryxell liftoff mats and glacier meltwater in Antarctica - MAT-05 | ecosystem: Environmental > Aquatic > Freshwater > Ice > Liftoff microbial mat | place... | reverse complement strand
TCTTGCGCTGGGCAGTAATCCTTTTGTCGCTCAGCCGTTCTTCTTTGACCCGGCGGGGTACTTTTGTAGAGATGCGTTTCTTTATTTTGCGATTACGTTTCTCCAGCAGTTCAGCCAGGCGTACCATGGCTTTTTCGCGATTCTGCAGCTGGGAGCGGTTTTCCGATGCCTGGGCAACAATACCGGTGGGCAGATGTCGGATTCGTACAGCAGAATCAGTCGTATTGCGGTGCTGACCACCCGGGCCGGAAGCCCGGTAGTATTCTATTTTGATGTCTGTTTCGCGTATTTCGATCATTACTAAAACTCCAGCCTTAAAAACAATTAGCCACAGAGTGTACAGCCAAAAGTAGGCGCTTCCAAGCGAGAACACCGAGGAAATAAAAGATAAAATTAATTGTTTTAAACAAATATATTGTGTGACGTAAAATATGTAGCCTGTTTTACCTCTGTGAACTCTGTGTCATCTGTGGCAAATGATTTATTCTTAAAAAAGCAGTTAACCGCCGATAAAGGCGGATGCACGCCGATAAATCAAAAGCTTGGAAGACTCATGGTTTAACCTGAAAGGTGAATCAGCTTTTTACTATTAAGCCTGGTTTTCTCGGCGTTCATCGCTAGAAGCGCCTACTTTTGGCGGCGTGTCCGGCGGTTCAAATGCCGTTTGTAGGTTTATTCTTTTCTCAGCGTTACTACTCGCTCAGCCAGTTTCAAACAAGCCGGGCGATGGGTGATAATTATAACAGTTTTTCCGGAAGTGCGCTCTGCTAACCGCTCAATAACCTTCTGTTCTGTTTTTGAATCCAGACCCTCAGTCGGCTCATCCAATAACAGGATCGGTGCATCTTTCAACAATGCGCGGGCCAGCGCAATCCGTCGACCTTCGCCGCCGGATACTGCCGAGCCGTTTTCGCCGACGGCTGTGTCTAGCCCTGATGGGAGAGCGGCTATCCATTCTTTCAGCCCCGCATCTTCAACCACTTGTTGCAGTTGTCCGTCTGTTGCTTCCGGTCGACCGATCAGGATGTTCTCCCGGATAGTCGTGTTGAAAAGGTGCGGTTTCTGGGGTACGGCAGAAACAAGGGTGTGCAGGTCATCGGCTATCAGTGTACGAAGCTCGGTTCCGCCAATGGTTATGCTGCCGCGATAATCGCGGAAACGGAGTAGAATTTCAGCCAGAGTGGTTTTGCCCGATCCACTGGGGCCGACCAGGGCAACTCTGCTCCCAGAGCTGATTTCAACACTAAAGTTGCTGAGAACCGGAATGCCTGGTACATAGCAGCAGTCCACATTTTTGAAGATGATATCTGTTGATTGTGGTCGCTCTGCTGCTATGGGCGGGTCCGGAACCGGCGGTGGTGATTCGGCTACTGCCAATATGCGCGAAGTGGCATGGCTGGTGGAGGGAATCAGCTGCAAGGCATTGGGAAGAGCCATGGGTGCTTCAAAAACTGCTCCTGCAAACAGCAGGAGCATTACCATTTCCGGACCGGTCAATATCCCTGTGGTTACTGATAAGGATCCGGTTATCAGCATGGCTGCGGCTGCCAGTCCGCTGGCTGCAAAACAACTTGAAAGTGTTATGGCGCTGATTTCGCCCAGGCGCTTCTGCTTCTCGATCAAGCTGCCTGAAAGTGTGTCTACTTGGCGGGCCTGCCTCTCCATTGCTCCGAGGATCATCAGCTCGTCCACACCGGATAAACCTTCGGTGATACTATTTCTCAATTCGGCTGAAAGCGCTGCTGATTGTTTGCCCGGTTCTTGGGACAGTCGGTGTGCCAGCAGTGGCAACGCCACGCCAGGTATGAGCAGAAAGAACAACAGTACTATTGCAGAAGAGATGTTCCAGGCGGCGGTCCAGAGAAATGCCAGCAGAATGGAAATGGCTCCGATTGCCAGCGGTGCGATGATTCTCAGATAGAGGTTTTCCAGGCTGTCAATGTCGGCTCGCAGGCGTCCGGCAATATCGCCTCCGGCATATTTTTCCAGTCCGGCAGGCGCCAGCGGTGCCAGCTTGCGGAACATCCAGACGCGCAGGTCAGCCAGTTGTCGGAAAGCGGCCTCATGGGTGACAAGCCTCTCTCCATAGCGGCCTGTAGTGCGCAGGATGGCCAGTATGCGAATTCCCACCGAGGGCATGAAGTATCCGATCTGAACACCGGTAGCACCGGCAACGGCCATGGTGGCGATGAACCATCCGGCCAGAGCCATCAGCAAACTGTTGGCCGCAATCACCACCACACCCAATGCAATGCCGGCTAACATCCAGAACCACTGGCGTCTGGAGATTAAGAGTATGGAAATTAAGGTTTTCATGCCACACCTGCCGCAAGTGCCCGGTATTCACCTGGCGAGACGATCCAGTCCAGGCGGCCATCCACCAATATGGCGATCCGGTCTGCCATGGCAACCGTGTCCTCACGGTGGCTGATTAGCAGTATGGTGCTTGTGCGGGCCATTTTTCTGATTGCTTCAATGACCAGCTGTTCATTAGCGGCGTCAAGTCCGGCGGTCGGTTCGTCCAGGATGATCAGTACCGCCTTGCGTAGAAAAGCTCTGGCCAGAGCAAGACGGCGAAGTTCTCCTCCCGATAGTCCCGCTCCACGGTCTCCCATCTCTGTATTTAATCCGGCTGACAAGCGGGAAATAAATTCGGTGGCAGCGGCAGCTTCAAGTGCTGAGTGGATCTCTTCATCGGAGGCGACCGGTATTCCCAGAAGCAGGTTGTCACGAATGCTTCCTTTAAAGAAAAATGGTTGTTGAGGCACCCAGGCCAGGGAATTGCGCCAGGCTTCCGGTGAAAGCTGATTCAGATCGACACCATTGACAGTGATGCGTCCAGATTCTGGCCGTGCCAGGCCGGTTATCATGCGGGCCAGAGTAGTTTTGCCGGAGCCGCTTTCTCCCACAAGGGCGATCAGGCTGCCTGCTGACAATTCCAGATTGATTTCCTTGATACCACCACGATTAGCACCGTAACTGAAAGAGACATTTTCCAGCTTAATTGAGGAGGCTGTTGTCGGTGCCGGAAGGTTTCCATCGTAACCTTGTGGATCAGGGAGTTGCAGCAGCGGCGCAATCCGTTCAGCAGCGGCAACGCCCTGCATGCGGGAATGATAGGAGAGGCCAAGGGTTCGTAATGGTAAATAAAACTCCGGAGCCAGCAGCAGGACAAACAGACCGTCAGCCAGGGTCAGGTTGCCGTCCAGCAGTCGGAAGCCGATGAAAACCGCAACTACGGCTGTGCCGATGCTGGCAAAGAACTCCAGAGTAAATGCCGACAGAAAGGCCACTCGCAGAACATTAATGGTGGCGTGGCGATACTGGTCCGAAATATTTTCCACGGCAGCAGCTTCGCGTTTGACAGCCCCAAAGATCTTCAGGTCCGGCAGGCCTTGTACCAGATCAAGCAGTTGCCCGGACATGCGCGAAAGTTTTGTCCATTGACAGCGGTGCAGTTTCTCTGAACCACGTCCGATCAGGATCATGAAGAGCGGAATGAATGGTGCCGAAAAAAGCAGGACCAGGCCGGACCGCCATTCAGCAGGAACAACAAATATCAGAGTGACCAGTGGCAGCAGGCCGGCCAATGCCACTTGCGGCAGGAAGCGGGAGATGTAAGGCTCAATTGATTCTATGGCAGTTGTTGTTGCTTCAAGCAACGGGCCTGTATCTTCACCTATCATGCCAGTTGGTCCCAGTTTTTGAATCTTGCGGTAGAGCAGGCTGCGGATGCGCCGCTTGATTTCGGCGGCAGCCCTGACAGAGCGTCGCTCCGATAAAAACAGCAGCAGGGCCCTAATAATGGCAACTACTGCGACTGAACCGGCTAAAGGGAGAATTGCTGATAACAGGGCATGTTCCATGACGATACGTTGGCAGGCCAATGAGAGCAGGCGAGCCTGCAGCACAATCAGTACACCGGCAGCAAAGGCCAGTCCAATGGTTACCAGTAGTTCCCGTCTGACGGATTGGGTTTCACCGTAGAGCCATTTTTCCGGTGTCTGATGGTTTATGTCTTGCCGGGGGCGGGTCATGGGCGGTGTGTTTTGATCATCCTGGTAAGCAGGCAATCCAACGATGAAGCAAAACGTTGGCGATCCGTGTTACTGAATTGTCCCGGACCTCCCTGAATCATGCCGGCTCCGCGCAGTTCCTGCATCAGGTCCCTGATGGACAGCCGCTCTCCCACATTTTCCTCGGTGTACCTTTCGCCGCGTGGGTCAAGGGCAATACTACCCTTCTCAACAATGCGTGCCGCAAGCGGAATGTCGGCTGTAATGACCAGATCCTCCGGGCCCACATGTTCTGCAATATAGTCATCGGCCACATCAAAGCCATCGGCAACCACTACCGACGTAATAAGTCGCGAATGGTGCTTGGATAGCGCCTGGTTGGCAACCAGTATGACCGGAAGCTCAAGCCGTTCGGAGGCACGGAAGACAATTTCCTTGATCACCCGGGGACAGGCATCTGCATCAACCCATATTTTCATGCCGTTCCTTTATTTGATCTGTCAGGGTATTTAAGGCCAAGTATGTAGGGACTTTCAAATGGCCTAAATTCTCATTTAGCTCATTCTCCGTTAAGTTCAAACTTGTATCCTATGCCGTAAACTGAGTGTATCAGCTCTTTGTCAGGAGAAAAAGCCTGATTTAAAGTTTTAGTTGATCAAGAACCGGTCATGACACTGATCACATATTTCAGATAGCGCCCTTCTGGGAAGGTCACAGGGTAGGGGAAGTCCTCCGGCTGTCCGAAAACGGAAATGACTCGCATGTTGCAGCCGGCTTTCAATGCCCCGCGCCGCAATTCTTTCAGGTAGTCGGCCAGATCAAGTTTTTGGTGGTTGGATGAGGTGATCAGCAGTCCGTTGTCAGCCAAAAGCGGTAGCGTGGCTGTGACCAAATCTGAAGTCCCGCCTTTGGTGGTGAAACGGCTTTTGGCTGTGGTGGAAAATGAAGGTGGATCCATCAGGATGATGTCGTAGGTTTTCTTCCTTGCAGCCAGGTCAGCCAGTACAGCCTGGCAATCACCGACGATAAATTCGTAGCGCTTGGGGTTGAGATGGTTGATGCCGAAATTGGCTTTGGCTTGAAAGGTGTAACCCGGCGAAACATCCACATTAGTAACCTGGCCCGCCCGTGCAACTGCCGCTGCAACAGAAAATGCGCCGGTATAGGCAAACAGATTCAGCACCCGTTTACCTTCTACCCGTGTCATCAGGTCGCGACGGTTGTTGCGCTGGTCCAAAAAAAGCCCCGTATTTAATCCCTGCTCCAGGCTGACCAGAAAGTTTAATCCATTTTCCTGAACTTCCAGCTGCTGTGGTGCAGTTTCTCCGGCCAACAACCTTCCATAGCTTTTACTGTCGCTGCTTGCTTCCAGCGCCCGGGTGTTTTGAGGCCTGGTTTTTTCATAGATGCCGAGCGGCGACAGCAGATCCTGCAATGCCCTGGTTACCAGTGCCAGATGCGGTCGCCATCCGGCACAATAAATCTGTACCATCAAAAAATCACCATAACAGTCAATTGTCAATCCAGGCAGGCCGTCACCCTCGGCATTAACCAATCGGTAGGCGTTGGTTTCACCCAGATCCACGTGATCTCTACGCAGGTTAATGGCCGACTGCAGCTGTCTGGTTATCCAGGCCATATCCAGGTTAATGCGTTTGCGTGAAAGTACCCGTGCCACGATGCGATCAGCCGGATCGAGCAGGGCGGTGGCCATAAAATTACCTTTTACATCTGTCAGAGCAATGGTCTGTCCCGGTTGTCCAGCGGGCCATTTTTTTGTGTAACTGTCCGCTATAACCCACGGGTGCCCCAGCTCCAGCATCTGAATTGTTTCCGGTCCGACGATCCTGTTTTCCGATTTCATAAGGCATTTCCCCGATATTAAATCATTTACTTTTACATTTCTTCACCAGTGTCCGGTTTGCTTTTTGCAGCCTTTGTCCCTCCCCCTTCCAAGGGGGAGGTTAGGAGGGGGATGGGGTAGATTTTCGGGTTTGCAGCAGCTAAAACCCATCCCCACCCTAACCCTCACCTTGTAAGGGAGGGGATTTTAGGCCAATGCAATTACCAAACCGGACAACGCTGACATTTCTTGTACCTGCAAATAGTCTTAAAGGCAATCCGGAAACCGTATTTACACAGATTCTCATGTAACTGAGATACGGGCTCTGGTATTCGAATAAATGTGGTGTAAAATTTACAGGCTGCAGTTTCATATTCAGATATCGAGGTGAAATTATGAAAGCCATGCGTGTAAACAATTTCGGCGAGCCTGAAGTAATGAAAATAGTTACTGTTCCTGACCTGCAGCCTGGGTTGGGAGAGGTCGTTGTTACAGTCAAAGCGGCGGGAGTGAACCCTGTCGATACATATTTTCGTTCGGGGGTGTATCGTCCCGACCTGCCGCTTCCTTATACACCAGGACTTGATGCTGCCGGAGTCATCTTGTCTGTCGGTCCTGTCATAAAACATCTGCAGGTCGGACAACGAGTTTATGTGACTCGTCCACTAACCGGAACCTATGCGGAGCAGGTGCTCTGCAATGAATCCCAGGTTTATCATTTGCCTGACAATATCAGTTTCAGTCAGGGTGCGGCGATCGGTGTCCCATATGGGGCTGCCTTCCGCTCTCTGTTTCAGCTAGCCCATGCACTGCCGGGAGAAACAGTTCTTATTCATGGTGCCAGTGGTGGAGTGGGGCTTGCGGCGATTCAACTGGCGCGCAGTGCAGGAATGCGGGTGATCGGTACGGCAGGTTCGGATGAGGGGATCAGGCTTGTTCTGGAACAGGGGGCACACCACGCTTTGAACCACCATGAGCCGGGCTATCTGGACCAGCTTGGTCAGTTGACCTGTGGCAGCGGCATTAATATTATTCTTGAAATGCTGGCCAATGTTAACCTTGACAAGGATCTGGATATTCTGGCTAACAGTGGCAGGATTGTGGTCATTGGCAGTCGCGGCCGGGTAGAAATCGACCCGCGCAAGGCAATGGGCAAAGAAGCGTCCATCATGGGTATGACTCTTTTCAATGCGTCAGCACAGGATCAGATTAGTATGCATGCCGCTTTTATAGCAGGGCTTGAAAACGGCACTTTACGACCGATCATTACCAGGGAACTGCCGCTTGACGAAGCTCCCAAGGCGCATCATGCTGTCATGGAGTCCAGTACGCTGGGCAAGATCGTCCTGATCCCATAACTTAATTATCTTCAGAAGGGGAGAAAATTATGTCCGTACCAACACAATTCAAGGCTCTTGTGGTTAAAAAAACAGATGATGGACAATTCGTTCGGCAGATCATGGACAGAGGCATCAATGATCTGCCGCCCGGAGATCTGGTCGTTCGGGTCGCCTATTCCTCGCTTAACTACAAGGATGCACTCTCTGCAACCGGCCATCCCGGAGTAACGCGACAGTTTCCACATACCCCTGGTGTTGATGCGGCCGGAGAGGTTGTTTCGTGTGAAAGCGGCACTTTTAGTGTTGGTGATAAGGTGATTATTACCGGGTACGACTTGGGGATGGAGACAGACGGCGGTTGGGGCGGAGTGATCCGTATACCGTCGGAGTGGGCTGTACCGCTTCCCGTCGGGCTAAGTTTACAGGAATCCATGGCCATCGGTACCGCAGGCTTCACTGCTGCTCTATCGGTGTTGAAACTTGTACAGGCAGGAGTCAAACCTTCAGACGGAGAAATACTTGTTACCGGTGCAACCGGTGGAGTCGGCTCCATTGCCGTGGCAATCCTTGCCAAGTCGGGTTATTGGGTTGTTGCCTCTACTGGAAAAAATTCTGACGAGTTGTTTCTGAAAAATCTGGGTGCGGCAGAAATTGTTACCCGTGATCTGGTTGTTGCCTGTTCTGACCGCCCGATGATGAAAGAACGCTGGGCAGGTTGTGTGGATGTGGTTGGTGGCGAGACCCTGGCTGCCGCCATAAAATCCACCCGCTATGGTGGTGCTGTCACCTGTTGCGGTCTGGTCGGGTCAACAGAACTGCCGATCAATGTCTACCCGTTCATCTTGCGAGGGGTAAGTCTGATCGGTATTGATTCCGTGAAATGCCCGTCAGGCATCAGGCTGCAGGTCTGGGAAAAGCTTGCCGGAGATTGGAAAACTGAGCATCTGCAGGCAATTGTAACGGAAGTCTCGCTTGAGAACCTGGAGTCAATGATCCAGTCCATCCTGCAGGGTGAGTTCCGTGGTCGTGCGGTTGTGAAGCATTAAAAAAGTGCCAAAAGATGCGCATGGATCTTAAGAAAAAGGTTTAAGTGCCTCAGCCAGACAGCGGATATGGCGTTGATCGGTGCCGCAGCAGCCTCCCAGGATCTGCATGCCAAATTCATCTTGTAAAGTCGCCACGGCTTTGCCAAAAGTTTCCGGAGATTCTTCAACGAGAGTTGTGCTTTCATCAAGCTCTTCCGGACTGAGTGCAGCGGTATTGGCCAGTAGTCCCACAATCCTTTTTTGCACAATTGGTGAAACCAGCCCTTCCTTGACCAGTGCAGAACTGAAAAATGAAACATGGGTGCAGTTGACCAGATAGGCCAGAGGCTGTGGCGATACTCTGCTGTCGATGGTTTCAATGGCGGTGTGGAGAGGCGTTCCGTCCAGCAATGTACCTTCCGGTCTGGCAACAAAACTGATCAGGTAGGTAAGTCCGGTGGTGGCCAGCGCCCGGGCCAGTCCAATGGCCTCGCTGAGAGCCGGTAGCGTGGCTGCCAGCAGGAAATCAACTCCCGATGCAGCTAGCTTTTCTGCCTGCCAGGCGTGGAATTGACTGGCGGCGTGCTCACTCAGCGCCTCTGTCGGGTCATAGGCATTTCCCCGGCAGCTCATCAGGCCGCATATGGTGACCTTGTCAGCATAATCTCCATAGCTTTGGCGCAAGCCATCCAGAAACAGGAAGTTGTCACCATTCAGATCGCGCCCGGCATAACCGGCCTGCTTAATCCGTTCTTGACTGGCTCGCCAGGTCGGTGTGGAGAGCAGCAGCGGTAGATCGAATTCCTGCCCGATATTCAGGTATTGACGGTAGATTTCTTCCAGCACCGACCGTTTAATCGAATCATAAATAAAGGCCGAATTGACGACCCACGGGTCCAGTTCGCACCCTTCTGTTCGTCGCAGACGCTCAATGACTGCCCCCTCGCCGAGAATGCAACGGTACTGCTGTAGAAACTGCGCAAATGGCCGGCGGCCCATAACAACTCCCCCCTATTTTCTGAAAAAATCCCTGATGGCCGTAATGGCCCGATCAATGTCGGCAGTATCCAGATCAAGATGGGTTACAAACCTCAGTCGGTACAGGCCGGTAGCCAGAATGCCATGCTTCTTCAGATGCAGCAGCAACTCTGCTGACCGCTCCCAGGCTGTACCCACCAGGTCCACAAAAAGAATATTGGTCTGGGGAGTTTCAACCTGCAGTTCCCGTAGACCGGTCAGTCCGTTTGCCAGTCGCTTTGCCAGGGCATGATCATCTGTCAGTCGGTCCAGATGGTGATCAAGGGCGTAGCTTCCGGCAGCAGCCAGTATACCGGCCTGACGCATGCCACCACCAACCATTTTGCGGATGCGGTGGGCCCGGGTGATGAACTCCCGGTCTCCGCATAATAGTGAGCCGACCGGCGTGCCCAGTCCCTTGCTCAGGCAGACTGAAACGCTGTCAAAACAGGAGGCAATGCGACGCGCTTCCGTCAGAATATCTGACCTGACCAGGGCGGCCTGGGCTGTGGCAGCGTTAAAAATACGGGCACCGTCCAGATGGTTTGTTAATCCTTTGTCGGTGGCTAGTTGTGTGGCCTGTTGAAGATACTCCATTGGCAACAGCTTGCCTCCCTGGGTGTTCTCCAGTGCCAGCATTCTGGTGCGGGCAAAGTGGGCGTCATCCGGTTTGATGGCAGCAGCAATATCTTCCAGTGCCATGGTGCCGTCCGGCAGGTTTTGCAGCGGCTGGGGCTGGACGCTGCCCAGTACGGCGGCTCCGCCCCCCTCCCAGCGGTAGCAGTGGGCATACTGTCCCACAATATACTCGTCACCTCGCTGGCAGTGGGCCATGATGGCGCACAGATTGCTCTGGGTGCCGGTGGGCAGGAACAGTGCCGATTCAAACCCCAGCATGGCGGCAATTTTTTCCTGCAGCGCATTTACACTGGGGTCGTCGCCGAAGACATCATCTCCCAGGGGCGCCGCCAGCATGGCTGCACGCATGGCCTGTGTCGGTTGTGTTACGGTGTCGCTGCGCAAATCTACGATGGATGTCATATGGTACTCCTTACTAATCGGTCTGGCATTCTGCGGCGTAGTGTCATTACATCTCAGGCTGAAGCCAGGCGTACTGCTGCCGCCGTGCATATGCTATCAGACCGATGATAGTAAGTGCAATTCCGATTGTGCCGACTGGACCCGGAAACGCACCCTGCAAAAATATAATCTGACCGATCAATGAAAATACAACCTCCATGGACTGGGTGGCGTCAACCGCAGCAAGCTCGTAAGGGTGTACGCAGTTATGTCTGGCATGCAGGAAAACAGTGGTGGCAATTACTCCTGAAAACAGTGCCACCATTGCCGTACTGAACAGCTGACCCGTTGAAGGCGGGGGAGGGGAAACAAACAGGAACAGGATCAGCCAGAAGGGAATCGAACCGATGGTCAGCAGCAGAACACGGGCAAAGCTGTCCTGCATCAGCGGGTGTTCAATGTGTGGAATCATCTTGTAGCCGCTCTGGGATGCCTCCCAGACCATCTGGTTGCCGGTGGGGTAGGCAAATGCCGCCACCAGTACTGGAATCACACCGAAAACAACCTCCCGTGCCGTTGCAGTGTGGGCATATTCCATATTGACCAGCACGATGCCTGCGAAGATCAGGCCGGTCAGCAGCAGTCCTTTAAGCGGAATCTGTTTGCCTATGGCAATCAGTATAATCGGGGTGGCCAGGATGGTGATCTGCCAAGTGGTGGCAATGATCCAGCCCGGTGCATATGAGGCGCTGAAACAGAGCAGGGAGTAGAAAAGCCCAAAGCCGATCCCTCCGGCGAGGCACCAGAATAGCCAGAAACGGCTGAAAATCCGGACAATTTCAAGCAGGTATTTGACGCCTTTTGTGAAAAACAGGTACAGGACCAGCATGGCAAACATATAGCCGAAGCGCAGGCTGGAGGTCCACAGCCAGTGCCCCCCTTCCAGGCTCATGTCCCTGTTCAGTACAAAAGTACTGCTGAAAAACAGGGCCGATATAGTGCCAAGCATGATCAAGCGAAACATTCAGGCTCCGACGGTTGAGTAGTTGAGGTGGTTCAAGCGGATCTTGATATGTCGTTATATCCTGTTGTGTCGGTATCAGTAAAGCCATTAAGAGTAGTTGTTTTGGCTGGTTAAATGGTTTGAAGAGGTTGGAGGTTTAAGTGTGTGGAATGTTATACCTGATTTGCCAGTCGGTATTTTTATGGTTGGAAAACTTATCAATTACGGACCTATCCTCTAGTCACTTTTCAGGTTGGATAGGTCCGAATATTTATGTACAGAAGGTCAGCAATCACTCTCATTCGAAGCATTTATTCCAGCGATCCGCCCAAAAACAATACACTCGCAAAAAGACATACCACCCAGCCTGCTGGCACCATGAACCCCTCCGGTCATTTCACCTGCAGCATAAAAACCTGGAATGGGTTTATGGGTTGATATATCAAGAACCTGTGCCTGAGAGTTGATTTGAATACCACCATTACAGTAATGAAGTTTTGGTGCAAGTCGAACCAAATAATATGGTGCTTTAATTTGATATCGTTTGTTTTGGTTAAATGGCTTATTAAATTCAAGATCAATGCCTGTATCCGCATATTTATTGTATTCATTAATTGTAGTCGTAAGAGTAGCAATATTAATTGATTGATCAAGCACAAGAGCTTCTAAAGATTCATAACGCTTTACAGCATTTCTCTTAATACATAGCTGTAATTTCGGATAGTTTAGTGCCGCTTCCTCACCCACTATTATCATTGGATCACGACCAGAAATTGTCATTTCGTTAGATCTTGATAAACGATCAGTCAACTCATTAACAAATCGCTTCCCCGTGTTTGCATCAATCATGATTCCATGTGGAAAACCAATCAGCAAAGTAAACATTGAACTGGTTCCCCATCCATTTTCATCACGCGATGTCCAAGGGCCAAACTGAAACCATGACAATTGAACAGGTGTGGCACCAACTTTTAATGCGCTTACTAAGGATTCAGCCGTAGCACCGGAGTGGTTAGTAGTTTTAAAACTATCATTTAACTTTGGATTTTGAATCATTCTGAATTTAATATCCTGACAAAATCCTCCAGTTGCTAATATTACTGCTTTTTTTGCCATTATTTTCTTTTCTTTTCCACTGTTCTGCTGAGGAAAAACAAACCCTGAAATTGAATTCAGGCCAATGACTCTACCTGAATCATCAGTGATCAAATTTTTCATTGCACACTTCAGTTGTACGGGAATACCAAGTTCACGGCATTTTACAAGAAGTGCTTGTACAACAGAAACACCGCTATAATTTTCAGTTATATATAGGCGTGGCACAGAATGTCCACCACCATGGATCAGATCATCTTTAAAGGAAACTCCCAAGTAGTCACGCAGCCATAAAAAAGCATCTAAAGATTGGTCTGCAACGGTCTGAGTAAGAGCTAAATGATTCAAACCCTTGCCAGCATTTAACATGTCGTTTACAAGTATTTGGGGTGAATCGGATTTTTTTTCTACAGCTTGAAGTGGAGAATCTACAACTGCAATCAATCCACCGCAAATAGCTGAGTTACCGCCAGGCACCCTCATTTTTTCAATTACCAGCACTGAGCATCCAGCATTTCTAGCTTCAATAGCGGCCGATAGTCCTGCAAAGCCAGATCCTACTACTATTACATCATATATTTCATTGGGCATCTTCTTAACTTCCTTTACCAATAAATATGTTCTTTAGACTTACACTAACTTTTGATTTTTCAGATATCCATAAAGGCTTATGTCGCCTGAACCAGATAAACCGAGCTTTTTACGAATATTCTTACGGTGTGTTTGAATTGTATCAAAAGCAAGGTTTATTGTAGAACTTATCTCTTTGCTGCTAAATCCAGATTGAATGAATTTGCATATTTTCATTTCGGTCTTACTCAGTCTAAGCAATCTTGAATCAAGTGCTGATTCAGACCCTTTAGTAAGTGAGACCAGTAATTCTCCCAAAAAATCTATGTATCCGTTCTGTTCAGCATCATTTGTGTTTGATTTAATTTTATCCAGCGCAGGCAAAATATCCTTAGCGATTATGTTGGAAATATTATTTGTCAGCTCTCGCTTTTCATTCTGTATTGTTTTCAAAACATTACGAAGAGTTATGTTAACTTCTTCGGTTGCAATTTTCTCCTGATTAAGCTGCAGTTCCATACTTTTCTGTTCAGTAATATCCTCAATAATTCCTATCCAAAGCCTGTGCCCATCGATAATAATAACACTTAATGTGAATACGGCAGGGAAAATACTTTGATCAAAATAAATAGCTGATATTTCGGAGCTAACAATCTGACCTTCAATAATTGAGTCCAATGTATCCAATAGATTTTCATTTGGGGAGGCATTAAATAGCGTAGAAATTTCCATACCCAATAAATTGGTAGAGTGAAACCCAAAAATTTCGCACGCCTTTTGGTTTGATTTAATAATTTCTCTATCATCATCAATAAGCAAAATACCTTTGCCGACTGCTTGAAAGACCGCCTGTAACATTTTCTGATATCTAGTAAGATCTGAAGTTCTCAGTTCAACACGACGCTCTAGTTCTTCGCGTCCTTTAATCAAGCTTGTAATATCGTTCAGTATTATTAAAAAACCTTTGGGTGTTTTATCACTTTTATTAAGTTTTATAATGTTGATATCATAAAAAACACCATTTGTTTCGTAGGTATAAGATTTCCTCTCTGTTCCGGGCAATTGGCTAAAGGTTCCCAGAAATTTCAGTGCTTCGTCAAGATTACGACACTCCAAACCTAAACAGTTCCAAAATGGCATACCAAGACATTTAGCGTTAAACAGTTGTTCAACCTTATTGTTGGTATGCACGATACAACCTTTATTATCAGTAACAATGACCAAATTTGAAGTGGATTCGAAAACTTCCTCAAATATTGAATTCTCCAGTTTTTCCTCGTGAGTTAACATTAAATCCCCGATAACTGAAAACAAATTTTTATAAATCTAAAATACCTAAATACCCTTGAACAAGCGTTTTATCAACTTGATACATCATATATCAAGTTAATGTTTTTAATTCAATTTCATTCTTGTTCTTAATCTCATGGTTGCGGGTATGATTATATACCCGTTATTACCCCACTTTCTAACCTTTAAAGTTGTTAATCAAACGTTTAGTGTACGACAAAATATTTTTATATTATTTGCTGACCTAACCGGCGATCCCAGCAGACCACTAAAAACATTAAATGTGGTTATCTTTGAAACAAAGGAGAAGGAAAGATGAGTAACATCAATGAACCGCTCCAAGAAGAAATTACCCAGGATTTGACTAACAGTAGTAGAAGAGGTTTTCTTAAAACGTCTCTGGCAGTCGGCTTAGCAGCAGCTTCTGGCGCTTTTGCTCTGAACATGGCCTCACCAGGGACTGCAGAAGCAGCAAGCCGTCAGCTCCCCCAAAAATGGGATGACTCCACCGAAGTACTGATCATAGGCACAGGTTTTGCCGGATGTTCCGCTGCTGCTCAAGCAGCCAAAGATGGAGCAAAAGTGCTGATTGTGGACAAAATGAGAACCTACGGGGGCAACTCCATCATCAACGGCGGTGTCTACGCATCCTCTGGTGATAAGTACAATTATCGCCAAAAATACAATTTGGGTGATGATAGTGTAGATCAGCACTTTAAAGACTTCCTCAAGGGTGGGGACAACTACAGCATTCCAGCACTTGCCAAAGTTGTGGCTGAAGGAGCCACAGACTGTTTGAACTGGATGATAGACGAAGGTGGCGCAGTAATCCGCCCGGCATTACTTAAGACAGGTGGACACACAGCATATCGCACACATCCTGCAGGTAGTGGTTCAGTTTATGTGAACGCACTTAAGAAAATTGCCGAGAAACACGGCGCAAAGTACAAGCTTGCAAGTGAAGTAACATGGATTTGGAGAGCGAACGCAGATCCCAAAAGTCCGGTCCTAGGCGTAGAAATAAAAAGGGGCAACAAAAAAGAAAATATCAAGGTTAAAAATGGCATTGTCATAGCATCTGGTGGATTCAGCCGCGATGCAAAGATGCGTGCTGCTCACTACCCGTACCTTGCAGGTGACGATTGGAACTGCACAAACCACCCAGGTGCCACTGGCGAAATGATTCGCTACGCTGAGGCAATCGGTGCAGACTCACTTCAAATGTGTTTTATTCAACTATATCCCTATGCGGATCCAGACACCGGTATTCTTGATTCTCCGGCACTATATCCGTTCAATGGACCAGGAAACGGAATTGTCTACGTCACAAATCAGGGCAAACGCTTTATCAGTGAGCTTGCAAGGCGTGATCATGTAAGCTTTGCCCAGATAGCCCTGGGCCCCAAGGGGAAGCCCACCTATACAATTTTTAGCGATGAAATGATCGAAAAACTTGGCGGGACTCGCAAGGAAGTAGATGCTGGCCTGAAACATGGTCGCTTTATTGTTGCCGATACTATTGCCGAACTGGCGAAAAAAATAGGAATGCCGTCTGATGCCCTGGTAGATACTATCGAGAAACATAACCGCTATCTGGCTGAGGGCAAGGATCCGGAATTCGGCAAACAAATCTCCAAGGCTATGACTCCTATGGTTACAGGCCCATTTTACGCTGTTCCCCAGTGGCCAGCAATCCACCACTGTATGGGTGGCCTGAGAATCAATGAGAATGCTCAGGTTATTGATGTTTTTGGGAATGTCATTCCGAAACTGTATGCTGCAGGTGAAGTAACCGGAGGAGTTCACGGCTCTAATCGACTGGGGTCCAACGCAATTCCTGATTGCGTCGTCTTTGGTCGTGTTGCCGGAAGAAATGTTGCAAAAGAAAAAGCATAGGTTGAAATTTAACGTACAGCCTGGAGCCAATTGTCAAGCGCCAGGCTGTACGTTTATCAACAGTAACAATCCGGGAGAAATATGAAAACGCATTTACATCAAAAAGCAGCTAAATCGATCTTTTTATTCAATATCATAATGATATTTTTATTCAGCCAAACCCTTTGGGCGGCCCCCAAAACAACACAATCCAATGCAAAAGCCGGTGATTGTGCTGCCTGTCACGATAAAACAAAGGTACTGCCTGAAAAACATGTCGATACCAAAAAAATGAATTGGGAAACATGCAAAACCTGCCACACAAAAGATAAGCACAATCTGGCCGGTAAACTACCGGGCAGTCATTTCCATCAGCTATCTGAAGTAAGCTGCATTGATTGCCATGGCAAGACCGCAACGCCTGAAGCACTGATCATGGAGCAATGTGTAGCCTGTCATGGCAGCACTTCTAAGCTTGCGGAAAAGACGAAAGACGTTCACCCGACCAATCCACACACTTCGCCACATTATGGGACTGAGCTGGATTGCAACCTGTGTCACCGACAACATACCAAGTCTGAAATATATTGTACGCAGTGTCACAAAAAGTTTAATTTTAAAGTGAAGTAGCACCAAAAAAATCAAGTGACGTAACCTTACAACTACAAGACATCTAAAAATTGGAGGTTTAATTCCAGTTATTTGAAAAAGGAGCGCAACATATGTTTGGTTTTGGAATGCCTGAATTAATTATTATTGGGGTTATTGTGATGATGATTTTCGGGGTTGGGAAATTACCTGAAATCGGTAACTCTGTTGGAAAAGCGATTAATAGTTTTAGAAAAGCAGCCGATGGGAAAGATGTTGTTGAGATTACTCCGGAAAAAAAGTCCTCTTTACACGCCAAGCACAGAACTACAGAAACTGTCTCCGGTTGCGAAATGGCTAAATCGACCATTGTTGACCGACTATTACAAAAAAATGGGTGGTGAAGTAGGTAAGTCAGGGCTTGAATTGAATGAGAATTTTATGGCTGTAACTTAACGAACAGACACTACAGCTCACTAAAAAAAAAGATGTAAGCATAAATGGGTTACCAAATCTATGGGCCTCAGTTGGCTGGATACCTTTTTATGCAGAAAACCCGAATGCGGGCAACGAATGCTTTCGTGGTGGATATCTGTATGCCGAATTGATGGGCCCCTGGGGTAATTTACGCATTAAAGGTATTGATGGTGAAAAAGTAGAGGCAGAAATCGGTATGACTGTTCAGTTATTCAATACATCTTACCCTTTTCATTACCATCATCCGCAGGAAATTTACATGGCACCGACAAAACCACAATGCATTGATCAGAATAAATTTATGGTTATGCATTGGGACAGCGACCAGTTTAAACAGTCACGTCGTAATAACGGCTGGACAGTGGAAATTGATGGTAAACAAGGAAAGTGGAATAAATGGTTTGCCAATCAGGATACTGATAAAGAATCACTGACATATTTTGAACGCAATGCAATCCATGCCTTCTATGCAAAAGAGGGGTGCAATCAGACAATTCAAAACTCTGGTCTTGTAACTGTATGGTCACGCTCTACGGCACAGGACAACGAACAATCTACTCGAATTTGTCGACCTTCTACAGGCAAAATGACTACTAATGGTCTGAACCCGGATGATAAAACGATTTGCGAACTGAACGACTGGAAACCTTGAGCCATACTGTAGTTGCAAATTAATGGTAATAATAGGCCGTTAGTTATGGCATGCATGAAAGTCATTGTTTCAAAACAAGAGGGACAGGCAAATCGCCTGTCCCTCTTGTTTTCAGTTATGTGAAAATCGGAATCACATCTCCATAACCACCGGCAGGATCACCGGACGTCTTTCGATGGTTTTCTTGAAAAACCTTCTCAAACTCTGGCGCACGATCTGTTTGACTTCTTCACAGTCGCAGCGCATCTCTTCATTCAGTTCATTCAGTGCATCGGTCACAACGCAACGGGCCGTTTCCAGATAATCCTGACTCTCATCCTCGAAGACAAAGCCGCGCGAGACGATGTCCGGGCCGTAGATGACTGTGCCGCTGGACTGGTTGATGCCGATGATGACTACCACCATGCCGTCTTCCGACAGGTGTTTGCGGTCTTTGAGGACGATGTTGCCGACGTCGCCGACCCCTTTGCCATCGACGAAGACACGACCGGATTCGATTTTTTCCACTATGGCGCCGGTGTCGGAGTAAAAGGAAACCACATCACCGTTGGTGGCCAGGATGCAGCGTTCTTCCGGGATGCCAACTTTGCGGGCCAATTCGATATGTTTGACCAGCATGCGGTATTCACCATGGATCGGGATGAAAAAGCGCGGCCGGACGGTGTTGAGCATCAGTTTGAGCTCTTCCTGGCTGGCGTGGCCGGAGACATGTACTTCGGAGACCTTTTCGTGGAAGACCTGGGCACCGCGGCGGTAGAGGTGGTTGACCAGTTCTGAAATGGTGCGCTCGTTACCAGGGATGACACGTGAGGAGAGGATGACGGTGTCGTCTTTTTCCAGTTTGATCTGCTTGTGATCATCCATGGCGATCCGTGTCAAGGCACTGTTAGGCTCGCCCTGGCTGCCGGTGGAGATGATGCAGACCTGCTCGGGTGGTAGGTGGTTGAGTTCTTTGATGTCCATCAGGTCGCTGTCTGCGATGGTCAAATAACCAAGCTGGCGGGCAATGCGCACATTGGCAATCATGGAGCGGCCATTGAGAAGAATCTTGCGGCCGCAGTTGATGGCCACATCTGCCACCTGCTGGACGCGGTGGATACTGCTGGAAAAGGCGGCAACGATGATGCGCCCTTTGCACTTGGGGAAAATTTCGGCAAAGGCAACACCGACTTCCTTTTCCGATAGGGTGTAACCTTCACGCTCCACGTTGGTGGAGTCGGACAGCAGTGCCAGCACACCGGCCTCGCCGTAACGGGAAAGACTGGCCAGGTCGGTCAGTTCACCGTCCACCGGGGTCTGGTCGATCTTGAAGTCGCCGGTATGGATTACGACCCCTTCCGGAGTGGTTATCGCCAGGGCGCAGCCGTCAACTATGGAGTGGGCTACACGCAGGAATTCAATACTGAAGTTTCCCAGGGTGATCGTCTCACGCGGTTTGACTGTAATCAGTTCAACCTGATCATCCAGTTTGTATTCCTTCAGCTTTTCATTGACAAAGCCGAGGGTCAGGGCGGTGCCGAAAACCGGTATGTTCAGCTCCTGCAGTATAAAGGGGAGAGCACCGATATGGTCTTCATGGCCGTGGGTCAGACAGATGGCGCGGACGCGCTCTTTGCGTTCCCGCAGCCAGCTGATGTCAGGAATTACATAGTCGATACCGAGCATGTGCGGCTCTGGAAACATCAGGCCGCAGTCCACGATGACGATGTCGTCACCATATTCATAGGCCATGATGTTCATGCCTATTTCACCCAGTCCGCCCAGCGGTATGATTTGCAGTGGAAAATTAGATTCTGTCATAGTTATCTTTCGTTTTGCAGCGGGACCAGCTCGCTGATTCTTTTGTCGCAGCGTGCGATCCAGTCCAGTCCGGGACTTTTCAGCCATTTAACAGAATAAAAAGAGCTGCGCAGGGCTCGGTAGGCGATCAGGGCGCGCTTGATATCACCCTTACGCTCGTTGTTTACGGCTATGATCCAGAGCTGTTGGGCAGCCTGTTCAATTTTGGGGTTATTGGGTATGTACATGTGGATGGCGGCTTCATAACCGGCCACCGCACCGACAAAATCACCATTGATAAATGCCTTTTCACCTGCGGCAAACTGGGTCTGCAGGCGCCACCAGGTGCTGGCAAAAAACAGCAGAAGCATCAGCACGATCAGGATGGCTCCGTTGAGCAGTATTTTGATAAGGTGGTTATTCATTGGTTACCTGAAAAAGTCCGGGATGATTGTCAACAGTGTGCCGAGCAGCATGACCGCCAGGCCGCAGAGGGCGGCCAGCGAAGCACAGATGTCCAGCGGTCGTCGCAGGGTGTGGGCGGCGGGCAGGGCCCAGATCATGGCACCCAGGCCGATTATTATCAACGGTATGAATTTCAGGCCGGCATGCATTTAACTCTCCAGTGCTGATGCTATGGCGCTTTCCACCTTTGTCATCAATATTGTTTCGGCTTCATTTCTGGAAACACCTGTGGCCGGCATGACCGGCGGATGCAATGTGACTGAAATGGTGCCGCGGTACAGCCTTTTTCGGCCGGCCGGATTGATTCTGCCACTGCCGTTGATGGTGACCGGAATTACCGGCACGCCGGCCTTCTGTGCCAGCATGAAGCCGCCCCGCTTGAAGGGGAGCAACTGCAGGTTGCGGGTACGTGTTCCTTCCGGAAACAGGACAACGCTTTTGCCTGAACGGATAACCGAGGCGGCGAATTCCATGCTTTTCAGTGCCTTGCGTCCGTCGCTGCGATCCAGTGGAATGTAGCCGCCGCGACGCATGGAAGCTCCGAATATGGGTACATCAAACAGTTCTTTCTTTGCAATCCAGTGAATCTGGCGCGGTATGTTGGCCAGCATGGTCAGTATGTCAAAGTTGCTCTGGTGGTTGCTCATGAAGATGACCGGGCCCGACGGAATGTTTTCCAGACCGCATATTTCCACACGGACACCAGCCATACCCAGTGAAAGTCTGGACCAGAGACGGGCATGAAAAGCATAAGCTCTGCCGGTGGAGTCAAAAAAAGTGCTTAGCAGCGCGCTGGCAGCAAATAAAAGTGTCAGCGGAATAAATGCCGCCAGAAAAAGATAAGCGCGTAACATGAATAGCTCCTGTTGTAGACCGTACAATCTACTTTTTTAGAAACCATGAGTCAAACTAAATATCTTGGGAAAAACGCTTGAATCTATGTGTGGAATCTGATTTTTATGGTATTTATTTTAGATGCTCAGGATTTGAGGCTGAAGGTTGAAGACAGAAGTAATAGCTATTTTAGTGCACGATTTTTGCTGTTTCCTTCAGTATTCAGTCTACTCGCCTGGTAGAGGAGTAAAAATATGGTCATGCCTGAAACAGAAAAGAACACATATATTGTTGCTGCTTCCTGGCTGGTTTCGCCGGAAGCCGAGCCTTTGTCCGGTGGAGCGATGCTTGTTAGTGACGGCACTATTGCAGCGGTTGCAACTCAGGCCGAGCTTAAAAGCACCTACGATGTTCCGGTTGTGGAATATCCGGGGTGCGCCATTCTACCCGGTTTCATAAATACCCATACACATCTGGAGTTGACCCACTATCCGTCCTGGCGGCTCAAGACGAATATGGACTACCACCCGCGCCGTTTTGTTGATTGGATTATACAACTGATCAAGGTTAAGCGTTCATTGACGGTTGAGGATTACAGGTCCTCTGTTTTTGAGGGAGCGCGTATCTGTCTGGAGTCCGGGACAACAACAATTGGAGAGATTGTCAGTAATCCGGCTGTTTCGGATTGTTACGGAAAAATAGCTGTTTCCGGCCGTCTTTTCTATGAGGTGCTAGGACAGGATCCGACCAGGTTCAACGGCATGTTGAGCAAAGCGGTTGAATATGCTGTAAACTGCCAGCCCGCTGGTTTTACAGCGGGGCTATCTCCCCATTCCCCATATACCATTGCCGATGCAAACTATCCTCTGCTCAAATCGGTCGGCCAGTCAGCCTCTCTCCCTTTTGCCATACACCTTTCCGAATCCCGGGAAGAAACGGATTTTGTCTTTGATTCCAGCGGGCAGATAGCGGAAGTCTTTTATCCCCATGTTTCCTGGGAACAGTATCTGATGCCGCCACGAAAGTGCAGTTCTACCGCGTTGCTGGATGGTGCCGGGATGTTGACACCCGGTACCCTGGCGATCCACTGTGTGCATGTTACCCTCAATGATGCTGAAATCCTCAGAAACAGAGGTGTCAATGTAGCACTCTGCCCGCGCAGCAACGAGCGCCTCAATGTCGGCAAGGCACCGGTCAGTCTGCTGAAAAAGATGGGCATACCGCTATCACTGGGGACAGATTCCCTGGCAAGCAATGATTCTCTTTCCATGTGGGACGAGATGCGTTTTGCTCTGGAAGCCTATTCAGGCGCACTGAGTCCTGTTGAGTTGTTTGCTATGTCAACAATTGGCGGTGCCTCTGCCCTGGGGATGTGCGGCAGTGTCGGTTCTCTTGAGGCAGGAAAACGGGCTGATTTCCAGGTGGTCACAGGCTTTGGCGAAGTGGGCTCGGCGGAAAAACTGCTGGAGCAGATTGTTTTACGGGCCAAGGTGGAAGAGGTTTATATCGACGGAGTCCGTTTTAACGGGTAGCTGTTTAGCGGTTAGCGTATAGGAATTAGCGTGTAGTTTTTTACTAATCGCTGCACGTTATACGCTAATCCCTATAAAAATCAATTCTGATTCGAATCAAATATTTCCGCAAAAATATGTTTGATATCATTGAACGCCGTCAAGAGGCCGGGGTCGAAGTGGTGCGGCATTGTCCGGCCGTCACCGTTCAGAATAATATCGCAGGCTTTGGCATGGTCAAAAGCCGGTTTGTAGACACGGCTGTTACGCAGAGCGTCATATTGGTCGGCCAGCATGACAATCCTTCCTTCCATGGGAATTTCCTCGCCAACAAATCCATTGGGATAACCCTTGCCATCCCAGCGCTCGTGGTGACATGCTGCAATTGTGGCACCCATCTGAAGCATGGCGTGGGAGGATCCGCGCAGGATTGTTTCACCGATGGTTGTATGCTGTTTAATGATGTTGAACTCTTCATGGGTCAGTGGGGCTGGTTTCAGCAGAATTGAGTCCGGAATGCCGATCTTGCCCACATCATGCATGGCGCTGGCCACAGAGATGTTTTCGATGAAATCTTCCGGCATGCCAAGATGGATGGATATGCTTTTGGCGTACATGCCGATTCTGGAGATGTGCAGGCCGGTATCCTCGTCCCTTAGTTCGGCGGCGGAGGTCAGGCGTTCAATAATCTCCCGGCTCATGTTAGTCAGCTTTTTCAATGCTTCATTCAGTTCTGATGTCCGCTGTCGAACAGTCAACTCCAGATCTTTTTTATAGTTTTTTTCGATATTGGTCAGGCGTTTGTAATTGATCCCTTTTTCAATGGAATGAATTAGGTAGGGCGGACGATAGGGCTTGATGATGAAGTCGAATGCACCCATCTGGATGGCTTGAACAGCTGTGTCCAGGTCGGCGTAGGCGGTCATCAGCAGAACCGGAGTGTCCCGGTCGAGAAACCTGATTTTTTCCAGCAATTCGATGCCGGTGATGCCGGGCATGTTGACATCGGTCAGGACCAGGTCAACCGGTTCGCCGACAAACCTTTTGATGGCGTCATGGCCACTGCTGAATGCACTGACCGAAAAACCATGGTCTCGCAGAAGCGTTGTTACGCTGTCAAGCACATAGCGATCATCATCGACTACAAATATGTTTCCTTTTTTTTCAGGTTTCATTTTTCATAATCTCCCTGATTTTCATAAGCAGTTCCTTGGGCATGTACGGTTTGGCCAGGAAGTGAATGTTGGGTCTGTCGATCAGTTCTTGTCCGATAGTTTCAGCCGGATATCCGCTGCAAAAAAGTACGTTGATATCCCGTTTGATGGCTTGCATCGCTTTGTATGTTTCTACTCCGCCCATGCCGGGCATGACCACATCCAGTATGGCAAGGCTGATATTCTGGTTTTTCTCGCGAAACAGTTCCAGTGCATCAAGGCCATCCTTGGCGGCAATTATGGCATAGCCGAATTCTTCCAAAAGTTCT
>Ga0105048_10004083_pt1 | contig 23888 bp, 18 predicted proteins | sample MAT05_FD_78382 | JGI IMG/M metagenome (GOLD analysis project Ga0105048, IMG submission 78382) | Freshwater microbial communities from Lake Fryxell liftoff mats and glacier meltwater in Antarctica - MAT-05 | ecosystem: Environmental > Aquatic > Freshwater > Ice > Liftoff microbial mat | place... | reverse complement strand
TTGGTGGAGACAGTACAGCAGACCGGCCAGCATTATATGTTGGGCGAAACAACCTGTTACCGTCCCCAAACCATGTATTGTCGGCGGCAGGCAGCGGCGGGCGCATTTGGCAATTTTGTCTACGCCGAGGGTGAATATCTGCATGATGTCGATTCGCCCAGTTCTAATCTGCGTGAGGTACAACAGCGGCGCTTGGCAAGCCAGGCTGGACGGGAATGGGCGGCGCAGATGAGCGGCGGTGGTCACTACGGTGGCCCCATGCACTACCCCACGCATTCGACTGGCGGCCCAATCTTTGTCATGGGCGCACATGCCCTCAAAGTGAGTGCGTGGGGCTATCAACCGCCGACACCCGATGAATACTTTCATGGCGAATTTAGCAATGAGACGGCGCTCTTCTACATGAGCAACGGCGCGACCATGCGCATCTGTGAGTTTCGGCAGGTGGGCCATGTCAACAGCGAGATCTTTCGTCTCTTTGGTACCGACGGCACCTTTCGCGAAAATAGCTGGGTGGACAAAGAAAAAAGTACGCCCTTGACGGTGGCCGAGATGCGCGATCCGTTGCCCGCCGAGGTGGCGGCTGCCTTTCAAAGTGTCAGCAAAACATCGGATTTCTATGGCGGACATGGGGGCTCACACGCCTATCTGGCCCATGAATTTGTCGATGCCGTTGCCCACGGACGGACGCCCGCCATCAACGTTTGGGAAGCGGTGCGCTACATGGCCGCCGGGGTCATGGCCCACAAATCTGCCCTGCGCGACGGCGAATTGCTCGCTGTACCCGATTGGGGCGATCCACCCGCGTAGTTCCAATCGTAAAATAATAGGCGTTACGCAGTTGGCAGCGTTCCCAGGCAACTGCGTAACGCCTAAATAAATCAAAAAATAAAATCAAAATCCAGTCATGAGGAGTTTGTATGCGTGCAACACAGGTAATGGCGCCCGGCAAAGTAACGGTCATTGATGTGCCGAAGCCCGAAATTCAACCCGGCTATGCCCTGGTGCGCACCCGCCAGGTTTCACTCTGCGGTAGTGACTATCATTCGCTCTTTTTCGCGCATGCCTATCCACTACAGCCTGGTGAAAGTGGACATGAGGTAGTCGGCGTAGTCGAGCAGATCGACGCGCCCGAGTCGGGCATTCAAGTGGGCGATGAAGTGTTGACCTTGCTACGCACCAATGCGGGTATGGCCGATTACTGTTTGGTAGCCGCCAGCGATCTATTGGTCCTGCCCAAAGGCAAACCGCTGGATCATTTGTTGCAAGCCCAGCAACTGGGCACTGTGATCTACGCCGCTAAGCACATGCCTGTCAGTGTCGTTGCCAAAACGGTGGCGGTCATCGGCCAAGGCTCGGCGGGTTTGTGGTGGAACTATATGATGCGCCGCCTCGGCGCGCGCCAGGTGATCGCCGTCGATCTGCAAGCGCATCGACTGGCCGTTTCCAAACATTATGGCGCAACGCATACAGTACACAATGCCACGCTTGATGCGATCCAGGCGGTGAGTGATCTGACGGGCGGCGAGATGGTGGATATTGTGGTGGAAGCGGCAGGCGAGGCCGAGAGCATTCCCTTGGCCGTTGAATTGGTCAAGCGGCATGGCGCGATTCTCTACTTTGGCGTGCCGCGCTTGGATGAGGTAACGTTTCCCTTCTTCACCTTTTTCCGCAAGTGTATTTTGGCGCGCGCGATTGTCGGTGCGCTCTCGGATGTCAACCACGAATGCACGCGTATGGCGTTGGATTTGATCGCCACCGGCGAGGCCGACGTGGGACCAATGATCACCCACCATTTTCCCTTCGAGCAAGTCATTGACGCCTACGAATTACAATCCACGCGCGATGAAGGGGCCATCAAGGTTGTCGTAGATATCTCCTAGTGGGCTGACGGCTGAACGATTGCGCATACGCTGTCGCCCAGCCGTTTAAATATGCAGCTTTGCCCGGGCTTCAGGTACAATAACAGCTAGTCAACTGCAATCGCTTGCCGGTTGCTGTACCACCTTTTTGTTCAATGTAGAGGAGTTTATCATGACAAACAACAACGCCCACATCATTGATTTACGCAGCGATACGGTTACCAAACCGACTGCGGCTATGCGCCAAGCCATGACCGAAGCGGAAGTGGGCGATGATGTTTATGGCGAAGATCCATCGGTGAATCAGTTGGAAGCACTGGTCGCCCAAATGTTGGGTAAGGAAGCGGCAGTCTTTGTGTCCAGCGGCACCATGGGCAATCTCACCGCCGTCCTGGCCCATTGTGGCCGTGGCGACGAAATGATCCTCGGTGACAAGTCACACATCTATCGTTCGGAACAAGGTGGTTCGGCTGGCCTCGGCGGTGTTCATTCAATGACGATTCGCAATCAGGCCGATGGCACACTGGATTTGCATGAGATTGCAGCCAACATCCGTGGCGATAATGAACATTACCCTGTTACCAAATTGATCTGCATCGAAAATACCCAAAATTCCTGTGGCGGTACCGTCCTGCCTGTTGACTACATGGATGCCATTGGTGATCTGGCTCATGACAATGGCTTGCAATTGCATGTCGATGGTGCGCGCCTGTGGAACGCGGCGGTTGCACTCGGTGTGTCACCTGCCCGTCTTGTGCGCAATTCGGATAGTGTCAGTGTTTGCCTCAGCAAAGGCTTAGCTGCGCCCGTCGGCTCGGTGGTGGTGGGCGATGCGCCCTTTATCCAGCGGGTTCGCCGTATGCGCAAGGTGGTGGGTGGTGGTCTGCGGCAGGCTGGTGTCTTGGCAGCGGCAGGCATCGTGGCCGTGAATGACATGGTCGAACGCCTGACCGATGATCACGCCAATGCCAAACGCTTGGCCGAAGGCTTGGCACAGCTGGATGGCATTGCGATTGATCCGGCTGCTACCGAAACCAATCTGGTTTTCTTTGAATTAACGCGGGATGATATGACGCCTGCCGACTTGGTCAATGGTCTGGCTGCACAGGGGGTCAAGCTCAATGCGTCCGGTGGTCGCCGTTTGCGCGCTGTGCTCAATTATCATGTCACAGCCGAGGATATTGATCGCGTGCTCGTTGCCTTCCGCACGGCGCTGCAAGCCGGTGCGCAATTGAATGGCAAAAAGGTAGTCGCCTACGGCTAAGCTAAGGGCATATTCGGGGAAAGTGCCCACCTTGGCTGCTTCGCCAAGATTTCTGGCCTCTCCCCGAATGCTTTTCATCGGCTAATGCTTGTTGGCACTTGGATCGTAAGCCGATAGTCGCCATGTGGATGAACAGTAACGCGCAGGTCGGACAGCTTTGCCGCCACGGCGTTCGCGCGTTGCAACTCCTCTGTTGGATTGGTAGACGCGATGGCAATGACCTGGGCCCCCGCGGCCAGACCGGCTTCAATCCCTGCCGGGGCATCTTCGATCACAACACAGCGCTGGGGGGGCAACTCCAGGCGGGCCGCTGCCAGTAAATAGGGGTCGGGACTGGGTTTGCCTCGTTGTACATCATCGCCAGTGACAAAGATCTGGGGAAAGGGTAGACCCGCATGGGTGAGGCGGGCACTGGCAACCGCCAATGGCCCCGATGTTGCAATGGCCCAATGCGTGGCGGGTAGGCGGGTGAGCAGGTGTTGCGCGCCGGGGTAGACCTGTAATCCCTCGCGATCCGCGGCTTCGGCAGCCGCCACAATGCGCGCCTCGGCCGACGTGTCTAAGTGGGGCGCGACCAGTTGAATAATCTCAAACGCGCGCCGACCGTGCCAAACATCGATAATAGCTTGCATGTTGATCTGGTTGTGCGCGGCCCACAACTGCCACTGCCGTTCGATTACTTGCATGGAATCGACCAAGACACCATCGAGATCGAACAGAATCGCGTCACAATGAAATTCGTACATAAATAGATCCTACCTGTCCTTGCTCCGGTTGAAAATCTCGCCTATTTGGGCAAGTATACCACAGGTAAGCCTACAGCTTTCGACTGTCAGTCGATGGTAAACTTAGCCATCTAGAATTCTGGAACAAACCTTGGTATAATCAGGGTTATCGTGCGATAACGTACCTATGATACGCTTCGCACTCCATCCAATCGTGCTATTGTGATAAATTGCTCGAAACCTGATTGGCTCCAACTTCTATGCTCTATAAAGGTGTTAAACGGCCGCAAGATGCCTTGTGGCGGGTTGTGCTGGTTTTGCGGAAGCGTGAAACCTGGTTGGTCTTATTGGGATTCATTGGCGTTAGCCTCTTTTTCTGGCTGATTAGCGAACCCCTGCTATACATTATGCAGCAGGGCGATGTGGCGCGCATATGGATCAGGAGCTTTGGTGCTTGGGCGCCGGTGGCCTATATTGCCCTCTTTGCCTTGCAGATCATAGTTGCGCCGCTGCCTGGTCAATTTATGGGCATCATGGGTGGCTATGTTTTCGGCTTTCTGCTTGGCTCGCTCTATAGTATTATTGGCTTAACGATTGGCGCTGGTCTCGTCCTGGTGATCGCGCGGCGCTATGGGCGGCCCCTGTTGGAACGCTTTTTCGCGCGCGACCAACTCAAGCGCTGGGAACGCAAACTCTATATGCGTTCGCCGATCAATTGGGGGTTGCTCTTCCTTTTTCCCGTCCCAGATTTTGTCTTCTATCTAGCTGGATTGAGTAGTGTTGCCTTGTCACGCCTGCTGCCCGCGGTAATTATTGGGCGCGGCTTGGGGCTGATCTTTGCCAATTCGGTGGGCGGACTCACCGCCCATCTACCGCCAGAATGGGTAGCCGCTAAATGGGCGGTGCTTGCCATTTTGGGCTTTTTGCTTTATTGGCACGAACGTCGGTTGCGGCTTTACTTGTTACTGGGCGTGCGCTATGTAAAAACAACATGGCGACGTTGGGCGCGCCAACGCCAACTATCTGCATGACACACCTATCGCCACTACGTGATATCACCCTACCTATGCCCGTCATTGGGCTTGGCTTGGCCGCGCTGGGGCGACCTGGCTATATTACCTTGGGACATGGCGATGACCTAGGTCACAGCTATCAGGTGGATGCCATGGCACAGCACGCCTTTGCAATGTTGGATGCCGCTTGGGCCAATGGCATCCGCTATTTTGATGCGGCACGTTCCTATGGTCGCGCCGAAGAATTTCTGGGGAGTTGGTTGCGTGCGCGCGCCATCGATCCGCAGACGGTGACGGTTGGCTCGAAGTGGGGCTATACCTATACTGCCGATTGGCAAGTCGCGGCCACACAACACGAGATCAAAGATCATTCGCTACCCCTATTGCAGCGTCAATGGCAGGAGAGCCAGCACCATCTGGCCGGCTACCTGCGGCTATATCAAATTCATTCGGCTACCCTCGAAAGCGACGTGCTGACCAATGCGGCTGTGCTAAGCGAACTTGCCCTGCGCAAAGCGCAGGGGGTGGCAATTGGTCTCTCATTAAGTGGACCGCAACAGGCGGCAACTTTGGCCAAGGCACTCGATAGCACAGTAGATGGCGTGCGTTTGTTTGATGCTGTGCAAGCAACCTGGAATCTGTTGGAGTCCTCTGCGGAGACCATGCTGCGCGAAGCCCATACACTGGGCCTGGCTGTGATTGTCAAAGAAGCGCTCGCTAATGGGCGACTGACTGTGCGCAACCAAGCCCCGGATTTTGCCGCCAAGTTGAGGCAATTACAAAAAGAAGCGGCCCGTTTATCCACCACTGTTGATGCGCTGGCACTGGCCGCTGTCTTGGCACAACCTTGGGCAAGCGTAGTGCTCAGTGGCGCAGTGACGGTGGCACAGGTGCGCGCCAATGTTGCCGCAACTGTGGTTGCCTGGGATGCCGAAGCTGCCGCTGCCCTCTTGCCATTGCGCGAAGCTCCCGCACGCTACTGGCACACACGCAGCCAACTCCCATGGAATTGACGCAGCATGTAAAGCAAGGATCAAAAAGGCGCTAGGGATTATACCCCTAGCGCCTTTTGCTTTATATTGAGTAGCGCCACAAGTACCATTTTTTACACGAGTAAAAGTGTACTGATGGGCTGTTGTAGAGTATAAATGAGCGTTATTTTATCCGGAGTTCTTGGCCTAACGACAAGATTGAAGTTTCTGTTAGATTGTTGAGATCGAGGAGTTCTTTCCAGCCCATATCATAGCGGGCGGCAATGCTGATCACAGTTTCGCCATTGGCTACGGTATGTGTTTCTGGTTTTGGCGGTTCAGGGATTGTCTCATCCACGGGGGGTGTTGCACGTTTGATGGCCCCAGGAATGCGGATTTCTTTGCCAACACTGATCACAGAAAACTCGCGCAAGCCATTTTCGGCAGCTACTTCTTCCCAAGTGAGGCTGTAAATCGACGCAATCCCAACCAGCGTGTCGCCCGGTTGTACCGTATAGCGTCGCACAAATTCCTCGCCTGGGCGTACGACAACTTCTTCCTGTTTCGCACTTGCAGCGACCGTTTGTGCGGCGGCTTCTATGTCATCAACGCCTGGGAGGCGGATGGTTTGACCAATTTGTAGCAACGAAAATTCGGATATTCCATTGGCAGTGGCAATCGTTGGCCATTCGACGCCGTAGCGTAGGCCAATCGACAATAATGTGTCCCCTGTTTGTATAGTATACGTAGTCCCGCCTTCTGGCACGGGTAGAGGTTGTGGTGCCGGTGGCATCACAATTTGGGCCGCATCACCGCCTTCGCCGCCGGCAAAAACCGCTACGAAGATAATTTGCCCATTGCCTGGATGGCGGCCTACGCCAATGCCATACTCATGCCAATTGGTATTGAGGATGTTGCCCCGATGCACGGTGCTATTCATCCACCACTGAATAGCCTCCCCTGGCGAATTCACCGAAACCCAGTTTTCACTGGCCCAGGCGTTGCCATAGCCTGTGCGAACCACACGTTGCCGGACGTTGCTGCCATCGCTACCAGTGTGGCTGTAGTTGTAATTGGCGACCATGTCGTTGACATGGTTTTGGGCAGCTACGTTTAGCAGCGGATGGAGCCCCAGTGGTGGCAGCCCGGATTGGGCACGTGATTGGTTGATCGCAATCGCCACAGTTTGTGCTGCTCCATCAAGTTGCCCCAAGACATCTTGGGCAAAGACCGGAGTAGAAACCAGGGATGGGATGATCAGAAGGGCAAGCAAAATGTAAGAAATCTTTGTAATCTGTGTCACATAGCTCATAAGCGGCAAGAATATCAGATAAGTGATGAAAGCGCAAAAACGCAAGAAACAGAATCCAGACCAATTTGTCTGAGGTAATTTGCCAAATCAACCTGATTGTGACATGCTGTAGTAACATTGTATATCGTCAGTATGGTTATCGTAGGCCTGTATTATGGCATACGATTAGCAACAATAGAATTACAGTTTTGTTTCATTTTATGGTTACAGTTCATTGAGTGGCAACACAGCTTTGAGGGTGACCGTTTCTCTCTATTTCTGGAACTTCGAGAAAAAACGATAAGGAGCAATAAGATGCCAATTACAGCACGCGGCGCGATTGCGCGCAAACCAGGTGCGCCGGTCAGTATTGAAGAATTTGTGATCGACGATCCGGGGCAGAATGAAATTCTAGTGCGAATTCTTGCGTCGGGCGTTTGTCATACCGATTTAGGTGTCAAAATGGGCGCGTATGGCAGCGAAGGCTATCCTTTTCTGTTGGGCCATGAAGGTGCCGGGGTGATTGAGGCCGTCGGCCCTGGGGTAACCACCCACAGCGTGGGCGATCATGTGATCTTGGCATGGCGCGCGCCGTGTGGGAAATGCCGTTTCTGTCGCAAGGGCAAACCCAACTTCTGTGCTGCCAGCCTCAATGCCGAAAAGCGTATGCACACGCAAGATGGTTTGCTCCTCAACCAAGTCTTGGGAATTGGTACCTTCTGTACCCACACACTAGTCCATGCCGACCAAGCCGTGCCCTACAATGCCAACTTGCCTGCGCCACAGATGTCGTTGATTGGCTGTGGTGTGATGACGGGCGTTGGTGCCGCGCTCTATGCTGCCAAGGTCGAAGCGGGTAGCAGTGCGGCGATCTTCGGTTGTGGCGGTGTTGGTGACAGTGTGATTCAAGGTGCACGCTTGGCCGGTGCCACGACAATTATCGCCGTGGATATTGATCCCAAGAAATTAGAGTGGGCCAAACAATTTGGCGCGACCCACACGGTCAATCCTAAAGAAGTCGATGTCGTGGCTACGATCAAGGAACTCACCGGCGGCAATGGGGTCAATTATTCCTTTGAAGCCGTTGGCCGCGCCCAGACCTTGGAACAAGCGTTATGGTCACGCGATCTGGCCGGTACCTGTGTCTTTATTGGGGTGCCTGGCCCTGGCAATCACTTGAACCTGGATCTGCAAAAGTTCTTTGACTTGGGCGGCCATCTTTGTGTCTCCTGGTATGGGGATTGTTTGCCCACGCGCGACTTCCCCATGTTAGCGGATTGGTACCAACAAGGGCAACTCAAATTGGACGAAGTGGTGACGCGCACCGTCAGCCTGGACGAAGTAGAAGAAGCCTTTGCGGCCATGGAGCGCGGTGAAACCTTGCGCTCGGTGATTGTCTTTTAAATGATAAAGTCACAACCATTATAGCTATTTCTGGAACGGTTGCGGCTTTGTTGCTCATCATCCAAGATGCATCCTGGAAGCAGGTAGCTATGTTTCAACTGATCAAAGAATTGACTGAACTTGTCGGTCCAGTCGGCCAAGAAGGCCCTGTGTTGGACTATATCGAGCAACTGTGGCAAGGCTTGGGGGCCGAGGTTTCGCGCAGCAAGGTGGGCAATGTGTTCGCGCGTTGCGGGGGCAGCGGACCCAAAGTATTGCTGGCTGCTCATGCCGATGAACTCTGTTACCTTGTGCGTGCCATCGATCCGGGCGGGTTTCTCTGGCTAGCGAATGGGCAAAACTGGGTCCGCCAAGCGGGCAATCGCAACGCCTTCTGTATTGGGCAACGCGTCAAAGTGCTGGCGCGTTCTGGCATGATTCCTGGCGTCATCGCTTCTACTACGGGGCATCTGGCCTTGATTTCGTTGCCGGAACTCCAGGAACTTACCTGGGATGATTTCTGGGTGGATACGGGCTTGAGCCAGGATGAGTTGCAAGCCCGCGGTGTGACCCCAGGCACACGCGTGATCTGGGATGCCACCACCGTGCAGATGGGTGAGCATATTGTGGGCAAAGCCTTGGATGATCGTGTGCCACTAGCGGTGATCAGCGAAGTGTTGCGCCGCATGCCCAAAGCGGAATTACGCTGCGAATTGACGCTCGCTTGTACGATTCAGGAAGAGATCGGGCTGGTTGGTGCGTTCGGCGTTGCCGCACATGCGCAATTTGATGCGGCGATTGCTGTAGAAATCGGGCTGGCTGGGGACATTCCAGGTGTGCCCAACCGCGCCATGCCGACACGCCTAGGCGCAGGACCTTTGCTGGTGCATAAAGATTCATTGGTGCATTATGATCATGCGCTTACCGCACGCTTGGAAGCCGTCGCCCAACAAGCCGGTGTGCCAATTCAACATGCGGTCTTTGGTTCGTTTGGCAGTGATGGCGCAGCCTTTATGAAAGCCGATATTCCCAGTGCGCTGGTGGCTTTCCCCGGACGCTATACCCACACGCCATTTGAAACTGGCCATATGGACGATATTGAAGGATTGGTGGATTGGCTTTGCGCGTTTGTGCGCACTGGATAAGTCTATGGGTAGAACGGTAACTTACAATTTGCACAGTCGATCGACTGTGCAAATTGTTGAACAAAAGTTGGTCAATCTAGGCGGTATATGCTTGTTGACAGTTGCACAAATCCTATGCTACACTTCGCAGCACCCTGAACTCATATAGAATGTGCAGCCTGCAAAGCTTTTCTTCGCTAGCCAACTCTTTTCTAGCACTTCCAAATTGATGTAACCATCTAGGTAATTTCCTATCTGGTATTATCTGGGTGAACTTGGCATAAGCTATTTAAACGAATAGACCACAATCTTTTATATTCATATTGTATGATCATCAATCATGCAATCTCTCCTATCTATTTTCTTCGAATATATTCTCTTCGTAAAGGGAGGATGGTAACCATGGCAAAGCAACATAATCGTACATTGGACCGCCGGCAATTTCTGCAATTGACGGGCATCGGTCTGTCGCTGGCAACGCTGGCCGCCTGTGTGCCGACAGAGTCGACACCCACACAGAGCGATACGGGCAGTACCGGCAGCGAAACCACGTCTGCCGAAGCCACCACAGGTGGTACGCTCACCTGGCTGGCCCACCAAGAGATTGCCGGCCTGGGTCCGAATGATCAGGGCGCAACCATGCAGTACATTATGATCATGGCCATTCATAACGCCTTGGTCCGCTATAGCCCAGACAATGAGATGGTGCCCGACTTGGCCGAATCGGTCGAAGTGCAACCCGATGGTCTGAAATACACCTTCAAGTTGCGCCAGGGTGTCAAATTCCATGATGGCACTGATTTCACTGCTGCCGATGTCAAATACACCATCGACTATTACAAAGACCCGGCCAACGCGGCGACCATTCAAAGCAGCTATACCGGCGTTGATACCGTTGAAACCCCAGATGATTACACGGTCGTGGTCAACATGGCGACGATCAACGCGGCCTCCTTGGTGATCTGGGCAACCAATCCCATTGTCAATGCCAAGTATCACGCCGAAGTAACCGATGCGACCTACTCGACTGCTCCGATTGGCACAGGCCCCTTCAAGCTGAAGGAATGGCGAGCCTCGGAATTTACCGAGCTGGAGGCGTTTGACGACTATTATGGTGGCCGCCCCCAGGTTGATTTCCTGCGTATGGAAGTCGTGCCCGAAGATGCGGTGCGCAAAGCGGCCCTCGACACGGGTGATGCTGATTCGTCGGCCTGGCCCCTGTTGGTAGAAGACAGCCTGGCGCTGGAACAAGACCCGAATTTCAAGGTCTACCGCACAGCCCCGGCGAGCATTAAACATTTCCCCATCAATAATGAACGCCCCTACTTCGCCGACAAGCGTTGTCGCCAAGCGCTAATGTATGCTCTGGATCGCCAACGAATTATCGACGATCTGTGGAATGGCGCGGCAGAGATTGCTCATTCCAATATCTCACCGAGCAGCCAATATTACAATAGCGAACTCAAGCAGTATGAATTTGATCCCGAGAAGGCCAAAGCGCTGCTCGACGAGGCTGGCTGGACGGTCGGTGCCGATGATATCCGCGAAAAGGATGGCGAAAAGTTTGCCTTCACGTGTACCGCAAAAGCTGGTGACCAAGCGCGCAAGGCGATTGCCGAGCTATCTCAACAATTTTTCAAGGATATTGGGGTAGACATGCAGATCGACGAAGCGCCTGTGGCCGAAATCCTCGAAGCCATGCGCCAGGGTACTACCGAAATGTCGATCTTCAACTGGACCTATAATAATGGCTTGCTCGAGCCCGATTGCACCGATACGTTGAGTTCCACTGGCGGTAGCAACTTCCCCCACTTCAAGAATGCCGAAATGGATGAATTGTGTAGCCAAGGTCTGCAGATTGTCGATCCTGCCGAACGCAAACCCATCTATGATCGGATTCAGGAAATCTTTGCCGAAGAAGTACCCGTCCTCTATTTGCAATTTGATCAATGGATGATCCCCTTTGCCTTGAAAGTTGAAGGGCTGCCCGAATCCACCTTTAATACAGATCCGATTCATTCCTACTACTTGGCACTCACCAAGCAGAATGGCTAACTAAGGTTCCGTAGCCCAAGGAGCATGGCTGTGCCTCTGGAGTTGACCAGTACAGCCATGCTCCTTGGGCTAACACATCGCTGTAGGTTATCTACCGCTCTGTCATCTCAATGACAAGTTGAAGTCGAAATTACATGCTTCTCTATTTCATTCGTCGTCTTCTGCAAGGCGTATTCATTGTTTTTCTGGTCAGCATCATCACCTTTGTGATCATGCGGCTGCTGCCGGGCGATCCTGTGCAGTTATTGCTGGGTGATGGCAAGATCAAGATGACCGATGAATTGCGCGCCGCGATCCACGCCAAATGGGGCTTCGATAAACCCTACTATGAACAATATTGGATCTGGCTGATGAGCCTGCTGCGGGGCGACTTTGGCGAATCTTTGGTGCGGCGGGGGGTGCCCGTGCGCGAGATGATTCTGGAAGCTGCGCCTGTGACGGCCTTCTTGAATATTATTTCACTGCTGATTGCGGCGGCCATTGCGATTCCGGCTGGGATCATTGCCGGGGTGCGGCGCAACTCCTGGTTTGACTACGCCACTACCTTCTTTTCGACCTTTGGCGTCTCTTTGCCCTCCTTTTGGGTAGCCTTGATGGCAATTATCGTTTTCGCCGTAATCCTCGGCTGGGTGCCGCCCTATGGCTTGAAAACTTGGCGCGGCTATATACTGCCGGTTGCTGTGCTTGCCACCGAACAAATGGCTGTGCTGGCGCGCGTAATGCGGGGGGCGACGATTGAAACGCTGACCCAAGACTATGTGCGCACCGCACGCGCCAAAGGGCTGGTCGAGCGCATTGTGATCAGCCGTCATGCTGTGCGCAATGCTTTGCTGCCTGTGGTCACGGTGATCGGCTTTCAAGTTGCCTATCTGCTCAGCGGCACAATTGTCCTGGAGACGATTTTTGCGCTGCCCGGTGTTGGGCGGCTCTTTATCGATTCGCTGGGGCGGCTCGATTATCAAGTAGTGCAATCGTTGGTCGTCGTGCTGTCGGCCCTGGTTGTCTTTGTCAACATCCTGACCGATATGGTCTATGCCGTCGTCGATCCGCGTATTCGGATTGAGTAACCCTTTATGGCTGCAATCTCCACCCCACAAACGCATTTTGCCGAGCAAATTGACACGACTGCCCATCGTTCGGAATGGACGCAAGCCTGGCGGCGCTTTCGCGCGAATCGCCTGGCGGTCTTGGGTTTGGTGGTCGTGCTGCTGCTGATCTTTACAGCACTGTTTGCTGATTTTCTAGTCCCCTATGATCCCATCTATCAATTTCGTGGCATGCGCGGCGCGGCGCCTTCTGCGGAACATTGGCTGGGTTCCGATTACAATGGCCGTGATCTGCTGAGCCGCATCATTGCCGGCACGCAGATCGCGCTGATGGTGGGCCTGGGTGCTACCTTCCTGCAAGTAATCATTGGTGTCTTTGTGGGTGCCGTCGCCGGTTATTTTGGCGGCTGGGCCGATACGCTCCTTTCCCGCCTGATCGACACGCTCATGTCAATACCCGTCTTGGCGCTGCTGACCTTGTTGGCGGCTGTTTTGCGCGATAAAGATATTCCTAGTGTGCTGCTCACGGTCTGTGTGATCGGCTTCACGGGGTGGGCGCGCTTTGCCCGGATTGTACGGGCGGATGTACTGAGCTTGCGCTCGCGCGATTTTGTACTGGCGGCTCAGGCGAGTGGAGTGCGTTCGTTGCGTATTATTTCGCACCATTTGTTGCCCAACTTGGTCGGCCCGGTGATTGTGCTGGCTTCTTTAGGGGTTGGCAGCATCATTATTCTCGAAGCGGCGCTCTCCTTTCTTGGGCTGGGTGTCAATCCTCCTACCCCTTCCTGGGGTGTTATTCTCTCCGATGGTCGGCAATATATTACGAACTATCCCCATATTGTTACTTTCCCTGGCCTGATGATTGTGATCACCGTGCTTGCCTTCAATTTCTTGGGCGATGGAATACGCGATGCCCTTGATCCCAAGCAGCGCGCCGACTAGGCCGCACGTCTACTCCTACCTAAACTAACGCAACCCGTAAAATTCTGCGCTTTACATGGTTTGTCCAGTAGAAAGACTCTACCCTCATGCAGCAATTACAAACACAAATTCAAGCGGCGATTGATGCCAGCGGTGCCGAAATGGGCGTCGCCATTTTACACATCGAGTCCGGTGCCGAAATCAATATTGGTGCCGACGAGTCGTACCCAATGGCCAGTGTGTTGAAAATTCCGGTTCTCTGTGAAGCCTTTCATCAGATCCACGCCGGCAATTTTACATTGGATGAGCGCTTTGAACTGACCTATCCCGAAAAAAATATTGGCAGCGGGATTCTCACCTATCTACAGGATGGACTTCAGCCTAGCCTGCGCGATCTGCTCACCGTGATGATCATTATCAGCGATAACACGGCGACGGATATGGTCATGCGCCGCCTGGGTGTGGCAAAAATTGATCGCTTTATGCAAGAGCTAGGGGTGGGCAACATCCACATGGCGATGGATATCCGCAGCATTTTTGACGATATGATGGGGCCAGACGCCGCCGATCCAGCGCGGCTTTTTGTGGATCTCGACAAGCCCCGCACTGCGCCACCAACAAGCCGCACGGGCCGTGCCTACAGCCGCGCGGCCGACAACAATGTGGCGACGCCGCGCGATATGACCCGCCTGTGCGCCATGATCTACCAGGGTAAAGTGATCGACCGTGCCGCGTGCGACGGCATGTTGCATATTCTGCTGCAACAACAACTCAACCAACGCCTGCCCCGTTTCCTGCCCTATGGCATTCCTTTTGCCCACAAAACGGGTACGCTCTCGGGCTTGCGCAATGACGCGGGCATTCTCTATGCCAGCGCAACCGATCACATCGCGGTGACTGTTTTCGCGCGCTGGGACCCTAAAGCTGTGGGCGATGACAAAGTGGCCGAATGGGCGCGTACAGATGCGATCGACAGCGCTTTTGGGCACATTGGCAAGCTGCTCTACGATCACTACGCTGGCTAAGCTTGTGCCCAATCGATATACATAGAAAGCGCTGGTTTTCTAACCGTGACAGGCGGGGTTAGAAAATCAGCGCTTTTTGTTACAACTTCACGATCTTATCCGCTTACGTTTTACGCATTGCGCTCGATCAATGGCAGAAACAAGCTTTGGTTCGGGCCGCGAATCTTGCCGCTCGGAATCGATTGTGGGTTACGCTGTGTGAGTAGAATGGATAATGGTTTGCGGTTAGGCGGGGGGCCTTCTATCGAAGTAAAGGGAGTTAGTCTGGTAAATGGATTTATCATTCGCGTGAATTGTGATAAACTATTTGCAGACCTATCAACTACGCTGATTGAATGGCCGGAGATTGGCTCCCTGAGCAAGCGCCGGTAGCTCGGTTTTCTCAGCACTACCTACCTTGTACCTAATGATAGCTATTCCTAAAGCCAAAGCGGATTGCCTTGTGATCTGCTGCTCTAGGAGCATAGACAGCTCAACCGCTTTTGATCAAAGTCCCGAATCTGTTCGATGATCCCACCTTTGCAAACACGTTCACCCGTCACCGATATGCAATTGTTGCGCGCCATTGAGCAACGCGATCAACAAGCTTTCTTAGCCCTCTATGAACGGTATGGCAACCTCGTCTATAGTCTTGCCTTTCGGGTGGTGCGCCATCAAACCATGGCAGAGGAAGTAACCCAAGATGTCTTTCTAAAGATCTGGCAACAGCCAGCGCGGTGGAATTCGGCCTTTGGCCAGTTTAGTAGCTGGCTATTAACCATTACGCGCAACGCGGGCATTGATCGCCTACGTAAAGAGCGCCGCCATTGGACGCCCCACGAACTGTCGGATAGCCTGCTGCAACTGGGGGAAGAAGCTGCCGTCGATCAAAATCCATATTGGTATGACGGCCTGATTCTGGCGCGCCTGTTGCAACAATTACCACCCGAACAGCGTCAATTGATTGAGTTGGCTTTTTATCAAGGCTATACCCATAGCGAACTGGCAGAGAATTTACAGTTGCCGCTAGGGACGGTGAAAACACGCCTGCGCACGGGTTTGCAAAAGTTGCGTACCCTCTGGCTAGAAGCGCATGAAGAGCCAGAGGCCAAAAGCTAGCCGCAGGAATTAACTTTGAACGCTAGCGCACACGCTCAGCCGCGCACTGGGTGTATGGCCGGGCTACATCTGAATCGTGTGTATTCTGCGTTAGCTTCCATAGAAGCAGTAAACTATTGTTAAGTATTTATTTTCTACATAATTGTTCTAGTTACTTGTAATGGGTTTAACAAATACACCGTCCGAGCACTCTAATCCAAATAATGCCCAGCAGCCCGGGATGCAACCGGCGGCTAGCGGTTTGCCTTGCGATGCTCTCGTCGAACTTATGCCGGCCTATAGCGTTGGTGCCGTCGATCCCGAGGAATTCGCTGTCATCAATGGTCAGTTGGCCGCGTGCCCACAGGCGCTCACTGCGTTAGCCAGCTACACCAAAGTTGCCGAAGCATTGCTGTACAGTGCGCCGCCGCGCCAGGCCCCACCCGCCGTAGCGCAGCGTTTGCGCGCCGCGCTTGGCGCGCCCTCAATTCGCCCACCTTCAATTCGGCTACCCTTGCCGTCCAGCAAGCCGTCATATTATACGTTGTTGCCACCACCGGTCATCCAACCCGCGCGCCGGTGGTCCTTTGGGCGGATTTTGGCCAGCGCCGCGGGCGTGGTCTTGATCGCCATGAATATTGCGTTGCTTGTGCAGAATCAACAATTGCGTGCTTCACAAACGCAGATCGCGGCCGAATTGGCCCACCAAAATCGTGCCCTGATTTTTCTGGCCGCCGAAGAACCCAAGGAAGTACTGCTGCCCGCGGCTCAGGAAAATAGTAAAGCCCAGGCCGATGTGCTCTGGAATGACAGCCTTGGCGTCGCGATTATCTATGTGCGCGATTTCCCTACCCTACCGCCAGATATGGTCTATCAGCTCTGGCTGAATAAAGATGGCATACGCACGAGCGGTGGTCTTTTTACGGTGGATGAACAGGGTATGGGTATCATGGTTTTCCCCATCGAACGGGCGATCGATGCCTATGATCGCATGGGGATTACCCCCGAACCAGCCGGTGGTAGCCCCGGACCCACTGGGTCGGCTGTGGTGCGCGGGCCAGTCTAGGCATTTTGCCTGTGTCGATAGGGTTGCGCTCGTGGCCAGCCAATGCGCGCCACGAGTGCCGGCACATAGTCCATGCTATAGGGACGACAACCATAGACACATGCCAGCTGCAGCCGCGTTGCATCCGCATAGGCTTGGACACGTTGCCAAACCGTTGCCGATGATGCATACGCTAGCAGAAAAGCCTCGATGGCGCGTTCGGCGGTGACTAAATCGTAGTAGCCTTGTAGCGCGCGCAGTTCAAAATGCACCAACGCGTTTGCCACATCCAATGCCGCTTCGCCCACGGCCAACAGGTCGAAATCTAAAAGGCCCGTCGTCCCTTGCGCGGTAACGAAGAGTTGTTTATCATAAAAATCTCGATGAAGCAACGCCGGGGATAAGCTGCTTGCCTGTAAGCCAGCACAGACTTGGGCATAATAGGGCGCAAGTGCCTGCGTCGCGGCTGGCGCAAGCCAACCTAGTTGCTGCAGCCACTTATTGAGCACCTGTATTTCTGCCGCCGCTGGGTGGATTGGCGCGCCCGTGGGCGCTGGCAGACTGTGCAACTGGCGTAATGTCTGTCCGGCATAAGCCGCCAATTGGGCAAGATCAGCACTCCTCAATTGATCATAGGCGCTTTCAAAAAATAAGTATCCAGCGCTTGCCAAACAAAATCATTCGTAGGGGCGGCCTCGCAGCCGCCCCACGTTTGGCTCGCTGAGAACGGGCGGCTGCAAGCCGCCCCTACTGGATACTTTATTCTTTGAAATGGCCTTAGGGTCTGTCCAGAAATAAAATAGTGAATTTACGTGATGTTACCCAAGTAAATCTGTCTAAAATCATCCATGTTATTCTTGGACAGACACTTAACTAATTATTAATCAACAATGTCTCTATAAAGGAGCAGCTGCGCTGGCAAAAAATACATGAATTTGGATTTTTCTGGGAAATTGGAAAAGTTAGCCACTATAAGTATGCGGTAGGTGGTCCGCAAATCTAGCGCATACAACAGAATCCGCGCCGCCACCAAAGATATTTTCTGGCGTCGGCGCGGATTCTATGTAGGCTGGGGCCACGAAGAAACAAAAAGTCAGCTTTTTCTTCGTGAAATTTCGTGGAATTAGCTGTTGCCGTGTTTAGCGTTCGGCAATTGGTAAATACAGGTGCTGATCGAGCGTAACGCCGCGGATTTGGGTGGCAACCTGGCTGCCATCTGCCGCGCTATAGCTGTTGACCAATGCCGTGGCCCCAATCACAAGCTCGCCTTGTACATCGTTGAGATCTGTGGCCGGCGTGACGGTATAGTTTTCGCCGCCGATCGTCCAGATGGTATTGTGGATACCTGCTGCTGTGGCCTGATTGCCCGCACTTTGGATGTTCCCAATCTTCAAGTTATCACCGGCCCCTGGTGGCACATGGGTTTCTAACTCGTGCAGAACTGGACGCCCGTTGCGCAGAAAATATTCAACCTTGACATAGGCACCCAGCCCCAAACGCCCATGATCTTCTTTGAATTGGGTCTCGTTCGTGGCTAGGAAACTCAGGTTGTCCAACCACCAGTCGCCCAGCAACCCGGTCGCTGGCATGCTGTCAACAAAGGAAAAGAGCGTGAAGTGACTGCTGTCATCGGTGCCGCTCTCGCCGTTGCTGATCGCGATCTTACGCGCAAGCCGTTGGCCGCTGCTATTCATAAAATATTTCACGCGTACCTTGCTGCCAACGGTAAAATCGCCTTGCGTTTGGTTCAGTTGCGTATCGGCATTGACCGTATAGGTGATGCCGCCCACGAGCCAATCGCCCAGCAGGTTTTCTGTGGGCAGACTCTCAATCGTGCCAAAGGCATGACCCTCTGCGCCCTCGAAAGCCCCATTGCCGTCGTCGTCATTGCCGTTATCGTCATTGTCGAATTTGGTTTCAATTTCGCGCGCTAGATTGATGCCCGCGGCGTCGCTTGTAAAGTGAATTTTGACCGTTGCGCCAACGCTGAAAGCGCCGTTGCGTTGTTGAAACTCGGTGGTCGCATTGGCAGTAAAGGTCATGCCGCCAATATTCCATTCACCCACCAACCCAACTGGGAAGCTCTGTAAGATGCCAAAGAGTTCACCCTCGAACCCCACTGGCAGTGCGGTTGCCGTTGCCGACGGGGTGCCGCTAGGTGTACCCTCGGGCGTACAGTCATCGCTATTTTTGGTGGCAAGCTTGTATACGGTCTGCGGTGTGACGTTGGCGTTATACTCCACCTCGACACAGGCACCGATGACAAACGGCCCCTTTTCTTGGCGTAGACGCGTGCTCGCGTCTACTTGATAGGCAACGCCGCCGATCATCCACGTGCCCAGCAGACCGTTGGTTGGCATCTGTTCAACACGGGCGTTCACTTCGCGTGCGCCGGTGGGTGTTGCTGTAACGCTGGCTGTTTCACTGGGCGTCGCACTCGGTGACGGATTGGGCGTGCTAGAAGCCGCGGGCGTGGATGTGCCATTGGGGGTGGTAGTTGTGGTCGGCGATGGGTTGCTGCCACAATCGTCACTGCTCTTGGTCGCAATTTTGGTCGTTTGGAACGGTGAACTTTGGCCAATATATTCAATTTCGACACAGACACCCAGCGCAAAAGCACCTTTGTCTTGCCGAAACTCGGTGTTGCTGGTGGTGGTAAAGGTCCGCCCTTGCACAACCCAGTCGCCGATGAAGCCACTGGCGGGCATGCTCTCGACGCGCCCCACCCATTCTCCCTCTGCCGCGCGCGCTATAGAACTGTTCCAGGTAATGAAAACGATCAATCCCAGCAGCAATGTGCCTAAAAATCGACCCGTTGGGTGCCCACTACGTCGTTGCTTTACCATTTTATAATTCCCTCTGCATGATAATGATAGATACGCTTACCTGATCGCTTTGTGACAAGAATATAGACTTGCTATGGACAATGTGTGAATGATGTCTTGTCTATACAGAGGTGCAAGCCACAAACGCAAAAAATACATGAATTTGATTTATGGGGATTGAACAAAAAACGGTCCTATCTTCCCTGGGAAGATAGGACCATTGTCCAGGCAATTATGGGGGTGGGCAAAACGACCGTTCAACAGCGCCCGCCGCGTTATGGGCGCTGTCTAATCACGGGCAGATAAATCTGTGCGGGCAGACTGGCTGGCGTAGGTGGCGTAGCTGGTACATCAACGAGCGCCGCGCTCACATTGAGCAAGCCACCCAATTGACCGGCATAGGCGGGATTGAGCGTATCTAAACTTTGGGCGCGGCCATGCAATTGTGCTGCGATCTGGGCAGCAGACGCAGCGGGCATGGCCTGCCGCGTGCGCGCCGCTGCCCCGCTGACAAAGGGTGCGGCCATCGATGTGCCACTCCAGGTGGCATAGCCACTGCCCAGTGGTCCTACCATGGTGGAGATGATTCCTACCCCAGGTGCGGCTAGATCTACCCAAGCCGCACCATAGTTTGCAAACGGGGCTTTTTGGTTATTGGCATCGACCGCGGTCACTGCAATAACGTCCGGGTAGCTGGCGGGATATTGGGGCTGATCGGTATTCATGTTACCCGCGGCTGCCACCACAATCACCCCCTGTGCGATTGCTTTCTGGATCGTATCGCGCAGCACCAACGAATCTGCATTGGTGCCCAGGCTCAGGTTGATCACATCCGCACCTTGATTGACGGCCCACTCGATCGCATAGGCCAGCGTAAAGGTGTTACCCCGTCCGTTGCTATCTAACACGCGTACGGGTAAGATGGTACTTTGGGGTGCGACTTTGGCGAGAATGCCTGTGACGTGGGTGCCATGTCCCCAACCCAATCCATTGCCTTCATCATCGGGCAGGGCGTCATCGTTGACAATATCCCGACCTGCCAGCAGACGCGCGGCGAGTGTGGGGTGATCGAGATCGACGCCAGTATCCAATACCGCAATTATGGTTCCCTGGCCTTGGTACGTGTCTAGCGTTGTCGTCAGGTTGATTTGGGTAAAGGCATTTTGGTTACTATAGCCCGACGCATCATCGCCTCCCCAATGCCACGTTTTGTAGCCATCGCCTTCGGGAATGCCACCCACATAATTTAGTTCTGCCCAGATCACTTGGGCGGAATCAGCGCTCAACTGGGCGACAATTGTTTCTTCTTGATCGTCGGCGGTTTGGAACAAATGAATATTGCCCGAGGCTAGTAAAGTCTGAAGTGGGATCAGGCCATATTGGCTCGCTAGCGTGGTCGAGAGCACGCCCGTTGCCAGTCGCGCCACAACTTGATTAACCTCATAGTCATCGGGCCGGATCTCAGTTGCCAATAAGGTGCCATCCGTTTGCCACCACCCTTTGGCTTCGATCCATTCGCCGGGCACGGGTATCCCTTCCTCCAGATTGGTCGAGATCTGCGCAACCACTGTATAGGTGATCGTTGTACTGCCTTGAACGATCCAGGTGCCAACGCCATTGGGGCTGTCTGGTGCAGTCAGCAGCAAGCCTTCAACTTCATCTTCTTGCAATTTGATCTTTTCGGCGGCGATCTGAAGCGGTGCTACAAGGATTCCCTTTACTTGGACGCTTTGCCCGATTTGTGGAATACCCTTATCAAATTCGGTTTCACTCGATGCGCGCACGGTGTAGGTGATCTGCGCAGCGGTTACGACAGACCATGTTCCGTAGCCATTGGGATCTGCTGGTGCACCGACGATCCGGCCTTCGATCTCAATATCTTCGTCGTCATAATCAGCAGCTTGGACCGTCAGCCACAAGCTGCCCAGAAAAATGAGCGCCAGCAACAGTGCACCCCACAGTGCGGCCTGGCTTGGGGTACTATCGAACTGCGCACGCTTGGGTTGCCGCGCCGGTGGGTGGTTATGGTAATTTTTTCGAGTGATAATCCGGTAAAATTGCATACGCTACTCCTTATGCCGGACAAGCCAGCATACTGCAAAAAGGCTGGCTACTTACGCGCCAATCACAAAGAAAGACGCCCAATAGTACGGATGTTGGCGCGCCTCGATGGCATGACATTGTGCCGCCTGTAATGCGGTTGCCGGTCTGATGGCTGCATCTTCCGTAACGAGATGCCGATAAAAATGCTCCATCAGTTGGGCTGCCGTGGCGTCGTGTACATTCCACAAACTGGCAATTAACTCACACGCACCGGCACCCAAAAAGCCCCGCGCCAATCCTACCACTTCATCGCCCCCTGCCAACTCGCCCACGCCGCTTTCGCAAGCACTGAGCACCACCAAGCGCGCCGCCAATGGTAGACGATAGAGCTCGCGTACATCGACCCAGCCATCGACCAGTTTGAGTGCCGAAAAGAAAGGATTGTCGGGCCGAAAGAGGCCATGCGTTGCTAGATGCAAAATATCGGTATGGGCCGCAGCCTGCCATAAATTGGCCCGATTGGCTTGTGCATCAAGATAGGTCGTTGCCTGCGTAAAGTGACGTGCAGCCAGCGCGATCTCTTCCCCTGCCGCTGGAATCATCGGGTCGCTGATGGCAAAGCCTGCCCACGCGTGTAGTTTGCTCGGGGGAGTGTGCTGGTGACGAAAGACCGCCAGACTGGCGCTGGGTGCATAGCTGCATTCTGCCCGTTCGATCAGATAGTGGCTGCCGTCCCACAACGCATGGAGGGGAATGCGATGGAGCGGGCCAAACGGCACAAAGAGCAGCCGGTTACTCTGAATTTCTGCCGCCAACGGCGCAACCAAGAGTTGATAGAGCTGCAGCAGGGCTTGCTGCAAACGCGCTTCGAGGCGTAGGCTATGCCGTGCAACATAGAGCGGATCCAGTTCGACGCGGCCCAGTTGAAAGCGCAATTCAGCGGCGGCGGCTTGAATGGCATCTACATCGGTCAAGTGCCGATAGACCTTCACGCTTGTGCGATCCACCAAAAATGCCAGAATCTCTTGGTGAATACCGGCATAGACAATCGCTTGCTGGTCCGGGGCAAGCGATTGCTGAAAGGTTGTCAAATCAACAGCCTGCGCCTGTGCCAGCAGCGACGAATGCCGCCATTCGACCTGTTGCAGCGCCGCTTCGGTTTGTTGTAATTGGCGACTGATCTGGGTATCTAGCCGCCGACTGCCGCTTTCGCCCATGATCTGATTATAAAGCCAATGCAGTTGTTCGCGCAGTTCGCGCAAGCGCTGCTGTTCGTCTGCGTCCATGGGCGATTTGTTGGCGGTGTTTGCCTCGTTTGCCTCTGGCGTAGCCGGTGACTCTGGTTCGTCCATGGCGGCTAACAGCCGTTCCAATAGTACGCGCGAGCGTGCCTGTTCGATCACCCCAAACGCTTCCGCTACCGTTGCTGGATCGGTGGGGGCCATGTCAAACAATGTCTGTACAAGATCGGCATACAATTCACTTTTGTCATCGATAAAGGCGCTACGCACTTCCTCAACGACCAAGGTTGCGCGCTGGCCTTCGAGTTGCGCAATCGCCGCTTGCAGGTGCTGGCGCGCTGTCGCATAATCTCCCGCAGCCTGGGCGATCTTGCCAAGCATGTGTTGCAGGCGTAGCGCCAGGTGGGGCCAGAAGCGCGTATAATCGTCATGGTCGTTGGGGCCTTTGAGCAGCGTTGCGATTACTGTCGCGGTTTGGCGTGCTGCGTCCAACTCGCCCTCATCGATCGCCATGCGTAAGCGGAGTAAGTGAGCTTCAATCTGTGTGCCTACATCCCAATCGGCTGCGCCGGCTATGTCTGTGGTGATTGGGCGCGGCGTGTCCAATAAAAGCGCCAGCAACTGACGGGCCTGGGCGCGTTGTTGGCGGGCATAGGCAACGGCAGCCTGGGCCAGGCGCGTGCGATTGAGCCAAAAACTATTTTGCAGCGCGGCAAAGTGGGTGGTAGCTTCATCCAAGGCCTCTTGCGCGGCTTGCCACTGTTGTGTGCGCAACAATAACAATCCTTGGGTATAACGGGTCTGGCCCAATTCATAGGGCTGCGTGGCACTGCGGAAGAGCGTTTCACAGTGCACCAGCAATTGGCGTGCCTCGGGCAACAGGTTGATAACGAGACAGGCCATGGCATATTCCAGTAGCAATTCGTCGGCCACACGCAATTCGGCCAATTCAGCACTGGCAATCGTGGTCTCGGTGC
>Ga0105048_10004082_pt1 | contig 23890 bp, 26 predicted proteins | sample MAT05_FD_78382 | JGI IMG/M metagenome (GOLD analysis project Ga0105048, IMG submission 78382) | Freshwater microbial communities from Lake Fryxell liftoff mats and glacier meltwater in Antarctica - MAT-05 | ecosystem: Environmental > Aquatic > Freshwater > Ice > Liftoff microbial mat | place... | reverse complement strand
GGCATCTTGATGTCGCTGACGACCACGCCCGGAAATTCGGGGCCGATGACCTTCAGCGCTTCCTCGGCCGAGGGATAAGTCTCGGTATCGAAACCGGAAAGAGCCAGCCACTGGCTGATCGACTGGCGCATGTCTGCCTCGTCATCGACAATCGCCACCTTCATTGCGCGGGCCATTGATACCTCATTCTGCTGCTTTGACTTCCTTGCCCAAGATGGGCAGTTGCACCTCGAACACCGCGCCGCCGCCTTCGGCATTGCGCGCGGTCAGTCGCCCCCCCAGATCGGTCACGATGCCGCTGGAGATGGCCAGACCCAGCCCGACGCCTTCGCCGGGGGTCTTGGTCGTGTAGAATGGCTCGAACAGATTATCGAGTTCGGCGATGCCATGGCCGTTGTCGCGCACCGTCAGGGTGGCGGTCTCGCCCGCCGACAGGATCAGGTCGATCTGCGGCTGCGGGCTGTCCTTTGTGGCGTCAAGCGCGTTGCGCAGCAGGTTGATGATCACCTGCTCCAGCCGGATGCGGTCGGCCATCACCATCACCGGGGCCCGCGACAACGTGCGGGTGATCCGCACCACGCGCAGCTTCAACTGCGGCTCCATCATCGACAGCGCCGAGGACAGACACTGACGAAGATCAACAGGTTCAAAGGCTTCGCCGCCTTTCCTCGCGTAAGACTTCAACTGGCGGGTGATCGCACCCATCCGTTCGATCAGATCGTCGATCCGCTGAAACGACGACAAAGCCTCATCCGGGCGCTTGCGCTGCAACAACAGGCGCGCCCCGGCCAGATAGGTTTTCATCGCCGCCAGCGGCTGGTTCAGCTCGTGGCTGACCGCTGCCGACATCTCTCCCAGGGCCGCGAGCTTTGACGACTGCGCCAGCGTCAACTCGGCCACGGCCAGGTCTTTTTGCACCTTCTCGCGCTCGGCAATCTCGCGCTGAAGCCTTGCGTTCAGCAACCGCAACTCGGCGGATTCGCGTTGAAAGGTCATGGTCTGCGACCAGGCCCGGCGCGACAGCAGGTAAAAGGTCAGCGCCATCAGAATGGCAAATCCCATGATCTCGAGCGCGAGCACGCCGTTCACCCGCTCGCGGACCGAGTCGTAAGCGGTGAAGGTCACCATCTTCCAGCCGCGGAACGGCACCCGCGCCTCGGTCTTGAGCACGGCTTCGCCCTGCAGATAGGCGTCGGGGGGGTTTTGCGCCCAGTCGCTGGTGGCCTTCAGCGCCCGGTCCAGCGCCGTCGGCACCTCGGCTGTCAGCGCCTCGGTCAGCGCCACGCCGCGCCAGTTCGGCTCTGTCGCCAGAATGACGGTGCCGCCGCTGTCGGTGACCAGCACCGCGTCCTGCAACCCGGCCCAGGCCCGTTCGTATTTCATCAGATCGGCGGCAACCACAATGACGCCAATCGGGCGGCCGTCGCGCGTCACGACGCGCGAGTAGGTAAACTCATAGCCGCCGCCCGGCCGCATCGTGGCGGTAAACACGGTGTCCTTGGTGCGCTGCGCGTCAACGAACACCGCCTCGCTCCGGTAATCGGTGCCGAGGAGGTTGCGGTTGGTGGCCCCCACTGTCCGCCCGTCGCTGTCCAGCAGCAAGATGGATGCGACGCCGATTTCGGCCTGCACCTGGATCAACCGCAGCGTGGTGCCCGAAAAGTCACCGATCGACAGCGCCTGCGAAATCGCGGGGTCGCCTGACAGCAAGAGCGGCACCACCGAGGTGCGCTGCAGTTCGGCCGTCAGGTTGCCCGAATACAGCGCCAGCCGCAGTTCGGCCCGGTTGCGGGTGGTTTCGGTAAACCGCTCGGACAGCCAGTGGTTGGTGACCAGCACGACGCCGACCGCCAGCACGATCAGCAGCGTCACGGCCAGCTTGATGCGCCAGGACCCCGCCTGCGTGTCGTCAACCATGGGGGGATCGCTGTCTTGCATGCGCCGAACCTAATCCGCCCCCCGGCCCGCCTCAAGCTGTCGGGGTCTGGCCCCGGTCAGGCCAGCGCCATCCCGCCCATCAGACCGGCAAACAGACCCGCGCCATCGGTGCCGCCGGTCACCGGGTCGACCGCGCGTTCAGGGTGGGGCATCATCCCCAGCACACGGCGGTTGGGCGACAGCACACCGGCGATGTCGGCCATCGACCCGTTGGGATTGTGCAGATACCGGAACGCCACCAGATCCTCGCCCTGCAACCGGGCCAGACCGTCGCTGTCGATGGTGTAGTTGCCATCGTGATGCGCGATCGGCACCGTGATCTCGTCATCCACGCGGTAACCGGCGGTGAAGGCGCTGGTCGCCGTCACAACCCGCAACGCCGTGCTGCGGCACAGGAATTTCAATCCGGAATTGCGCATCAGGGCGCCCGGCAGCAGGCGCATCTCGGTCAGAACCTGAAACCCGTTGCAGATGCCCAGAACATAGCCGCCCCGCGCCGCATGGGCATGAACCGCCGCCGCGATCGGCGATTGCGCCGCAATCGCCCCGCAGCGCAGATAGTCGCCAAACGAAAAGCCGCCCGGAATGCCCACCACATCGACGCCGTCTGGCAGGGTCGTGTCCTTGTGCCAGACGCGCGCGACGGCAAACCCGGCGCGGGCAAAGCCGACGCTCAGGTCACGGTCGCAATTCGACCCCGGATAGGTGATGACGCAGGCTTTCATGCAACCAGTCTCCGTCCAAGTCTCAAGTCCGCCCGACGTGCCGACGCCCGGGCCATGCCGCCTCAGCCGAAATCGACGCGGTAGCTTTCGATCACCGTGTTGGCCAGCAGCTTGTCGCACATCGCGCGCACCGCAGCGTCCGCCGCCGCGGCGTCGGTCTCGGCCAGGTCAAGCTCGATGATCTTGCCCTGCCGCACGCCCTGCACGCCGGCAAAGCCCAACGCACCAAGGGCATGGCGCACCGCCTCGCCCTGCGGGTCCAGAACGCCCTGCTTCAGCATCACCGTCACACGCGCTTTCATGACCGTCTCCGAGTTGCCTGCGCCCCGCATAGCCAGGCCCGCAGGGGGGGTCTAGTTCAGTTGATCAGGGTCGGCTTCGGCGCATGGGTCACGTTCGACGGCATCACCCCCAACCGGCGCGCCAGTTCGGAATAGACATCCGCCAGCGGCCCTGGTTCGGCAGGCGCATCGCCCCCCGCAGGCCGCAGATCCCACAGCCGGCAGCTGTCGGGGCTGATCTCGTCAGCCACGATCAGGCGCATGAAATCGCCCTCCCAGATCCGCCCCACCTCGATGCGGAAATCGGCCAGCCGGATGCCTACGCCCATCATGACGCCCGACAGGAAATCGTTCACCCGCAGTGCCAGCGCCACCATGTCGTCAAGGTCCTGCTGCGTTGCCCAGCCAAAGGCGATGATATGCTCTTCGGCCACCATGGGCGAGCCGAGCCGTTCGTCTTTGTAGTAGTATTCCACAATCGGCCGCGGCAGCGCCGTGCCTTCGGGAATGCCCAGCCGGGTCGAAATCTCGCCTGCGGCAAAGTTGCGCACCACGACCTCGAGCGGAATGATTTCGACCATCCGCACCAGTTGCTCGCGCATGTTGATGCGGCGGATGAAATGGGTCGGAACCCCGATGCTGTTCAGCCCGGTCATGAAGAATTCCGACAGCCGGTTGTTCAGCACGCCCTTGCCCTCGACCGCCTGCGCGATCGGGGTCGGGGCGCCGGGGGTCGGATCGTCCTTGAAATACTGGATCAGCGTGCCGGGTTCCGGGCCTTCATAGAGGATCTTCGCCTTGCCCTCGTAGACCTTCTTGCGACGTGCCATTATCACTCCGATTCCCAATGGCAAACCGGGGCGCGCCGCACCCCCTATTGCTCTGTCTCAGCGGCTATACGGCAATGACCGGGCAGTCGCAAGCGCGCGCCTCTTGCGGGACGGGGCTGTCGCGGGCATATACAAGACCACCGCATCATGACCCTGGGGGCCACCACCATGACGACGTTTGACGACCGCAAAGACGCCTTCGAGAACAAGTATGCCCACGATGCCGAGATGCAGTTCCGCGCCGAGGCGCGCCGCAACAAGCTTCTGGGGTTCTGGGCGGCAGACCTGCTGGGCAAGTCCGGCGATGACGTGGCGGCCTATGCAGCCGAGGTGGTGGCGTCGGATTTCGACGAGGCGGGCATCGAGGATGTGGTGCGCAAGGTCGCGGGCGATCTGGCTGGCAAAGCCTCGGCTGACCAGATTCGCGCCAAGATGGCCGAACTGCTGCCGGTCGCCAAAGCGCAGCTGTTGACCGAGTTCTGATCCCGCCTGCCCTGTTGCACGGCCGGTCGATAAAGATCATGAAGACTTTGCATTTGCCCCGGCCCTGACCCCGTGTCAGAGAGCCGCAAGATTTTGTTCACGAGGATTCCATGACGTTAGATGCCCTGTCGTCCCTGTTGTCCACCCGTGACTGGCTGCTGGCCGATGGCGCCACCGGCACCAACCTGTTCAACATGGGGCTGTCCTCGGGCGAGCCACCCGAGATGTGGAACGTCGAACAGCCCGACAACATCCGCACGCTCTATCGCGGCGCGGTCGATGCCGGGTCAGACATCTTTTTGACCAACACCTTTGGCGGCAATGCCAGCCGGTTGAAGCTGCACGGGCTGCAAGGCCGGGTGCACGAGTTGAACCGCGTGGGCGCCGCCCTTGGGCGCGAGATTGCCGATGCATCGGGCAGGCGCGTCGTGGTGGCAGGATCTGTCGGCCCGACGGGCGAGATTTTCGAGCCGTTGGGCACCCTGACCCATGCCGTCGCCGTCGAGATGTTCCATGAGCAGGCCGAAGGGCTGAAGGCCGGCGGCGTGGATGTGCTGTGGGTCGAAACCATCTCGGCCCCCGAAGAATACCGCGCGGCGGCCGAGGCGGCGGCACTGGCCGGCATGCCGTGGTGCGGCACCATGAGCTTCGATACGGCGGGCCGCACCATGATGGGCGTCACCTCGGCGGCGATGGTGGCGATGGTGGACAAGCTGGCGCATCCGCCGATCGCCTTCGGCGCGAATTGTGGCGTCGGTGCATCGGACCTGTTGCGCACGGTGCTGGGCTTTGCGGCGCAAGGCTCGGACCGGCCTCTGATTGCCAAGGGCAACGCAGGCATCCCGAAATATCATGACGGCCACATCCACTATGACGGGACGCCTGCCTTGATGGCGGATTATGCGGTTCTTGCCCGCGATGCAGGTGTGCGCATCATCGGCGGCTGCTGCGGCACCATGCCTGAACACCTGAAGGCCATGCGCGCGGCACTTGAGGCCCGGGCCCCCGGCCCGCGCCCGACGCTGGAAGTGATTTCCGCGGCGATGGGGGGCTTTTCGTCTGCCTCGGACGGCACGGGTGACACCTCCGGCGATCCGAAACGCGAACGGCGTGGCCGCAGGGTTTGACGCTGGCAAGCCTGAACACTGAAAGGCCCGGCACTGCCGGGCCTTTTGCATTTGTGTCCGAAACCGGCAGTGATCAGGGACGATCGTTCAGCCGGGTCGAGGTGGTGGAGGTTGTGATGTGGCGATCCTCCATCATTGCGGGCAGGCGGGTAAGCTGCCAGATGGCCGACAGGCCGACGAGCACGTAGACGCTGCGCGAAAGCACCGCATCCTGCCCGCCAAAGATCGCCGCGACCAGATCGACGTCGAACGCGGCCACCAGCAGCCAGTTCAGGCCGCCGACGATGATCAGGATTTGTGTGAGACCGTCGATTGCACGCTTGGGACCATGTCCTTGTTGATACGCATGCAACCAGAACGGCCACACAAGGTCCCGCGCCGCAGTGCTTGTCTGCCGGTCCGATATCGCACCGCGCGCGCGCCATGTCACAGAAGCGACAGCTGATCGCCCGTCCGGGGCGGCGGCGCGAACAGATCGCACCGCAGCGAAGGCAGGCGCACCGACAGGCCAAGCCGCGCCACCGCCACCGCAAACCGCCGCTCGATGAGATCGGACCACACCCCCTCCCCGCGCATGCGGGTGCCAAAGGCGGCGTCGTAATCGCGCCCTCCGTGAGTTTCGCGCACACGCGCCATGACCTTGGCCGCCCGCCCCGGTTCGTGCCGCGCCAGCCAGTCCTGAAACAGCCCCGACACCTCGCGCGGCAGGCGCAGCGCGATCCAGCTGGCGGCCTGCGCCCCGGCGTCGCGCGCCGCCTGCAGGATCGGTTCCATCTCGTGATCCGTCAGACCCGGAATGACCGGCGCGATCATCACCCGCACCGGAATGCCCGCCTCTGCCAGCCGCCGGATCACCGCCAGCCGCCGCGCGGGGGCCGCTGCCCGCGGCTCCATCCGCCGCGACAGGCCGGCGTCCAGCGTGGTGACCGACACGCCCACCCGCAACAACCCCGCCGCCGCCATCGGCGCAAGAATGTCCAGATCGCGTTCGATCAGCGTGCCTTTGGTGGTGATGGCCAGCGGATGCCGGAACGCCGACAGCACCCCCAACACCTCGCGCATGACGCCGTATTCGGCCTCGCAGGGCTGATAGGGGTCGGTGTTGGTCCCCATGGCGATCACCGCCGGGCGATAGGATTTAGCCCGCAACTCGGCGTCCAGAACCGCGCCAAGACCGGGCCGGGCAATCAGTTTGGTCTCGAAATCCAGACCCGGTGACAGGTTCAGGAACGCATGGGTCGGCCGGGCAAAGCAATAGACGCAGCCATGCTCGCAACCGCGGTAGGGGTTGATCGAGCGGTCGAACGGCAGATCGGGAGAGCGGTTGTAGCTGATGGCAGACCGCGCCCGTTCCAGCCGCACCTCGGTCCGCAGCACCGGCAGGTCGGCGTCCGCAGCCCAGCCGTCGTCGATATCGACCCGCGACTGCGGCTCGAACCGTCCGGCGTCATTCTGCGCCGTGCCCCGTCCGCGCAACCGCTTGCCGGGCATCGTGTTGCTGTGCTTGATCTCCATCGGGCCAATCTAGAACATAACGCGAACACTTTCCATCAGATTTCCTTGCCAACCCCCTTGCTGTCGGCTTTCAGTCCGGGCATGTCGGAAACTGTAAAGTGCCTGCGTCGCTTATCGACCATTGACGAGGCAGCATTGCCAAAGGAGTGCGCGCGATGGCCGACGAAGACGACATCATCCTGTCCGATCTGTCCGACGACGAACTGGTCCTGCAGATGCATGACGATCTCTACGACGGTCTCAAGGAAGAGATTCAGGATGGCGTGAACATCCTTTTGGAACGCGGCTGGACGCCCTATGACGTGCTGACCAAGGCGTTGGTGGCGGGCATGACCATCGTCGGGGCCGACTTCCGTGACGGTATCCTGTTCGTCCCCGAAGTGTTGCTGGCCGCCAACGCCATGAAGGCCGGGATGTTCATCCTCAAGCCGCTGCTGGCCGAAACCGGCGCGCCGCGGATGGGGCGGATGGTGATCGGCACCGTCAAGGGCGACATCCACGACATCGGCAAGAACCTGGTGGCGATGATGATGGAGGGTGCCGGTTTCGAGGTGCGCGATCTGGGCATCAACAACTCGGTCGAGAAATACCTCGAGGCGCTGGAACTGGACAAGCCCGATATCCTTGGCATGTCCGCCCTGCTGACCACGACGATGCCCTACATGAAGGTCGTGATCGACACGCTCAAGGAAAAGGGCATGCGCGAAGATTACATCGTGCTGGTCGGTGGCGCGCCGTTGAACGAGGAATTCGGCCGGGCGATCGGTGCCGATGCCTATTGCCGCGATGCCGCCGTGGCGGTGGAAACCGCCAAGGCCTACATGCTGCGCAAACACAATCAGGCCATCGCCTGATCACCGCCCTTGGATTTGGCCCCGCAAAGGGCCAGATACAGCCAAAGCAAAGGGGTTCCCATGCCGTGGCGCGTCTATCTGACACTGATGTTGACCGTCATCGGGGCGGCGGGGCTGACGATTGCGGCGGTCACCCAGGCCGGTCTGCCGCTGGCGGCGCTCAGCCTGGTGGCGCTGCTGGCCGCCGCGGCCCTGCGGCTGGTGCGATGACGCTGGACGATGCCGCGCTGAGCGAAACCGGCCTTGCCCCGACCGCCACCGGGCGCGTGCTGCTGATCGCCTGCGGCGCGCTGGCGCACGAGATTGTCGCGCTGAAACGGCTTCACGGCTGGGATCATCTTGACCTGCACTGCCTGCCCGCCAACCTGCATCTGTGGCCCGACAGGATCACCCCGGCGGTCAAGGCGGCGGTGCTGGCGCGGCGCGCGGACTATGCCTCGGTCTTTGTGGTCTATGCCGATTGCGGCACGGGCGGGCAATTGCAGGCGACCTGCGCCGACCTTGGCGTCGAAATGATCGAGGGTCCGCACTGTTATGCGTTTTTCGAGGGCAACGCCGCCTTTGCCGCCCACCCCGACGAATTTACCGCATTCTACCTGACCGACTTTCTGGTGCGTCAGTTCGATGCCTTCGTCTGGCGCCCCATGGGGCTGGACCGCCACCCCGAACTGCGCGAGATGTATTTCGGCAACTACACCAAGCTGGTCTATCAGGCGCAGACCGATGACCCGGCGCTGGATATCCGCGCGATGGATTGCGCGGCCCGTCTGGGGCTGGCCTACGAGCGGCGGTTCACCGGGTATGGCGATCTGGCCACCGCGCTTGCGGCGGCGGCCACCCAGCATGCGACGTGACGACCGGTTTGCCGCGCCCATCCTCCGGCCCCGAGGTGCGGCCAACCTCAAGGGCATCTGATGACCGCTGACAGCTTTTCCCGCGCCTTTGCGCTGGCGTTTTCCGCCCGCGATGCCGATGCCGTGGCGGCGCTGCTCACCTTTGACGCCGGGGTGCACACCCTGACCGGCATCTGGGCCGAGGGGCGCGACGCCGCCAGACGGGCGCTGGCATCGGAGTTTGCCGGCACCTTCGCCCGGGCGCGGCTGGTGACGGGCAAGGCCACCCTGCTGTCGATCAAGGCCGAGGCAGTGGTGTTGCATCAGCGGTTCGTCGTGTCGGGCGCGGTGCAGTCCGACGGGGCCGAGGTGCCGCGTTTTGGTGCGATGCTGTCGGCGGTGCTGGTTGACAGTGACGGCTGGAAGGCCATCAGCCTGACCTTCTCAGCCCTGGCCGAGTAGCGCCCGCGCCGCGGCCCGCGCCGCTTCGGTCACGGTATCGCCGGCCAGCATGCGGGCGATTTCCTCGATCCTGTCGGGCGCATCCAGCGCCGTCACGGTCGACAGCGTCGCCCCCGCCTCGACCCGCTTTTGCACGCGCCAGTGATGCGCCCCGCGCGCCGCAACCTGCGGGCTGTGCGTGACGACCAGCACCTGCGCCCCGGCCGCCAGCGCCTGCAACCGCCGCCCCACGGCATCGGCGGTGGCCCCGCCGACGCCGCGGTCGATCTCGTCAAAGATCAGCGTCAGACCGGGCATATCGCCGGTCAGGCACACCTTCAGCGCCAGCAGGAACCGGCTTAGCTCGCCCCCCGAGGCGATGCGGTTCAGCGGCCCGGACGGCGCACCCGGGTTGGTGGCGACGGTAAAGGTGACAGCATCCATGCCCTCGGGGCCGGGGTCGGCGGCGGCAACCTCGGTCACGAACACCGCCCGCTCCATCTTCAGGGGCGCGAGTTCGGCGGCCATCGCCGCGTCCAGCCGTTTCGCCTGCGCCAGACGGGTCGCCGTCACCGCCTTGGCCTCGGCACCATAGGCCATGTCGGCCTCGGTGACCGCCTTCATCAGCCGCGCGATGCCGCTTGCGCCCGCATCCAGCGCCCCCAGCCTGTCGCGCAGCCGGATCGCCAGCGTGCCAAGATCATCGGGCAGCACGCCATGCTTGCGGGCCAGCGCGCGGATGGCGAACAGCCGCTCTTCCAGCGCTTCAAGATCGGCCGGGTTGAAGTCCAGACCCCGCAGCGCATCCTCGACGCCGGACGTCGCATCGCCCAGTTCGCTCAGCGCCCGGGCCAGCGCGTGCAAAGGCGCATCAAGCCGCCCGTCGGCCCGGTCCTGCGCCCCGTCAAGCCAGCGTTGTGCATCGCGCAGCAGGCCCTCGGCCCCCTCGCCCATTGCCTGATGGGCGCGTGAGATGTCGGCGCGGATGCGCGCGGCCCCCTGCAGGGCGCGGCGGCGGCTGTCGAGGTCGGCATCCTCGCCGGGCAGGGGGGCCAGCGCGTCGAGTTCGGCCACGGCATGCCGCAGCCAGTCTTCTTCAGCCCGCGCCGCCGCCAGCGCCGTCTCGGCCTCGGCCAACGCCCCCCGCGCCGCCGCCTTGGTCCGCCAGGCCGCCCGCAGCGGCCCCAGATCGACGCCGGCAAAACTGTCAAGCAACTGGCGGTGGCCGCGCGGGTTCAACAGGCCCCGGTCATCCTGCTGGCCGTGCAGTTCGACCAGCGTTTCAGACAGATCGCGCAGCACCTCGCCCGACACCCGCCGGTCGTTGACCCACGCGGTCTTGCGTCCGTCGGCCGAATTGACGCGGCGCAGCAGCAGATCATCCTCGACGGTGATGCCCGCCTCGTCGAGCACCGCCCGCGCCGCGTGGCCGGGGGGCAGGTCGAATTCCGCCACCACCTCGCCCTGCGCCGCGCCACTGCGCACAAGCTCGGCCCGCCCGCGCCACCCCAGAACAAACCCGAGCGCATCGAGCAAGATCGACTTGCCCGCCCCGGTTTCCCCTGTCAGCACGTTCAGCCCGGGCTGGAACGCCAGCGTCAGCCGGTCGATGATCAGCACATCGCGAATATCAAGAGATCGCAGCATCCGGCCCCCGCAGGCTTGGGCAAACGGCCCGGCCCTTCTACAACCACTCGCCCCGGATCATCTGGCGATACACGGTGGACAACCAGTTGGTGCCCTTGGCCTCTGGCGCCAGACCCCGGTCCTTCAGCAGACGGAAGCTGTCGTCGTAAAAAGGGCTCGACTGATAGTTGAAACCGAGGATCGCCGCCGCCGTCTGCGCCTCGTCCGTCAGGCCAAGCGCCAAGTAGGATTCGACCAGCCGGTGCAGCGCCTCGGCGGTGTGGGTGGTGGTCTGGAAATCCTGCACCACGACGCGAAAGCGGTTGATCGCGGCGGTGTAATGCCCGCGCTTCAGGTAATAGCGGCCGATCTCCATTTCCTTGCCCGCCAGATGGTCGAAGGCGAGGTCGAATTTCAGGATCGCGGACTTGGCGTATTCGCTGTCGGGATATTGTTCGATCACCACCCGCAGCGCCTGCAGCGCCTGAAAGGTCAGCCCCTGATCGCGTCCGACTTCGTCAACCTGATCGTAATACGACAGCGCCATCAGATACTGCGCATAGGCGGCATCCTCGTCGCCCGGATAAAAGTCGAGAAAGCGCTGCGACGCAACGCGGGCCTCTTCGTATTTCTTGGTCTTGTGCAGGGTGAAGGCCTGCATGATCAGCGCGCGCTTGGCCCATTCGGAATAGGGATACAGCCGCTCGACCTCCTGAAAATACAACAGCGCCTCGCCGCCCCGGGCGACAGTCTCAAGCTCGACCTCGCCGCGCTTGTAGATCTCTTCGGCGGTAAAAGTGTCCAGTGCCGGCTCGGTATTGCCACCGGCGCAGCCCGCAAGCGTTCCCACCACGAGCGCCATGCTTAGAAACCGCGCTGCGCCCGACATCCCGCCTGCCATCTTCCGCCTATCCCATATCTGGTGCAGCCAGGGGTGATCCGACCCGCAGGCCGCCGCACTTTGGGTTGTCCTAGCACAGAAAAATCCGGGGCGCAAAACGGCTTTGCGGATTCCCGGCCCCAGATGCAGTGAGATCAGGCGCGCACCGGAATTTCGCGGCGCACCGGCAGATCGCCGCGCTGCACGCCCACACCGGGCAGCTTGCCGCCGGAAAGGCCGGTGCAATCGACGATGCGATAAGCGCCGGGCGTGGTGAACAAAGCGCGCAACAGCCGGTTGGTCATCGCATGGCCGGCCCGGTCGCCGGTGTAGCGGCCAAGGATCGGCCCCCCTGCCAGCGCCAGATCGCCAAGCGCATCCAGCATCTTGTGCCGGACGGGTTCGTCGGCATGCCGCAGGCCGCCGGGGCTGAGCACGGCATCGCCATCGAACACCACCGCATTGTCCATGGTGCCGCCAAGCGCCAGCCCGTTGGCCCGCATGTAGTCGACATCGACCTTGCGGCAGAATGTCCGGCTGTCGGACAATTCGCGCACGAACGCGCCGTTTGCCATGTTCAGCCGCCGCGACTGCCGGCCGATCGCGGCCTCGGCAAAGTCGATGCGGAAATCGATCTCCATGATGTCGGACGGCTCGAGACGCGCCACGGCCTCGCCATCGCGCACCTCGACGGTCTGCAACACCCGGATCGCGCGCACCGGCACACCCTGATCCCGCAACCCACCGGTCAGCAGGCCATCGACGAACGGCGCGGCCGAGCCATCGAGAATCGGCACTTCCGGCCCGTCGATCTCGATCAGGGCGTTGTGGATCGCCATCCCGGCAAGGGCGGCCATCACATGCTCGATCGTCGACACCGACACGCCGTCGGCATTGGCCACCAGCGTGCACAGCCTGGACGGCACCACGGCATCCCACCGCGCGGGCACCAGCGCGTTGCGGTCGGTCACATCGGTCCGGCGAAACCAAATACCATGATCCGCCGCTGCCGGACCAACGGTCATGCGGACGGGCAGGCCCGTGTGCAGGCCCTGCCCGGCAAAGGTAACGGCGGATGTCAACGTGTTCTGCAATGTGCCTGACCTGATGTGACCGAAACGCGCACCGGGGAATTCCCCCTGCCAAAGTGAATTAAGTGTTGACGGTCCGCATCGCAACTCACGCTTTGTAACCATGTGTAACATGGGGTAAACGACTGGCGACAAACGAAAAAGGCCCGGTTGATCCGGGCCTTTGCTGTATCGTGTTTCCCGGCTCAATTGGCCTGACGGCGCAGAAAGGCGGGAATCTCGATCCGTTCCTGATCGGCCGACGGCTCTTGTTCGTCGTCATAGGCGGTGACCGGCGGCTGCTGGCGGGCCGGTGCCGGACCCGATGCGGCGTCGGACTGGCCACCGGCCATCCGGTTGATCAGACTGCCGATGCCAAAGCGCGGACGCTCGGCCGGGGCCTTGGCGACCGGGGCGGCCGGACGCGCCGCGGGGGTGGCCTGGGCCGGACGCTGTGCCGGAGACTTGGCCACCGCGGCCTGCAGACGGGCCAAAGCCTCGGGCGAGGGCGAGCCGGGCGCGCGCGGACGCGGGGCGACAAAGCTGGCCGCGTCGGCATCCAGCGCCGCCGTGCTGGTCATTGCCGGGCGCGCCTGTTCGGCGGGCTGCGGGCGGTAGACGGGCGGCGGCAGGTCGTCGGTCATCTCGGGCTCGGGGCTGTGATTTTCGACGGCGTCGAACAGGCTCGGCGCGGGGGCGGGCGACACCGACATGGTCAGGGCAGGCTCGCGGCGCGGCTCGGGCATTGCGGGGGCGACAAAGGTCGGGGGCACAAAGGTCTGTTGGGCAGGCACAAAGCTGGCAGGCAGCGGGGCGGCCATCGACCGGCGGGTGACCGGCACTTCGGCCTTGGCATGGTTCACGTCGATGCCGGTGGCCACCACCGACACCCGCAGCACGCCTTCCATGGTGGTGTCCAGCGTCGAGCCGACGATGATGTTCGCATCCGGATCGACCTTTTCGCGAATGATGTTCGCGGCCTCGTCCAGTTCGAACAGCGTCAGGTCATAGCCGCCGGTGATGTTGATCAGCACACCTTTGGCGCCATGCAGGCTGATTTCGTCGAGCAGCGGGTTGGCAATGGCCTTTTCGGCAGCCTGAACGGCGCGGTTTTCGCCCGAAGCCTCGCCGGTGCCCATCATCGCCTTGCCCATCTCGTCCATCACGGCGCGCACGTCGGCAAAGTCGAGGTTGATCAGGCCGGGGCGGACCATCAGATCGGTCACGCCCTTGACGCCCTGATACAGCACGTCATCGGCCAGCGCGAAGGCTTCGGTAAAGGTGGTGCGTTCGTTGGCCAGCCGGAACAGGTTCTGGTTGGGAATGATGATCAGGGTATCGACGACCTTCTGCAGGGCTTCGATGCCGTCTTCGGCCTGCTTCATCCGGTTGTTGCCCTCGAACTGAAAGGGTTTCGTCACCACACCGACAGTCAGCACGCCAAGTTCGCGCGCGGCCTGCGCGATGATCGGGGCCGCCCCGGTGCCGGTGCCGCCGCCCATCCCGGCGGTGATGAAGCACATGTGCGCCCCGGCCAGATGATCGACGATTTCCTCGATGGTCTCTTCGGCGGCGGCCGCGCCGACGGTCGGACGCGCACCGGCACCCAAACCTTCGGTGACCTTCAGGCCCATCTGAATCTTCGACGGGGCCCGGCTTTGCTGCAGCGCCTGCGCGTCGGTGTTGGCCACGACAAACTCGACCCCCTCAAGGTTCTTGTCGATCATGTTGTTGACGGCATTGCCACCCGCGCCGCCGACACCGAACACCGTGATACGCGGCTTCAGTTCTTCACGCTGCGAGGTCATCAGAAGATTCAATGTCATTGTCTGTCCGCCTGTTTCTTGTTGTGCTGCGGGTGCGCGCCGCCTGTTGTCGTCCCGGCTATCGCATTTGACCTGTCCCGAGGTCGCAGCGTGCCGAATTATCCCCAATTCTATCCACAGAGACGCAAAAGGTCACTAAAAAAGCGACGCATCCCCCACAAAATATGGGGAAAGCCGCCGAGACACATCATGAGTTTGGATTGTGCCGCATGATGTAGCGGTTACCAGTTGTCCTTGAACCATTTGAACGCCCGCTTGAGCGACCGCGCCGGATAGCGTTCGGTCGGAATGTCGAAATCCCACCACTCGTCCTGGGGATGTGCGGCGAACAGGCAAAGGCCCACGGCGCTGGAGAACGCGGCCCCGGTGGCCGCCTGCGGCAGGCCCTGCACCCGCAGCGGCCGCCCCATACGCACCCGCTGGCCCAGGATGCGCCCCGCCATGCCGTCGAGCCCCGGAATCTGGCTGGCCCCGCCGGTCAGCACGATCTGCTGGCTGGGCAACTGGTCAAACCCGGCGCTGTCGAGCCGCGCGCGGACGTCCTCCAGGATCTCCTCGACCCGGGGCCGCATGATGCCGATCAATTCGGTGCGGCTGATCTGGCGGCGGTCCTTTTCCCAGTCGCCGCTGTCGCCGCCCATCTCGATCATCTCGCGGTCGTCCATGCCGGTGGCCTGCACGCCGCCATGCTTGGTCTTGATCCGCTCGGCCACCACCAGCGGCACCTGCAGCCCCTTGGAGATGTCCGAGGTCACATGGTCGCCGCCCAGACGGACCGAATCCGCATAGATCATGTGCTTTTTCATGAAGATCGAGATGCCGGTCGACCCGCCGCCCATGTCGATGCAGGCAGCCCCCAGTTCCTGTTCATCCTCCACCAGGCTCGAAATGCCCGAGACATAGGCCGACGACGCGATCCCGGCGAGTTCAAGGTCGCACCGCTTGATGCAATACAAAAGATTCTGCACCACCGACCCGTCGACGCTCAGCAGGTGCATGTCGCAGGCCAGACGGTTGCCGATCTGCCCGCGCGGATCACCAAGTCCGGTGCGGTGGTCCAGCGCAAAGTTCACCGGCTGGGCGTGCATCACCTCGCGCCCGTCGCCGATATCGGGCACGTCGCACGCGGCCAGCACGCGGGCCACGTCCTGTTCGGTGACGACCGAGTCCTGCAGGTCCCACTCGCCCGCCAGACCGTAGCTGCGGGGTTCGGCACCCGAAAAGCAGGCGATGCAGTGATCGACCCGCACATTCGCCATCTTCTGCGCTGCCTGAACGGCGGTGCGGATGGCGCGTTCGGTTTCGTTCATCACCGCGATCTCGCCAAACCGCACGCCGCGCGACCGGGTGGTCGCCGCCCCGATGACCCGGAAGTTCGACTGCCCGGCCATGGATCCCACGCCCTCGGACTCGCGGCTCTCGTCCAGCCCGTCGAACCGCAGGATCAGGCAGGCGATCTTGCTGGTGCCCACGTCCAGAATGGCGATCACCCCGCGTTGCATGGCGGCGCGCCGCATGTTCCGCATCGCCCGTTGGGATTGGTATAGGTCGGTCATAGGTCGCTCTCCACGGGCAGGATCCCCTGCGCCCGCCGCAGTTCGCTCAGCGCGAACGGGGCCAGACGCAGAACGGGACGATGTTCATTGCGCAAATCAATCGACAGGATATCGCGGGCCAGCAGGTCTTCGGCCTGATCCAGCGCCAGCAGGCGTTCCAGCGCGGCCACCGGGTTGGTCGCGGGCAACAGGATGCGCTGATCGCGGTCCAGCACGATATCCCACCGCCGCGTGCCCATCCGCACCAGCCCGCGCATGCGGGAGGTCAGCGGACCTGCGGCATCAAGGATCTGCACGGCCTCGGTCATGGCAAGGTCGGCCCCCTCGCCCGCCAGCAGCGGCAGATCGGGCCGGTCGGTGCGGGTCTTGAGGCCCGCCACGCGGTGACCGGCGGCATCCAGCATCTGCAACCCGTCGTCCATCCGCCAGATCGCCACCGGGTCGCGCTCGGTCACCAGAACCTGCAGCACCCCGCCACTGCGCACCCGCAACTCTGCCGCCGCCACCGCATCAAGGCTTTCGGCGCGCTCGCGGACGCCGACAAGATCAAGCTCGAACGACGACAGCGGCAGTTTCAGGCCCAGCTTGCCGCGCACGGCATCGGCCAGTTCCGGCGACGCCCCCTCGACCGAGATCAGCGCCACCTGAAACTCGGGCCGCTCTTCGAACTTGTCGCGCAGATCGCCGAACCCCGCCGCGAACGCCTCGCGCCGGTCCGCATCGGCCAGAAACAGCCCGACGCCCATCGCCAGCACGAAAGCCGGCAGACCGACCCGGAACAGCACCCGGAACAGCGGCGTCAGCCACAGCCGCTGCATGCGGTAGGCCCACCGGCTGGGGGCCGGATCGCGGGGCGACGTCAGCGATTGCATGAGGCATCCTCTACGATCCAGCGGCACAGGTCGGGAAACGAAATGCCGCAGAACGCCGCCTGTTCGGGGGCAAGCGACGTGGATGTCATCCCCGGCTGGGTGTTGGTTTCCAGCAGGATCAGCCCGGCAAGCCCCCGGCTTTCGTCCCAGCGAAAATCGGTGCGGCTCAGCCCACGGCAACCCAGGGCCCGATGCGCCCGCAGCGCATAGTCCAGACAGGCCGCCGATATCGCGGCCGGAATCCGCGCCGGCAGAACATGCCGCGACCCGCCGGGTTTGTATTTGGCATCATAGTCATACCAGCCGTCGGTCAGAATGTCGGTCACGCACAGCGCCCGGTCCCCCATGACCGACACGGTCATCTCGCGCCCCGGCGCATAGGTTTCGACCATCACCACGTCCGGCATGGTCGCGGACAGCCGCGGCGCGTTCGATCCGGGCTGCACGATATGGATGCCGACCGACGAGCCTTCGTTGTTGGGCTTGACCACATAGGGCGGCGGCAGGACGTGCCCCGCCTCGACAGCCTCGCGCGCCACCAGAACCGACGCCACCACGGGCAGACCGGCGGCGGCATAGACCTCTTTGGTGCGGGCCTTGTCCATCGCCAGCGCCGAGGCCAGCACGCCCGAATGGGTATAGGGAATGCGCAGCCATTCCAGCAGGCCCTGCACACAGCCGTCCTCGCCCCAACGGCCATGCAGCGCGTTGAAACAGACCGCCGGTTTCAGATCGACAAGTCGTCGGGCAAGGTCGGGGCCGCAATCGACCTCGACCACCCCAAATCCCGCCTCCCGAAGAGCCTGCGCGCATGCGCTGCCGCTGACAAGCGAGACCTCCCGCTCTGCGGAAAGGCCACCCATCAACATCGCCACTTCAGGGGCTGTTCTGCTCGAACCGCCCGCCATCACTGCCTCACCGAGCCTGTTGCCGGCCCGTTTTATTGTTCGTCTGCCGCCGGTTCACCGACGCGCATGATTTCCCATACTAGCGTGATCCCGCTGGTTTCGAAAACCCTTTTTCGCACCCGCTCTCCCAATTCTTCCAGATCAGCGGCAGATGCGCCACCGGTGTTGATCAGAAAGTTCGAATGCATCGGCGACATCTGCGCGCCGCCCAGGGTGGCCCCGCGCATTCCGGCGTCATCAATGACCTTCCAGGCCTTCAGCTCTGGCCCGTCATCCGCCCGACCGGTGCTGGAATAGCCCGCCGGATTGCGAAAGGTGGACCCGGCCGACCGGTCTTTGGTGGGCTGGCTCGCATCTCGCCGCGCGATCTGGTCGGTCATCCTGGCCTCCAGCGCGGCCGGGTCGCCCGGTGCGGCCCGGAACCTGGCCGCGACGATCACCCAGCCGTCGGGCAACCGCGACTGCCGATAGGCAAGCGCCAGATCGGCGGCGGGCAGCACCCGCACATCGCCCGCGCGCGTCACCACCCGCACCTCGACCAGATGGTCGGCCACGTAACTGCCATAGCACCCGGCGTTCATCCGCACCGCCCCGCCGACCGATCCCGGAATGGTGCGCAGAAAGGTCAGGTCCAACCCCGCCTCGGACGCCCGCCGCGCCACATGCGCATCCAGCGCCGCCGCCCCGGCGGTGACGGTGCCACCCTCGACGGCGATGGCATTGAACCCCCGCCCCAGACGGATCACCACCCCGCGCAAGCCGCCGTCGCGCACGATCAGGTTGCTGCCGACCCCCATCGGAAACACCGGAACCGATGGGTCCAGCGCCGCCAGAAACCCGCACAGGTCCGCTTCGTCGGCCGGTTGAAACAGCCAGTCCGCAGGCCCCCCGACCCGCAGCCATGTCAACTCGCTCAGCGCGCGATTGGCACTCAGCGTGCCGCGAACGGGGGGAATGGTCTGTGTCATGCCGGTTTTTACCCCGTCCGGGCGGCAGGGGGCAAGATGGCGCGGAAGGACCGCTATTCCGCAGGCTCCTGCAGCCCCGCCTTCGCCTTGATCCAGCGCCAGACATAGACCAGCGGCCAGCGCAGCACGCTCGCGCCCCCGGCCAGCACCAGCATGCCCCAGATCGGGCCCTGGTCATAGGTGACCCAGCCGAGAATGGGGATGCCGACCGCGATCAGGATATAGGCGTTGGTCCAGTGGTGGTCGCGCGTCGGAAACATCGCGACCACGTTGGCGACGATCAGCCACAGAAAGGCGAGGATCAGCGGCAGGCTCATGGCGCGCCCTCGCCCGCGGCGTCGGTTCTGGGGTCGTGAACCGGCAGGCCCATCGCCTTGCGGGCGAACCAGATCAGCGGGCGGCGGAACATCGAGCCAAGCGCGAACAGCCCGAAAGCGGCCCAGAGAACCCCGTGTTGATAGCCGATCCAGCCGATCAGCACCGGGGCCAGCACCAGCAGCGCGATGCCCGGCGCGAACTGCCGGTGCATCGGCAGGATCGCGGTCACCGCAGCGGCGATGATCCAGACGCAGCCCAGGACCAAAGGCAGGCTCATGTCGGCCGCTCCGAAATTTCTGCGGAAATTACCGCGCGCGGCGGTTGAGTGCCTGAATTTTCGCAGGAAATTCGCAACTTCATGCGGCCTGCTCCGTCAAGCGCGCCGGCAGGCCGTTGGCCCAGGCCGAAATGGTGCCCGCACCAAGGCAGACCACCATATCCCCGGGCCGCGCCTGTTCGCGCACCAGGCGCGCAAGATCGGCCTCGTCCAGAATAGCGCGGGCGTGGCGGTGGCCATGGGCGATCAGGCCCGCCACCAGATCGTCGCGCGACGCGCCCGGAATCGGGTCTTCGCCCGCGGCATAGACCTCGGCAATCGCCACGACATCTGCCTCGTTGAAGCAGGTGCAGAAATCGTCGAACAGCGACGACAGGCGGGTATAGCGGTGCGGTTGATGCACGGCGATGACACGGCCCTTGGTCGACTGGCGGGCGGCGCGCAGCACGGCGGCGATCTCTACCGGGTGGTGGCCGTAATCGTCGATGATGGTCACGCCGTTCACCTCGCCGACCTTGGTGAACCGTCGGTTGACGCCGGCAAACCCGGCCAGCGCCTCGCGGATCTGGTCTTTGGTCATGCCCAGATGGCGGGCGACAGCGATGGCGCTCAGCGCGTTCGACACGTTGTGATCGCCCGGCATCGGCAGGGTGCAATCCTCGATCAGCATCCCCTGGCCCTCACCCTGCAGCGCCACGTCGAAATGGGCGATGCCGTTCTCGTAAGTCAGGTCCACCGCCCTCACATCGGCCTGAGCGTTGAAGCCGAACGTCACGACGCGGCGGTCGGTGATGCGCCCGACCAGCGCCTGCACCTCGGGATGGTCGGTGCAGCAGACGGCCAGCCCGTAGAACGGGATGTTCGACACGAAATCGAGAAAGCCCTTGCGCAGATTGTCGAAGGTGCCCCAGTGCTCCATGTGCTCGGGGTCGATGTTGGTGACGATGGCGATGGTGGCGGGCAGGCGGTTGAAGCTGCCGTCGCTTTCATCCGCCTCGACCACCATCCATTCGCCCTCGCCCGCCCGCGCGTTCGAGCCATAGGCGTGGATCACCCCGCCGTTGATCACCGTCGGATCGAACCCGCCCTTGTCCAGCAGGGTGGCGACCATGGTCGTGGTGGTCGTCTTGCCATGCGTGCCGGCAATGGCGATGTTGGAGCGCATCCGCATCAGTTCGGCCAGCATCTCGGCCCGGCGCACCACCGGCAGCTTGCGCCGCCGCGCCTCCTCCAGTTCGGAATTGCCCTTCTTGATGGCCGAAGAGATCACCACGACCGCCGCATCGCCAAGGTTGCTGGCAACCTGCCCCTCGAAAAACACGGCACCAAGACTGACGAGCCGGTCGGTGATCCTGGTGGCCTTGGAATCCGACCCCTGCACCCGGTAGCCCAGCGTCATCAGCACCTCGGCAATGCCCGACATGCCAATACCGCCGATGCCGACAAAGTGGATCGGACCCAGTTCCATGGGCAGTTTGGTGGCGTTCATCGGTTACTCTTTCCTGACCAGCGACATCACGGCCTCGGCCAGCCGCTCGGTCGCGTCGGGGCGACCCTGGGCCAATGCCTGCCGGGCCATCTGCGACGCCGCCTCGGGCTGGCTCAGCACGGCGGCCATGTGCCCGGCCAGCGTGGCCGCGTCAAGCCGCGATTCCGGGATCATGATCGCCGCCCCGGCGTCGACCAGCCCGCGCGCGTTGGCGGTCTGATGGTCACCGGTGGCCGCGGCAAACGGAATCAGGATCGCCGGCCGCCCGATGACCGAGATGTCGGCAACCGACGACGCGCCCGACCGCGAGATCACCAGCTGCGCCTCTGACAACCGGCGCGGAATATCCGTGAAAAAGGTTTCCACCTCGGCCTGCACCCCCGCCGCCTCATACAGCGACGTCACCCGGCCCACGTCATCTTCGCGCGCCTGATGCGACACCCGCAACCGGCGGCGCAGCGCGTCCGGCAGCTCGGCCACCGCCACCGGCACGGTCGACGACAGGATGCGCGCGCCCTGGCTGCCGCCGATGACCAGAAGGCTCATCGGATAGTCGCCCGGCGCGATGTAGCCGGCCCCGGCGCGGTCCAGCACCGACTGGCGCACGGGGTTGCCGGTGTGCCGCGACACTGCCCCCGCGGGCAGCGCCGTGGGCCAGGTGCCGCAGGCCACCATCGCCACGCGCCGCGCGAAAATCGCGTTGACCCGTCCCAGCACGCCGTTCTGCTCGTGAATCATCCGCGGACGGCGGAGCAGCACCGCCGCCGCCAGCGCCGGGATCGACGGATAGCCGCCGAACCCCACCACCACCGCCGGCCGATCGCGCAGCATGCCCCAGACCGCTGCCAGCACCCCCCCTGCGATGCGGACCGGCACCAACGCCTTGTCCAGCGGCCCGCCGCGCGCGAACGTCGCCGAACCGACCTGTTCCACCGGAACCGATTTGGGAAAGCCGCCCGCATAACGTGCCCCGCGCGCATCGGTCGACAGCTTCACCCGCCAGCCGCGTGCCACCATCGCCTCGGCCAGGGCCTGCGCCGGAAACATGTGTCCCCCCGTGCCCCCGGCGGCGATCAGCAGCAGCGGCGCAGCCATCAGCGCCCCCTCCGGAAGATGTCGCCCATCTGCCCCTGCGGCCGGATGCGGGTCAGCGCCAGCAGCATGCCCACCGTGATGCCCGCCGCGATCACCGAACTGCCGCCGTAAGACACGAAGGGCAGCGTCATGCCCTTGGCCGGCAACAGCCGCACGGCCACCCCCATGTTGATCATCGCCTGCACGCCAAAGACGCAGGCAAGCCCGGTGCCCGCCAGCCGCACGAACGGATCACGCTCGCGCATCAGGCGGAACAGGCTGCGCACCACGACCGCCGTGTAAAGCCCCAGGATGACCATCACCAGCACCAGCCCGTATTCCTCGGCGGCGACGGCGATGATGAAATCGGTATGCGCGTCGGGCAAGGTCCATTTGACCTGCCCCTCGCCCACCCCGACGCCAAAGAACCCGCCCTCCTGAATGGCGTTGGTCGCATAGCCCAACTGGCTGCGCGGGTCGATGTCAGGGGTCAGGAACCCGTCGATGCGGCGGGCGAAATGCTCGGACGCGTTGTAGGCCGCAAAGCCCCCGACGCCCACCAGAACGACGATGATGATGATCAGCAGCATCGGCGCGCCGGCAACGAAATAGGTGACACCCCAGGCGAACAGCACCAGCATCGCCTGCCCGAAATCCGGCTGCATCGCCAGAAACCCGACGATCACCAGCGTGATGACGAACGAGATCAGCTTGCCCGGCGGCCCGTTGATGTCGAAACTCGCCGCCATCAGCCAGGCGGTGATCACGACGAAACCCGGTTTCAGGAACTCCGACGGCTGCACCGATGCGAACCCGAGGCTGAACCACCGCACGGCGCCCTTGCCAAAATCGGTGCCGACAACCGGCAGCGCGGCCAGGGCCACAAAGGCGATGGCAAAGCCCAGAATGCCGATCCGCCGCACCATGTCGGGCGACAGCATCGAACAGCCCACCATAACGATCATCGCCACGCCGCCGAACACCGCCTGCCGCTGCACGTAATAGAACGGATCAAGCCCGTTGCGCTCTGCCAGCGGCACCGAGGCGGCCAGACCCAGCAGCAACCCGATGCCGAACAGCACCAGCACCGCCGTCAGCGACCACTTGTCGATCGTGCGCCACCAACGTGGAAGAACCGGCTCCCGCACCCGTGAGGGCATGGAGCCATAGACCATCTCAGTCATGGATGAACCGCCTGTTTGCCGTCGTGTTGTCGTATGCTCTGCCATCTGTCCGGGTTTACCCCCGGATCTGCGCAAAGCTTACCCCAGCCGGGCTTCGCTGGCTAGGGGCAGCAATCGCGATTCGCGCAGCCGTTTTCTGGCGATGGCGCATGCGCCGCACTGTCGAAAGATTGTGTCTGCAAAGGGGCAGCTCTGCCTTGGGGTGTTGCGGCGTCGCACTTGCCCCGATTGTTGCGCGGTTTGCCGGACAACGATCACAAATGTGTTGAAAAAATTGCTGGTCCGGGCATGCTGTGCCATCAAAAGGGGATGCCGCCATGGGTGGCACTTCTCGTTGACGCGCAAGACAAGACGCCGCCGCGAATTTCGGCGGGACGTGAACCTCAATCAGGAAAGGACTGCAGATGCTGAAACCAATTCTGGCCGCCCTCGTGGCCATGCCGTTCCTCGTGGCCCCGGCGCTGGCCGTGACCCAGATGCCGACGGACAAGGCCCCGGTGCAGGAATGCACGTTCCAGACGACGACCGTCGATTGCGCTCTGTCGTTGCGGATCAGAAGGGGCTGATCCCTCTGCCGGCGCGGTTTGGCGCACCCTTCATTGCTGTGAGGGCTGGACCCTTTCATGCGCAGGGCTCTAGCCCTTTGACGTCGCGATTACCGCCTGAACCAGCGCGATGAAATCCTCGCCGCGTTTCTCGAAATCGGGATACTGGTCGAAACTGGCCGCCGCCGGGGCCAGCAGCACCACGTCGCCCGGTTCGGCTTCGGCGGCGGCGCGGGTGACGGCGCGGGCCATGGTTTCGCAGACCTCATG
>Ga0105048_10004081_pt1 | contig 23891 bp, 16 predicted proteins | sample MAT05_FD_78382 | JGI IMG/M metagenome (GOLD analysis project Ga0105048, IMG submission 78382) | Freshwater microbial communities from Lake Fryxell liftoff mats and glacier meltwater in Antarctica - MAT-05 | ecosystem: Environmental > Aquatic > Freshwater > Ice > Liftoff microbial mat | place... | reverse complement strand
CTTCCCCCTCATGGCGACCGCGTCGAGCAACCCGTCTGAATCGCTGCTGGCTCCGACCGATCATGCTTCGGAAGAAGAGATCGTCGGTGATCACCTGTCGGGCAAACAGCTGGGCAAGTACCAGATCATCCGCCGGCTGGGCCGGGGCGGCATGGGTGTCGTCTACGAAGCGATCGACCCGATTCTGCAGCGATCAGTGGCGATCAAGGTGCTGCGCGAAGGCATCGCCGCGATGCCGGAGGCGGTACGCAAGTTCCTGCGGGAAGCACGCACCGCTGCCCGGCTGAATCACCAGAACGTCGTGGCCGTGTACGAGGCCGACCAGCAGAAGGGGATCGTCTATCTCGTCATGGAATTGATGGAAGGCGGCAGCGCGCATGACCGCATCCGCAAGTGGGGGCCGTTCGGCTGGGTCGAGGCCACGCAGGTGATGATCGACGCCTGCCGCGGCCTGGCGGCCGTCCACCAGACAGGGTTGGTGCACCGCGACATCAAGCCGTCGAACGTGATGCGCGCGGCCGACGGCACAGTCAAGCTGGCTGACTTCGGTCTGGCCACCGCGATCGAGACATCGTCGGAACAGAGCACGCCCGACGGGCAGGTCGTGGGTACGCCGCTGTACATGAGCCCCGAGCAATGCAAGGGCTTGAGGATCGATGCGAGATCGGACATCTACTCGATCGGGGCAACGTACTTCACCCTGCTGACGGGGACGATGCCTTTCGACGGCAAAAGCGCGATGGACATCATGTATGGCCATTGTTCCCGGCCGATTCCCGATCCATGCCTTTTGAACGCCATCATCCCTGCCGGGTGCGGCGACCTGATCCGGCGGATGCTGGCGAAAATCCCTGAAGACCGCCCGCCCGATGCCCTCAACATCGTGCGCGAACTGGAAGTGGTGCTGGCGCAGGCGACCTCGCCGGACATCAAGCCGCTTGACTGGGCGACGCCCGGCAACGACCTGACCGCCACGCCGATCCCCGGGGCGGAGAACACGATCGCGGGCACCGTTCACCCGCTGTACGTCACGACGCGCCGGCCGCGGACACGCACCTGGTTCGTGGTCACCTGCCTGATCCTGATGGGAATCGCGTACGGCATCGGTCGGTACAACACGCGCCGTGGTCTGCCCGAGCCGGTGCCGACGCCGTTGCCCGTTGTCGATCATCCACCGAAGGAAGAGGGCGACACCACCGGCGCGATTGATGCCGGCGGGCCGGTCAGCGCGCTGGCATTCGACGGACTCGATCGCACCCGACTGTTCTGGGGCACAATGAACGGCGGGCAGACGGTGGTCGACTGGCCGATGCCCGGCAACCGCGACGCCCTTTCGCCCACACGTGCGATCGCCGACCCGATACGACAGGTGGCATGGTGGCCCGTGGCCGACGGACCGGTCTGGGCCTCGCTGCATCAGAACAAGGTGCAGCTCCGCCGCGTGGCTGACCTTCGCATCGTCTGGGCGGAACGGCCCTGCTGCAGCGTGGGGGACAAATTGCTGGTGAGTATCGGTCTGCACCCGGGCGGCGAGTTGATCGCGCTGGCGGTTCAGGATGGACCCGCCTCGAAGCAGGGCGGCTTCTTCCTGTCCCGTGTCGCGGAAGTGAAGGTCAACAACACCCGCAAGTGCTGGCAGTTCGACAACAAAGCGGTGCCCACTTGCATCGCCTTCTCGGCTGACGGCAAGTGGCTGGCAAGTGGCCAGGGAAACGGCATCGTCACGCGCTGGCAGGTGGAAGCGGGCAAGGTCGCTGACGATGAGCGCTTGTCGCGCGCGGCCGGGATTTCACTCGGGGCCGATCCGATCACGGCCCTGGTGGCCGTGGACGAGTCACTGTTCGCCGCGGCCCTGGGTAACCGCATCTGGATCTGCGATGCGAAGCAGGGGACCCGCGTCGGCGACGGGCCGATGCACGCCGGGCAATTGCCGGTGAAGGCGCTCGCCAGCTGCCCCGCGACGGCGCGGGTGGCATGCGCCGCGGGCGGCAGCATCTTCATTTACGATGGTAAAGCGGGAAAGCTGGTCGGCGAATTCAACGATGTCGGCGACAACGTCAGCGTCATGGCGTTCGATCGCGACGGCCGCTGGCTGGCCATCGGCCAAGCCGACGGGCGGATCGTGGTGCGGGCGGTGAAGTAGGAAGCAAAGCATTCAACCGCGAAAGGCACGAAACACACGAAAGGAAGAGAGATGCTTCTTTCGTGTGTTTCGTGCCTTTCGAGCTTGGATCTTCTCCGTTTGAGTTCGTTGCGAAGAACGCTAAACACTGAACAACGCACTGCCCGGGCGGATGATCGTCGTCCCTTCTTCGATGGCCACTTCGAGGTCATGTGACATGCCCATCGACAATTCCTTCAACCCCATGGCATCGCGGAGTGCCCGCACTTCGCGGAATGTCGCGCGGGCTGCCTCCGGGTCGTCCGTGTAGGCGGCCATCGTCATCAGGCCTTCCAGTTGCAGGTTCGGGAACTGCTTCAATTTCTCCACGATGCCGGGGACTTCATCGGGGGCGAAGCCGTGCTTGTTCGCCTCACGGCTGGCGTTCACTTCCAGCAGGATCTTCACGGGCCGTTGCCGGCGCGCGAGTTCTTCAATCAACCGCAGCCGATCGACCGAGTGAATCAGTGTCGCGATGTCGATGGTCGGTACGATCTTGTTCGTCTGCAGGTGGCCGATCATATGCCAGCGGATGCCGCGATCGGCAAGGGCTGTGGCCTTGCGTGCCAGTTCCTGCGGCCGGCTTTCGCCCAGATCACTGTAGCCCAGTTCCGGCAGCAGGCCGGCAATCTCCGCGGTCGTCGTCTTGGTCACGGCGACGACCGTGATCTCGTTGCGCTGCCGCCCGGCCTTCGCGCAGGCGCGCGTGATGCGAACCTCAAGTTCGTCCAGCCGTTGCCGCAGCGCCTGCCGTTCATCGTTCTCTGCCATAACCTGTAGGATAACGGTTCAACCATCGCGTGGGGGCAGTCATGGCCGATATTCGAGCATTTCGCGGATTTCGTTACGATCTGGGCCGGGCCGGGTCGCTCTCCGATCTGGTGGCTCCGCCCTACGACGTGATTGATGCCACGTTGCAGAACGCGCTCTACGCGCGCAGCCCGTTCAACTCGATCCGCCTGGAACTGACGCGCGAGAAGCCCGATCCCGGCGAAGTCGACGACCGCTATCTGCGTGCCGCGCGCGACCTGAAGGAATGGATCGCCAGCGATGTGCTGCGCCAGGACTCACTGAGGCACCTGTACGTCTGCGAGCAGGAGTTCACGGTTGAAGGGAAGGCCTACAAACGCCGCGGTTTCATCGCGCGTGTGCGTCTCGAACCGTTCGGCAGCGGCCGAATCTACCCGCACGAAGAGACGCTGAGCGGCCCGAAGGCCGATCGGCTCAAGCTGTTCCGCGCCACGGCCACGAACCTCAGCCCCATCTTCGGCCTGTACCCCGACGACACCAACGAAGTGTTCGCGAAGATCGAGTCGTTGATCTTCAAGATGCCGCCGCTGGAAGCGACCGATCACCTGGGCGTCGTCAGTCGGCTCTGGCCGGTCGCTGATGAACGCGTCATCAACGCCGTCATCGGGCTGATGGGCTCAAAGCCGGTCTTCATCGCGGACGGGCATCACCGCTACGAAACCAGCGTGAAGTATCTCGAAGAGAAGAGAGCCGCCGGCGAAGCCACCAGCGACGAAGCCCCGGCCAACTTCACCATGATGATGCTGGTTTCCATGAGCGACCCGGGCCTGATCATCCTGCCGACGCATCGTCTCGTCAGCGGTCTGCCGGGGCTCGACAGCGTGAAGTTGAAAGCGCTGCTGGAACCGCACTTCCAGATTACCCCCATGGGCAAGGGCGAAGCGGCAGCGACCGAGGCATGGGAACAGATCGAGATGGACGGCTCGCAGGGGCTGCTCGGCTTCCACACCAAGGCGGACGACACCTGGGTGACCGCGCGCTTCCAGTCGCCGACGCTGATGAAGGAACTGGCCGCCGACCACAGCGACGAATGGCGCGACCTGGGCGTGAGCATCCTGCATGTGGCCGCGCTGAACAAGCTGCTGGGCGGGTTGGGCGGCTCACCGAAATGCCGGTACGTGCATCTGCTGAGTGAGGTGAACGACGCGATCAGGGCAGGCGAATGCGACCTGGCCGCCCTGGTGCCGCCCGCCACGATGGACCATGTCGAACAGATCGCCGGTAACCTCGAAAAGATGCCGCCGAAGTCGACCTACTTCTACCCGAAACTGCTGACGGGGATGGTGTTCAATTCGTTGAAGACGAATTGAGGGGCACTTTCGATTACTTGATGCGTGAAGCCGCGACGCGCAGCGGAGCGTTCGTCGCGGCTTCACGTGGTTGATTTGCTCGCTAACATAGTTTCAATCACACCGCCACCTCCGCACGTTGACCCAAGTGTCCCGCATATCGCGCCCGGATCGGGGCGACTTCCGCTTCGACGAACTCCATCACCTGTTCGGGCGAACGGCCCACGTAGCGGCCGGGGGCCAGCTCCGCCGCCAGGTCGATCCCGTGGAAGGCCGGGTCATTCGCCAGCAGCGTGATCAGGTCCCGGCTCGTGGCGGTCCCGGCCTTCAGACCTGCCGTCACGGTATGGCTGTGCGTGCGGATGCACTCGTGAACTTCCTGCCGGTCGGCTCCGCGCGCGACGGCGGCCACCATCAGGTTCTCCGTCGCCATGTACGGCAACGCGTCGGCAACGCCGCGCGCGATGACGGCCGAGTTGACGACCAGCCCCGCGCCGATGTTCAGCGCCAGCCGCAATGCCCCATCCGCCGCCAGGAACGATTGCGGCAGGTACAGCCGACGGATGGCACTATCGTCCAGCGTGCGTTCGAACCACTGGGTCGCCATCGTGTCCGCGGCCATCGGCGGCTGGCCGATCAGGAACCGGCCCAGGGAGCACATCCGTTCCGCCCGCATCGGGTTCCGCTTGTAAGCCATCGCGGATGAACCGACCTGTTCACTCTCAAAAGGCTCGTCGATCTCCTGCCGGTGAGCCAATAGCCGCAGATCGCTGCCCCATTTGTGCAGCGACTGCCCGAGGCCGGAGATCGCATCGAGCACTTGCGTATCGACCTTGCGCGTGTAGGTCTGCCCCGTGACGGGATGCACCTGCGCGAAGCCCATCTTGCGGGCCACCAGCGCATCGAGTTCGCGCACCTTCGCATGGTCGCCGTGGAACAGGGCCAGGAAGCTCGCCTGCGTGCCGGTGGTACCCTTCGCGCCGCGAAAGCGCATCTCATCGCGGCGGCGCTCGAGTTCGCGCAGGTCAAGCACCAGGTCATAGCACCAGAGTGTCGCGCGCTTGCCGACGGTCGTCAGTTGCGCGGGCTGGAAGTGGGTGAAACCGAGTGTCGGTTCCGCCTTCCACTTCTCGGCAAACGTCGACAGCGCGTCGATGACGGCGGCCAGCTTGCCGCAAAGGTCATCCAGCGATTCACGCATCAGAATCAGGTCGGTGTTGTCGGTCACGTAGCAGCTTGTCGCCCCCAGATGCACGATGTCCCGGCACAGCGGGGCGACTTCGCCCAGTGTGTGGATGTGGGCCATCACGTCGTGCCGCAGGCGCTTCTCGTGATGCGCGGCCCGGGTGAAGTCGATGTCGTCCAGATGCGCCCGCAGCTCGGTTAACTGCTCGGGCCGAATACGCGGAGTCTTGCCGTCGTCAGCCAATAGGCCCAGTTCATGCTCGGCCTCGGCCAGCGCCAGCCACAGCCGCCGCCAGGTGCCGTGCTTGCGCTGGGCTCCCCAGCGCTGGGCCATCGCCTTCGTGGCATACCGGGTGATCAGCGGGTTGTCGTAAAGTTGCTCGGATTCGTTCATGCAGAAAAGATATGCACGGTGATGGATCAGTGCCAACTTCAGGCTTGATTCGGGCTCTTCCATCCACGATAGTGATGGCTACTGACTGTCAGAAAAGCACAGCCACGGATCGAACACGGATAAATCAAGAGTACCCGTTGCATCGTCGGCGCGGAACAGACATTCTTTCTTGTCCGTGTTTCATCCGTGGCTGTTTGTTCTTGTGGTGATCGCACCCACATCGACCAACATCACCGTGAGGTTCTCTCCATGCGCTATCGACTGATGCTTCTTGCTCTCCTCGCATTTGTTCCGGCGTCGTCGCTTGCCGCCGCGGATGCGAAGACCGGCTTTATTGACAAAGTGTTCAAGGATGCCGACGGGGCCGAGCACAAGTACGTCGTCTACGTCCCCGCCAACCACTCGGCGGATAAGCCGTCGCCGATCATGCTGTTCCTGCATGGTTCAGGCGAGACCAAGGGCGGCAGCAAGCAGCCCGTGGAAGTCGGCATGGGCCCCGCGATCAAGGCGCGCGAGAAGACATTCCCCTTCATCGTCGTGATTCCGCAATCGGTGAATCGCACATGGCAGGCGGCTAGCCCGGACGGCAAACGCGCTTTGGCGATGCTCGAAGCGGCCACGAAGGAGTACAATGGCGACCCGAAGCAGACCTACCTCACAGGCCTGTCGATGGGCGGCTACGGCACTTGGAGCATGGCCGCGGCGTTCCCGGATAAGTGGGCCGCCATCGCGCCGATTTGCGGCCGGGGCGACCCGAAGACGGCCGAGAAGCTGAAAGATCTGCCGATCTGGTGCTTCCACGGCGATGCCGATACGGCCGTCAAAGTGGAAGGGTCCCGCGGCATCATCAAGGCGATCGAAGCCGCCGGCGGCAAGCCGAAGTACACCGAATACCCCGGCGTGGGGCACAACAGTTGGGACAAAGCCTACGGCACGGACGAACTCTACACATGGTTGCTGACGAATAAGAAGAAGTGATTCATCGCCGCTTGCGGCGTCGCCATGCAAGGCGACGCCGCAAGCGACTCAATTAAGGAGCATTTGCAAATGTCCGAAACTCAATCCTCTCCCCATCGCCGGTCGTTCCTGGCGACGTCGGCCGTGGCTGGGGCGGCGATGGCGCTGCCCGCCGCCAGCTATGCCCGGGTCCTTCACGCGAACGAGAACCTGCGCGTCGGCTTCCTGGGCGTGGGCGGCCGCTGCCAGCAGCACATCGACGTCGTGCTGCAGATGCAGCAGGAAAAGAAGGGCGTTGTCCCCGTCGCCGTGTGCGATGTGTGGGACGGCGACCCCGAACTGGGCAACAAGAAGGGCCGGGGCCTGTACCCCTCGGCCAAGCGCTGCGGGCTGGACGTTGCTGATAAGAAGCACGTCACCAAGAACTATGAAGTGATCCTGCAGCAGCCGGACGTCGACATTGTGGTCATCGCCACGCCCGACCACTGGCATGCCCGCATGGCGATCGATGCCATGCAGGCTGGCAAAGACGTCTACTTGGAAAAGCCGATGACGCGCACGATCCAGGAAGCGATCGCCGTCGTCGATACCGCGCAGAAGCTCAACCGCGTCGTCACCGTCGGTGTGCAGTCGATGGCCGACCCGACCTGGCAGGCCGCGCATGACTACATCGCGGCCGGCAAGATCGGCAAGGTCATGCAGGGGCAGACCAGCTACTTCCGCAACTCATCCGTAGGCCAGTGGCGCTATTACCCGCTGACCAAGGACATGACGCCGAAGACGATCGATTGGGATCTCTGGCTGGGTCATCAGTCCAAAGGCATCGACGGCCAGCCGCTGGGGCCCACCCCCAAGGAAATGCCGTTCGACCGGGCCGTCTGGGCGCAGTGGCGCTGTTACTGGCCATTCGGCGGCGGCATGTTCACCGACCTGTTCGTGCATCAGACCACGCACCTGATCAAGGCGATGGGCGTGCGCTTCCCGGCCCGCGTGGTCGGGGCCGGCGGCCTGTACATGGAGTACGACAACCGCGACGTGCCGGACGTCGCCACCGTGGTGGCCGACTACGATGAAGGCTGTCAGGTCATCATCTCGGCCACGATGTGCAACGACACGCAGCTGGGCGAAATGATCCGCGGCCATCTGGGCACGATCAAGTTCACCGGCGGCGGCGACTACATGAAGGGCTTCGAAGTCTACGGCCAGAAGATCGCCGGCGGACCCGTGAAGCCGACGGACGATGCCGCCAAGCCGGTCCACGTCTACGAAAACCCGATGGCGGTGGGCAAGGGCAGCAACGCCACCTACCATCTATGGGAGAACTTCCTGAACTGCGTGCGCGAGAAGAAGCGCGAAACGCTCAGCACGCCGGAACTGGGTGCCGCGGCGTTCAGCACCGTGAACATGGGCGCGCTGAGCTACCGCCAGGGCAAGGTCTGGTTCTGGGATAAGGAAAAGCGCATGCCGGTGGAAGCCGACAGCTCATGGGCAACGAAGCTGGAAGCCCGCAGCAAGAAGCGCGACAAACCGAGCCAGGTTCAGGGCTGGCACGCCGGCGACACCGGCAGCCTGCTGGAACCGCCCGCCTACCAGAAGCTGGAAGGCCCGTGGATCAACGGCACGGACCCCGCGGGAGCCTGATGTCGTTACCCATGACCGCGTGAAGCCGCGACGCGTAGCGGAGCGTTCCACCGACCGCTCCGCTACGCGTCGCGGCTTCACATGATTCTGTTATTCATTACGAGTACTTCGCATCTCTACTTCCATCGTCGGCATTGATCTCGGCACCACCAACAGCCTCGCGGCCTATGTGCGCGACGGGAAGCCCGTCGTCGTGCGCGATGACAGCGGGACGGCCTTGGTTCCCAGTGTGCTGAGCTTTCATGATGATGGCACAGTCCTCGTCGGCTCGGCCGCGCGCGCGAGGGCGCTGGCGGACCCGGAACACACCATCTTCAGCGTCAAACGGCTGATGGGCCGAACGCTGGCGGATCTGAAGAAAGAGATCGCGCTGATCCCGCACCAGATCGTCGAGCGCGAAGTCGAGAACGGCCGCAAGGTGCTGCATGTGGCCATCGGCGGGCGCGAGCATTCGCCCGAAGAACTCTCCGCCATGATCCTGAAGGAAGTCCGCCGGCGCGCGGGTAACCCGACGCGGGCGGTCATCACCGTGCCCGCTTACTTCGACGACGGTCAGCGCCAGGCCACGCGCGATGCCGGTCGCATTGCCGGGCTGGATGTCCTGCGCATCATCAACGAACCGACTGCCGCGGCATTGGCCTACGGGCTCGACCGCAAGCAGGCAGGAACGGTCGCGGTGTTCGATCTGGGCGGCGGCACCTTCGACTGTTCCATTCTGACCCTGGCTGACGGCGTCTTCAAAGTCCTTGCCACCAATGGCGATACCTATCTCGGCGGTGACGACTTCGATCGCGCACTGATGGAGAAAGCCGCCACCGCGTGGGGCATCGATCTGACGACGCGCGACCCGGAACTGCTGCAGTATCTGCGCGACGCCGCCGAGCGCGCGAAGATCGCCCTCTCGGATGCCGAATCGGTCGAGATGACAATCGACCTGCGCGGCACGAAGCGGCAGATGACGCTGACTCGGGCCGATTTCGAAACACTGATCGCACCGCTGGTAGATCGGGCACTGGCCCGCTGTCGCTCGGCCATGAAGGATGCGGGGCTGAAGCGCGAGCAGATTGCCGAAGTGGTCCTCGTCGGCGGATCAACGCGCGTGCCCTACGTGCGACAGCGCGTGGAAGAGTTCTTCGGCCGGGTGCCGCACACCGAACTGAACCCGGATGAAGTGGTCGCACTCGGCGCGGCCGTGCAGGCGGACATCCTCGCGGGCGGCTCACGCGGCATGCTGCTGCTGGATGTCGTGCCGTTGTCACTGGGCATCGAGACGCTCGGCGGCGTCGTCGACAAGGTGATCCACCGCAACACGACGATCCCTGCCCGCGCGACGACACGCTACACGACGTTCGTCGAGAACCAGACTGCCATCAACATCAACATCTATCAGGGCGAACGCGAGTTGACGGCCGACTGCCGGCTGTTGGGCAAATTCAAACTCGGCAACATCCCACCGATGCCGGCCCAGATGGCCCAGGTCGACGTGACGTTTCTGGTCGATGCCAACGGGCAACTGACGGTCAGCGCCCGCGAACAGCGCAGCGGGCAGCAGGCATCGGTGACGGTGCAGCCGGGACATGGCCTGAGTCAGGACGAAGTGGAACGGCTGGTGCTCGACAGCGTCGAGCATGCGCACACTGACTTCACGCACCGGCGCTTTATTGAGTTGAAGAATAAAGCCGACGCTGACCTGCGGCACACCGATCGCGCGTTGAGAGAGACGAACCCGCCCGCGGAGTTGCGCGAAGCGATCGCCAAGGCTCGTGGGGAACTGGAATCAGCCATGGCAGGCGACGATGTCGATACCCTGCATCGCGCCGCCGCCGCGTTCGGCGAAGCAACGCTGCCCCTGGCCGAAATGATGATGAACGCCGTCGTGAATGCGACGCTGCAGGGGCGAACGGTGGAGACGATGGAAGAGCCGCGGATGAAGTAAGCGGTCAACGTTGACCGCTTACTTCATCCGCGGCTCCTTGGAATTCTACTTCAACGGATCAAACCGGCCCGTCGGCAACGGCGGCGCGTCGTTCAGGTCCGGTTCCGCCGATGCGATGACCGGCTTCACTTTGACCGGGGCCTGCTTCAGCTCCGGGATTTCCACGATCGACACCGGTTCGACGGCCTGCGCCTGCATGATGCCGGTGTTCGACGGCGATGCCGGCAACCGCGTCATGGGCGGTGGCATGTTCGGGTCGGGCATCGGGTCCGGCGGCGGCGGGGGCGGCGGTTTCGGCGCACCGCCGCTGCCGGGGATCACCTTGAGCTGCGCGCCGGGAACATCGATCGGCGGGGCCTTGGGCGGCGGCTTGCCTTCGTAGTTCTGGTATTCGAGGTACAGCAGCACCGTCGCCCCGACCATCGCCAGGAAGGAGATGGCCAGGAAGCCGGTGTATGCGTCGTTCTTCTTCGGAACAACGTTCTCGTCCTTCGTTGCTGTCTTGGCCGCCATCGCGATTCCCCTTCGTTGAACACTACTTCGGGAAGGTCCGGTTGCCGACATCGTCGCCGACGCCAGGCCGATCCTTGCCGCCCGGCTTGAACTGGCCGACCGACTGCTTGCCGTAGGCCCGCACCACGGTCAGCGTGCCGACCGCGACCTTGCCTTCATTGCGGTAGACCTCGAGGACATGGCCCTGCTTCAACCCGTCATCAGCGCCGATCGAGACCACGATCAGCCCCGCATCGGCAATGCTCGTGACCTTGCCGCGCACATCGAGCGGCGGGCGGTCGGCCGCGACTTCGTTGACGACGCGAACCGTTTCGTGCTTCGCCATGCCGGCGATCACCTTCTCCAGGATCTGTGTTTGTCCGCGCGTCACTTCCGCTTCCGACTTCGCAGCGGCCAACTTCACTTTCAGGTCGCCGGCTTCATCTTTCAGTGTGGCGATCTCCTTGCGGGCCTCTTCCAGCGAACGCTTCAGTGCCAGCGTCTCGTCCGCACGGGCCTGCGCCTCTTTCTCCATGAATCGGCGCATGTCTTCGATCTGGATCAGCACCTTCTGCAGCGTTTCATCGTCCGCGTGAAGGGGGGCCTGCATCGCCAAGGTGCAAATCAGGGCGGCAATCACGTTCCGTCGCATGGTCGGCTCCTGCCTGAACTCCGGTCATCCCGTTGGGATGACCGCTAAACGGTCGCTATTTGATGATGAACTCGCTGGCGACGTCGTCGCCGATCGCGGGGCGATAGTTGACTCCTTCGACTGCGGAGAACTGGCCGAGTGCCGTTTGCGGGTCGACGCGGTTGATCGTCAGCGTGCCGAGATAGATCGGCTTCAGCGAGCCTTTGCCGGGAAGCCGATAGACTTCCAACGTCTGGCCGTCCTTGACGCCGTGCTCGAAGCCGAGCGAGATCTGCAGCAGGCGGCCGTCCTTGCCGATCCCGGTGACTTTGCCGTGGACCGGTTCATTCGCAGGTTTCCGGCGGATCGCCAGATCGCCGCGCGGGGCGTTGATCGCTGGTTGAATGTCGCCGAATCGGCCGCTGCGGAACAGGTTCAGGTCGTCCTGCAGCTTCTTGCAGCGATGCTCGAACGCGTCGGCCTGCAGTTTCGACTGCACCAGCGCGGCCCGGGCTTCGTCCAGTTCGGCTTTCAGTGCCTGGTGTTCGGCCTCCATCTGCTGCAACTGCCGGCGCATTGTTTCCACATCGCGCTTGAGAATCGCGTTCTCGTCGGCCCGACCGGCCGACCAGAGCAGACAGAGGGTGCAAAGACTGATCAGTTCACGTTGCATCGGTCACTTCCCTGCCGATAGTTGGAATCCGTTCCCGCCGTCGGTCAGCGACTGCCGAGGCTCGTGGAAACGACGTCGTTTTCCTTGGGCAGCCGTTCATCGGGCTTGGCGAACGGCTTGGGGTAGAACTGGCCGACGGCCTGCTTGGGCTCGGTCCGGCTGACGACGAGTTCACCCAGGTACAGCGAATTCTTCGGGTTCTGGTTGTCCGGGCGATAGATCAGCAGCTTGTTCCCGGCCGAGATGCCCGAGTCGCTGCCGATGTTGATGACCGTCAGCCCGCTGGTGGCAACCGCTTTCACCGTGCCGTACACGTCGCGCGGAGCGGGTGTCGGATCCGGCTTCAGGATCGATGCGGTACTGGATGCCCCGGCCCCACCCAGCGAGTTGATCTTGTTGACCAGCTGGGTGTTGTTTCTTTCGACTTCTTCCAGGCGTTCGAGCAACCGCCGGGCCTTCTGCGTCTGGGCGTTCGCTTCGATTTCCTTGTTCTGTGCATCAAGGCGGGCAGTGTTCAGCAACTGCTGGGTCTCGAGCACCTTGCCGCGCTGAGCCTGGGCGTCAGCGGTCAGCGTGCCGCGCTCGGCCTTCAGCGTGTCGACCTCGCCGCGCAGCGTGGTGTTGATCCCCTGCTCCTTCGAGATTTCCTCGGTCTTCTTGTCGATCGTGCCACTGAGATCCCGGTTGGACTTCTTCAGATCGTCGCGTTCCGCCGTCATGGCCAGGTTGACCTTACCCAGCGAATCGATCTGATTGTCGCGACTTTTGACGTCGGATTCGTGCGCCAGTTTCTCGGTCTTGTAAGCCGCTTCCGCGACAAGGGCGGAGTTGCGTGCCTTCTCGTACTCCGCGGCCCAACGGGTCCGCGACGTGAAGATGAGCACGATCATCGCGGCCACCGCGAGGCTCATGAGCAGGTTCAGGAAAACGAGAATTTTGCCGACGGATGTCATGATCAATCTCCCCCCGCGGCGGAAGTCAGTTCTTCCGCCACCATGTTCGCGCGCTCATCCCCCGACTGATGCATGAGCGGTATAACGCCGTGAACATTCCTGTCAACGGGAGTTGCTGATACATCAGCGCGTCCCCATCTTACCGCAATGGTCGGGGGCGGGTGCAATTTATGCGAAACCCCGCGCTCCGCTGCGCGTCGCGGCTAAACGGGGCATTTGTCAGTTCCCCTTGTCCCCGTCGCGCTTCTGGTAGTACTCGATGAGCCGGGCGATGCTCGCTTGCAGGGCGTCGCGGCGCTTGATAAACAGCTGGGCATCGGCCCGGCGGTTCGTCACGAAGTCTTCCAGGTAGATGCGTTCGAGATCGGCATCCTCGGCAATCTCGTCCTGCTCCTTGATGCGCGTCCGCAACCCCTTCATCTCCGGTGTGCCGTTGATGATGTTGGTGGCGATGACGTGCTTCTTTTCCAGTTGCAGAATGTCCGCCTGCAACTTGACCATTTCCCCGGCGACGGCCTCGATGCCGTCGCGGTAGACCTGCTGTGCTTTCGCACTCTCGGTCCCCTGCTTGACCTTCACGGGCGTCCGGCCGGTGACCATGTCGATCTCGACGCTCTTACCGGTCGGGTCGAGCTTCAGTTCCTGCACCGGGGCGTCGACGCCATTGCCGTCGAGCGTTCCCTTGCGGACCAGTTCGATCTGCGTACGGTAGAACTCGCGCCGGCGCGCCTGCTCGGCCTCGAGCGGCAGCAGGAGGTCGTACTCGTTGATCCAGCGGTCGTTGGCGCGGTTGATCGCAGTCTGGTACAGCTTGGTGTTCTCGATCGCGACGCCGACGCGCGTGGCCGTCACCTTCGGCTGTTCCGGCGTCGTCACGAACCCCATCTTCTGGGTGTAAATGGCGACAGCCAGCATCAGGCAGAAGAAGGCGCCCATGCCGTAGATCAGCACGAATGTCTTGCCGAGAAAGTTCATGGTCGGTCGCCTCAATCGTTGTCCCATCGGGACGTGCGCTGAACGGGTGCACTATTTCTTCTTCGGAATCTCAAGATCACGCAGCTTGAGCTCCAGGCCCACGAGCGCGTCCTGGGCGTTGCCGAGCGCCTGCGTGATCTGGAACAGTTCATCCACCTTGGCTTCCAGGGAAGTTAGTGCCACGCGGGCCTTGGCGGTCGATGCCGCCAGGATGTCTTCCTGCTTCTTCTGCTCGACCAACTCCTTATCGAGTTGCGCTTTCGAGATCACCAGCTTGTCCTCTTCGCGTTTCTGTTCGCCCTGCCGCACGTCGAGAATGCCCGCCAGGGCGATCGTCTCGCGCACGACGTCCTGGTATTCCTTCGTGAACAGGTCCTGCTCGGCACTCATGCGTGTGGCCACATCGTCGGCAATGCGCTGCAGCTGGGTCGCCTGTTCGTCGACGATCAGCCCGTATGCCTGAAGCCCGACGACGGCCGCGACGCGGTTGTGCCAGAGCATGCGGTTTTCGAGATACGCTTCGTCGCCCGACTGCATCTTGTAATCCGGATTCGCCGTCAGCGAAGCCGCGAGCGGTTCCGGCACAATGAACGTGCGATACCAGATGTCGCGCAGCGATTTCGTCGGTGCGACATGGGAATCGAGATGGTAAAGCAGGTGCGCGATCTTGCGCCGCTGCTCTTCGGCCGCGCGGACCGGCTTCAGCCCCAGCAGTTTCGTACGGGCCGAGGCCACTTCGTCGGGCAGGTCGTTTGTTGAAGGGGCGGCCAGCGCCTCTTCGAAGTAGATCTTCAGCAGTGCCGTCGCCGCCGTGTTGATCAGCGTGTCGCGAACTTCGGTGTCTTTGGCCTCGTCACCTGACGGCGGTGCGGGGGTCATCAGACTGACGATGGCCGCCAGCGAGTCCTTCTCCGCCTGCGTCTGTGCCCGGGTGTCCATCAACTCGATGAGCTTGGCGCGGGCGGCTTCGACCTTCTCGCGCGCGTCGAGCGGGTTGGTCGCCAGCTCGGCAACCAGCGGCAGCAGATTCGCGGCATTCGCATGGCGGATGCCGTTGTCGCCTTCGAGCATGCCGATCAGTGTTTCGCGGTTGGCGGCCAGCTTTGCCGTATCGGGCATCAGCGCGTCCATGTCCGCCTGCGTCAGCCGCAGAGCGTCGAGGAGACGGTCGCGGTCGGCATTGGCGGGCGGCTTATCGAAGGCTTCCCCCGTCGGCGGGATGGCCGGGGCCGGGGGGTCGGGGGCGATGTACGCCACTTCGGACAGAGCCCAGGCGGCCAGTGCCTTGCGACCCGCCTGAGCCCGCTCCGCGATCTCATCGGGGGATTTGTTCGGCCCGTAGCCGATCAGCGTTTCGCCCAGGGCGGCCATCGCCTGGAGGGCCGATTGCTGCGGCGCGGTCTGCCCGAGGAACGCCAGCTCACGCCGGGCCAGCGTCCGCCGATTATCGATCGGGAAGTCCCGCAGCAATGCGTAGATGCCTTCACGGGCATAGTTGCGGCCCAGATTCAACAGCAGGATCAACTGTCGCAGTTGGCGTTCGGATTTGCCGAGCGCATCGAGGTCGGCGAAGACGATCTGTTGTACGCGTTTCACTTCGTCGACCTGATTGGCGACGACCTGACCGCCCTTCACACCCAGAACGGCACCGCCCGGCGGGATCAGTTTCTGCAGCTTGGCCTTGGCGATCTGCTCTTCGCGGAACTCGCCATACTGGAAGGGGAACGGCACAAAGTCCGGGTCCGCATCCGGCTCGGCGGCCGGGGCGGTTACGGGCAGGCCGCGATTGACCAGTTCCTGCTTCATGGCGGCGTACTGCCACGCCGAGCGCGCGTTCATCACCTGCATGGCGAAATAGACGAACGCCCCGGTAGCGGCAATGTTCAGGACGACGAGCAGGTAGCCCCAGATACGCATGACTGCTGTACTCCGACGGAGACGCGGGCCTGTTGGGGCCGGCATCATCCAATCCGCACCATTTCTCTAATGCTTCATTCTGACCGATTCTACCTGGCTTGACAAGCAATCCCGATGGGCGGGACAGGATTGCGCGCTCCCCCGAAAGTGTGGCAGGGAATATAGGAATTACGCCGAAACGCGGGATTATGTGCTAAGAACAGGTTGAACGTCTATCAGAGAATTGACGATCACCTGGCCCACCGGAAGATTTCACAAGATTCCGTCCGCTTTCCAAAGTAGAATGTTGTGGAACATCGCCCGTCTTTGCAGACACCCCCGCCCGCGGCGGGTGCCCGTTATCAGGATGATCCCACTCGCAAAGTTTCGCACATAGATCCGCCCGTATACCGGGCAGGAGACCGAGGGATGCCCCCGCTGGATACCTCAAAGCAGATGCTCCAACAGATCGGCAACTACGATGTCGTCACCAAGTTGGCCGAGGGCGGCATGGGGGCCGTCTACAAGGCCCGCAACCGCACCAGCGGTGAACTGGTGGCCATCAAGGTGCTTCCCGCCAGCACGGCCAAGAACCCGGTGCTGCTGAAGCGCTTTAAGCTGGAATTCGACGCCGCCCACCAGCTGGATCATCCGAACATTGTCCGGGCGATCGAATACTGCGGGGTCGGGCCCTCCCCTTTTCTGGTGATGGAGTTCGTCGACGGCGAGTCGCTGGGCCAGCGAATCGAACGTGACGGCGCGCTCACGGAAGAGGAATCGATCCGCCTGCTCGCGCAGGTCTGCCAGGGGCTGCATCGCGCCCACAAGAACCGGCTGATCCACCGCGACGTGAAGCCGGACAATATCATGATCACGCAGGACGGCATTGCCAAGCTGACCGACCTGGGTCTGGTGAAAGATGCCGACAACGAGATGAACCTGACCCGCACCGGCCGGGGACTGGGCACACCCCACTTCATGGCCCCGGAACAGTTCCGTAACGCGAAGAATGCCGACATCCGCTGCGATATCTACTCGCTGGGCGCCACGCTGTACATGATGGTCACGGGTGAGGTTCCGTTCGGCAAGGTCGGCCCGCTCGACTGCTGGATGAAGAAGATCCGCAACGACTACATTCCGCCGCGTAATCTGAACCCGAACCTCTCCGACCGTATGGACTGGGCGATCCGCCGGGCCATGAGCGGCGATCCGGAGAAGCGCCCCGCGTCATGCCGGGAGTTCGTCGAAGACCTGACCGGCGTCACGCTGCGGCAACCTTCCGCGGCGAAAGAAGCCGAGCAGCAGGCCGTCATCGATATCTGGTATCTGGTCTACAAGGACGAGACGGGCGAAACGCATACTGTGAAGGGAACAACAGACGGCATCCGCCGGGCGCTGAAAGAGCAGCTGCTGGGCGATGCGTCGAACATCCGCGCCTGCCGCACCAAGGCCGGCCCGTTCCAGACACTGAAAGATTTCCCCGAGTTTCGCGATATGGTCGTCGAGCCGGCCCCGATGCCGCCGACCAACAACAACGCCGGCACCACCACGGCCTCGGCCAACGCGACCCCGGCGAACAGCACGCCGAGCCGGGTATCCGGCAAGTGGAAGCCGGCCAAGACGCAGTCGAAGGCCGACCCGGACACCATTGACCTGAACCAGCGACCGCGCACCGCCAGCCGCGAACGGCCCGCTTATCAGCAGAACGATCCGAATATGTCCGGCCCCAAGCCGCATATCAAGATGCAGCAGGAATCCAGCCTGGGCACCATCAAGGTCGTGCTGCTGATGCTGCTGATCGCCAGCGCGACCGCCGCCATCGCGGCACTGCTGCTGCCGAAGATCATGTGATCTGCGAAACGCCAACGAGCCGCGACCGTGAGGGAGCGGGGGCAGTTAAGCCCCGCTCCCTCACGGTCGCGGCTCGTTTACTGCGCCTTGCGGCGCTTCGCCACCCACATCACCACCCCGCCCGCCAGCAACCACACAGCGCTCGGCACCTTCTCCATCAGCGACCGGCGGCTTTCGTCCGCAGTCACCTTCGGGTCTTTCTCCGGCCTGTATGCCGGGTCGGCCTTGCGGATCGCGGCGATCAACATCTCGGGTCCCGCATAGTCCGGCAGCCGTGCCAGTACCGGGGCCTTCCCGGCCGCATCCGGGGCGCTTTGCAGCGTGATCCCCGGGGCCATGCCGACGCCCGCCACCGCCCAATGGTCCGGCGGATAGTCCTGCACCAGCAGCCGATCGCGGTACGCCAGCAGGGCCGGGTGCCGGGCGAGGTCATCGCGCACGCGCTGCCGCAGTGCGTCATCACCGACCACGGTCAGTCGCAGCTTGCCGCTGTCGTCGATCAAGCTGCCGAACGCGGCCAGGGCATCGCCGCGACTGGTGGGCCGACCGTTCACCCAGTAACGCGATTCGCTGGAGACGCGTTCGACATCCAACCCGAAGTTCGTCAACGCTCCCTCGGGCAACGGCACGGGCGGTTCGCCGGTCGCGCCCCAGGTACCGTCGGTTCGCAACGGTCGATAGCCCCGGCCATCGGGGTACCAGGTTCCCAGCTGCCTGCTGCCGGCAAACAGGTAGAAGTAGCCGGTCGCCTGCTGATCCACCTGCCAGCGCGCTTCAGGCTCGGCGATCCGGCAGCGGCCATCAACGCAGCGATTCTGGCCGATCACTTCACGCGGCCCGGCCACATTGACCGGGATCGGTGGCGGTCCGGACTTCAACAGCACCACGGCCCAGCCGCCGCCCGACCCGCGCCACCGGCTCAGGAAGTCGGGTGTCGGCAGCCACAGCCACTTCCCGGGAAAGTTGTTGTCGTGCACCACCGCCCATTTGTCGGTCAGATGCACCAGGTTCACCATGTGGGCGATGTTGCCCGAGTAGAAAACGCCATCGCGCCCGTTGTACGTCACGCTGACATAGCGACCGGTCTTGAGGGCCAGCCGCAGGAACTCCGCATCGCCGCCCGTGTGCTGGATGTACGGCGGCGCGGGCAGCCCCTTGCTGGCGGCCATGCGCGGGATGTATTCATCGACCTTCTCGGGCCAACCGCCGCCCGGCTGCAACTTCATGAAGTCGCGAAAGCCGATCAATGCCGGCTCATTGGCCCAGCGTGCGGCATGATCGAGACTGGTGAAAACGCACAACCCCAGGCCATCGCGACCGGTCGAGTTACGCAAGTGTTCGCCGGCGGGCAGATCGCAGGTGATCTCTTCACCCTGCGACGTGTTGCCGCCGGCATGGATCGGCCCGGCTTGTACAGGAAGTGTGAACGGCAGAAGCAGAAACGGCAGGCAGAATCGGGACATGGCAGGGCTCTCCACGGATGAGATTCGCTGAAGGGTCAAGTCACCCTCAGCGAATAGCGCCGTGGCAGCACGTTGTCAACGCGCGGGGACAGTTTCAACTTCGTCGTCGAGGATCGTGCCGTTGGGGTTCACGAAGCACCAGCAGATCGCCCCGAGCAGGTACAGCATGGCCATCAGCAGCGGGCCGCTGTCGATCCCGAACCGATCGGTCCAGGGCAGGTAGAAGCGCTTGGCAAAGAAGAACGCGCCGATGTTGCCCATCATGTTCATCGCGCCGAACACCACGGCCATGAACCGACCGCCGATGTCGATGGTGACACTGTACGAGCAGGAGTTCGCTCCGCTCGCGAAAGTAGCCGCCAGGAACAGCAGCGCGATCGCCACATACGGTCCCGCATTCGTGAAATAGCTGATGACGAAGAAGCAGACGCCGATGAGGGCGGTGCTGATCGCCACGCCGTTCCGGCTCCGCCGTTTGCTGCCCGTGCGCGACAACACGTAGTCGGCGAGCAGGCCACCGCCCAGGCTGCCGATGACGACGCCGATGAACGGGATGCTCGTCAACTGGTTGGCTTCGCGCACATCGACCTTGTACGCCTCCTGCAGAAACGTCGCGCAGGTCGACATCCAGAACACATTGGCGCTGGCCCGGAAGAACTGCGAGGAACAGAGCCAGAACAATTTGGGTCGCGTCGCCAGCTTCAGCCACGGTGTCCCGCCCGGGGCCTTGGGCCGCGGCGCGGTGTTCACCTGCCGCAGCAGTTCTCTCTCGGCCTCGTTGGTGCTGCGATGCTCATCAGGTCGGTTGCGATACCAGATAAAAAACCAGATGCTCCAGATGACGCCCGGTACGGCGAAGATCACGAACAGCCACGGCCACTTCACGGCCACCAGCAGTGAGCCCGCGATGAACGCGCCGCTGGCTCCGCCGATCGACATGAACGCCTGGAAGAAGCCGGTGGCGAACGCACGCCGCTGCACCGGGAACCAGGTGGCGAAGCAGCGCGTGGCCGCGGGGAACAGGCCCGCCTGAGCCACGCCCATCAGCGCCCTGCTGACGATGACCAGCGTGATCCCCGCTGCCGGACCGACCAGCAGCACCCCGGCCCCCAGCGCCAGCGTGATGGCACTCAACATGCCGAAGAACAGCAGCGACTTGCGCGAGCCCCAGCGATCGACGAGCAGGCCGGTCGGAATCTGGAACAGAGCGTAGGTGAGAAAGAAAATCTCGAGCGCTTCCCCGGTCTGCGCCTTCGTCACGCCAAGTTCAGCGCGGATCGTTGTCTCGGCCGAGCCCATGACACCGCGTTGCACATAGGCGATGCCCGCCATCATGCACAGGCCGAACAGCACAACATAGCGAATGCGGGTGGGTTTCACGGTCACCTCAACGGGGTTCATCTTCGAGCTGGGCTTGCGTCAAAGTCGTCAGGTGAAGTAGCATACTCGTTCTTCAGAGAAAAGCGCGCAGAATGTGCGCATCTCCACGAGGAACCAGGGAGGGTTCCGTTGGCCGACACGTCACAGCGACTGATCCGTGATGCCTTGAGCCGGGCCGCCGCCGAGCCGCAGGGGTACAACCTGCTCGCGGGCAAAAGCGATCCCGGGCTCTTCCCGTCGAGCGCGCTGGCGCGCGCCGCGGCCGACCGCTGCAAGGCGGACGGGTTGCTGGAAGTCGTTCGTACCGATGCCAAAGGCAAACTTTCCCGCGAGATCTGCGTACTGACCGACAAGGGCCGGCATTACCTGACATCGCATGCGAACCCGCGTGAAGTTCTCGAAGACTTCGTGCGCGTGCTGGAACTGCGGCAAAGCGACGTCGACGCACTGACGGCATCAACCCGGCAGATCGCGCAGAGCCTGCAGAGCATTCATCAGGCGGTGACAGCGATGCTGCCGCGCGTGACATCGGCACCGGCCAACGGCGTGCATCACCACGGGGGCACTATGAACGGAACACTCCCGGCGCCGAAAACCACGGCCGATGACATCATCGCCGACGTGAAAACTCTGCTGGCCGAGTGGCAGGCCGCCGGCACCACGGGCGACTTCCCGCTGCCCGATCTGTACCGGCAACTGCCGTACACCATCAGCATCGGCCGCTTCCACGACGCCCTGCGGCAACTGCACGACGACCAGGTGATTTACTTGCACCCGTGGACAGGCCCGCTCTACGCCCTGCCCGAGCCGGCCCTGGCGCTGCTGGTGGGGCACGAGATTGCTTACTACGCCAGCGTGAGATGAACACAACTGAAAACTTGCAGATTGCAATATGCAACTTGCAATAACGGATCGAATGTCGCGCAAGAACCATTGCAAATTGCAAACTGCAAATTTGCGGAGGGAAGGGAATCCCCATGACTGCCACGATGACGACTGAACGCCCGATGACCGAACGGGCGATTGATGCGCTGAAGCGGGCGGGCAATCCGTTCCGCAACTACTTCGCGCGCAACCCCGATGACGAGGTCTGCGCCCGCTATCACGTTCCGGAGCTGTACGCGGCCGAACGCGACCTGCTGCTCAACGTCGTCGATCTGTACCGCTACGACCCGATGACGCATTCGGAAGTCGTGCCGATCCTCGGCAACAAGGGGGCCGGCAAGACCCACCTGCTGCACTCCATCAAGCATGGCGGCGATGGCGCCTGGCAGATGCTCGTCACTCCCGGCGTCTACCAGAAGGACAGCGAGTTCCTCGAATACCTGCTGTTCCAGATCATCGACACCCTCCTGGGCGGCGGCCAGCAGCGCGGCGTGCGTCCGCTCGACCACATCAGCGAACATGTCGTCCGCCGACTGCTCGTGGCATCGCTGCGCGAGATGACGCCGGAACTGAAGCTCGACATGTTCCCGCCCCCGGGCCTGGCCCGCTGGACTCGCAAGCTCGGCATGGGCCACACGCAGGCGCAGGATCGCAGTCAATGGCTGATCGATCAACTCAGCGGTGCCGCATCGCTGGGCCGAACGTCGATTCCGGTGCATCAGGCACTGACCGAAGCCGGCGTGCCCTGCGAAATCGCCCTCGAAAAGATCTGCCAATATGTCGAGAAGACCGAAGCGCACAACACCGCGGGCCTGATGCGCCGTGCCATCTATGCCGGCTTCGCCCGCGCATTCCTGCTGAAAGACGAGACCGCCCTCGCGCACTTCCTGACGTTCGAATTCGCCGAGTTCGATTTCCAGGTACGCCCGACGCGGCAGGACCTGGTGCTGGCGCTCTTCAAAGCGCTGATGGAGATCTTCCGCACGCTGAAGACGCCGGTCGTGGTGGCCTTCGATCAGCTCGAAGACCTGCTGCTGGCCCGCCGCAGCGACGACGCCCACAAGATCGCCGAGGCGTTCTTCGCCGGCATCGTCCAGGTGATGCACCAGATCGACGGCCTCTGCTTTCTGATCTTCGCCGAGCGCGGCCTGTGGAACCGCTTCGTGCCGTCGCTGGACGGCTACATTCAGGATCGTCTCAACAACCCCGTGCATGTTCCCCGGCACGGCACCATCAAGGCGCTGCGGCTCGAAGCGCCGCCGGCGGATCTGGTGCAGCGCGTCGTCGATGCCCGCCTGGGGCATGCACTGCACAACCTCGTCGAGAACGAACAACTGCCTGCCATGTTCCCGTTCAGCCCCGAACAGGTCGAACGGATCGCCCGCACGGAACCGACGCTGCGCGACATGCTGCAGCAGTTCCGCCACCTGTTCGATCACCTCGTTTACGGCGACAACGAATCGCGCTCGCTGACCCCGCGCGAACCACTCAAGCAGGCGTTCGAGGAAGTCGAGCTTCCTGGCAATCGTATCAACGATCCCGAATCGGTTGATCTGTTCCCCGGAGCCGGGAAAGACGAAGGACCCGCGATCGACCAGTTCGTCATCAAACAGGTCGACATCATTCACACCGATGATGTTCCGGTGGCCAGCGCGGTTGAAGAAGAAATCGCACCGATGTCCGCCCCGACGCTGACATCCACTGCCATGCTGGAACTCTTCGCACAGGAAGAACGCAGTGCCCGCCGCAAGCTCGAGCCCGAAGGGGCGATGACCGGCGCGACACGCGAACTGCAGGCCGGCCTGGGCGCATTCCTGCAGGCCTGCCACGAACACGGCGTGAAGGTCGGCCCCTGGCGACTGCAGCACGTCGTGCCCGAGTTCAGTTTCAGTGAGCACCCGACCTACGGCGTCATCAGCATCGCCCATTGGGCATGCAAGGACAGCCAACCCTGGAAGGTCGGCATCGGCCTGTTCCTCGGCAAGGCGGCCGGCAAACCGCGCGACCTGGAAATCAAACTCGCCTCGATGGATCAGAGCCCCGCATCGATCGATCACCTGATCCTGCTGCGCCCGGAAGACGACCTCACGCTGTCCGGCAAGAGCAAACAGATGTGGCAAGAGGCCGAGAAAAAAGGCAAACACGCCCGCCTGGAAGCAGTCGACCTGAACGGCTTCGCCACGCTCTACAGCTTCCCGCGCTGGCTCGCCGCCCTGACCGAGGCCCTGCCCACCGGCCAACCGCTGCCGAACCTGGGCGACCTGCTGCAGGACCGCTGCGAGAAACTGCTGGAACAGGTCTGCATGCCCGTGCAGGGGT
>Ga0105048_10004078_pt1 | contig 23902 bp, 20 predicted proteins | sample MAT05_FD_78382 | JGI IMG/M metagenome (GOLD analysis project Ga0105048, IMG submission 78382) | Freshwater microbial communities from Lake Fryxell liftoff mats and glacier meltwater in Antarctica - MAT-05 | ecosystem: Environmental > Aquatic > Freshwater > Ice > Liftoff microbial mat | place... | reverse complement strand
GGGCGGCGGTGCGGGCGGGGGGCGGGGCGGCGGTGCTGGCGGGCGGCGGAGCTGCGGTGCTCGGGGACGGCGGACGGGGGGGTGGGGGGAATGGGGGCCCGGGATCGGGCAGAGGGGTGCTGGCCTCTACAGCTTCCTGACTGATCGTTTCGGCTGAAGTTTCTCCGCCGTATCGTGCCTCGTGATGCTCGACCTCTTCATCTTCGTAGGCTTGATGCGCCAGATCCTCAGGCAGTGAACCTTGGGCGTCGACGCCTTCGGGCGGATACTCGCGTGAGGCATCAATATGCACTGCAGCGGGCTCAGATTTCGCGGGAGTCGGTGCCTTCTGCTGCTCCGCCGAGTGCTCAGCTTCCCATTGCCGGCGCATGCTTCCGAGATCGCCGCGAAGCGTATCGCGCAACTCGCGCAGTTCGCTCAGCCCGCCTGCCAAGCCTTCACCTCTGAGAATATCGTCGATACCACTATTGTTTCGCATGTCGAAGGCCATGCGCCGAAGCTTGCGGACCCATTTGCCGAGGGTCTGGAGCATTCCAGGCAAACGCCTCGGTCCAACCACGAGGAGAGCCACGGCCATGACGACCAGTAACTCGGAGAAATCCATTCCAAACACACCCCCAAGCTACCCCCGAAGGTCGGCTGCCGCAATCAGGCGAGAGCCGGAAAGTCACGGATACTATGGGTGTGTGACGCAGCTCCTTGCTGCCTCCGCCTCGCTACTTAACGAATCAGCTGACGAGCGATGACGAGGCGCTGGATTTGGCTCGTGCCCTCGTAAATCTGAAGCACTTTTGCGTCGCGCATCAGCTTTTCGACGGGATAATCCCGGACGTAGCCGTTGCCACCGAAGACTTGCACGGCGTCGATAGATGTCTGCATTGCGCGGTCGGCTCCGAACGCTTTGGCGTAGCTTGAAACGATAGGATCTCGGACGTTGTTATCCAGATTCCAGGCGGCTTTTTGATAGAGGAGGCGAGTGGCTTCGGCGCCAATTGCCATCTCGGCAAGCATGGCTTGAACCAGCTGATGCTCAGAGATAGCAACACCAAAAGCCTGACGTTGCTTGGCGTAAGCGACGGATTCATCTAGGCAGCGCTGCATCAGGCCCGTTGCCATAGCGCCAATATCCGGGCGCGTTTGGTTGAACGTCTCCATGGCAAGCTTGAAGCCTTCGCCCTCCGGAGCCAGCATATTGTCGCGACTCACCACGACGTCTTCGAAGTGCACGGCCGCGGTGTCGCTCGCGCGTTGCCCGAGCTTGTCCTCGTGTTTACCAACGCGCAGGCCAGGAGTTTCCCGATCAACGATGAACGCGGCGATGCCCTTGTGGCGTTTCTCTGGGTTGGAAGTGGCAAAAACGACGTAGAAGCTCGCAAACGAGGCGTTGGTGATCCAGCACTTTTCGCCATTCAAGACGTAATCTTCACCGTGCTTTTTGAAGGTGGTGAGGAGCCCCGCGACATCGCTCCCACCACTCGGTTCAGTGGTGCAGTAGCTGGCAAAGATGGGCGAGCTTGTCAGCAACCCCAAGTACTTCTTCTTCTGGGCTTCGTTCCCTGCGAGCTTGATCGGTGTCGCAGCCAGCGTGTTGGCCAACATGCTGGTCTGAATGCCGGTGCAGCCATAGGCCAGCTGTTCTGCGATGAGCGCATTCTCAAGCTCGCCCAGGCCTGGGCCTCCGTACTCCGTGGGTACCGTTGCGTTCACGAAGCCGAGCTCATGCCCAGCCTCGAACACATCTTTGGGAAAGCGACTCTCCCTATCGCACAGCGCAGCCACGGGGATGATGCGCTCCTTAGCGAAGCGTCGGGCTGCATCGACAAGCGCAGATTGTTCTTCGGAAAGACCAAAATTCAACATGGTTGATTCACTCCTTGGCTGCCTTTTTGGCTTTGGCCACTTCTTTGCGTACGGCCTGCATTCCCTTCACATAACCAGCGGCCACACCCAAGATGAAGATCACTGGAATATAGATGAAATGCTCGAGGGGCATACCGCTTTAAGACCGGCCTCGCTTGGCTAGCGCTGCTTCCAGCTCCCCGAGCCTGGCATCCAGCTTCTCCTGGCGCCGCCAGGAGAGAAAGATAAACAGCATCAAGATCGCCCACATCCCACAATAAGCGGCCACCATCAGGTTCTCAGCGCTGGTGGTTTCGGGGCCGCCCTGCACGGCCACAAATTCTTGCGCGCGGTCGGCTGGGGTTTTTAGGGTGCTCGTGGGGTTTGGTGTCGGTGTTTGCATAACGCCCATTCAGATGCCTTGCCCCTTACGGGCTCTCAAGTAAACCTTCGACCGCCGCGTGTTCTTCCAGGGCCAAGAGTTTGGCATTCGTTTGCGCGAGCCGCGCGCGCGCGATGAGTAGCAACACGGCCAAGAGAGTCATGGCTAAAAATCCCAGATAGAGCGCCAAACGCATGTTGGGATCGGCCAGCCCACCGCCCCCTTCCCCGACCACCGTGGGGTGATTCCCGCCCCATTTCTTAACGGAATAATGCACGATGGGCAGGTTCACCGTGCCCAGAATTCCAAAGCCCGCGGCGAACTTGCGCTCGGCATCGCCGTCTCCAGTGAACGCCCGCATCACGACCAGCGCAATATAGATGACCACGCTCAGCAAGAGTGTGGTTAGGCGCGGATCCCAGGTCCAATACACCCCCCAGGCTTTTTTCGCCCAAAGAGGACCACTCAGCAAAACCATGCATCCAAAAACCACTGCGCACTCCGCGCCCGCGCGTGACCAGGAGTCCCACGTGTCCGAAGGCCGGTAGAGATAGCCAGCGCTGGCCACGAAACAAACGGCCCCGGAAAGGTAGAGCGCATAGGCTGAGGGCACATGAAAGTAGAATATTTTCTGAGCCAAGCCTCCGGCTTCTGCTTGTGCTTGAGGAACCGTGAAAACAATAAATTGGATCAAATAAAAGAAAACCAACGCCGTTGTGAGCAGTAGAATGGGTTGGGAGAGTTTTTTGAGTGTCATGGTCCGAAGGGCTCAGCTTAGCCCAAGCCCGCGAGCCGTTCGACCCTGCTTTTGATGCAGATTTAGATATCGCAGCTAGCCTGCGCGAGCAGCGCGGTGATCTTAGCCTTCACCAGCTCGAATTCCTTGATCGCCAGGTCGAGTTCGCCGGAACGCAGGCGGCGCTCGGTGTCCACCACGTCGAACGCTGTGCCCGCGCCGTTGATAAACGCAACTTTTGAGAGTTCCGAGCTTTTTTGAGAGATGTCGCGTGCCTGTCGGCTTACTTGGAGGTTGGCTTCGGCAACCTTCACAGCACGCGCGGTTTGCGAAAGTTGAAGTAGGGCGCGACGGCGTGTGTCGGTGGTGGCCTCTTTCGTCAGACCAAGCTGTGTCGCCGCTACGTCGCGGCCGGCGTAGCGAGCGCCGCCATCATACAACGTCCAATTCAGAACGCCTGCGACTGTCCAAGTGACACGTTCGCGATTAGGAGTTTGATTGGTGTTGCTGAACAGCGTTGCTGTCGAAACCAGATCAACGCTTGGATAGAAACTGTAATCGACACTCTTCAAGCGCCGGGAGGCCAAATCAACATTACTCTGGGCCACCAAGACGTCCGATCTCAGATTAATGTCTCGTTGTCGGCGACAGACCGCGTTGGCATCGCCCACTAAGGCATCGAGCTTGATATCAGGAGCCACTGACCAAGCTTTCTCCGAGCCGAGTGCGAGCCCCAACGCTTCTCGTGAGCGCTGCACACCTTCGAGGGCAGCGATAACCTGCGCCCGCGCGCCCGCGACTTCTTGTTGTGCTCGTAGAACGTCGACTTGGCTGCCACCACCGAGGCTCTCCCGGCGTGTGTTCAAATCCAACGTCGAAAGCGTCGAACGCAGGGAAACTTGGCTCACTTCGAGCAAACGCTCTGACGTGATCACGTTCACGATCGAATCGGCCAAGCCAGCCAAAAGCAGGCGCTCCGTCTCGCTGCTGCTCAGCTTGGCAACTTCGATAGCAGCCTCGGCAGTCCCCCTATCGTACCAGGCTTGGGCGGCCAGCACCGGAACGCGCAAGGTAGCGCCAGCCTGCCAGGTGGTGGCCGGGTCTGGTAATTTGCCAACGCTTGCACCCGGCGGGGCAAAAGGGTTTTGGGAGCCATCGCCTAGCAGTAGATGCCGTGATAGAACTGCGTTTGCGCTGAGCGAGGGAAGCGATTGGGCAAGCGCCTGCCGCGATTGGGCTTGAGCTTGTTGGATCTGAAGGAGTGCGCTCTTCAAGTTCGTTGAATGGGTGCGCACAAGGGAGATAGCCTGCTGCCAGTTGGACAGCACCTGCCCGGCCGGGAGTTGCTCCGTGAGCAGCGGATCGCTCAGGTTCTGGTCTGGCGGCTGGGCCGAGGGAGCGGCAGTGGAAGTCGCTTGGGCACTCGGAGCTTGGGCCCAAGCGAGCGGACATGCCGCGGAGAGGACCATGAGACAACTGGGAAGAATCAACCAACGCATCGAGCTTCTCCGATAGTGGCCAGAAGGCAAAACGGAAAGGGGGCCGCTAGCGCTTTGCCCTGGACCAGCGGGCGAGCAAAGCGTCTACCTCTGGAGGACCGTCGAGCGCGCCGGAAAGCACCGCTCGGGCTTCCTCCTCGCGCTTGGTACGCAGCAGGGCATGGGCGTAGGAGGCCGCCATCTCACGCTCATCCGGGGCTGAGAGGTGCGCCTTCCGCAAATAAGTGAGCGCATCTTCGGGCCGTTCCAGCGCAACGTCGAGCAAGTGCCCCAGATTATGGAGGTACCAGGCGCAATCTGAGCGAAGGCTGAGCGCAGAGCGATAGGCATTGGCGGCAGCACGGAAATTACCGAGCAAGGTGTGTGCGAGGGCGAGCATCGCGTAGGTGCGGTCGTCTTTTTCAACACGCAGAACGTCTCGCGCGTAGCCCGCAGCACGCCAGGGATCTGTCTCCATCAACAATTCAGTCAAGTGGCGTTTGGCGTTGAGGGCTTCAGCGGCTTCCGGCTCAACCTGCTCCAAGAGGTGCTGCAGCATCGGCACGAGATCACGCGCAGGCATCCCATTTTCAAGGGCCCAGTTCACGTCTTGCAGGAGCTTATCGCGGGCCCTGAGCGCCATCTTGGGTTATCGCCTAGCTTCTTCAGCGCGGGCTTTTTTCCCGGCCAGCTCGCTACCATCCAGAGCCGCGAGGGCTGCCGCCAGTTGCTCGCGCTGCACACTGACGAAGGTGTGTCGATCACGGATCCGTACCGACTGACCATCACCGACCGTGAGCCCCTGATTTCTCAGCAGCGCCACCAGCTCTCCCTCGTTGAGGCCGTCGCGCCGTCCGAGGTTCACGAACACTTCTGCCTCCGGGCCCTCCACGCTGTTCGCATCTTTGACGTGCGAGGCAGAGACAGTAGGAGCATTTGCCGGCGGTAAATCTTGAACGGTGTAGGCGAACTCATCGCCGCCGCGCGGCCGATCTCTTCGCGGACGCAGCGGGCGGGTGTCACGGCGCTCAGGTGGCTGGGTTTGAACAACTGGAGCTGTGGCAACTGGAGCTACGGCAACGGGAGCTACGGCAACTGCAGCTACGGCAACTGCAGCTACGGCAACTGCAGCTACGGCAACTGCAGCTGGAGCTGGAGCTACGGCAACTGGAGCTACGGCAACGGGAGCTGGCCGAGCGGCTGTTGGTGTTCCCGCGGGACGTGCGGCTGCTGGCGGAGGAAGCTTGGCGCGTCGAGCAGCCGTTGCCACCTCGACCGTTTCAGGTCGGGCACCGAGGTGTTCCCGGATCAGGCCGGCTACCACGCGTTCGGCTTGTTCGTGCGTCAGCAGGCGTTTGGCGAGCGCCAAATCATCGGCATGCGGCCGGCGTTCGCTTGCAGCCGTGACAAACATCTCTATCAGATCCATCTCCGAGCGCGTGCGAAGCTCGCGTGCGCTTGGCAACTGTTTCTCAATCAGCGGGATCCCGTACGTGAGCCGCATCATGTAGAGATTCCCGATATTCGCCGGGGAAACTAAAGAAATCGCGGTCCCGGTGCGGCCAGCGCGCCCCGTTCGCCCGGTGCGATGCACGTAATTTTCGGGTGATTCAGGGAAATCGTGGTTGATGACGTGGGTAAGGTGCGAAATATCGATGCCGCGGGCTGCGACATCTGTAGCGACCAGGAATCGGAGCTTGCCTTCACGCGTGAGAGCGAGCACACGTTCACGATCTTTTTGGGGCAGATCGGCGTTGAGCCACTCGGCGTCGAAACCTTGGGCCTGAAGGGCCGCACAAGCGCGCTTGGTCTCGTCCCGGGTGTTGCAAAAAATGATGGCGCTTTCGGGGTTTTCAACCTCGATGACTTGGATCAAATTCGCGAGCTTATCGCCGTGATTCAGATACAGGATGTGCTGAATTTCCAGCGCTCCCACCTGATCGCCGCTCAGCGTGATGAATTCTGGGTTCTTCAGGCGGGTTTGCGCCATGCGCTGAATTGCCGATGGCAACGTGGCACTGAAGAGCAGGGTTTGGCGGCTTTCGGGCAGGTAGCTAAAAATGCTATTAATCTGCGGCAGAAAGCCCATTGAAAGCATTTCATCCGACTCGTCGAGCACGACCACTCGAACATCTTTCGGATTGAACGTGCCTCGTTCGAGGTGGTCGAGCACTCGGCCCGGTGTCCCCACCAAAATCTGCGCGCCCTCACTCAGCTCAGCCACTTGCTTGGCGATCGGGGCGCCACCGTAGACGGCTGTAGCGACGACATCGCGGTATTTGCATAGCAGCGTGACCTCACGCTTCACCTGCAGTGCGAGCTCGCGGGTGGGGCACAGGACGAGCGCTTGGACAGATTTCTGCTGTCGTTTCACCAAACTATCGGCGAGTGGCAGGCCAAAAGCGGCAGTCTTTCCAGTACCCGTGCGGGCCTGCACCACCAAATCTCGACCACGCGAGGCCAGATCGAACACAGCGAGCTGGACTGGACTCGGATGCACATATCCGAGCTCATCGACGGCTTGGCGCAGCTCTTTTGAGAGAGGAAGCGCGTCAAAAGTGGGCAGAGATTGGGGCTTTTCGTCCGGTTCGGAAGTCATGCAGGCGGTTTTCTAGTGGGGCACCGGATCTAGGCTAAGTTCTCGTTCGAACAATGAGACCCGCTGCCGGCGCTGCGTGAGCTCCCGGGCTTCATAGCGCACTGCATGCTCCTCCGCATAGCGAAGTTGGTCGAGTTCTCGAATCAACCGACCGGCTAGGGGGTCTTTGGCGCAGGCCTGTTGGAGCGAATTCTTCACTTCCCAATCTGGGCCAAGGCCTCCGCGAAAGAGTTCCAGGCTGGTTTGCTCGCTCTTGCCGCTTCGGGCTCGGGCCTTCGCGTTCTCCAGCCCCTTGATAAGGCTTCGTGCGCGTGCGCTGCAATCGACTGGCTCAGGGAGGGGCGGATGCGCCCAGGCTTGCAGAATGATTTGTACGGAGCATATCAAGGTGAACACAGTGACGAGCCCAAGATACACCCCGAGTGAAACACGGCGACCGGCTCGTTCTGCCCTGGAAATTCTGGGATCGACGCTCTCCAACGCCCAACTAGTACTCGTGGGCGGGCATCCCCGTCAAACAGGTCGCCAAAACCGCCTGGAAGCCAGTCTGCCAGCCATCCGAAGACTTGAAGCTGGCGTTGACGTTTCTGGGGGGTGCACCGCATAGTCCAGCCATCCACACCTCCCACGCCCCTCATTCCCAAGGATCTATGCCGTTTTCGGTTTCGGCCGCCCTAACGACGCTCAGTGAAGCTGGTGCTGCCCGAGAAACGGGTGGCCGCCTGCAAGAGCGTTTGGCGGATGCTCAATCTTTCCTAGGTCAGGAGCTCGTTTGGCTTGAGGCGGAGCTAGCGAAGGCAGTTCTCGGTGGCCCGGAGCCAGCAACCCAAGCGGCGCTCCATCTGATCGGCCGAGGGGGCAAGCGGGTGCGCCCGTTGGCCTTGCTTCTAAGCGCTGCCTGTTTCGGAAAGATCCCGGGTGTTGCTCGGGAGCTTGGGGTCGTGGCCGAGTTAGTCCATTCCGCGACTCTCCTTCACGACGACGTGGTGGATGAGGGCCAGGAACGCCGGGGCGCTCCTGCAGCTCGCCGGATTTGGGGCAACGGTATCAGTGTGCTGGCGGGTGACTTGCTGCTCGTCTCCGCGCTTGAGCGTACCTCCCAGATTGCTCCAGATTCTATGGTGGATTTGGTGGGTACGTTGCGTTGCTTGGTGGAGGGCGAGGTGGTTCAGCTTCGCGGCCGAACCGAGCTCGATGTGAGCGAAGCGACGTACGATGTCATTCTGAAGAAAAAAACAGCCTCGCTCTTCGCTTGGGCAACGCGCACCGGAGCGCGCTTGGGAGGTGCCAGTGAGGCAGTTCAAGCCCGCTTTGGGCAATTTGGCGAACTGCTCGGCATCGCCTTTCAATTGGTGGATGACGTGCTGGATTACTCGGGTGAGAACACCGGCAAGACACTATTCGCTGACCTTACGGAAGGTAAGCTGACATTGCCGTTGGTGCTCGCAGTCTCACGCCGACCGGAGCTATTGGCCCCGCTCAGCGAGATCCACTCGGGAGACGCGCGCCGTGTCGCGGAAGTGAGTCGCGCTGTGGTTGAAAGCGGGGCTTGCGATGAGGTTCGCCTGCGCGCCAAGCACCACACCGAACAAGCCGTGGCCCAGCTCCTCGGGATCCCAGCCTCACCCGCCAAAACGCTGCTTGAACACGTGGCGTTTCAATTGGCGCAGCGCATCGCCTAAGACACCGTTCGACCAACGACTGGTTTAGTGAGCGGTTGAGTCCGGGGGAAGGGAAGCGTTTGGTTCGGTTTCTGCTGGGGGCTCTAGGAATGCAGCCGTGAGTTCGCGTTCGAGTGCTGAACGGATCTCACTTTGAACGTATTCGATGGCGCCTGCTAGGCGCTCCACGTTGCGCTGGTACACAAATACGCGAGCAGTGGGGTTCGGATCGTCCGGGGCGAGGGACACACTATCCAACAAGAGCAGGGCTCTTGGGTCGACACCATCGACCACCACTTCGACACCGGGTACGTCGCAAACGTAGACTTCTTCTTGGCGAATAAATCGCTTCAGTTCGTCCTCAAGGGACACCAAGGCGCGCTTCGCGGTCATTTGGAAGGTCTCGTGGGTAAGTGACCAAGCAGGAGCCGGCTGCTCGAGATCCAATTCGCGCGAGCGCAGGAAAGCTTGCGTCCCGAGGCCCGCTTCGCCCAGCTCGTCGAGGATCAATCCCAAATAATACTGAGCTTCAGGGTTCGTTGGGTTGCGCTTCACGGCATCCTCAACGAGCGGTCGAGATTCCTCGATCGCTCCCGTTTCGTAGTACGCGCGACCTACGAGGAAGGTGTGGTTCGGATTATCGAACGGACCTTTAGGGAATCGTTGGACAATGACCTTAGCGGCGTCCATGTCGCCCCGACCGAGCAATGCATCAAAATGCAGGAGTAACGCATCGACCACCTCATCCTCTGATTCAGCCAAGTCGAGTGCGTGTTCGCACATGGCTATCGCATCGTCGAACTCGCCAAGCGGGTGGATGTAAACTTCGGCGGCGTTGAGCATCGCCTCCAGGTACGTGTCATCCAGCGCGATAGCTTGGGTGTAGTGCTCAACCGCGTCCTCAAACTCCCCCTTCAGCGCGGCCACGTAGCCCAGCAGATTGTAGGCTTCGGGAGACTGGTTATCGATTTCGAGCGCGCGCTTGCCTGAGAGCTCCGCGCCCTCCGAATCACCTCGTTGGACGAGATCCCAGCCGCGGTCCAGGTGAGCCGAGAACTGATCCATATCGCGTGCCGTTAAATCGTCCGTACCCACGAGCGTGTCAAGCAATCCGGCTCAAACCGCTGAAGAGTTTAGGGGTCACGCTCCGAAATCTGGGCCGACCGCCAAACTGGGCCGAAAATCTCCGCCTATTCATGGACAACCACACGGCTGCCCGGTTGGCTATCCCGTGCCCAAACTCCGTGCACGCCATGGGGAACGGGTGGGTCCGTGTAGAAGAACAGCCACTTTGCATCGAGCGGGGCCAGGTTGAGGCAGCCGTGGCTCATCTGGGTGCCAAAGTTCTTGTGCCAAAAAGCTCCGTGTAGTGCGAATGCCTTGTAATAATACATCACGTACGGGACCTCTTCGATGCTGTACGGGAGATCTCCCGCGGCGGTGCCATCCCCATCCATGGTGGCCGTGATGTGCTTTTCGCGAATCCGCCACTCGCCGACCGGAGTGCGGTGATCTTTATCTTTGATTTTCGAGGATTTCCCCGTTGAAATGAGTGTTGCATAGACGGGCTTACTGCCTTCATACACGACTAGCGTCTGTTGTCTTAGGTTCACATCGACCCAACGCTCCGTTGGCGCCAGATTTGCAGGTGGCGGCCCCGGCTCGGTGATGCGGATGCTACGGTCGGAAATCCAAAGCCCCGTCGCCAGTTGGTGAAACGACTTCCCGCGCACGGTATGGCTCCGGCCAGAAAGTTTTAAGGCCTCGAATAGCTTTGCTTTGCCGGCAGGCTTCAGAAGATCCTTCGCTTCATCCAGCTCATACAAGGGGGCTTCTTTGCGCCAACCGTAAACCCAAGCCATTGGCAATGCGAACGTTTGCCCGTCGAGTTCGACGCCTTTAAACTCTGGACCCGCAGTTATCCAGAAACGGTCTGCGGGCGCGATCATGCCCTTGGTTGTCTTGTACCAAGTTCGCCCATTCCAGCGGAAGGTGCTGTCTATTGCCACATAGAATCCCGCAACCATCCGTTTGATCAGGATTCCATCCCCTTCTGCTGCCAGCTCGTCCAGAGTCACGTTGTGCACGCTGGCGTCGCCCTGCTGCCACCAGGGCATGGCGGTTTCATTCAGTGCAGAGACCTCATCTGGGCTGAGCTCTGCCGATTCGGGCACTCCCGCATCCAGGTCCACGGCTGCTGAAAGGGGCGGAACGGCTTCGGGCGCAGCGGTCGTCGCGGCCCTCGCGGTCGAGCTCGTGGTCGCTGGCGGGTTCTTGGGCTCCGCTTTAGCAGCTTTTTCCTTTAGGTAGGGCTCGTATTCCAGCACTTGTTCGGGAGATGGAATGGAGCGGTAGAGCGGCGTTCCGTGTTTTGAGTTGCGTGCGTATTTGTACGGCAGGATCTCTTCGAGAGCGGGCTGCTTGAAGGTTAATCTGGGTTTCTTGCCGGGAGTTTCAAGACCGCCGTCGTTGCCGCAAACGTAGCCGCCCGTGGTGAGCTGATACCAGCCCGGGGCGCAGTCGTCAGTCTTGGTGACGCTCGGCAGCACCGCGAGCCGCCCGCCATTTTTCGCCCACGCGAGCTTGGTACGGCGGTCTGTCTTCGTCTCCGCATAAATGCCGGTTTCCCGGGCGGTAACCACAAACCAGGGTCCCGGGTAATCCGGCTTGAGGTGGGCGTCAGCACGCACAGGGCCTTCGGAGCCTGCGTTCGGACTTCCCGCGCTGCCAGCGGCTGCACCTCCACTCGCATTGACTGCCGGCGCTTGCGGCACGTTTGGTTGAAGCGGCGGCGATGGCTGAGCGCGCGCGGGCGACGGGTCAGGGGTGTTGCGTTTAGACCCGTCGCACGCCGCAGAGAAAAGAGCGAGTGCGACGAAGCAGGTGAGTTTGGGGGCCGACATATTTAGGGGGGCGCGAGGAGGGTGACTTACTACCGAGCGAGCCGGCGGATCCACTTCATTGCTGCGGAAGCTGGGTGGGGGCTGAAACACTCGTATCGCTGGAACCATGAGCGAGGAACGTGCCAGAATCGAAAATGCGGTTCTTCGCGCAAAGCTTCGTGGGAGGTATCGTGCGCCTGTGGATATCGAGACGCGCCCGAGTGGAGAACGGAACACGCGCGCTCGAAGGGTTTGGGCGTTTGTATTTCTGTCGCTGCTTCTGCACCTGCCGTTTACGCCTTTTCTCGGTTACTTGGGCCTCTTCTCGTTGCTCAAAGCACCGGAAGAAATCCCTGATCTTGGAGAGATCCGGGGTATCCCTATCGAGCTTTTGTCGTCGGATCCTGGTGCCAGTTCGGCGGCACCTGCGGAGGCGTCCGAGGCGGCGCCTGCCGAAGCCCCGGACCCGGCTGCCGAGGCATCGAGCGCGGCAGATGCGCGTGCTCCGCTAAGAGATGCGGGCACGGATGCCTCCGCCGACGATGCGGGCGTCGACGCCGGGCTAGATGCGGGCGTCGACGCGGCGTCGCTCGCCGCGGGGGACGCCGCGCCTGCTACTGATGCTGGCGATGCGGAAGCGGTCTCCTCGCTCGACGCCGCGGACGCAGGCGGAGATCCGGTTGCTCTGAGCGGAGCGGCGGGAGCTGTTGCAGATAGTAACGCCAACGTGAGCGCTATTATTTACACGGAAGCAATTCGGAGCCACAGCTTGGGTCCGCGCGTGGGGCGCATTCTCAGCTCGTTGTATCAATGGCGCGATTTCTTTGGGCCCACTGGGCTCGATCCCATTCGCGATATCGATCGAATTCTGATTGCGGGTCCACAATTCCGGGACACTTCGGATGTCGTAGTGGTGCTTCAGCACCACCTGCCCCCGGCTGAGCTCCGGAGCGCGATTGACCGCTTGGTAAAACGGGATCCCGAGGGGGCGTGGCTGCCCGCGCAGGTGCCTGTGGCCCGCGCCAGCGCCGATCGCGCTTCACGCTTCTTTGTGCTGCCGAGCGACCATCTCGTGATCATTGCGCCTAAGAGTGCACTAGCTGACGCACTTTCGAACAAGGGGAACGCCAGCCTGCGCCCTGCAGCGGGCAGCGAAGTGATGGTGGCGCGTCTGCTCCTTCCTTGGCGCGCGTTCGTGGGCATGCCGTTTCGAATCCCCCACAGCATGAAGTGGGCAAAAGTTATCTTGGAGACGCGTGTCGGGGGCCGAGTGGCGATCAAGCTCGAGGCCGAGGATGATTCTGAGGCTGGCGCAGGGGAGACAGCTGCGCTCCTCGAACAAGCTGTCTCCGCCGTGTCCAGCCTCAATCTTGGGGTATTGGGCGCACTGCTCGGCGGGAGCCAGCATCGGTTTTTGGAAAGTTGGCATTTTGAGGCTCAAGGGCCCAAAGTCGTGGGCACGATTGTGCTGACCGACGCACAAGTGAGTGGCATCCTGGATTTGCTGGAAGCAGCTTTGGCGCAGATGGAGCAGCGCTCCTTGCCGAAGCCTGCGGAACCAGCCCCGCCCAAGTCAGGATCTTTGGCGCCGAAGACCCGAACAGTACCGAAACCGACCCGAGCCGCGCCGCCCTGAGCCCCGCCTACAGCACTGTCGTCGGAGCCGCGCTGGGCTCGGGTACCGTTGGCTGAGGCAAAGGAAGCATCTCCGGCGGAGCGCCCATTTGGTAATGGTGCAGAAATGTTTCGACGTCCTTCGGGTCGGCATTGCCCAGGGAAAATGAGTGTCCCGAGCGGTGGGTGATGCGGAGGCGATCGCGGCCGCGGAAGCTATCAAAAGCGGTGGTCGCCAGAAAATCCAACCCCAGCCCCGCCAAAACCGTCAGCACTCCGGTGCTGATGAGCGGGAGCGAACCACCCGGAACCCGAAGGCCATCGAGCAACATGCCAACACCAAGATAACTGCCCAGTATCAGTGCTCCAAGCCCTGCGTAGAGTAGTGCCCCTCGGTAGCGAACCTCACGGCTCACTTTCCCCAACTCATTTGTAGGCACGAGCACCATCACTTCTCTTATCACTCGCCCCAACAGCTGACGGCGATAGACGAGTTCAAGCCCGGTTTCGATCACTCGGAGCCGGGCTTCGTTGCGATAGCCCAAGAGCCAGCGCCCGACGAGGGCTGCGCTCTGGCGAAGCACCAAAAAAGGCGAAAATGTTAAGATAGCAGTTAACCAGAATGGGCGAGATGGGTCGAGGAGCTCGCCGTCAACCAGGACATTCCCAATCGGGCGCCGAGGGGGCTCGGGCAAGGCTTGCCAAAGTTCCGAGGCTTGATCGCGAAAGACCTCATCAATCACGACCAACGCGTTGATCTTCCGGGAGCGTGCTAACTCGACGAAGCGCGACATCGCCATCTTTAACGTTAACTCGTGCTCGCGAATCAGGAACTGGGTGCCCACGGCCAGAGCTAGCCCGAGCAAGCGGCGTTCGGTGCTGCTCCGTTCCTCCTGCGCTAAGATCGTGTTCAGATCTCCCCAAGGCGTCGGAAAGCCTTCGTCGCGATTGGGCTCCCTCAGGCCCAAGATCTCTTGAGCCCAAGCGCTGCACAGGCTTTCTAAATCGGGTGAGGAGCGAAGGGCCCTCGGATTGAGCGCGGGCGCTTCTTCCGTCATGCTCGGAGCCTTACATTTCTAGGGCCAAAATGGCGCCCCTACGAAACCAGCGACATGGGCATTGCTGGCCCAGGCACTTCATCGGAGGTATCCGTGAGCCGATTCTTAGCGTCGACGCGCACCACCCGAGGCTTGTGGGCGCGCGCTTCCTCGGCCGACATCTCCGCAAACGTGGCTAAAATCACCAGATCTCCGGGATGATTCAAGTGTGCCGCGGCGCCATTGATGCAGAGCACGCCAGAACCGGCCGGCCCTGGAAGCGCATACGTCATCAGCCGAGTGCCCCGGGAGACGTTCCAAATATGGACGGCTTCGTAGGGAAGGATGTTCGCTTCCCGGAGCAAATCCGAGTCGACGGTCACGCTGCCTTCGTACTCAAGATCAGCGTGGGTAACGGTAGCGCGGTGGATTTTTGACTTAAAAATGTGGAGATTCATCGCTATTGGCCCTCAAGCATGGCGGCCTTTTGGGGTCTGCCTGCCGGACATGTGCTTCCCGTTAACTTTAGGCCGGCCAGCGGCCGAGTCAATCGGGGCCTCAGCGAAGCCCCTGGTTGCTCGCTAATTTCGAACCAACCCCGCGACAAGCTCACTTCCCCCTCCAAGGTGCCACTTGTTTTTCACGTGAAGTTGGCCCTGTGGGGATGGTCCCGTTACCAAGAGAACGTCTGGGCGAACCCTGCCGGAGGCCATCATGAGTTCACAAACCAAGGACCAGTTGCACGTTCTCGAGACCCTGCTCACCGATGTGTTGGAGCTTAAGGAAGCGGGTGGGCCTCACAGCCGCCTGGCTCACGCCCAAGGCTACGCCGACGGATACATGCGCATGCTGCTCGACACCAAGCTTGCAAGCCAAGCCGAACTCTTGCGTTTGGTAGCCGCGGTCCGGTCGCGTTTTTACGGGCCGTCGTTTGCTGAGGTTTCAAGCCCCAACGCTTCAGACGAACGCGCCGAGCACGTGGGCGCTGCAGCTTAATCGCGATGGTAGCCTAGGCTCCGAAGTGAACGAGTGAGCGTAGCGACTCAAGCCGATGCGCCACGTCCTCGCGGGTGAGCGTTTGGACCCGTTCCGTTCCGACGCTTTCGACGCAGAAGGAAGCTACGGTGGCAGCCATCATGAGTGCTCTGCGAAGCGAACCGCGATCCATCTCGGACTCGCGTGCCAGAAATCCCATGAAAGCGCCCGCGAAAACGTCGCCGGCGCCAGTCGGATCGACTTCAGCTTCTAGCGGGTAGGCCGGAGCAAAGAAGATACCGTGCTCGTCGAAAAGCATGGCGCCATACTCGCCACGTTTCACGATCAGGCGCTTTGGCCCCATTTTTAGCACACGAGCCGCGGCCTGCTTGATGTTGTGTTCACCCGAAAGCTGTCGGATTTCCTCGTCATTGACTACCAGGCAGTCGATCTTCTTGAGGACTCGTTCGAGCGTTGGGCGTTCGCCTTCGATCCAAAAATTCATCGTATCGGCTGCCACGAACTCGGGCTTCTCGACTTGATCGAGAACTTCAAGCTGAAGTGCAGGATGGATATTGCCCAACAAAAGGTGGGTGCACTTTTGGTAGCTGGTTGGCAATTTCGGTCGAAAATCCGCAAAAACGTTCAGCTGGGTGTCGAGGGTCGTACGGCTGGAAAGATTCTGCGCGTAGCGCCCTTTCCAGCGGAACGTCTTGCCATCGACACGCTCAATACCATCGGTGTTCACGCCACGCTGCGCCAGCGAATCCAAGGTGGCGGCCGGAAAATCATCACCGACGACCGCAACAATTTTCACACCTGAAAACAGGCTGGCCGCGTAAGCGCAGTAGGTTGCGGAGCCACCCACGACGTCAGCGAAATTCCCGGATGGTAGCTCCAGATCATCGAAGGCCATGGACCCAACGATCAGGACGGACTTGTCATTTGCGTTACTCATGATTGTTGCCTCACTCTGTCCCAGCGTCTGATGAGTTTCAAGCGCGGGCGCAGGCTTGTTGCTGGATACTGGATACTTGTTACAGGCTATTTGCCGCCAAAATCGCGACCCATGGCAAGCAATCGCTCCGCAAAACGGGCTGCCCGCGCCCGGCGGCATTCTTCGGCCCGAAAAATCCCTAGCAATTTGTCGGTGGCGGCATCGAGCTCATCGTTGACCAGAACATAGTCGAAGAGCCCATAGTGGGCGATTTCTGTACGGGCGACATTGAAGCGCCGCTGTACTGTCTCTTCATCTTCGCTGGCTCTGCCGCGGAGCCGTTGCAGGAGGATCTCCATGCTGGGCGGCAAGATGAAAACCCCGACCGCGTCGGGGCGGGAACTCTTGATTTGGCGCGCACCCTGATGATCGATGTCAAACAAGATGCCTCGCGCACTGGAGGCACTCGCAAGCTCACGCTGGCTAGTTCCATACAGATTTCCGTGGACTTCAGCCCACTCCACGAATTCGTCTCTCGCGATGAGCCGCTCGAACTCGTCGCGTGTGACGAAGTGGTATTCGCGACCGTTCTCTTCGTTGGGGCGAGGCTTGCGCGTGGTGTGGGAGACGCTGAAGCGGACATTGCCAATGGCGGCCAGCAAGCGCGCGGTCAGTGTGGTTTTGCCCGCACCCGAGGGCGAGGAAACGATCAACAAGAGCGGCCCACTACTCGACATGATTCACCTGTTTCTCGCAGCCGTTTCCGCGTAGCGTGAAGACTTGAGTCGTGCTCAGAGCCCTTTGCGCCGTTTGATATCTTCCATCACGCGGCGGTATTCGATTTCCCAGGTGCTGGTGCCCTCTTTCACGTGTTTCAATTGATTGCGTACCGCTTGCTGCAGCTCGGCGTCGAGATCTGCCTGCTTGCGGAGGGGCTCGCGCATCTTCTTGCGTAGCTGATAGTCTTCAGCAAAGATTTCTTCGACGTTGTTCGAGTGCATCAGCATTTCAAGCAGCTGATCGAGCAGGTAGTCGATCGCATCGTCATCGATCTTGATCTTGCGCTGATCGGCCAGAAGCCGACGAGTTTTCCCGATGTCGGACTGGGGCAGGCCGCGGGTGGCTATCATGTCGCGGGCGCGATCGGTGATGTCAGCCTCGTCTTGAATGTACTGGTTCAGCACGGACTCAAGGTCTCGGGCCACTTCCTTCGGGTCTTCACATTCGATATCTCCCCCCGCCGTGAGAGCAGCGACCATTTCGTGGACCATTTCGGACACCCGTGAACTTGAAAGCCGCATCGCCTCGGTTCGTAGCGCATTTAGGCCAGGGCAGGGAACGCCTATCTGCCCTGTCGAGGTCGGAAATCGTCCGTCCCGCCCCCGCCCGGCACAGGCCAGGACGCGTTACGACTCAGGGTCCGTCGGCGGCTTTTCGGGGCGCACACCCATGCGGAGGCGTGCGAATACAGCGGATTTTTGTCGCTGCTTGTAGGCCTCGTGGCTTGCATCGCCGGTTTCGTTGGCGGCATCGCTGTCAGCATCGAGTAGCTGGAACTCGCAGAGCATGAAAACAATCGGCCCGAGGCCCTCGCAACCGGTAGGCGCCAGCTCCATGACGTGCTCCGGCACGCGGACTGGAATGTCGGCTACGAAATGAATCACGCGATAGCTCGGTGCGCTGAAGCGATTATCCCCAGGGCTCAGCATATCCTCCATATCGCCCTGAAACTGCGGCACCATCTCGCGGAGGTGGGGGTGTTCCATGCAAAAATCGCGAAAATTCAGCAGGGTGTTGGTGCTCTGCTGCGGAACGACATAGTTAAATGGCAAGACCCGCTGGGTGAGGTAGTTGAGGATCGGGAGTACATCCTCGCGCGTGCGAGTTACGATTCTGAAGCGGAGCTTGTCGTAAAGGGCCGACGCGGTGGCTTCCTGCTTTGAAAGGAGCTTGGTGTAAGTGGAGTCGAGGTTCTTCCGGCCGCCGATGAATTCAGTGATGGGGAAGCCGGCACTCAGCATCGTACCCACCATCCGATAGACCTTTTCCTCTACTAAGTGGAATAGGTCGTGGTCGCTGACCGGTAAGCGAAATAGCAGCTCACGCCCGGACATGTGGTGGATGATATGGACCGTTTTTAGGATCGTGCAGGCGCACAGCTGGCGGTGGTTGGATTCGGTCTTGCCCGCCGCCATGAGCAGCAGCTGATCCACCGACGCACGCTCCAGCGGTTTCGGAATCGCGAAGGAGAAATTGCGCCGCAGGTATTCGATCGCTTGATCCCGAACACGCTCCAGGTAGGCACGATCCCCAGCTGTTTCGAGGGAAAGTTCGTGGTTGGCTAGAAACCGGCGCACGTCCTCGGTGTCACTGAAGTGGAGTCGGTGCCAGTCGATCACCGAACCTCCGCGCAAGATGAGCCGCAGTGCTTCAACTTCTGGGAGCGTCAGCTCCTGGACGCTCCTCAGCCGTGCCGGCGGGATGGAGGCGGGGCTGGGCTCGCGCGACGAGCGCGGGGGCGTGCTATCAAACTGTTCCGTTATGTACCTGAGTTGGTGCTAGGCGCGTCGGCTGCTGCGGGAGTCTGCAGCGAGAGCGTCCCAAAAAAGATGGCCAGCGTCACGCCGATTACGGCGAGCTGGATGCCGATTGAGCCCGCGAACAATGCAACGGCGAGAGAAACGAAAGCTGCCAGGTAATAGAAATTAAACTTCATGCGTTTTGTGACTCCAACAACGGACCCAAGGGTTCCCTGCGATAGGCCCTGCAGATCACTGAGCAAGATAAAGCCGCACCCCAATGTGTGCGCTGATGTAGGTTAAGATGCCACATGACGTTGCTAAGGGCCAAGAGATAGCCGCACTGCGTCGTTGAGTTCAAGGGGGGGTGGAAACGCGTTGGTTATTTATGGAAGAAACAGCCAGATCGCTCAATCTTCTGAGCCCCTGGGACGTCGAAGCCCATGTTTGCGCGCGAGGTCGTAGAGGTGTTTGCGGTCCATCCGAGCTTCGCGTGCCGCCGCGCTGATGTTGTCTTGGTGGCGCTCCAACAGCCATTGTACATAGGCTTTCTCAAAGCCCGCCTCAAAATGGGTGCGAGTGTCACGGTAGCTGAGCGACGCCGTGAACGCTCCAGGTTCTTGGAACTCACTGAGCGAGCTCGTGCCGAGCTCCTCTTCGCTCCCGACTCTTTGCAGCGCGCGCTCAAGAACAGCTCGTAACTGATCAATATTACCTGGAAAATCGTAGCGGCTCAGCGCTTCGATCAAGGCGTGCGAGGGGCTCAACAGTGATCGCCGGGCTTGCGTGCACACTTCGCGGAGAAGGCCCTTCACTAGCTCAGGCAGATCCTCCTGGCGGTCACGGAGTGGTGGCGTGCGGAGACGCTCAGTGAACGCACCCAGCAGCACGACGCTGAACGCACCAGCGCCCGCCCACTGTTCGAGTGGGCGCCCAGATATGGCTACGACACGAGTGGCCGTTGAGCTCAGCTTCTGGGCAAGCTCTGCCTGAACTTCAGACGGTAAGCACTCGATATCATTGAGGCAAATGGTGCCGCCCAGGTCCAGAAATCCGGCCCGGCCAAAGAGCAGCTCACGGTGATGTTGCGGCGAAGCCTCCGATAACTGGAGGGTGAGAAAGGGTGCTGCCGGGTTGGCACTTCGCTGGTGCAGCACCTGGGCCGCGAACGTTCGTCCTGAGCCAGGCTCACCCAGGATAAGTACTGAGCCGGTGCCAGACGCCGCTCGGTCGAGTTGGGAAGCGAGCTGGCGCATGGGCTCGCTGGAGGCCACCAAGTTGCGAACTTGCGGTTGAAGCTGGGGGAGGTTGGGGCGCGTTCCTTCAGTCACTGATTGGCCTCACGGTAGGTGAATAGTGGTGGGGACACCTTCCAGCGTTACGCGCCGAACATAGCTGGTGGTTGGTGGGTCGGCCTGGGCGGCTACCGGCTCCCCTGAAACTTGAACCCGCGTTACCACGATGTCGAAGCGGTACGGGCCGTTCGCCAGCTCCGCGGTATGCCGCAAGATTCTTGAAGATTTAGGCGCCAGTTTCATCGAAAATCCGCCCTGCGGCTCGTTCTCCGAATCGGGTGTCCAACTCACCTCAAGCTGCTCGGCTGGGCCGTTCGCCAGCTTGAATGCCAGCTCCTGCTCCCGCGGCAACTGGGGTCGAAGGAGCAACACGCAGGCGAGAGTGCCCCCAATCAAAGAGGCACGCGCGGCCCAGGCTCGAAGCTCGGCTCGCTTCACTTGGATGTGCCCGAGTCTGGAGGACTCGCCGAACGTTGGGCAAAAAGTCGAACTAGGTTCGCGAGGCCTTTGAGCGTCTCCTCAGGCAACGCGAATGCTGGCATCATCCCGCGACCCTTGCTGATGCTCATCTCTATCTGCGCATCTGAGGTAGCCTGCTGCCAGGCTGGATCGCTGAGATCCCGAACGTTGACGAGGCGCGACTGAGGGCCATCCCCACGCCCGATCGTGCCGTGGCAAGTCGCGCAGCGTTCAACCCAAACCTGAAGGATTTGTTCGCTGAGGCCCCGGTGGGCCAGCGCTTGGTTTACCGAGTTGGCCGAAATCCCGGCAGCACCGGCAGCAGCGGCCGAGGGTGTTGGGGTTTCAGCGGGTGGGGCAACCTGGTTGGGAGAGGGGGGCTGATCGTGATCAGCAACCACCCACTCTCTGGTGTGTGTTGGCCGTTTGTCGCAAGCTGCCACCGAAGCAACCACCAGCGTCATCGCAAGCAACGGGATGCGCATGGGGGCCACATAGCACACGGAGCGCGGGCGGCAGCCTACAATTGGCTGAGGCTGCCATGTGAGCTGCTTTTGGGGTCGGCCTGCTGGCCAGACAGTAGTTCTGCGGACAGTGGCTTTCTCCCCGACGACGTCGGGTGCTACTTGATGCCGAGTGGCAGAGTTCGTCCATCTCCACGCACACTCCCAGTTTTCGTTCCTCGTCAGCATGGTGCGAGTAGGGGAGCTCGCCGTAGAGGCGGAGCGTCGGGGCATGAAGGCCGTTGCGATCACCGACCACGCCAACATGTATGGCGCGATCCGGCATTATAACGCCTGCCATAAGGCTGGGATCCAACCGATCCTCGGTTGCGAACTGAACGTGGCGCGGCGGAACAACCCGGGTGTTGTGGACCACTTGGTGATGTTGGCGTCCAACGCCGAGGGCTACAAGAATCTGATCCAGCTCGTTTCGCTGGGCTATTTAAGCTCTGCGAACGTCGACACCCCGAGCGTTACGCTGGACCAGGTGGCCAAGTATGCCCCTGGGAACGTGGCCCTCACCGGTTGTCTCGGCGGGGTGATGGCGCAGGCCATCCTCGAATACGGACCCGAACGCGGCGAGCCGATGCTGGCCGAACTGCGCGACATGTTCCAGCCGGGGCATTTGTTTGTGGAGCTTCAAGACCACGGCTTCCCCGAACAACCGCTGGTTAATTCAATTCTTTCGCAGACCGCCGATAGGCTCGGTTTGCCGTGCGTGGCCAGCAACGACGTCCAGTTCTTGAATCGCGACGACGCTGAAGCCCAACAGTATCTGGAGTGCATCCGCCAGGGAAAAACCTTCGAGGAATCGCACGCGCACCATCACAACAGCAGCCAGATGTATTTGAAGTCGCCCTCCGAGATGGTGGAGCTTTTTCGCGATTATCCCGACGCCATCAAAAATACGCTGCTCGTTGCCGAGATGTGTTCCGGGCTGAAGCTGAACCTCGGCGCAGCCATGCTCCCGAGCTTTCCGGTGCCCGAAGGCTACGACGCCGCCAGCTATTTTCGGCATGTCGCAGGCGAAGGGCTCGATCAGAGATTGGCTGATTTCCGCCGCACAGGGCGTGCGTTCGATGAGCACACCTACCGAGAGCGCTTGGAGCGTGAACTCGGAGTGATCATTTCGATGGATTATCCCGGGTATTTCTTGATTGTTTGGGATTTTATCCGGGAAGCCAAGGCCCGGGGGATCCCCGTGGGCCCAGGTCGCGGCTCGGGTGCGGGCTCGCTGGTGGCGTATTCGATGGGGATCACCGAAATCGACCCTTTGCCGTATAATTTGCTGTTTGAGCGCTTTCTGAACCCAGAACGCATCAGCATGCCAGACTTCGACGTCGATTTTTGCATGGCGCGGCGTGATGAGGTCATCACGTATGTGGCGTCCAAATATGGGCAAGAATCTGTAGGGCAAATTGCCACTTTCCAGAACTTAAAAGCGCGCAGCGTGATCAAAGATGTTGCCCGCGCGATGAGCTTCCCAGCTCCCGAAGCGCAGCGCATTGCCAGCCTGATCCCCGCCAAAGGGCAGGGGAAAATGTGCACGATCACCGAAGCCCTCGTGGCTGAGCCGAAGCTGAGGCAACGGGTTGAATCCGAGCCGCGCGTCGCTGAGCTGATCAAGCAAGCCCAAAAGCTCGAAGATCTCACGCGGCACGCGGGCACCCACGCGGCGGGCGTGGTGATCAGCGATGGCCCGCTCATCACGCATGTGCCCTGTTTTCGCAACGGCGACGTGATTGTCACGCAATACGACAAAGACGACGTCGAGGCCGCCGGGCTGGTCAAATTTGATTTCTTGGGCTTAAAAACCCTGACAGTCATCGACATCGTACAGCGTTTCGTGAACGCGCGCCCCGACCGTCAGGAGAATCCACTCGATCTTTCGAAGATCCCACTTGATGATCGCGAAACGTACACGCTCGTTTCGAGTGGTGAAACCACGAACGTATTTCAGCTTGAATCGAGCGGGATGCAGGCCCTCTTACGCCAGCTAAAACCCGATTGTTTCGAAGATATTGTAGCCGCCGTGGCACTTTATCGGCCAGGTCCGCTCGGCACTGGAATGATTGATGATTTCGTGGGCGGCAAGCATGGCCGAAAGGCGATCCGAAAGCTGCATCCGTTGGTGGATGGCGTGCTCGCACCCACTTACGGTGTGCCCGTTTATCAAGAGCAAGTGATGCAAATCGCCCAGTATCTTGCGGGTTTTTCGCTCGGGAGCGCCGATTTGCTGCGCCGTGCGATGGGCAAGAAGAAGGCTGAAGAGATGCAGAAGCAGCTCGCGATGTTCGTGGAAGGAGCCCAAAAAAACGGGGTATCTGAGGAGCAAGCCTTGGCAATTTTTAAGGAAGTGGAGGGGTTCGCTTCCTACGGCTTCAACAAGAGCCATTCAGCTGCTTACGCACTAGTTACTTACCAAACCGCGTACTTGAAAGCCCATTATCCAGCTGAATTTTTCGCGGGGGTGATGACGGCTGATCGAGAAAAGATCGAGAAGGTGGTGCGCACCATTGCCGAGGCGCGCGCTTGGGGCGTGAGTGTTTTGCCGCCGGATATCAACGCGAGCGCAACGGACTTTTCGGTGGTCTACAAACATCCGCGGGGTCAGGGTCCGCCGCGCGGCCCAGGCAAGCTCAAAGACAGGTTCGGTCCCCAAGTCCGCTTTGGGCTTGGGGCGGTGCGTGGGGTGGGCGAAGCGGCGCTCGAAACGATGTTTGACGCGCGTCAGGCTGGCGGAAAATTTGCCGATCTCTTTGATTTTGCCTCGCGCGTGGACGCAAAACGCTTGAACAAAGGCGTCTTGGAATCGTTGGTTCAATGTGGGGCCTTCGACTCAGCACTCGAGTCCCGAGGCATCACGCGAGCCCGCGCCTACGCCGCGATTGATCGAGCCCTCGAGCGCTCGCGGAACACGACGCGCGACCGTGAACGGGGCCAAACCACCTTGTTTGGCATGTTCGAGCAAGCCACGACCACAAGT
>Ga0105048_10004077_pt1 | contig 23902 bp, 20 predicted proteins | sample MAT05_FD_78382 | JGI IMG/M metagenome (GOLD analysis project Ga0105048, IMG submission 78382) | Freshwater microbial communities from Lake Fryxell liftoff mats and glacier meltwater in Antarctica - MAT-05 | ecosystem: Environmental > Aquatic > Freshwater > Ice > Liftoff microbial mat | place... | reverse complement strand
TGAGTGAAATAATTCATTTATATTTAAGACTTATTTCACTTTTCACTGATGAGCTTACAGGCTACTCCACCCTCAATATTTCCTTTAGGTGATTATTCGGTAATTGCCTCGTCACGGCAAGGTGTCCTTCGTTCTGAAGTCGATACGGTGGCTGCAATGGTTGGGCTGACGGATAAAGAAATGGCATATGCCCTTAACATGACACCCCGAAATCTGCACCGACTAAAAGCCGAGCAACGTTTTGGCGTACAGGCATCGGAGCGTCTGCTTCTCCTGAAAAACCTTCTCATCCACGCCTTAGATACATTTGAGGAACGTAAACCTACTGTCTTACAGTGGTTTAGAACACCTATTCGGGAACTAGCCAATCAGGCACCTATCCACCTGTTAGATACAGTAACTGGCTTTGGTCTGGTTGATGATGTACTTGGGCGGCTGGACTACGGATTACCAGCGTGATGCTAACCGTTTTTCGGTTGATTCGCGCCAAATATCGCCATGAACCATTATCGGTGGAAGGAAGTCGACTATTTGGCGGCCGCTGGAACCCGAAAGGAATTGGTGTTCTGTACACTACCTCCACACCCGAACTAGGCCTGGTTGAGACGCTCGCACACGCCCCACAGGTTCGTTACGAAGAACTACCAACGTACTGGCTCTGTTCGGTCGAAATACCCGGCGATGTTCATTATTATAGCCGCGATCAATTACCCTATTTCTGGCATGACAAAACTTACGAGCGTACACAAGTTTGGTTAACAGACTGGCTAGCCAATCCTAATTCGCTCGCGGTGGGAATTCCATCAGTTATTGTTCCTTTCTCGTTTAATATTATTGTTCATCCTGCTCATCCTGACTTTGCCCAAGTACGAGTAATTGAGCAAGAGATAATCCCTGTTGACCGGAGACTTTGGCGTGGATAGCCACATCCCCACTTACCGCTCCGTCGAAAATTACCGGCTGAGTACCCGTGATTCTAAAAATGGGCGTACTTTTGCCCACCATGTCCGATTTATCCAATCGCAACGCGTTTTTCTGGCTGGCGGGTATTCTGCTCCTTACTTTTGTCCTACGACTGCATCATGCCGGGCAATACAGCATTTACTTCGATGAGAAGTCTACGTTGTTGATCAGTCAGGGCGTTTGTTTAGAAGGAGCCAACCAGAAAGACGTTTTCACCAAGAAATATTTCACGCCCGCCGAGTTCTGGAAACCCAAAACAGTGGCGGATTTTATTGAAGCCAACATTCGGGGCGACATTGGCAATAGTCCTTCCTACTACGCCATTTTGTGGGTCTGGATGGAAGTATTTGGGCTAAGCGACCTCTCGATGCGAATGCCTTCGGTGCTGTTTAGCACGTTGATGGTTGCCTTGTTATTCCTGTTTGTCAGACGGCATTTTCGGTCCGGGCCGCAGTCGGCCAATAACCTGGCTCTACTTGCTTCAGGCATTGCAGCTATCGAGCCATTTTTTGTGGCCTATAGCCAGATGGCCCGCAACTACTCCATGACGTTTTTTCTGACCCTGCTCGGTACGCACCTGTTTCTGTTGATTATGGAAAGAGTGAAAGCCGGGCTGGCTATCCAGCAAACAGAAGGTATCACAGGGTTATATATGGCGTATGGGGCCGTTTTTGCGTTGTCGGTGCTGTCGCATTATCTGGCTGTTACTGTGTTTTTATGCCATGGGCTTTATGCGGCTTTGTTTCTCCGCAATTTTAGAGCGTGGGTTTCGCTGGCAATTGCGGGCGTTGTTGGTTTAGGCATCGTATCGCTGTGGTTTATTTATGGTGGCGGGGCCTACACGTTCAAAACAATGGCATATCAGGCTGAATTCTACCGCAACATTGCACTGACAAACCCAAGCGGTACGCCCTTCGGCCTGATTCTGCCTGGCACCATTTCTAATATCACCAAGCGCGCCATTCCTATTTTTGCCGACTTGTTTCTGTTCACCAATGGCCTCGGCTCAGCACTGACAGGACTGAAAAACGCTGGCCTTGCGTTATTACTCGGCTGCCTAGCGGTGTTTCTGATATACAGATACAATCGGGACGAAACTCCGCCGGTTTGGGTAAAAGTAGCCGTGCCGCTGGTATTGCTGGTGGGCATTCCAATTTATTCAGTAGTGCCGCTGAAATTTCTGGTGCTATCAGTGGCACCGGTTTTCGTCTGGCTTACGGGCCAGTACGTTATGCTACATACCGATACGCGCGAAAAACGCTACGTCGTATTACTCCTGTTACTCGCCTTTGTCCCCACTTTGTTCCTGTTGTTTATGTCGTGGCGCAACAATCACACGTTTGGGATCACTCAGCGGTATTCGGGGTTTTCGTTTCCGTACGTCTGTTTGCTGATCGCTATGGCGCTTCGGCAACTGGTTTCCTTACGCTGGTGGTTTGCCGCTCCTGTTGCCGTTGTGGGACTGGGGCAGTTGTATTTTGTGAGTCAGGTGCTGATGCAGATTTACGGCGGCACCGAAGCGAAGTACACTTATTTCGAAAAACCACGTATCAAGAATCCATACTGGTATGCGGCTCAGGAACTCAAAAAACAATATGCCCCCGGCGACACGATCCTGTACCCAAACATGCAACGGGTGATTTATTCGGAAGAAATTGACAAAACGTATTCGCCCGTTGCGCTGCTCGATGCCCAACTTGTAAACGTGTATCTCCCCGAAGATGCGACCTTTATCCAGCGCGTTGATCCTGACGAGCATGATAAGATCGTGTTGGTGAAAGGCCGGGCTGGCCGAAAAATCACTATTTTTGACCTGAAAGATGTTCGGTATTAACTGATTGGAACACGGATTTGACGGTTTTCCAAACCACTTCACATGAAACCAGAAACCATAGATACCATTCATACAAACACCCTCTCCGGCGAATTGAGACGCAAAATCTTGCGTCTCTACCACGGTGCAAATGCCGGTCACATTGGTTGTTCGCTGAGTTGCATCGACTTAATGATTGCTACTCTTGTGCAGCGCAAACGCGAACAGGATACGTTTCTGCTCTCGAAAGGCCATGCAGCAGCTGCTTTGTACGCCTGTCTGAATTATCTCGGTGATATTTCGGATGCCGAACTGGACACTTTTTACAAAAACGGAACCACGCTTCCGGCCCACCCCGCGCCAAACAAGCATCGGGGTATTCCGTTTGCCACCGGTTCGCTGGGACATGGATTGCCTATTGGAACAGGTATTGCTCAGGCAGGAAAGCTCATTGGCGACGACAGTAGGGTTTTCGTGTTGATGTCGGATGGCGAAACCAACGAAGGAACAACCTGGGAAGCAGCCCATTTTGCCTTGCAACACGGGTTAGACAATCTCATTATTCTCGTCGACAAAAACGGGTTACAAGGCTTCGGCAACACAGCCGACGTGATGGGCGATACAGCTTCGGCCAACCTTTGGCGGGCTATTGGTTTCGAGACAGTTGAAGTCGATGGGCATGACGTTGAGCAAATAGGAGCCGCTATTGACCGGTTGACGGCCGTGTCCAATGGCAAGCGTGGCGACCGCATCGGCGGACCTGCCCGACCCAAAGCCATTATTGCCCACACCATCAAAGGGAAAGGCGTGTCGTACATGGAAAACAAACTCGAATGGCACTACTTACCCATGACACCCGCTCAGTACGAAGAGGCTGTAAGGGATGTAAATGAGACGTACAGTATTTAATAAAAAATGGATAATGTAGGGTGAAGAATGAATAAGAGCGCTGTAGGCTTGGTTGTCGGTCAGTTAACTTGTTTTCCATTTTCCAGTATTCATTAAAATCCATGATTGAAGACCAAATCCGCCAACTTAACGGCCCCATTTTCGTATTTGGGGCTAGCGGCTTCATCGGCGCGAATTTATTTGAGCAACTCTTTGCCATTCGGAAAGATGTTTACGCCCTAACCCACGACGCTACCAAAGCCTGGCGACTCAAACTGCTCGATGTACCGGCAGAAAATGTAGTGCATTGCGATATAGTTTCCGATAACTCTATCAAGTCAGTTTTTACAAGATACCAGCCCAAAACGATTTTTAGTCTGGCGGCTTACGGCGCCTATAGCAAGCAAAAAAACGTTGGTCTTACCTACGAAACAAACGTAATCGGCACCGTAAATATCCTCGACAACTGCACGCCTGATATGGTCTATATCCATGCCGGAAGCAGTTCGGAATATGGGTTTAATTGCACGGCACCGAAAGAAACGGACCGGGTTGAGCCGAACAGTCACTACGCCGTATCGAAAGTCTCGGCGGCTTATGTACTGGAGTTCTATGCCCGCGTTCATAAACTCAACACCCTGAATTTAAGGCTGTATTCGATTTATGGCGGCTGGGAAGAACCCGACCGACTTATTCCCCGCTTAGTGGAAGAGGCCCGGCAAGGTAAATACCCTCCGCTCGTTTCACCCGACATTAGCCGTGACTTTGTGTATATTGATGATTGTGTGTCGGCCTTTATCCAGGCAGCTTTGCGCGTAAAGGGCAGCGGCATTTCCGGTCGCTCTTATAACGTAGCAACTGGCCAGAAAACGACCATGCGCGATCTGGCTACTACCACTCAGCAAACATTTAGTATTGGGGCCGAACCCGTTTGGGGTAGTATGGCCAACCGGGGTTGGGACCTCGCGGATTGGTACGGCGACCCCACGGCCATTGAAACCGACCTCGGCTGGAAAGCCACAACCGATCTGGCTACAGGACTGCAAAAAACCGCCGACTGGCAGGTGAGTCACCAGTACGAAGAAACGGTGATTCCCGCTTTCCAGACTCCTACGCTTAACCCGGTTATTTCGCCGATTATTGCCTGTTACAAGGACGCGGAAGCCATTCCGTACATGTACGAGCGGCTGGTCAAAACGTTCAATGAGATGAAGGTGCGGTACGAAATCATTTTCGTAAACGACAACTCTCCTGACAATACCGACGAGGTACTGGAACGCATTTGTGCTCAGGATCCCAATGTGATGGCCATTAAACACTCGCGCAATTTTGGCTCACAATCAGCCTTTCTGAGCGGTATGGAAATAGCAACGGGAGATGCTGTGGTGCTGATGGATGGCGATTTACAGGACCCTCCCGAAATGATTCCGAAGTTCTACGAAAAGTGGCAACAGGGCTACGACGTGACATACGGCGTTCGGGTACAGCGCGAAATGCCCGCTTGGCTGGAAGTGTTTTACAAGACGTTCTACCGCATTTTCAAGAACCTGTCGTACATAAATATTCCCGCCGACGCGGGCGATTTCTCACTCATCGACCGGAAAGTGGTACGTGAGTTGGTGGCCCTGCCCGAAACCGATCAGTTTTTGCGCGGCCTGCGGGCCTGGGTTGGTTTCCGGCAAACGGGCGTTGACTATGTCCGCCCTGAACGGATGTTTGGCGTTTCAACCAACAACTGGCGCAAAAACATCGCCTGGGCGCGGAAAGCCATTTTCTCGTTCAGTTTTGTTCCACTCGAATTGATGGTATATGCCGGTTTTGCCCTGACTGGCTTGTCAATTCTGGGAATTATCTGGCAGATTTTGGCCAAGTTTTTCTTCTTCCCTGATACCCCGGCTGGTCTTTCTACGGTTATTATCCTGGTTATGTTCTTCGGAGGGATTAACCTGCTGGGTATTTCGTTCTTAGGTGAGTACATAAGCAAGATTTTCGAGGAATCGAAAAAGCGGCCCAAGTTTATCCGAACGCTGGTTCGCAAAGGTAAACAGATCTATAATACAGCCGCAGAGATCAATGCCTTAGTGGAGCAGAGAAGAAGTAAATAGTTCATCATCAACCAATTATGACTACTCAGGAACGCTTTCGTCCACCCTCTCATGTTGCCCCCGATAGCCTGGGCAGCAAAATTCTGTTTTATCTCCGCTGGCTGATCGACTTTCAGTTTAATACCATCTACACGCTGCTCAGTCGGGAGATGCCCAAATTCCGGGGTAAAGTAATTGATATTGGGTGTGGAAACTGCCCGTTTGAGCATTTAATAGACACAATGAAGGCGGAGAATATTGGGGTCGATGTGGCTGATGCCGATAAATGGGATTACACCAACAGCCGCATCATTGCCTTCAATGGCAAAACCTCCCTTCCCATATGACCTGATTGCCGATATGCACCGGGTGCTAAAACCAAACGGAACCGGCATCATAACCCTTCCGTGGTCGGCCCGGTTTCATTACAAACCCTATGATTATCACCGCTATACACCCTCGACTTTGGAAACGTTATTCGGGGCTTTTTCGGAGGTGACAATCCATAATCGGGGCACGGATATTAATGCGATTGTCAATAAGAGCATTGTGTTGTATTTTGGCTCTATTTCTTCAATTCAGTCGCTCATCAGTCAACTACTCTGGCTACCGGTTAGATTGTTGCTTTTTCTGGTCTTCGCGCCTGTCATTGGAGTATTGACCGTTTGGGGCCATTTAGCACTATGGTTCAATTGGGGATCATCCGACGATCCGCTTGGGTACACCATCGAAGTTCGGAAGTAACACAAGATTGGGGCGTTAGTAGAGCAGCGGAAAAGTACCTAAATTTGGGGCAAACAATAATCAACATGGAGACAATTAGGCAGCCATTGAGTCAGGTGCAACTGGAACTCCTCCGATTATTTAATCGGGATGTGGATGATGCAGACTGGCTTGAAATCCGGCGGATGATTACCCGATATTTTGCTAATAAGGCTACAAATGCAGCCGACAAGCTATGGGAGGAGCAGGGCTGGTCTGATAACACCATGACGGAGTGGTTGAATACCCATCAACGCACTCCCTACAAACAGCCATGATTTCGCCGGAAACCCGGATTGTTCTGGATACGAATATTCTCTTGGTATCTATTCCAAGCCGATCACGTTATCATGCCGTTTTTCAGGCTTTTCTGGAAGAAAAGTTTACACTGTGTGTCACAACCGATATTCTGGCTGAATATGCTGAAATACTTGGGCAACGGGCTAATCCCATCGTAGCGACAGACGCGCTTGAAGCCATCGACAGCGCGACAAATGTAGCCTGGGTTACTCGTTATTATCCCTGGGGTTGATCGAAGTTGACCCCGACGACAATAAATTTGTCGATTGTGCTATTGCTGCCAATGCTCTTTTCATTGTAACAAACGACCATCATTTCGACGTTTTGCAAACCATTCCGTTCCCTACCGTCAGCATTATCAGGATTGATGATTTTCTGGCCCTTTTGGTGCAGGCATAATGTGCAGTAGACTATACCAAACGGCGGCAGAGATTGGTGCATTGGTAGAACAGCGAAAGAGTAAGTAACAGCTATCAACCGCCGACGGGTCCGTAGTTTTCGGGTAGTACCAACCGTCCGTCCACTGTGAAAGGCTGAATCGAAGCGACGGTCACGCGCTCAAACTGTGGGTGCATTCGATGAATAATGATGTTGTTGGAAAATGGAACCACCGCCGATGGTATCTGCACCGATAGCGTTTGGGTTCCCTGTACCCATTCGCTCAAAAACGTTTGCGAATGGGGGGTACGTAGGGGTTGATTCCAGCCAGAAGGTAGTTGGTCAACCGTGTAGCGGCTACTGGACTCGTCGTCGGGGACTTGAATTGTAATTAGAAAATACGAGGGAAGTTCGTCAAACCGAATAGGCATTAGATTGGCCAATATCTCCACCAATGCTAATTCAGGCGAGCTGGACGTGTATAGAATATCCACACCAATTGGATTCCAGCGTTCGCCCCGTTTGGCCGAACCGCCCGCTAACGGGGTATCCAGAAACCGTTGTTTGATTAATCGAAAGACACGGGGCATGGCAACCTGTCAACTAATCATGCCCTCTTCGATCCGGCTCAATTCGTCGTCAACAAAACCAAAACCGGCTAAGGTATCCAGCAGTGTTACCGGAGCAACATTGCCCAAAGAAGGGCGGGGGGATCGAAGCCAGCGGGCAAAAACCGCCTGCTGCCCATCAAACACCGATAATCCGTGTTCAATTAGTTGTTCCAGTAAAAGTAACCGCTCGGTTTTATTCGAGTCCAGCGTTTTTTCGGCGGCCTGCCGGTGTAGCGAACGCTCGGATAGGTTTAAGATGTCAGCCATCTCCCGATCGGTCAGTCCAATTCGCCCTGCTACTTCATCTACCCGGCTCCGCGCTTCGCCCTGCCGAATTCGGTGAATAAGGGCCGGGCGATTTTCTACCTGATAAGATAGTAAGCCGGAATCTGTTCGATAACTGACCATTTTTGGGAATAAATATAAAATTGTCACTAAGATAACTGACACTTGTCAAGTTTGGAGAATCTTCCTGAAAAATTTATGGTTGAAACCGAATAAACGGTTTTTCGTGAAGCAATCATGCTTTTGTATAATTTTGCATTCTATGCGTAAAGAATTTTCCGCCGGAATAGAACGGCTCGTTAAAGCCGACGATAAGATCATTTTTATTACTGGCGACCTTGGCTATAACGCCCTCGAAAATCTCCGCGACCTCATGGGGCCTCGCTTTATTAATGCCGGGGTAGCCGAACAAAATATGGTCGGCATGGCCGCTGGTTTGGCTTATAAGGGGTTTAAGGTCTTTTGCTATAGCATTGCACCCTTCGCCGTCTACCGCTGCCTGGAGCAGTTTCGGAACGATGTCTGTCTGCACAACATGCCGGTGTTCATTGTTGGAAACGGCGGGGGCTACGGCTATGGTATTATGGGTAGCACGCACCACGCCATCGAAGACCTGGCGTGTTTGAGTGGTTTGCAAAATGTGAACACCTATATTCCCGCCTTTGCCGACGAAATTGACCCAATGCTGGATCAGATCATGGCCGAAAACCGCCCGGCTTACCTTCGCTTAGGGGCTGGCCCCAAAACACCCGACGGGGCCGAGCAAACGGGTACGTTCAAGCAAATAGTCTGGGCAGAGAACACGGCCAAAGGAACTGTTGTGGCTCTTGGGCCAGTTGCTGCCAACGTCTTGTCGGCCCTTCAACAGCCCGATTTAGCGGGTCGGTTCGATGTGTTTACGGCCACAAACCTACCACTGGAACTCCCGGCCGAGCTTGCCCAACGGTGGGCAGGCAAACCCTTGCTCATTGTCGAAGAACACGTATCAATTGGTGGGCTTGCTCAACAATTATCTGTGCAACTCTTGGCCCAAGGTGCTGCACCGAGTCGGTTTATTAACCTCTCGGCACAGGGCTATCCGAATGGGTTATATGGCGACCAGAAATACCACCAGCAACAGTCAGGACTTGATCCAGAGAATATTGCCCGTTGTTTGCGTGAGTTAATTACAACGTAGCGACCCGGCGGTCCGGCGGTGCCGCGTTGGGCATTCGGGCCATGTGCATAATACTGTAACAATTGGCCTTACGGCCCAACGGACTATCAGTCCATTGTACATTTTCGTTCGCTTTGTTCAAACGTCTTTCTATTTTTCCTGCCCTCGTTCTAACGCTGATGCCAATCGTAGCATTCTGGCTATGTTGGGGGCATTTGGCGGTGAACGTACCTAAATGGGACGACCACGCCCTGAAAGCCTACCTATTTTATAGCGAACAGGAAGCAACATTTACCGGCAAAATCTACCAGCTTTTCCGGCAGCATAACGAACATCGCATCGTGCTCGACCGCTTTGTTACGTGGCTCGATTACGCAGTGTTTGGCAAGCTTAACTACCTGCACCTAATGCTACTTGGCAACGCCGGCCTACTAGGTCTGTTAGGAATTTTCGGGGCGGTACTTGCGCGAGGGCCAGCGATGTCATCCCTTAAAAAAATGTCATCGCTCCGATACCTCCCTCCTATTGCCTTCCTGCTTTTTAATCTCTCCTCCTGGGAAAATGCATTTTGGGGGATGGCTGCCCTGCAAAATTTTTCGGTGGTGCTGTTTGTACTGGGAGCCATCTATACCTTATCGTTTACCAAGAGCCTATCGGCTGCAATAATACTGGGAATTTTAGCCACCCTCACTAGCGGAAATGGTATACTGATCTGGCCCATCGGAGCAGTCTTGCTGGGCCTGCAACGTCGTTTTAGACCGTTGGTCTTTTGGGGCATAAGCGCGGCAGTTGTTATTGGGCTGTATTTTGTAGGGTACGAAAAACCAGCCGGCAATCCACCCAGCCGGGGCAGTATCATCGACTTGCTTAAAGGCTGGCTGGCTTTCAATGGAGCAGCCGGTGAAGTTTTTCCAGTTGGCAGTGCGTTCACCATCTGTTTACTACTTGGCGGACTACTCACCGTAGTCTTGCTAATAACCAGCCTGTGGGTATTGTTTAACCAATTCCAAGCCGAATCGCAATGGCGCACCGGCGCACCGATCTCAGCTTTCTTCCTTGGCTCCGTAGCCTTTCTTCTCGGCACCGCTGCCATTGTGGCCTGGTCGCGGGTAGGTTTTGGGCTCGATGTGCTAATTACCAGTCGCTATAAGATTTATTCACTCACATTGCTGGCAGTGGCCTATGTATTTGCGGTTACTCAATTGGGCGGATTATGGCGACAGCTTAGCGGTGTTTTGGGGTTGGCGGGTAGCATTGCCATCGCCGGATTATCGTACCTAACCTATGCCGACGAGGTGCTTTGGTGGCGTCGCTGGTTATTGACTAACCAGTACAACTGGACATATCTGAGTAATGGCCCAGTGTCGGGAATTGATCCAACCACAGCCCGATGGATTGATAATGCCCCAGCCTATTATGATCGTTGTTTGCCAACAATTTACCAGAATAGTAGCGCGGCCCAACCATTCCCCATTGATACAATTTACGAAGCGGGGGGCCAGTTTATCATCCAGAGTACCTTTGATAAGCTAGCCTTGCCTATTCCGCAACCTTCCTTGCTTATTCCTGACGCCGGCCTGACCCTTTTGTTACAGTCTGACAAGCGAACGTATCTGTACGGAGCCACACCCAGCCCGGCCAATAATGCACTGACCGTAATGAGAAAAGGGGTTTTTCCAGTCCGTGACATGGTCGCCAGCCTGCCCTCTGTCGCCAGCTTGCCCGACAACGAACCAGAACCCGGTACATACAAACTAGCTGTGTTGTCCTATGACTTCTGGAAAAGCGACTGTGTTGTTCGACCCACCAATCGCACGTTGACAATAAAGCCCCACCCCACAGAAACATCCGAACCCACCAACCTTAAAAAGAACTGGTAACCCATGTCGGATCGTAGCTCCCCCCGTTCATCAAATCGTTTTCCATCCATTGCCCGTTCAATAGCGACATGGTTGTTGATGCTAGTGCCAATCGGACTGGTCTTGGCTACCGTATTTACCTATGCACTCAACCTGCCCTACTGGGATGATTACCTGGTTCAGGCGCAATTGCTTCTGCTGAAAGCACAACCTTCGGGGCGGCAGAAACTCCTGCATTTATTCGATCAGCATTGGGAACACCGTATTGTATGGACCCGGTTGCTGTTTGCGGGCTGGTACAAGCTGACCGGCTCACTGAATTATTACGGCCTGACGCTTTTTGGGGTTAGTGGGTTAGTGGTTTTGTTTGGGTTACTGGCAACGGTTTTTCGCCAAACGACAAAACTGCCCTGGGTGTATTTACTGCCTGTACCATTTTGGTTATTTACGCTGCAATCCCATGAAAATTTGCTCTGGGCAATGGCTTCAATTCAGAATTTCTGGGTGCTGGTTTTTGCGTTAGGTAGTTTTTATGCCCTTACTAATCAGATGGTTGCCGGACGGTGGCTAGCCCTTGCACTTGGCGTTTTAGCCACCTATACCAGTGGAAATGGCGCGTTGGTACTCATTGCCGGGGGAATCGTTCTGGTGTGGCAAACCCTTACGAATCAGGACTTCCGAAAGGGCACTAAATCATTACTTCAACGATGGGGTTTCGTAATCGTCTGGGTGGTGATCGCTGTCGCGAGTATTGGTGGCTATTTTCACCAGTACCACCGCATCACGTTTTTCCCCTCTCCCTTTCGCTACCCGTTTATCGACTGGATCAAGGCTTACTTTGTTTTTTTTGGTGCCTTTGCCGATCCGTTTCCTTACTCTGGGGCAGGTGCCTATGGCTATGAAAATCTGCTCTTACCGACAATACTGCTGGGCGCATTACTGGTTAGTATTGCGGGGTATTTGATCGTAACAGACATGCTCAAAATAGGGTCTCCCCTCCATAAATCAAGAAGACAAACAAGCAACCAACCAGGCATCGAATCGTCAGCGGGTATAAACCATTTCTTCCTCGCCACCCTACTTTTCCTATTAGCAACTGCCGCCATCACCGTGTATTCGCGGGTGGGTTTTGCGGGGCCGGGGTATCTGTTGCAAGGACGTTACAAAGTCTATTCGGCATTGATGCTGTCAGTGGTTTACCTATACGTTTTGACTCGGTTTGGCCAATCCAGACAAGCTGCTTTTCGGTGGACGTGGGCAGGCGTTCTAGTACTATCCATTGGGCAAAATCTGTTCTCCGATTACCTTTGTCTCGAAGGAATTATTAATCAGCACCGGCGTACTACAGCAGCGTATTTCAACTACCTTGTCAATACTCCTTCCGACCAGCAACGTGCCCTCAGCGCTGTATTTGTGCCCACCGAGCCACCATTTTTTAGCGGACAAACGCGACAATTAAGCGCAAAATCATGGTTTACAGTACCAGCAACTGAAAAATTCGATCATTTTGATACACAACGATTTATGTATTGGATTAATAAATCTAACAGTGTTAATCCGATCCTTAATCGGCCAACCGATGGCACGTACATCTATATGACGAGTGGTCAGCATACATACCTGTTCCCTGCCCGTCCTTTACGTCCGACACCTACTGCATTAAATGGTTTCAATGGTTATTTTCGGCCCCAGGGTATCCGCGCTCAGGTATTGCAGGAACACCTCGAACCGGGTCAGTATCGCTTTGGTTTATTGACCAATCGCGGTGGCCACCTTCGACTGGCTATGACCAATCAAACCGTAACTTTTACGTCTCTGTGAGCAACCATAAACAATATATTGTGCAGTTGGATGGACTTCGGTTCATTGCCGTAACACTCGTCATGATCGACCACTGGCTGGGTCAGGCTAACATTCTCCCGCTGGGGTATTTCGGCGTGAATCTATTTTTTGTTCTGAGTGGGTTTCTCATTACCAGAATCCTCATCAACAGCAAACAACGCGATACCGAATTAGGCCGGGGACACGGACACTCGCTCAAGGTGTTTTTTATTCGTCGGAATCTGCGTATCTGGCCAGTCTATTATCTGACCATTTTGATTTTGGCTTTAGTTCGCTTTCAGGGGGTCAGGTTGTCATTCTGGTGGCTTATTACCTATACTACAAATATCTGGATTGTGATCCATCAGAACTGGCTGGGTGCCATTGATCACCTGTGGTCGCTGGCCGTCGAGGAACAGTATTACGTCTTTTTTCCTTTCCTTTTGCTGTTTACTCCCGAACGTTATTTTTTGCGAATGCTCTGGAGCCTGATTGCCATTTCCTGCCTGCTCCGCGTTGCTCTGTTCGTGACTAATGCACCCTGGATGGCTCAGTTCGTACTGATGCCGACCTGTCTGGATGCTTTTGGAATGGGTGGTTTGCTTTCGTGGCTTATTATTTATCGGCGTGATCTGTTCGACAGGCTCTTTACCAGCAATACGCTTCTGCTGGGTAGTATGGCGCTTTATGTAGTACATCTGTATTTCCTGATCACTGTTGAGCCTGACCGCAACGTATTTACCGACGTAACAGATCGGTTAGTTACGTCGGTCTTCTGTGCGGCTATTATCGGACGGGCGGTGCTGGGCTTCGGGCAACCCGTTAAGTGGCTGTTAGAGAACGAGGTAGCCAAGTATTTAGGGCAAATTAGTTACGGCCTATACCTGTTTCACAACATCGTTTTCAACTATTACCATACCCAGCCAACGTTTATAACAATGCGGGTCTGGCGAAAAGCTTCCTCCATTTTGCCCTTCCTGCAAACAACGCCCGTTTTCCAATTAGTTTATTTCTTTACGCTGACCGTTGCGCTGGCAGCGTTGTCGTGGCACCTTATCGAAAAGCCAATTAACTCATTAAAAGACAAATTTTCTTACTGAAATACAACCAGAACAACAGCGAGCGGCTTTCCCGCTTGATAAAGTCCTATTTAAAGGTTAATCTCCCCCGTAACAATTACCTATCTTTGCGTGTCCTTTACTAGTAAGGAGGTAATTGGTGGATTGAGTAACTGAGGTAATTAGTTGCTATCCCAATTAGTTATGTGCCTTAATTACCTACTTACCTTAATTACCTACTTACCAAATCACTACAATGAGTCTTTTGCTGTCAATTGTGATGCCAGCCTACAACGAAGAAGAGTGCATAGAACTCGTTGTACGGCAATGGACCGATATGCTGGATCGCCAGTTCCCGACCGATAATACCCGCCTGATCGTTATCAACGACGGCTCCCGCGATAAAACTGGTGCCATTCTAGACAGCATCAAAGAACGTTATCCTAAATTGATGGTTGTTCATCAGCCCAACGGTGGCCATGGCAATGCCGTTGTCAATGGCTATCGGCAGGCTGTTGCTATCGATTCGGAATACGTATTCCAAACCGATAGCGACGACCAGTTTGTCACCGACGATTTTACCAAGCTCTGGGCCAAACGCGACCAATCGCAGTTTATTCTGGGGTATCGCGAAGTTCGGCATGATGCCACCATGCGGCTCTGGATTACGCGGATTCTGCGGGGTAGCATTACCCTGATCTACGGAACATATATTATGGATAGCAACATCCCATTCCGACTTATTCGGGGGAGTTTCTTACGGAGATTGCTGGCTCAGTTGCCTGCCCCTACTCCTTTTGCGCCCAATATCTTCCTGGCTGTTATGGCAAAAAAAGCCGGTAATGATTCGTTTGACATCCCCATTGTTCATAAAGAGCGCGAAACAGGAACCGTTTCCATTATGAACTGGAAACTCCTGAAAGTCTGTATCCAGAGCTTCGTGGAGTTAGCACAGTTTCGGCTTGAGTTAGGCCGTAAAGTAAAAGCCCTAAAGAAACCAGAACCAGTAGTTGTTTAGTAGCAGTTGACAGTGGCAGTATGCAGCTGGCGATAACCGCAGCACATAACTGCCAGTTGCTACTGCATACTGCCACTTAAATTTACCCATGAAGCATAAATATGTCATTATCGGTTCTGGCCCAACTGGTTTGGGAGCCGCTTACCGACTCAAAGAACTCGGCGTTACAGATTTTATTGTTTTAGAAAAAGAAAATCGCATTGGTGGCCTGTCCAAAAGTTTTAAAGACGACAAAGGATTCGTTTGGGACGTAGGTGGTCACGTGCAGTTTTCTCACTACACCTATTTTGATGACCTCATGCTAAAAGCCCTCGGCGAAGACGGGTGGCTAAAGCATCAGCGGGAGTCATGGGTCTGGATCGAGAATCGGTTTGTGCCGTATCCGTTCCAGAACAACATCAAATACCTTACACCCGAAACTATGTGGAAATGCCTCGAGGGTATCATCCATGTGTACAAGAACCCCACCACGCAGAAACCAAAAAACTTCCGTGAGTGGATTCTGCAAACCTTCGGTCAGGGCCTTGCCGACACGTTCATGTTCCCCTACAATTTCAAGGTTTGGGCGTACCCGACCGAAGAGATGAACGCTGTTTGGGTAGGCGAGCGTGTTGCAGTAACCGATCTGGGCCGGGTTACAAAAAATATCATTTTCAACAACGACGATTTCTCCTGGGGTCCAAACAGCACGTTCCGGTTCCCAAAACACGGCGGAACAGGTAGTATATGGGAGTCGGTAGGGAACATGGTGGGTCGCGAGAATATCAAACTCAACGCAACCGTTGATAAAGTGATTGGGTCGGAGCAGAAAATCATGCTGGCCAATGGCGAGACAATTGAGTATGAACACCTGCTCAACACCATGCCACTCGACATCTTTACTAAAAAAGTAGAAGGGCTCGATGCCGAAACGGTAGAAACGGCGCAGGGCTTGAAACACTCGTCGACCAACGTGGTGGGTATTGGCCTAAAAGGGCAACCCAAGAAAAGCCTCGAAACCATGTGCTGGATGTATTTCCCCGAAAACAACAGCCCGTATTACCGGGTGACGGTGTTCTCGAACTACAGTCCAAACAACGTGCCTGATAGCACGCAGTATTGGTCGTTGATGACGGAAACAAGTGAGTCATCGGCCAAACCCGTTGACCGCGAAACGTTAGTTGCTGACACGATCAAGGCTTTGATCGACGATCAGTTGATTGAGTCAGCGGATGATATAGTATCTACGTTCCACGTCGCTTTCGAGTATGGTTATCCAACGCCATCAGTAGAGCGCGACGGTATTCTGAAAGCCGTTCTTCCTAAACTGGAACCATTCGGTATTTCATCGCGAGGGCGGTTTGGAGGCTGGAAATACGAAGTTAGTAATCAGGATCACTCACTCATGCAGGGTGTTGAATGGGCTAACCGCATGGTTGTCAATATCCCTGAGTTGACCCTATTCTTCCCCGACACTGCCAACGCAATGTGGGGTAAATAGGTATTGGTTTCCTTGACTACGCCCGGTCCAGTGGTGCGGTTTCAGGTTTCATCGGCTGCGCCGTTTCACGTTTCAGTAAGCGATTGTGCGCTCTGTAAATCTGAAACAACGCAACCGACGAAACCTGAACTTATTTTTCGACTATGACAAAACGTATCCTGATCACCTTTGCCATATTGGGCGTTTTAGCAGCAGTTTGGCTGGGCTACCGAGCGTTTCGGCCCAACCGTCCGCTATCGGCACTGGTTCCATCAGATGCGTTATTGGTGTTTGAGAGTACCCATTTGCTGGACTCCACTACCGCCCAGATGCAGCGTCGGGCATTGACGCTAAACCAAATTCCGTTATTTGAACAGGCGGTGGCCAATCTGGCCCGACCTATGTTCGCTACGGGCGACACGGCTTCAGTACGACAGTTTATGCGGGGCAAAGCGGTACGCAGTTCCCTTCATCCAGCCAGTAAAAACTCGCTCGAATTCCTGTTTTACATCCCCATTGACACCGACGCGGACCACCAGTTTGTCGATCGGCTGTTCAAGCCCGATGCAAACCGCTTTCGGGTACTTACCCGTCTTTTTGATGGCGAACGAATTGGCGAATTGATTACCCTTCGCAACGAATCGTTTGGCCATTTTATGCAGACAGATAATGCCTTGGTCTATAGCTCGTCGGGAATCCTCGTAGAGAACGTAGCCCGACGATTGCATCAACCCAACCTGCTTAATAAAAACGATGCCTTGAGTACTGATGCGGGCCAACTGGCTAGTCTTTCTGTGCGTCCAGAAGTGTTACAGCGGTTATTCAGCCATGAGAATAGTTCGTTAGTCCGTCTTTTTCTACCCGAAAACCTAACCATTCATTTTCGGCCAACGGCATCGCGTACTCACCTGGTTGGGTATGCATCGGATCAGATAGGGCAACGCACCGACGTAGCCGCATTATTTCAAAACCAAACTCCCAACCACATTTCTGCGGGCAATCTGATTCCTCAAAATACTTCGGCTATTTATCACATTAGCGTGAGTGATGGCTCGGCTTTTGGCCGTTCAATCAGTCGCTTACTATCGTCAAATTCCGATATAAATCTGCAAAACAGGCTCAAGCGCATTGACTCGGAAACGGGTGCCTTTTACAGTGCTATCGGTACTGATGTACTACTTTGTCGGTTGGAATCGCCCAGTGGAAGGCCACGGCAGGTACTTATTGTGCAGGGGGGCGATGGGGGCGCTTTGTCGCGGGCATACCAACAGGCTGCCTACCGCGTGGGAGCCACGGCTCCAGCCCCGCTCAAAACATTTTTGGGGCATAAAACGATTCTGCTGAACGTGTCCGAACTTCCCGCTACGCTATTCACAAACCTGTTTGCTGGGTTTCGCCAAAGCTGGGTAACGCAACATGGCTCGGCCCTCATTGTGGCAAATGACGAAGATGTAATGCAGGAATACTTACAACAGATCACCCAAAAATTTGTGTGGTCAGCTGATGAGCGACAGGCCAATTTGCTTGACAAAACCCTCCGTCCCGCCAATTTTACGGCTTTTGTGCGCCTGAACCGAAGTAGTCAAAACTTGTCTGAACAATGGCCTGCCGCTTGGCGAACGCTATTTGGTCGCCCATCAACGGGGTTCGACAATCTGGAAAACATGGTGTATCAGGCCAGTTATGGCAACCAGAAAATTCTTTCGACACTTGTACTGGGCCGCACAACTCGCCGGGCAAGTGGAGCAGTGGTCAATAAAGTCTTATTACGACGAAAGGTCGAATTCAATGCATCGCTGATTGCTGCACCCGTCGTTGTCGGGAATTTATCGGATGGGTCGGCGCAGTTTTATGCCCAGAACCAAGCCGGGCAGTTTGTGCTTGTTACGCCTGAAGGTGCCAAGATTGTGCAGGACACAACCGACGGCCCCATTCGGAGTAACGTGATTGCCACTGATTTTTTAGACAATGGCAAACTTCAGTACCTGTTCATGACCGACAGACGGCTCTACGTGGCCCAACCCGGGAATCAATCAGTTAAGTTGGAGCGCATCAAATTACCAGCAGGACTCGACCCTACATTTTTAGCACAGCCCCGCGGTTCCCGGCAGCGGTCGGTGGTGGCCCTGGCCGCCCACAAAGACGGGCATATTTACGCACTCGACCGGCAGCGACGGGCTTTCATAAAGTTAATGACGGCTCAAACTCCGGGCCCTTTACGGCTACCCTTTCAGGTAGTCGACACGCCAACGGGCATGGAAGTGCTGGCGATGCAGGGCGACGGTACCCTTAACCGCTGGCAGGACAATGGCACTCCTGTTGTTCATTATCCAGCTAAACTGGCTTTGCCATTTATTAGTCCAGCGCTTCAACCCGCCAACGTTACCTATATTCAGGCTATGACAGAAGGGGGCGAACTTCTCCGACTAAACGCCAATGGACTGATTGCCAGCCGAAACCAACTTTACCGTCCTGTACGGGCGGGTTCGTTCCGGCTGTTTCCCGATGTGAGTCAGCAAACCTGGCTGCTGATGCGAACCTCCGACACCGAAGCCGCTATACTTGATCAGCAAGGTAATGAGCGCTTTGCCGTGCGGGGCCTTCAACCCGACAAAACGAACATTCGGTATCATCGGCTCGGTGGCGGCATTGAACTGATCAGCGTAAAATCAGGTGAATTCACTACCCTTTATACATTGGATGGTCAGCGGGTTGGTGATCGGTCAATACCAGGAGATTTTCCGGTAGCACTTCAATTTGACGAGCTAACCAACGAACTTTACGTACTGACCGGTGTTGAAAAAGCGGTTCAGTTATTTTCAATTCGATTACGATAGATTGGTAAACGGGAGATTAGGGAAATCGGTAATTAGGTAAATCAGTAACTATTCACCTCAATTCCCAAATTGTCTCATTTACCCAATTACCTTAGTCACCCAATTACCTCAATGCGTTATATCGTTCTCTTTCTCGCAATGGCCCTTTGGGCGGGAGGCTGTTCCCGATCGGTAATGAAATGGTATTATCAGACCAACGTCATTGCCGATGATTACCGGTATGGCGATCTGTACCGCCTGTCTAACCTACCTCAGTTCAAAGATCCGCAAACAACTTGCCGGAATAGTGCCATACACTCGCCTAACCTATTGGGCGACACAGCAAATACACATTTGTACCTGATTGGCGATAGCTTTACCGAATACCCGCGAATCGATCAACGCGATTTCCAGGTGAGCCACTATCACTACGTACATTGGGACAAACGAAGCGAGGTGCAGTTAGACAACAGTAAGCGTAACATTTTGTTACTGGAAACAGTAGAGCGTCATTTTCGGGAACACTTTTCACGGCCCGTCGCCGAAATAACGATTGTTGCCGATACAACTAAACGGGAGGCACCAGAGCCGGTTTCCTGGAAACGACAATTGTTCGACCAGATTCAGTCGAAGGGGATTGAAGAACGGCTCGAAACTGTGTTGTTCAGTCAGGATCTCTTTTTGTGGTTCAAGGAGTTGAAAGCCAGCATCAATCTAAACTGGTTCGACCGGGTGCCGCCTACTGTTGGGATCTCCCGCGATCGTCAGCACCTATTTGTAGATTTAGACACCGACACAACGAAGCACTTGAATTCATCGTTTGCTCCCTTATCTGATCAGGAAGTTAATGCGTTGGTGGATAGCGTCAACGCAACAGCCGACCAGTTCCAGAAACAGGGCTTCGATGCAGTTTATTTGTCTATCATCCCAAACAAAGCCAGCATTTTAGATCCCAGCCAAGGTCCATACAACCATCTGATCGAGCGAATTCAACAACATCCCCGGCTTCGGGTGCCGTTTTCGGACGTTTATTCAATCTATGTCAAACAGCCCAAACAAGTATATGCGGTTGGTGACTCGCACTGGAATTGCACAGGCCGGGCACTTTGGTTAACAAGCGTGAATAAGCTCTTCTGAAAACTTAGACTATCGGTAATTTCCAGGGGTTACGGTAGTGAGCCTTTACCAACTCGTTGGCCTTAGGGTCGTCCGAAACGGTTTGGGTAGATTCATTCCAAACCAGTTTCCGGTTTAGCCGATGTGCCATATTGCCCAATTGTGCATTCACGGCTACGTTGCGCCCTATCTCCGCAGATGCATTGGGCTGCTTCCGACTGCGGATACACTCTACAAAATTGAGTGTATGCCTATCCAAGTCATTCCCATTTCGCCGTTGCAGCGGCATAGCCGGAGTCAGATAATTACCGTTTTCGGTTTCGGGCAGGATTTCCCAACCTTCGCGATCAGCGACCACGGTGCCGAGGTTACCGATGAACGCGACTCCATGTTCTTTGTTGTAGGGGCCTCGGGCAATTCCAATAGCCTGTTCCCACTGCAATGTAAAGTCGCCATAATCATACAATACCTGCATGGTGTCAGGGGTTTCGCCCGCCTGATCGGGGAAACCGTATCGGCCACCTATTGCCACCACCGATTTGGGCGTGGTTACGTTCATTCCCCAAAGGGCCATGTCGATCATGTGCGCACCCCAATCGGTCATAAGCCCACCAGCATAATCCCAGAAATACCGGAAAGTGCCGTGAAAGCGGTTTTTATTGAAAGGGCGCTCAGGAGCCGGTCCGAGCCACATCCCATAATCGACCCCGGCGGGTACCGGCGTGTCGGGTACAATTGGAAACGTCTTTCCATACGGCATAAACGCCCAGGTCTTTACCGTCCGAATTTTACCCAACTTTCCAGACCGGACATAGTCGATGGCGGCTTTCCAATGATCACTACTCCGTTGCCACTGCCCTACCTGCACTATGCGCTTGTGTTTTTGGGCAGCTGCCACCATCAGGTTGCATTCTTCAATAGAATTAGCCATCGGCTTCTCTACATAAACGTCTTTCCCGGCCTGACAGGCCATTACGGTCGGCATACAATGCCAATGATCGGGGGTTCCGATAATCACTGCATCAACATCCTTATTCTCCAGCACCTTCCGAAAGTCGCTATACAGTACTGCTTTGGAATTTGTAGGCAACGGAGTTACCATTTTTTCCAGATCAGCAGCCCGTCTGTTCAGCACGTTCTGATCGACATCGCACAGACCAACGCAGCGAACGCCGGGCTGTTTGAGCATAGAGCTTAGATCCGCCCAGCCCATACTGTTGCACCCAATCAGCGCCACCGAAATGGTGTCGGCGGCTGAAACAGTTGGCTGTTGAGGTAAAGCAGCCACCAATTGGCTGGGTAGTAAAGCTCCGGCAGCTACCTGAGTCGATTGCTGCAGAAATTTCCGGCGAGAAGATGTCATGAGATAGCTTAGTTAAACCGATCAGGTCTAAAAGCCGACACATCCATGCTACTTACTTGATTAGTTAGCAATTCGGCCACTAGTTTCCCCGTGGCTGGGCCCAGACTGATACCCATCATGCCATGACCTGTTGCCAGCACCACGTTTTCGTGATGGGGAGCCTGGCCAATGTAGGGCAACCCATCAGGCGAACAAGGCCGCAAACCCCTCCAAACGGTATCAACGGCGGGCATCGCTACAGCAATATCGGGGTAGTACTGGTTGATCGACTGCACAATTCCCTTTACGCGATTCATGTTGATGGTCATGTCAGTACCAGCTACTTCGAGTGTTCCAGCAAAGCGAAGATCTGAACCGACGGGCGTGGCTGTGGCTCGGGCCTCTAGCATAATAGCCGGTACTTTGATCGAGTTAGCTACGTTTTTCAGCATAAAACTATACCCTTTGCCGCCCTGCAAAGGCAAACGCAGACTCAGTTTTTGCGCCAACTCCGCCGACCATGCCCCCCCCGCAATCACGACGGCATCAACGGAGTGATCTTCTTGCCCTGTTCGCACTGCCGAAACGCGATTTCCTGTTGTGACTAAATCGGTAACAGCATAGTTTTCCAAGATTGTTACGCCCTGCCGTCGTAACCAGACTATCAATGAACGAACAAACTGACCGGGGTTCAGGTGCGCATCGCCCGGAAAGTAAACAGCTCCCCGTACGCTTACCCGCACATCTGGCTCCAAATCCTGAACCTGTTGTTGAGTCAGCATAACCGCGTCAACACCTGCCCGGTTGGCAACCTCAGCCTCTTCGGCCATGTCGTGTTCGGCACCGGGGGTTTTGTAGAGCATGAGTAAGCCCCGTTCTTTCCAGCCAAAATCTACCAGATCGTCGGCCTCTGCCGAAACCGCAATCTCCTGGTATAGCTGTTTACTGAGCAAACTCAAATCCCGTAACAAAGGAATCGAGCGTTCAACATGTTCGGGGGTTGAGTGCTGATAAAAAAGCCAGCCCCAGCGCATCAAATCGGCGTTCAGGCGGGGCTTTACATAAAAAGGGCTGGTTGATTTGAGCATCCAGCGCATCCCTTTGGCTATCATACCCGGTTGTGCCAATGGGATAATATGGCTCGGTACAATCATGCCTGCATTTCCAAACGAACAACCGTCGGCAATCGGTGCCTGATCGAAAACAGTAACGCGATGCCCCGCTTTATGCAGGTAATAGGCGGAGCAAAGCCCAACCACACCCCCGCCAATAACTCCAATTCTATTCGAGGCACGATGGCTCATAACACTTGAAACCCATGCACGTATGGGTCATTTTCGTCCAAAATAAGGTGATTGTACCCATGAATAATAGCCCAACCTTCGATGCTCGGCACTATGGCAGGTTTCCCGCCCAGTTCGGTTTCGGCCTCTACGCGGCCATTGAAAATGGAGCCGATAATGCTTTCATGAACGAAGGTTTCACCGGGTTTGAGCCTGCCTTGAGCATGCCATTGCGCCAGCCGGGCCGAGGTACCCGTGCCACAGGGCGAACGGTCGATAGCCTTGTCGCCGTAGAAAACGGCATTGCGGGCGGTGGAGCTTGGGTTCAGTGGTGTACCCGTCCAGAGAATATGGCTCAGTCCGTTGATAGTCGGGTTTTCGGGGTGCACAAATGTGTAGTGTTCGTTTAGTCGCTTGCGCATAACCCGCGCCCAGGCTATCAATTGTTCCGCTTTATAGTGTTCCAGACCGGGGAAATTGGGCTGCGGATCGACTATGGCGTAGAAATTACCACCGTAAGCAACATCAACAGTCAAGTTACCCAAATCGGGGCAGGTAACGGTCAAACCTTCAGCGGCCAGGTACGATTTAATATTGGTAATTTTGACCGACTTAACCTTTTTACCTTCCTGCACATACTCAGCCCGTACCAGTCCGGCGGGTACTTCAAGGTTCAGCACACCGGGTGTTTTGGGAGTAATCAGGCCCTGTTCAATAGCCACCGTCACGGTACCGATGGTGCCGTGGCCACACATCGGTAAGCAACCTGATGTTTCGATGAACAACACACCGGCATCATTGGCCGGGTCGGTTGGCGGATACAAAATACTGCCCGACATCATATCGTGACCGCGTGGCTCAAACATCAGTGCTTTGCGTATCCAGTCGTA
>Ga0105048_10004073_pt1 | contig 23918 bp, 17 predicted proteins | sample MAT05_FD_78382 | JGI IMG/M metagenome (GOLD analysis project Ga0105048, IMG submission 78382) | Freshwater microbial communities from Lake Fryxell liftoff mats and glacier meltwater in Antarctica - MAT-05 | ecosystem: Environmental > Aquatic > Freshwater > Ice > Liftoff microbial mat | place... | reverse complement strand
GACGGCCTCTTCGGCCAGGGCGTGAAGGGTGCGGTAGTCGGCCCACATCGCGGCCAGAAAGGCCGGCTGGTAATACATCGGCTTTGGCGCGCGGTCGAAGCGGCGGATCAGTTCGGCGGTATGGGTGTCTGACCCCTTGATCCAGACCAGCAACAGGCTGTCGGCCAGTGCTGTCAGGATCGGATCGGCGGGATCGTCGGGGTCGGTCACCTCGCAGATCGACCCGCCGCTGTCGCAGACAAAGTTGGCATAGCCATACAGGTCCTGCGCGCGGGCAACAAAGCGCGGCGTGTCCAGCAGCGACGCCATCTCGGCCACCCGGTGCTGTTCCTGCCGCCGCAGGTATTCGTCGAACGCCACACCCCCGCGCGCCGGATCGCCGGGTTTGCCCAGATAGGTCGACAGCGGCGCAAGATTGTCGAACGTGATGTTCGAGGCGATGTAGACCGAGTCCGTCATCAGCAGGTCGCGCAGCAGCGGCACCTTCATCGCCTCGCGCTTGAAGTTGTCGCTGATATATTCGCCCATGTAGCGGGTGCCGATGCGGTAATCGACCGAGTAGTGAAACCACCCCGCCACTTCGCGCAGCATGTTCGACAGATGGGTCTTGCCAAGGCCGGACATGCCGAACAGCAGCACCCGCTTGGTCGGGCTGGCAAGATAGTCGGCGGCAGACGGATAGATCATGGGCAACCCCTGGCCGTGAATGGCTGTGGGTCTAGCCGTCTATGGCCGGAATTTCACGCGGAAAATGCGCCCGTCGATCACCAGCAGGCCCGCAGCCAGCAGGGCAAAACCGGCAAACGCGGTGGGGGCCAGCACTTCGCCAAAGCCGACGGCCCCGATGACCACGGCGATGGGCGCGATCAGCAGCGTCACAAGGCTGAGGTTGCCCGCCCCCGCCAACGTCAGCACGGTGTAGAACAGGATATAGGCCAGTGCCGAGGCGACGGCAGCCAGATAGCCAAGTGCGGCCCAGGTGACAGGGGCGTAAGACAGGCTGGGAATGCCGTCGGTCATCAGCGCAAGCGGCAGCATCATCACGCTTGCCGCCGTCAGCATGCCGGCCGCCGACACCTCGGGGCGGATCCCGCGCAGGGCCTCACGCGCGTAGATCGAGTTCAGCGCATAGGACAGCGACGCGCCAAGCACCGCCAGTTGCGCCAGGGATGTCAGGTCCAGCCGCAGCAGGCTGGCCGGGCCGATGGTGACCACCACACCGGCAAACCCGAGGGCGACGCCGATGGCCTTGGTGCGGGTCATCCGCTCATCGGCAAAGATCAGTCCGGCGATGGCGACGGTGAAGATCGCGGTGGCGGCGTTGAGGATCGCGGCGAGGCCGGACTCGATGCGCGTCTGGCCCCAGACGATCAGGCTGAAAGGAATGGCGTTGTTCAGAAGGCCAAGGATGCCGCAGGTCAGCCACCAGCGCCGCCCCCGCGGCACCGGCAGGCCACGCCAGCCGATGTAGGCCCACAACAGCACGGCGGCACCGCAGACCCGGAAGGCGACGGTGGTGAACACGCCGACTTGGGTCAGGGCCAGCCGGTTGGCCGGAAACGACCCGCCCCAGATCAGGGCCAGCAGGCCCAGCAGGGCCCAGGCGTAGAGGCTGACGGTGCGTTGCGGGGCAGGGGTCATGTGCGGCTTGTCTCATTGCAGCAGGATCAGGCGCAACCCGGATCTTGCGCATGAAACAGCCCCGCCGGGGGGGGGCTGTTCCGGGGTCGCCGCTGCCGGCACAGACCGCGATCAGAAGCTGAACGAAATCCGGACGCCGACGCCAACCGCCGAGTTGTCGGTGAACTCGGACGAACCCGACAGCGCCGTCGCATCGCCGATCTTCACATAGCGCACGCCGCCTGCGATCTTCATGGTGTCCATGGTATAGACCATCGCCACGCCGAGGCTGATGCTGCCATCGGTGGGCGACAGGTTCGAAGCGATGCCGCCGTTCGCCTTTTCATAGCCAAGCGACACCGTTCCCGACAGCGTGTCGCTGAATTTGCGCCCGACGCCAAGCGTGTAGGTCACCACGTCGTCCTCATAGCCGACCAGTGGCTGAAACCGCCCCGGATAGCCGATCGAATTCAGCTCGGTCGCTGTCCATTCCGCCCACCGGATCGAGCCGAACACCAGCGTATCGGCCGCGACGCCCGACTGGAAATCCAGCGTAAGGGACTGTGGCAGCTCGACCGTTTCAGTGCCGACAAAGCCGACGCCGGTAACGGTGGTGTCAAGATCGTGGTCGGTGGCACTGTAATAGGTCAACGCGACGCGCAGGGCGATCTCGGGCTTTTCATAGGCCGCACCAATCAGATAGCCGACGTCGCGGTCGTTGTCATAGGTGGCTGCATAAAGAGGCAGGCCGCCGTTGAAGATCGCGACATTGCCGCCGATTCCGACCGAGCGCACCCCGGCATGAACCGAAAAGCTTTCGTTGAACTTGTAGCGGCCGATCACCGAAATGGTGTCGCCGCTCAGCGTCGCGCTGGTGCCGCGCAGCGGATAGGTGGTGGCCGAGGTGGGATAGCTGATGTCCGCCCCGTAGGACGGATCATATTGCAGACCCAGCGAGATCTTGTCGTTCACGTCCATCTTGAAGGCCAGACCGACGGTGGCATAGCTGTCGCCGGCATCGCCCGACGGGGCGACCCCGCCCGCCACGCCGCTGACCCTGGGCGAGACATAGCCGAACGACAACTCGGCATAGTTGCCGGTCTCGAACATGAAGCCGACAGGGCTGCCAGAGCGTTCGAAGCCGCCCGCATGTGCGGCGGCGGCGGTCAGCGCCAATGCGCCGACAGATTTCAGAATGTAACTCATCCTCTTCCCCTTTACGCTGCAGGGGGCCCTGTCCGTTCTGACTGCGGCTTGGGGTTGCACCTGCCTTGACAAAATCAACGCTAGGCATCTCAAAAACGCCGGTCAATCAATGACGCCGCGTCACAAGGTTGTCACGGAAACATTGTTGCTTTTTGGGCGGAGGTCCGAGCGGACGTTCATCAGGATGCCGGCAAAGATCACCGCCCCGCCCGCCAGAACCCACAGGTCCAGGCCTTCGCCATAGGCCAGCGCGCCGATCGCCGCAACCAGCGGCAGGCGCAGGAAATCGAGCGGCATCACATAGCCTGCTGCGGCCAGCGACAGCGCCTTGGTCAGACACAGATGCGCCCCGACCCCCGCCACTCCGATCAGCCCCAGCCAGGGCAGGGTCTGCGCGGTGGGCCAGGCCACATCGCCAACGGCAAAGCTGGCCACGACGCCGAACACCAGTTGCATCGCCGTCAGCCAGACGAGAATCGACAGGATCGGCTCGCCTTTGGTCAGGCGTTTGGTCAGCAGCGCGGTCATCGCAAAGCAGACGGCGCATCCGGCGGCGGCCATCACGCCGGGGCTGATCATCGTCGGGTCCGGCCGGCTGACGATCAGCGTGCCGATCAGGCCAAGCGTGGCCGCGATCAGGCGGACCCGCGTCAGCTTTTCGCCCACCACCAGCGGCGCAAGCAGCACCACCCAGACCGGCGAGGTGAATTCCAGCGCCACCACCTGCGCCAGCGGAATCATGGCGATGGCGTAGAACCACAGGTTCTGGCCGGTGAAATGCACGACATTGCGCAGCACATGGCCGCCCAGCCGGTCGGTCCGGATGTCGGCAAGCCGCCCGAACGCCGCGCCATAGGCCAGCACCAGCACCAGCCCGATGGCAGAGCGGACGGCCATGATCTCGAAACTGTCATGCACCGTCGACACTTCGCGCCCGGCCACCGTCATGCCGGTGAAGGCGGCGATCGAGCCGAGCATCCAGACGGCGGCGGCGCGCGGGCGGGGGGCTGAGGTTTCCATCCGGGCATGTCCGCCGCAGCCACCGGGGAAGTCAACCCGGCTTGCCCACGATCACGCAGGTCCGCCATTATCTGCCGTATCCCTCTTGATGGTGGCGGTGCCGAGCATCTGTCACTGGCGCGAGATGCGGAAATCGCCGCGCGATGCGGACGGGCCTTGCTGCGCGTGGGTTTGCCGCTTGCCAAAGCGGCAGAAGCTTCTTACCACCCTCACCAGACGAAACAAAGTTACTCAAGCGAAGGCTGCCCCGGCCCGTCAAGCGCCGCAAACCGCTTGCCTGCCAGCCGGGGGGGTCCTACCACTGGTGTCACTGGTTGCTGCCAAGCCCCGCACCAGACGGGGTCGTGCGATGGAATGGGAGGATGCGATGAAAGGGTTGTTGACCCTGGCGGCGATCATTGACCGGATCACCCTGTTCTTTGCGATGGTCGCGTCGTTGCTGGTCGCGCTCAGCTGTTTCATCAGCGCCGGCAACGCATTTCTGCGCTATGCGTTTTCGATCAGTTCGAACGCCTGGCTGGAGATCCAGTGGCAGATGTTCGCGGGCATCTTCCTGCTCGGCGCGCCGCATGTGCTGAAGCTGAACGAGCACGTCCGCGTCGACATCATCTATGGCAGCCGCAGCGCCCGGACCAAGCTGTGGATCGACGTGTTCGGCCTGACCTGCTTTCTGGCACCCGCCTGCTTCATGATGACCGAGATGGGCTGGGCGTTCTTCATGGACAGTTTCCGCCGGATGGAGATTTCGTCGAATGCCGGCGGGTTGCCGTTCTGGCCGGTGAAGTTCCTGCTGCCCTTCGGCTTTGCGCTGGTGTTGCTGCAGGGGGTGGCCGAACTGATCAAGCGGATCGCCGGTCTGCAGGGCAACCTGCAATTTGCCGTCGCCTATCAAAAGCCGCTGCAATGACCGCGCCAAAGATTGGGAATTACTGATGCTGGACTATGGCTATCTCGCCCCGGCGATGTTTGCGGGGCTTGTCGTGTTCATGCTGCTGGGCTTCCCGGTGGCGTTCTCGCTGGCCGCCCTGGGGCTGTTCTTCGGGTTCATCGCCATCGAGGTCGGCTATTTCGAAATCGCGTTCCTGCAGGCCATGCCCTACCGGGTGTTCGGGATCATGGCCAACGACCTGCTGCTGTCGATTCCGTTCTTTACCTTCATGGGGGTGATTCTTGAACGCAGCGGTCTGGCAGAGGACCTGCTGGAAGGCGTGGGCCAGGCGTTCGGGTCGATTCCGGGCGGGCTGGCCTATGCAGTGATCATCGTGGGCGCGATTCTGGGGGCGATCACCGGGACGGTTGCCGCATCGGTCATCGCCATGGGAATGATCTCGCTGCCGATCATGCTGAAATACGGCTACGACATGAAGATCGGCACCGGGGTCATCGCGGCCTCGGGGACCATCACGCAGGTGATCCCGCCGAGCCTGGTGCTGATCATTCTTGCCGACCAGCTGGGCGTGCCGGTGGGCGACATGTATCTGGGGGCCGTGGGGCCGTCGTTCATGCAGATTGCGCTGTTCCTCGGCTTCATCTTTCTGGTGGCCACCTTCCAGCCCCACAAGGTGCCCGGCCTGCCGCCCGAGGCGCGCACGCTGAACGGATGGGCGCTGGCCTCGAAGGTCGCCTGGGGGATGATCCCGTCGCTGATCCTGATCTTTCTGGTGCTCGGCACGATCTTCATGGGGCTGGCAACGCCGACCGAAGCCGGCGCCATGGGCGCTGTCGGCGCCATCGCGCTGGCCGTCGCCCACCGGCGGTTCAGTTTTGCGCTGATGTGGTCGGCGATGGAGCAGACCATGCGCATCACCTCGATGGTGATCTTCATCCTGGTCGGTGCGACGGTGTTCAGCCTGGTGTTTCAGGGCGTCAATGGCAGCCGCTGGATCGAGCACATGCTGGCCGGAATTCCGGGCGGCCAGTTGGGCTTTCTGATCTTCGTCAACGTGTTCATCTTCTTCCTCGCCTTCTTCCTCGATTTCTTCGAGATCGTGTTCATCGTGGTTCCGCTGCTGGTCCCGGCCGCCGTGGCGCTCGACATCAACCTTGTCTGGTTCGGGGTGCTGCTGTGCGTGAACATGCAGACCTCGTTCATGCACCCGCCTTTCGGCTTTGCGCTGTTCTATCTGCGCGGCATCGCTCCGCCCGAGGTGAAAAGCCGCGACATCTATCTGGGGTCGATTCCCTGGATATTCCTGCAGCTGATCCTGGTCTGCGTTCTGATCTTCTGGCCGGAATCCGTCACATATTTCCTGGGCACCGAGGTGCTGCTGGACGATGCGACGGTCGGCCAGGCGCTGGATGCGCTGCCCATGCCCGAACTCCAGATCCCGACGCTGGATCTTGGAAACTGACCCGCCGCACACAAGGTATCGCGGCGGTTCCAAACGACGAACCAAACCAGGGAGAGAGACATGAAAAGACGTAATTTCCTGACCGCAGTCAGCTTGGGCGCCGCCGGTGCGGCACTGGCCGCTCCGGCCATCGCACAATCGTCGCCAAAGATGGCGTGGCGCCTGACCTCGGGATTCCCGAAGTCGCTCGACACCATCTATGGCGCGGCCGAAGTGTTCACCAAAGCGGTGAGAGAGGCCACCGACGGCAATTTCGAAATCCAGACCTTCCCGGCCGGTGAAATCGTGCCGATGCCCGAAGCCTCGGATGCCGTGGCCAATGGCGTGGTCGAAATGGCCCATACCGCCAGCTATTACTACTGGGGCAAGTCGCCATCCTTCGCGCTTGGCACCGCGATCCCCTTCGGGATGAACGCCCGGGGCATCAACGCCTGGTATTATCGCGCCGGCGGCAACGACATGATGAATGCCTTCTACGCCAAGCAGGGCCTGTATTCGTTGCCCGGCGGCAACACCGGTGCGCAGATGGGCGGCTGGTGGCGCAAGGAGATCAAGAACGTGGCCGATCTGGCGGGCGTGAAGATGCGCATCGGCGGCATGGGTGGCAAGGTGATGGAGGCACTCGGCGTTGTGGCCCAGCAGATCCCGGGCGGCGACATCTATCCGTCGCTGGAACGCGGCACCATCGACGCCGCCGAATGGGTCGGCCCCTATGACGACGAAAAGCTGGGCCTGAACAAGGTGGCGCCGTTCTACTACTATCCCGGCTTCTGGGAAGGCGGGCCGACGCTGAACTTCATGTTCAACCTCGCCAAATGGGACGAACTGACCCCGGCCTACAAGGCGATCCTCACCTCGGCGGCGGCGCATGCCAACGTCGACATGCTGGCCAACTACGACGCCAAGAATCCGGCCGCCCTGCGCAGCCTGGTCGCGGGCGGCGCCCAACTGCGGGCCTATCCGGATGACGTGATGGTGGCGGGCTTTGCCGCGGCGACGAAACTCTACGAAGAGATTTCGGCCAAGGACGCAGACTTCAAGACGATCTATGACAACCAGTTGGCGTTCCGCAATGAGGCAAACCTGTGGAACCAGGTCGCCGAATACACGTTCGACAACTTCATGATCCGCAACCGCCCGAAGGGCTGAAGGCTCCGGCGGGCCGGGGACCCCCCCCCGGCCCGCTCTCCTTCCGTCTCGTGAAACGCCCGCGCAACATCGCCCGTGACGCGAAACCAGACAAAGCACCGCATCCGCCCCTGCTGCGCCTCGAACGCCGCCGCATCGACAGAAGTCTCGTCCACCTGCCAGACCAGCGGCCCGATCTGCACCACGCCGAACCTCAGACACCCCGGCTCGCCCCGCGACAGCGCCACATGCTCGGGCAGATACCGCGCCACCCGTGCCGCCTGACCGCGATCCGCACAGGTCAGGGCCCCGGTCAGCCTGACCATCGCCCGCCCGTTCATTCTGACCCAAATATCCCCGCCGGAGGCATCCGCCCGTTTGGCCGGGCGCTATTCCAGTTCGATGGTGCCGGGCGGTTTCGAGGTGCAGTCGTAGAACACACGGTTCACGCCCTGCACTTCGTTGATGATCCGCGTGGCGGTTTCGCCCAGAAACTCATGCGTGAACGGATAGTAGTCAGCCGTCATCCCGTCGACGCTGGTCACCGCGCGCAGTGCCAGGGCATAGTCATAGGTCCGCCCGTCGCCCATAACGCCCACCGTTTTCATCGGCAGGATCGCGGCAAACGCCTGCCAGATCTCGTCATAAAGCCCGTGCTTGCGGATCTGGTCGATATAGACCGCATCGGCGTGGCGCAGGATGTCGAGCTTTTCCGGCGTGATCTCGCCGGGGCAGCGGATGGCGAGGCCCGGGCCGGGAAAGGGGTGGCGGCGGATGAACGGCTCGGGCAGGCCCAATTCGCGGCCCAGGGCGCGCACTTCGTCCTTGAACAACTCGCGCAGCGGTTCGACCAGCTTCATGCCCATCTTCTCGGGCAATCCGCCGACATTGTGATGCGATTTGATGGTCACCGAGGGTCCGCCCGAAAACGACACGCTTTCGATGACATCAGGATACAGCGTGCCCTGTGCAAGGAATGTCGCACCGCCAACCGCCGTGGCGTGGTGCTGGAACACGTCGATGAACAGCCGCCCGATGGTCTTGCGCTTGACCTCGGGGTCCGACACGCCGGTCAGCGCCGTCAGGAACCGCTCGGATTCGTCGGCATGGATCAGCGGGATGTTCCAGGTGTCGCGGAACATGGTCACCACCTGTTCGGCCTCGCCCGACCGCAACAGGCCATGGTCCACGAACACGCAGGTCAACTGGTCGCCGATCGCCTCGTGGATCAGCACGGCGGCCACCGAACTGTCGACCCCACCCGACAACCCGCAGATCACCCGGGCATCGCCCACCTGGGCGCGGATCTTTGCGATGGCCTGTTCGCGGTAGGCCCCCATGGTCCAGTCGCCGGTGAAGCCCGCAAGCTTCACGAAATTCTCGTAAAGCTGCGCACCCTTGGGGGTGTGGTGGACCTCGGGGTGGAACTGGACGGCGTAAAAGTGGCGGGAAGGGTCGGCGGTGATCGCAAAGGGCGCGTTTGGCGAGGTGCCATAGACCTCGAACCCCGGAGCGATGTCCGACACATGGTCGCCATGGCTCATCCAGACCTGTTCGCGGTCCTGATCGAACCACCCGGCCAGAATGGGATGGGTCAGCGCGGTGGGGGTGACATAGGCGCGGCCGAATTCGGCGGTGCCGTGGCCCCGCTCGACGCGGCCGCCGAGCAGATGCATCATCACCTGCTGGCCATAGCAGATGCCAAGGATCGGCACCCCGAGGTCGAACACACCCGCAGGCGGCATCGGCGCGCCCTCGGTGAACACGCTTGCCGGGCCGCCCGAAAAGATCACCGCCTTGGGCGCGAAGTCGGCCAGAAAGGCGGGTGTCACCAGGTTGAACGGGTGAACTTCGCAATAGACATGCAACTCGCGCAGGCGGCGGGCGATCAGCTGGGTGACCTGGCTGCCGAAATCGATGATGAGAAGGCGTTCGGGATGTGTCATGCGCCCGCGTAGCCTTTGGGACACGAAATCGCAAGATGGGGTGCGGGCGAAAATTCTTGCAGGAAGAATTTTCGGGGGGCTTCACGCCCCCCGAACCCCCCGTGGGATATTTGGGCAGAGAGGAGGGGGGAAGTCGTTTCCAGCGCGGCAGCATGTCGGTTTTGGAGATCATCCGCCGCATTCGGGGCGCAGAATGCGGGCGCGGGGCGGCATAAGCGGCGCACAGCATCGGGAGGTCGGACATGAACGAAGTGGCAGGACGCAGGGCACGGGGCGGCGGCGGCGGGGCGCGGCGGGCCGAACGCACGGCCGTCAGTTTCGAGACCGCGCGCTACATCACCCGCAACATCCCGAACTTCGAGATCCTGAACGACGAGGCGCTTGAGATCATCGAGTGGAACGCCGACACCGTGCTGGAAGAGATCGGCGTCAATTTCATCGAGAACCCCGGGGCGCTGGAGCTGTGGCGCGCGGCAGGCGCCGATGTGCAGGGCGAGCGGGTGCATATGCCGCGCGGGCTGGCGCGCCAGGTGTGCGGCACCGCTCCGCGCAGCTTTACCCAACATGCCCGCAACCCGGACCGCAACGTGCATGTCGGGGGCCGCGACCTGGTGCTGGCGCCGGTCTATGGCCCGCCCTTTGTCCGCGATGCGGCGGGCGGGCGGCGCTATGCCACGATCCATGATTTCCAGCAGTTCGTGAAGCTGGGCTACATGAGCAAATGGCTGCACCATTCGGGCGGCACGGTCTGCGAGCCGACGGATGTGCCGGTCAACAAGCGGCATCTCGACATGTTGCGCGCGCATATGGTGCTGTCGGACAAGCCCTATATGGGGTCGGTCACCGAGCCGAGCCGGGCCGAAGATTCGGTCGAGATGTCGAAGCTGCTGTTCGGCAGCGATTTCGTCGATCAGAACACGGTAATGACGAGCCTGATCAACATCAACTCGCCCATGACGTTCGACGGCATCATGATGGGCGCGCTCGAGGTTTACGCGAAGGCCAATCAGGCGACCATCGTCAGCCCGTTCATCGTCGGCGGGGCGATGGCACCGGTGACGGTGGCGGGGACGCTGACGCAGGTGCTGGCCGAGGTGCTGGCGGGGGTGGCCTACAGCCAGTTGGTGCGGCCGGGGGCGCCGGTGATTGCGGGCGCGTTCGTGACCTCGATCGACATGAACTCGGGGGCGCCGACGTTCGGGACGCCCGAGGCGAGCCACATCACCTACGGCGCGGGGCAGCTGGTGCGGCGTCTGGGACTGCCCTACCGCAGCGGCGGGTCGTTCTGCGGCTCCAAGCTGCCCGATGCGCAGGCGGCTTACGAGACCGCCAACAGCCTGAACATGGCGCTGCTGTCGGGCGTGAACTTCATGCTGCATGCCTGTGGCTGGCTGGAGGGCGGGCTGGTGTCGAGCTATGAGAAGTTCGTCATGGACGCGGACCAGCTGGGCACGCTGCACCATCTGGCCCGCGGCATCATCATGGACGAGAACGGCCAGGGCATGGATGCGATCCGCGAGGTCGGGCCGGGGGGCCACTACCTTGGCTGCGAACATACGCAGGCCAACTTCAAGACCGCCTTCTGGCGCAGCGACCTGTTCGACTACAAGCCGTTCGAAACCTGGGCTGAAGAGGGTGCGCGCGACACGCAGGCGCTGGCCACGGTGCGGGTGGAGAAGATGCTGGGCGACTACGAGGCGCCGGCGATCGATCCCGGTGTTGCCGAGGCGATCGACGCCTATGTGGCGCGGCGCAAATCCGAAATGCCGGATGCGTTCATCTAGGTCGGGGTAGGGCCCGCCCGCGATCCGGGGCGGGCCAATGGCTGGCCCGGCGCGTCAGAACTGGCGCGTCAGAACTGGTGCGTAAGGCCCGGCGCGTCAGAACTGGCGCGTCAGAATCGGCGCATCAGGCCCTCGCGTCGCGGGGCAACAGCCGGGCTTCGGCCATCAGCGCGATCAGGACGTCGATGTGGCGGCCGACCGAATAGGCGGCGTCGCCGCTGCGGCGGGTTTCCTCCAGCCGCTCTTCTTCACACAGCAGGCGCGGCAGGGCGCGGTCGGGCGAGGGGCTGCCGTCGATGAGCCGGCGCAGGTCGCGGTCGCGGCGATAGTCGCAAAGGCCGAACCGCGCGGCGCGGATCAGCAGGCGGGGGCGGCGCAGGTTGGCCAGCAGGCTGAGAAAATCGGTCATGGCAGAACTCCGGTTCGGGGACTGTCAGACTGCACCGGTGCAACCGGGCGTTGCACTATTTCAACTTGGCCCGAACGCTCCTTTCTCGTTTGTTTAGTATTTAGAAACAATTATCGGAAAATCTTCAGAATTTAACGGTTGGGTAATCAATGCCACTCACGGTTGAAAGCGCCCCGGGGAGGGGACAAAGGCTTGATCAACAGCCCGACAGAGCGGCACGGATCCCTGCGATGCGACCAGACCTGACAGCAAATCTGACCGCCGGACCGACCCTGCCTGCCTGGCTGCCGGATGCCGTGCGGCTGTATCTGGACCATACGGACGAGGGCGTGTCGCTGCGCGCCCTGGCCCGGCGCGAAGGGCGGCATGCCTCGACCGTTATGCGTCAGGTGCGCCGTTACGAAGCCCGCCGCGATGATCCCCTGGTGGATGAGGCGCTGCAGGCGCTGTCGCGGATGGCGGGCCAGCCCCCCCTTGATCCAGCCAGAAAGGACGATTCCGCCATGTCGGCACCCATCAGGTCCACCACTCTTGTGATTGACGAGGCCACGATGCTGCGCGAGGGCCGCCGCATCCTGCGGCGCCTGGCCGAACCGGGGGCCGTGCTGGCGATTGCCCCCGACATGGAGAAAGCCGTGGTGCTGCGCGAGTTTCCCGACGGGCGCACCTCGCGGACCGGGGTGGTTGACCGGGTGGTGGCGCAGGCCTTTGCCCTGAAGGACTGGATCGCCTGCCGCAAGGCGGGGCGGGTCACCAGTTACGAGCTGACAGCGACCGGTCGTTCGGCGCTCAAGCGCATGGTCGATGACGAAGAGCGGGGGCGGCAGGGGCTGGCCGAGGCGGCGACGCCCTTTGGCGACCAGCACCGCGACTGGGACACCCGCGAGGTGACGGGCGACGACGGGCCGCGCCGCATCCGCTACAATCTGGCCGAAAGCCCGGTTGCGGCGTTGGGGCGGCGGCGCGACAAGGACGGCAAGCTGTTTCTGGAGCCCGAACTTGTCGAGGCGGCAGAGCGGCTGCGCGAGGATTTCGAGTTGGCGCAGATGGGGCCGCGCGTGGCGCAGAACTGGGACAGGTTTCTGACCGGGTCAGACCGCGGCGGCTATCGCCCCGATGCGGGCGGGGCCGAGGGGCCGCGTGCGGCGCGGGACCGGGTGGCGCTGGCACTGCGCGATCTGGGGCCGGGTCTGGGCGACGTGGCGCTGCGGGTGTGCTGCTTTCTGGAAGGCATCGAGGCGGCAGAGCGGCGAATGGGGTGGGCGGCGCGGTCGGGCAAGATCGTGCTGCGCATCGCCCTGATGCGGCTGCGGCGGCATTATGACGACACCTATGGCCGGTCGGGGCCCCTGATCGGATAGGCAAAGCCGGGGCGCTGCTTGCGCCCCGGCCCGCTGTCACGCCTTGGTCAGGTCTGCCGGACGGGTCAGACCGGTTGCATAGGCCAACCCGGCCAAGGCACCGCCCGCCAGCGGGGCCACGATGAACACCCACAGATCGGCAAGCGCCTTGCCGCCCACCAGCACCGCCGGGCCGAACGACCGCGCCGGGTTCACCGAAACGCCGGTCACATTGATGCCGACCAGATGGATCGCCACCAGCGTGAACCCGATGGCCAGCCCCGCCATCGCCCCCGGTGCCCCGCTGGCCGTCGCCCCCAGAATGACCGTCACGAACAGGAAGGTCATCACCACCTCGAACAGCAGCGCCGCTGTCAGGGAGTATTCGCCCAGATACCCCGCGCCATAGCCATTCTGGCCCAGCCCGTTGACCGCGACCGAATAGTCGGCCTTGCCGCTGGCCACCGCCAACAGAACGCCCGCCCCGATCAACGCCCCCACACATTGCGCTGCTGCATAGCCGAGGAAATCCGGCACGCTCATCCGCCGTGCCATCACCATGCCCAGCGACACCGCCGGGTTCAGATGCGCCCCCGAAATTGCCCCCAAGCCATAGGCGGCGGCAACAATCGCCAGCCCGAAAGCCAGCGAAATGCCGGTCAGGCCAATATCCGCCCCGGCCAGCACCGCCGATCCGCAACCGAACAACACCAGGATCATCGTTCCCAATGCCTCGGCGATCAGTTTTTTCGTCATCATCCCTCCATTGGCCGTTTTTCCGGCCGTGGTTAACGTGGCGGCAGCCCGGTTCCGGTTGCCTTCACGCGGAAGGCACTCTATTTTTGAAATTCACGGCCTGTAAGGGGGAATTTCCGGTGCGCGACCTTAAACTGCCAGACGAACGCCACCCCGAGAAGGCTCACCGTCCCGACACGGCCCAGCCGAAGAAACCTGACTGGATCAGGGTCAGGGCACCCACCTCCGAAGGCTACAAAAAGACGCGCGATATCCTGCGCGAGAAAAAGCTGGTGACGGTCTGCGAAGAGGCGGGCTGTCCGAACGTCGGCGAATGCTGGTCGCAGGGCCATGCCACCATGATGATCATGGGCGACATCTGCACGCGTGGCTGCACGTTCTGCAACGTGGCCACCGGCAAGCCGCGGGCGCTGAACCCGTTCGAGCCGGCCAAGGTGGCGCAGGCAGTGGCGGAACTGGGGCTTAGCCATGTGGTGATCACCTCGGTCGACCGCGACGATCTGGAGGATGGCGGGGCCGAGCATTTCGCCATGACCATCCGCGCCATCCGCCGCCATGCGCCGGGCACCACGATCGAGATCCTGACGCCGGATTTCCTGAAATGCCCGCCGTCCGCGCTGGAGACGGTGGTGGCCGCGCGCCCTGACGTCTTCAACCACAATCTTGAGACGGTGCCGGGGCTTTACCCCGAAGTGCGGCCCGGCGCGCGGTATTTCGCCAGCCTGCGGCTGTTGCAGCGGGTCAAGGAACTGGACCCGTCGATGTTCACCAAATCGGGCATCATGGTGGGTCTGGGAGAGGACCGGATGGGCGTCGGCCAGGTGATGGACGACATGCGCGCGGCGGATGTCGATTTCCTGACCATCGGGCAATACCTGCAACCGACGCCGAAGCATCACCGCGTGGACCGGTTCGTGACGCCGGACGAGTTCAAGGCCTTTGAGGCGGCGGCGTTCGGCAAGGGGTTTCTGATGGTCTCGGCGACACCGCTGACCCGGTCGAGCTATCACGCCGGCGATGATTTTGCGCAACTGCGCGCGGCACGGCTGGCGCGGCTCGCACGGGCTTAGCCGGGGGCGGGCTTGGCTGGGTTGGGCTTGGCTGGGTTGGGCTTGGCTGGGTTGGGCTTGAGGATTGTTGAACGTGCCGGGGCGCTGCCCCGGACCCCGGGATATTTGGGAACAGCAGACTGAAATTTTAGTCAGTTGGTGCGGAGTTGGCGCGGCCGGGTTGCGGCGATGATCCAGACGGCTGCGAGGGCCAGCGAGGCCAGCAGATTCCAGCTGGCCATCGAGAGGCCGAACATCTGCCAGGCCACCGCATCGCAGCGGATCGGGGCGGCGACCACGACATCGGGGTTGAGCAGGTCGGCCATCGACACGCCGTCGAGCGAGCTTGCGGTGCAGGAGGCGAGGCCGTCCCACCATGTCTGTTCGACCCCGGTATGGAACGCGCCGATCCCGGCGGTGGTCAGGGCCGCGAGGGCGCCGATAGCCGCCAGCGCGCGCTGACCGGGGGGGGCCAGCAGGGCGATCCCTCCGATCAGCAGCGCGGCGGCATGTGGCCAGCGCTGCCACAGGCACAACTGGCAGGGGGCCAGACCGCCGATGTATTGGGACGCGAAGGCTCCGGCCAGCAGGGCCGCCGAGCCGAGTGTGGCGAGAAGGATCAGCAGAGAACGGGTCATTGCAACCTCACGTCAGTGTCAGGGCCAGCCACACCGACACCGCCACCACGACGACGCCGATCGCGACCGCTGCGAAGCGGCGTTCGATCACCTCGACAATCGCCGGGCCATAGCGCCGCAGCGCCCAGGCGAGGAGATAGAACTTGCCGCCGCGCGCGAGGATGGCCGACAGGATGAACAGCTTGAGATCAAAGGCGACGACACCCGACAGGATCGTCACCACCTTCATCGGTGGCAAGTGCGAGAACCCGGAGGTGACCAGCATCAGCAGGATCGCGCCTTCGCCGGTCTGTGCCTTGAGGCTTTCGAACGCCTCGTACTTGCCGTAGAATTCGAGGATCGGCCGCGCGATCAGATCGAAGCCGTAGAACCCGATGGCCCAGCCGGCAATGCCGCCGAGGACCGAGGCGATGCTGGCGATCAGCGCAAAGCGGTAGGCGTTCCCGGGGCGTGACAGGCACATCGGGAGGAACAGCACCTCGGCGGGCACCGGAAACACCGAGCTTTCGACGAACGACACGGCGGCCAGCGCCGTGTCGGCATGGCGCGAGGCGGCCCAACGCAGGGTCCAGTCATAGAGGCGGCGAAACATCGGCGGACCCATCGGTTGTTGGCGCTCTTTGGCCATGGCGGCGGAGCAAGGTCAAGGGTGCGGAAGGGCGCGGCGCACAAAGGGGCTTATCACCGCGCGGGGCTGCGGCTAGTCTTGCGGCATTGTGTGGTTGGGGGTGTGCGATGGAATGGAAGGGGCGGCGGGGCAGCCGGAACATCGAGGATCGGCGGGCCAGCGGCCGGCGCATCACTGCGGGGGGTGCGGGCAGTATCGGCGGCATCGGGCTGGTGGCGGTGCTGGTCATCGGGTATTTCCTAGGCATAGATGTGACCCCGCTGCTGAACGACCCCAACATTGCCGGGGGCAGCACCGAACCGGTCGAGATGACCGCGGCCGATCAGGAACGGGCCGAATTCGTGGCGGTGACGCTGGCCGACACCGAAGAGGTCTGGACGCGGCTGTTCGAGGCGCAGACCCGGATGGCGTATCAGCCTGCCACGCTGGTGCTGTTCAAGGGTGCCACCGACGATTCGCCCTGTGGCGGGGTCACGGCGGCCTCGGGGCCGTTCTACTGCCCCGGCGACAGGAAGGTCTATCTCGACACCGATTTCTTCGTGACCCTGCAGCAGCGTCTGGGTGCAAAGGGCGAATTTGCCGCGGCCTATGTGGTGGCGCACGAGGTGGCCCATCATGTGCAGAACGAATTGGGCATCCTGAGCAAGGCCAACGAGGTGCGGGCGCAAAGCAGCGAGGCCGAGAGCAACGAGATCTCGGTGCGGATCGAATTGCAGGCCGACTGCCTGGCCGGCATCTGGGCGCGTGAGGCGCGCGAGATCGGATCCTTCACGACCCGCGATTTCGAGGATGCGGTGAACGCGGCGCGCCAGATCGGGGACGATACGCTGCAGGCGGCCGCCGGGCGCACGGTGCGGCCCGAGTCCTTTACCCACGGCACGTCGGACCAGCGGGCGCGGTGGTTCAACATCGGGCTGCAGTCCGGGGTGCTGGCAGACTGCGACACATTCCGGGCGCAGAGCCTGTAGCCGTCCGGTTGATGTTGACGTCGGCACGGCGGGGCGGTAAACCCCGCGACCAAGGTGGCCCGAGTGGTGGAATGGTAGACGCAGAGGACTCAAAATCCTCCGCCGCGAGGCTTGTCGGTTCGAGTCCGACCTCGGGCACCACCCTGTTTCCGTCGGTCTGACACGCGCCGAGTCCGCCCCGTCTGGCGACGCTGCGTTGGGTGATTCGGGCTTTCTTAAGGTTAACAGGGCTTTGCTTGGCAAAGATCAGGGTGAATCTCAGCGATTGGCGCGGGGTTTTCAACAAATCGCGGCAAAGATGGCGACGAAATGGCAAAAAAAAGACGCCATCGTTAACGCGACGATTTTTTCCGACGTGGAAACAATCCTGACAGGCCGGATCAAGCGGTCCCGCGGAATTGTGTGTCTGCCAATGGGGTTGGCAGCGGTAGCTGAGAAATGGCTGTTTACGGAGCGTTGACGACGCTCAATCTGGGCGTGTAGGGCGAAGAGGGGGTGCAACCAAGCCGTCAGATCCGGCCTCACACGGGGCCGCTGTGCCGCCGTTTTTTACTTTCCGGAAGCCTTAACGAACGGTGTTCAGGCTTTGTCTTGCTGGGTAAGACATTTGGCCGTGGGGGCGGTCGTTACGTGGTGCAGTGCCTTCGGGCACAGTTGTGAAGGTCTGCTGCCGGGGTGCCCGAAGGGTGCCCAACATATTGAACCTTATGGGAATATGACTTGGGGCCGCGGTTGCGGTGCCGTGGGCGCATGACAACTCACTCCGTATCGCGGCGACAGGCAGTCGTGGCGCAGAGGTCCGGGCAACCGCTCGTGACAGCGCCGGTCCGGGGTTTCCAATCGGGAACCCGGAGCATGGGATCGGATGGGTCCGGGGCAACCCGGGTCTCTGCATAGGGTATAGGGAACGGACATGCCGGTATTTGCGCTTTACAATTTCGATGACGCCGGAACGACGGCGTCGGATTCTGCGGTCGGCAACGGCGCGCAGGACGGTCTTTACGTCAACGGGGCCACGGCCACGGGCGGGCAGGCGGTGCTCGACGGCGCGAACGACCTGATCAAGATCTCTGCCAGCGACGCGTTCCAGTTGGATCGCGGCACGCTCGAGATCAACTTTGCTCTCGACGACGCGGCGCTGACCGACACCCAGACGATCCTGTCGCGCGACAGCATCGGGCAGACCGATGGCGGCTACCGGGTCGAGGTTCTGGCCGATGGCTCGGTCCAGATCAGCCACGAAACCGACAGCGCGACCGAGACCTTCAGCACCGGCCCCGGCTTTGCCGCGCCGGGCGATGCGATCAGCCTGACCTATTCCTGGGATCAGGGCGGCGCGGGCGGCAGCCTGCAGCTTGACAACGCCACCTCGGGCGACAGCTTTGCCGCAGACGTGCCGAACACGCTTGGCATGGATATGGGCGCGTTGAACCAACCTTGGGTTGTTGGCGCGGGGCAGGCCAGCTCGACCCCGGTCCTTCTGAACAACATCGATCAGCATTTCGGCGGCACCGTCAGCACCTTCTCGTTGTCCGACACCGTGGACAACGTGATCGTGGATGGCGATCCGGTTGCCAATCCCGACACCGCGGAAACCAGTGAGGAGACCCCTGTCGAGATCGCCGTGCTGCTGAACGATTCCGATCCCGAAGGCGGGACCCTGACGCTGGTCGGCGGCGGAGCGCCCAACGGCACCGTGACGGTGACGCCCGGCGGCACGCTGATCTACACCCCGAACACCGATTTCACCGGCACCGACACCATCACCTACACGATCACCGATCCCGACGGGAACACCGACTCGTCGACCGTGACCGTCACCGTCAACCCGGTTGATCCGACGCGCGATGGCATCGTGCGCGGCACCACCGGCAACGACCTGATCAACGTCGCCTACACCGGCGACACTGATGGCGACCGGGTGGATGCGACCGACGCGATCCTGCCGGGCGACGCGCCCAACGACGACCGTATTCTGGCGGGCGACGGCGATGACACCGTGCGCGCTGGTCTGGGCGACGATTCCATCGAAGGCGGGCGTGGAAACGACAACATCAACGGAGCGTCGGGTGACGACACCGTTTTTGGCGGCTCCGGGAACGATACCGTGCTCGGCCAGGGCGGCAATGACGCCATCTTTGGCGGTGGCGGCAGCGACTCGGTGCGCGGCGGCGAGGGCGATGACCTGATCGACACCCGTGGCGGGCTGAACCCGATTCCGCTGCCCGATATCGACTATCCGGGCTTCTATCCGGCCGACACCGACCCGACCGACGATCTTGACACCGTCTATGGCGGACGTGGCGATGACACGATCCTGACCGGCGACGATGCGGATGTGATCTTTGGCGGCTACGGCGCCGACTCCATCGACGGCGGCATCGACGACGACACGATTCAGGGCAATCAGGGCGATGACACGATCATCGGCTCGGAAGGCAATGACGTGATCGACGGCGGCTATGGCGATGATCTGATTTACGGCGGTCTGGACCCGTCCTTCCCCGACGCGGTGAACATCCGCGACGACGCGGGCGACCTGCGCCCCGAAAACAACGGCGACAGCATCCGCGGTGCCATCGGCAACGACACGATCTTTGGCATGGATGATGACGACACCATCGACGGTGGCCAGGACGCAGACTATCTGGACGGCGGCATCGACGAGGACCTGATCACCGGCGGTTCGGGCAATGACACCATCATCGGCGGCCAGGGGGCGGACACCCTGTCGGGCGGCGGCGATCGTGACGTGTTCCTTGGCGGCAACGCCGGCGATGTTGTCGACGGCAACGAGAACGGCGACGATTTCGACACGCTCGACCTGACCGGATCGGGCCCGCTGACCATCGCCTACGACCCCGACAATGCCGAAAACGGCGTGGTCACCTACCGCGACGTCGATGGCAACCCGACCGGCACCATGTCGTTCGTCAACATCGAGAACGTCATCCCCTGCTTTACGCCGGGCACGATGATCGCGACGCCGCGCGGCGAAGTGGCGGTGGAAACCCTGCGTCAGGGCGACAAGATCATCACCCGCGACAACGGCATTCAGGAAATCCGCTGGGTCGGGCAGAAAGACATGTCCTGGCGCGATCTGGCCGCCAACCCGCATCTGAAGCCGGTGCTGGTGCGTCAGGGCTCGTTGGGCAACGGTCTGCCCGAGCGTGACATGATGGTATCGCCGAACCACCGCCTGCTGGTCGCCAACGACCGCACCGCGCTGTATTTCGACGAACACGAAGTGCTGGTGGCCGCCAAGCATCTGGTCAGCGCCAACGGCGTCCATTCGATCGACAGCATGGGCACCTCGTATATCCACTTCATGTTCGACCGGCACGAGGTCGTGCTGTCGAACGGCGCCTGGACCGAAAGCTTCCAGCCCGGCGACTACACGCTCAAGGGCATGGGCAATGCGCAGCGCGGCGAGATCCTTGATCTTTTCCCCGAGCTGAAGACCGAAGCCGGTCTGGAAAATTACGGCGCCGCCCGTCGCACCCTGCGCCGGCACGAGGCCGCCTTGCTGATGCGCTAACGGTTTCTGCAGCGCGGGCCGTTCGCGCCTGCATGACCGGCCTGACAGGTTGGGGGGCTCTGTTCGCAGAGCCCCCTTGCTTTTGTGCCGAGCGGGCCGGTCAAAGACAATTCAAATGATTAATAACTGTTTGATCGCAAACCGGAAACAAACTGACCCGTTTTCGACACATTGCTGCCCTCAAGGGCTGCGAAATTCCCTGCCCGGCCCCAAAAGTCGCCACGATTGGCCGGTATTTGGGGATCAACAAAGTGTTATCCGGCAATCGGGTGAAGCGTTGGCTGCGGAAAGCAGTCCGGCAGCGATGTAAGGGGTAGGCCATGGCGACGGCAACGGAATTGAACATCAACGCCAGCGCCTCGGCAATGGACATGGCGACCGAGATTTTCGGCAACGGGGTGCAGGTGGTCTCGGCGACCTTCACCGGTGATCCGCTGTCTTCGGGCACCTACACCGGCGCCACCACCACCATACCGGGCGTGGTGCCCAGCGACAGCGGCGTGATCCTGTCGACAGGGCATGTCGCAAGCTTTACCAATTCCAGCGGCACGACGAATACCAACATTGCCGCCAACACCGGCACCAACACTGCCGGGGTGGATGGCAACGCCCAGTTGTTTGCCGTGGCCGGAGTCGCGACGTTTGACGGTGCAATTCTCGACGCCAGCTTCATTCCCGATGGCGACTATCTGACGATGCAGTTCGTCTTTACCTCTGAAGAATATCCCGAATACGTCAATCAGGGGGTCAACGACGCGTTCGGGGTCTGGGTCAACGGGCAGTTCGTGCCGGTCAGCATCACCGTGGCGGGCAACGTGTCCATCGACACTGTCAACCAGGGCACCAACACCAACCTGTATGTCGACAACACCGCAGATGCCTTCAACACCGAGATGGACGGGTTCACCTATGTCCTCAGCCTGAAGGCGGCGGTGAACGCGGGGCAGATCAACACCATCCGCATCGGCGTGGCCGACGGCGGCGATTCGATCTTTGACAGCAACCTCTTGATCATGGGCAACAGCCTCCAGACCTATGCGCTGGCCTTTGATGACGAGGTGCAGCTGACCGCCAACTCCAGCCGCACCTTCGATCTGCTGGCCAATGACACCGACCTGACGGATTCGGGGCTGACCATCACCCAGATCAACGGCGTCACTGTGGTGCCTGGCCAGACCGTGACGCTGGCCACCGGCGAGCAGGTGACGCTGAACGCCAACGGCACCGTGACCATCGTCAGCGATGGCAGTGTCGGGGCCAGCAACCTGACCTACACGATCGTCGACGGCGCGGGCAACACCGACACCGGATTTGTGACCATCAACACCGTGGCCGGGCTTGGCCCCGATGGCATTGTCGAGGGCACGGCGAGCAATGACGTGATCGCCACCGGCTATGCCGGCGACCCGGATGGCGACCTGATCGACGCCAACGACGCCCTTGGCGCGGGCGGCACCACGGGCGATGGCGACTATATCCTGGCCGGTGGTGGGGCGGACCAGATCACGTCCGGGGCCGGGGCCGACATGATCTATGCCGGGGCCGACAATGACACCGTCGATGGTGGCATCGGTAACGACACGGCCTGGCTGGGCAGCGGCGATGATGTGTTCACCGCAGGGGCGGGTGCGGATTCGGTGTTCGGCGATCAGGGCGACGACGCTATTGCCACGGGTGCCGATGCCGACATCGCCTATGGCGGCACCGGCAATGACACGCTGACGGGCGATGCGGGGGCGGACACGCTGTATGGCGGTGGCGGAGCCGACCTGCTGGCCGGGGGCACCGAGGCCGACCTGATGTCGGGCGGCGATGATGCAGATACGTTCCACGGCGGCGCGGGTGACGTGGTCGACGGCGGCGAGGGCGGCACCGACAGCGACACGCTGGTCGCGACCGGGGTCTATTCGGTGGCCTTCGATCCGACCAATTCGGAAAACGGCACCATCACTTTTGTCGACAACTCGACCCTGACCTTCACCAACATCGAAAATCTGGTGCTGAACGGCGGCAATCCCGATGGCACGGTCTGGGGCGAGAATACCGGCGAGGTGATGGACGTCGGCTATGTCGACAATGACGGCGATATCATCGACGGCGAGGATGCGATCTTTCCGGGGGCGGCCCCGAACGACGACGACATCTTTGGCAATGGCGGGGCGGACACCATCACCTCGGGCCTCGGGCGCGACAACGTCTATGGCGGCGACGACGCCGACAGCATCACCACGGGCGCGGGCAACGACTATGCCCAAGGCGATGCGGGCAACGACACGCTTTATGGCGGCGACGATGACGACTTCCTGCGCGGCGATGCAGGCAACGATTCGGTCTTCGGCGGCGCGGGCAACGACACGGTCTATGGCGGGCTTGACGAGGATATCGTCGATGCCGGCGTCGGCAACGACTCGGCCTTCGGCGGCTTTGGCAACGATTTCGTCTATGGTGGCGACGGCAGCGACACCATCACCGGGTCGGCCGGCAACGATCAGGTGTTCGGCGGCATCGGCGACGACACCGTCGAAGGTGCCGAGGGCGACGACACGCTGGATGGCGGGGCAGGCCAGGATGTTCTGAACGGTCTGCAGGACGCCGATGTGATCTATGGCGGGGCGGGCGACTTTGTCGACGGCGGCGAGGGCGTGACGACCGGCATCGACAACGACACGCTGTATGTGACCGACGTGGCCTCGGTGACCTTCGATCCGTTCTTTCCCGAAAACGGCACGGTCACCTTCATCGGCGGCGGCGCACTGTCGTTCATCAACATCGAGAACCTGTATGTCGATGGAGTGCTGGTCACCACGCCGAACTTTGTGGTCGACGGCACGGCGGGCAATGACCTGATCGACAGCACCTATGTCGATGCGCAGGGCGACCGGATCGACGCGGGCGACAACGCCACCGGCACCGATGCCGATCTGGTGCTGGCGGGGCAGGGCAACGACACCGTTCTGGCCGGGCAGGGCGACGACACGGTATTCGGCGGCGGCGGGGCGGATTCCATCCTTGGCAACGCCGGCCGCGATGTGATCAGTGGCGAGGCCGGCAACGACGTGGTGCTGGCCGGTGCCGATGCCGATTCCGTCTCGGGCGGGGCGGACAATGACGATCTGTCGGGCGAGGCGGGTGACGACACGCTGTCGGGCGATGCGGGCCTTGATACCCTGTCGGGCGGCGCGGGCAACGACACGCTGTTCGGCGGAACCGAGGACGACCGCCTGTCTGGTGGCCAGGACAATGACAGCCTCGACGGCGGCGATGGGGCCGACACGCTGGAAGGCGGCGACGGGGCAGACACGCTGCAGGGCGGCGCGGGGGCCGATACCCTGCTCGGCGACGGCGGGGATGACCGTTTCGCGCTGACCAACGGGTTCGGCCAGGACCGGATCACCGGCGGCGAGACGGCCGAGACGGCGGGCGACACGCTTGACCTCGGCGGGCTGACCGGGGCGGTGCGGGTCGACCTGACAGCGGCAGACCCCGAAGCGGGCAGGATCACCACCCCGGGCAATGCCGCGATCTTTACCGAGATCG
>Ga0105048_10004072_pt1 | contig 23919 bp, 21 predicted proteins | sample MAT05_FD_78382 | JGI IMG/M metagenome (GOLD analysis project Ga0105048, IMG submission 78382) | Freshwater microbial communities from Lake Fryxell liftoff mats and glacier meltwater in Antarctica - MAT-05 | ecosystem: Environmental > Aquatic > Freshwater > Ice > Liftoff microbial mat | place... | reverse complement strand
GGCCGGGGATATGGATCACCAGTTCGGCAACCGGCTGACCCTTGGCGATCGGGGCCTGCAGCGGACCGGTGTAGATTATCTCGGCGGTGACGCCGTCCTGCACCAGGGCCGGCACCAGCAGGCGCAGATCCTCGGCCGGAACCAGACCGACGGTGGCGGCAGACCCCAGAAACACCTGCGCCTCGGCCAGACGCTGGTCCGATTTCGCCACCGTCTTCAGCGAGAACTGCCGGAATGCCCAAGCCACGATGCGTTCGGCCTCGTCGGCGCGGTCGGCGTCCGAGGCCAGCCCGCTGAACGCAAACACCACCCGCCGTTCGCCCTGCTTGGCCGACGCCGCCAGACCGTAGCCCGCTTCGGAGGTATGCCCGGTTTTCAGCCCGTCCGCCCCGATGCCCAGCTTGAGCAGCGGGTTGCGGTTATTGGCGTTGGCCGGGGCGCGGTCCTTGTAGTTGAACTCGGTCTCGGCAAAGATCTTGTAATAATCGGGAAATTCCTCGATCAGGCGCACCGACAGCAGGCCCAGATCCTTCATGCTCATCCGGTGCGACGGGTCGGGCCAGCCGCTGGAGTTGGCAAAGGTCGACTGTTCCAGACCGATGGCGCGGCCGCGTTCGGTCATCTGGGCGGCAAACGCCTCTTCTGTGCCCGCCAGCCCTTCGGCCACCACGATGCAGGCATCGTTGCCCGAGTTGACGATCATGCCATAAATCAGGTCGCGCACCGTGGGGCGGTCGCTTTCCTGCAGATACATCGTCGACCCGCCGCGCGCCGTCATCTCGGTCGCGCGCGACGAGACGCCGAATTCGGTCTCCATCGTCACGCGGCCATCCTTCAGCGCCTCGAACAGCATGTTGATGGTCATCAGTTTCGACATCGACGCCGGGGGAACCGCAACCTCGCCGCTCTTGTCCATCAGCACGGTGTGGGTGGTGACGTCATAGACCCAGGCGGTCGAGGCGCGCGTCTCGAACGCCTGCGATTGCACGGGGGCCAAGAGGGCGGCGGTCAGGATCAGCATCAGGCGCATGGGCGGCCTCCGGGGTCAGCGTTTCAGCAGATAGGCGTCGGCAAAGCCTGCGGCCTTTACCTTGGTCAGCGTTGCGGCATCGCCCCGCGCGGTCACGCTCCAGAACGCCTTGCCCTGACTTTCCTCGCGCCGGATGTCGGCTGCGACGCCGGCCCCGGTCAGCGTGTCGACAGCGCGTTTGGCATTCGCCTCGACCGAGAAGATGCCGATCTGGATCAGCGACCCGCCGGTGGCGGCAGGTGCGGGAGCCTTGGGCGCGGCCGTCGGCAGGGCGGCGGTTTCGACCGTCGGGGCGGCGGGGGTGGCGGGCGGCTTGCCTTCGGCGCGGTCGATGGCGGCACCGGCGACGGCCACCGGGTCGATCGTCGAGGTTTCGACGGATTCCGCGGCATCAAGGATCGGTCTGGTCGCATCGGGTGCCGCCGGGGCCACCTCTTCGCGGCGCAGCGCCGTGACGTTCAGCGCGGCGGGTTGCCCCGCCAGCAGGCCAAGCGCCGCCGCCGCATCCGACGAGATCTGCAGCTTGGGCCCCGGATTATCGCGTTCGCGCTTGAACAGCGCGCCGATCACGAACTTGCCGTTGCCCGGGTTGCGCAGGATGACCCGTTCGGGGTCGGTCGCATCGGGCGAGGCGACCCAGACCCCGCCAAGCGACGGCCGGCCGTCCCACAGCGCCTGATCGGTGACCTGAAACACCTCTGGGGCCTCGACATCACGGTCGACCAGCTTGACCGACCTGGCCGATGGCACCGACGTCTGGCCCGCGCCGCCGTCGCCGCCTGACGCCGCCCTGCCCGCAAACGGTCCGGTCCCCGGCTCGCAGGCCGCAAGTGCCGCAACCGCCGCGATCCCCAGAAAGAGCTGCCCGATCCGTGCGCCTGCCATCTTTCGCCCCTTGCCTGCGCGTTCTGTGACGCGCTTGTCTGATTTGCATCCAAAGCCCGGTTGCCGCCCCGTTCGCGGGTGATCATATCCGCTGCGGCGCCAACAGGGAAGGGCGGCAGGGCATTTCGGCGGATTTCACCGAGAGTTTGCCCGGCTTTGGCCTTTCAGAATCGTCACAATGCCGTTAGGTCGCTCAACCTGGCGGACCACGCGCGGCAGAACCCCGCCCGAGCCGCCACCGACGGAAGTGTGGCCGAGTGGTTTAAGGCTCTAGTCTTGAAAACTAGCGTAGGGGGAACTCTACCGTGGGTTCGAATCCCACCGCTTCCGCCACGCGGCTCGGGCTGATCAGCACGGCCCGAAAATCGTTGACGTTGGTCAGGGTTGGGCCCGTGACGACCTGCCCCCCCACCGCCGCAAAGAAGCTGTGGGCATCGTTGCGCGCCAGGGCCGCCGCAGCGTCCCAGCCTGCCAACCGCGCCCGCGCCAGGGTCTGCGGGCCAATGACCGCGCCCGCCACTTCGGCCGCCCCATCCACCCCGTCGGTATCGCAGGCGATAGCGCTGATGCCCGCAGCCCCCTCCAACGCCAGCGCCAGCGCCAGGCAGAACTCGGCGTTCGGCCCGCCCACGCCGTTGCCCCGGCGCGTCACCGTCAACTCTCCGCCTGACAGCAGCAGGACGGGTCGGTCACCCGGGCCGAGCGTGGCCGCGATCTGCCGAGCCATGGCGGCCTGCAGGATTGCCACCGCGCGCGCCTCGCCCTCCAGTCGGTCGCCCAGCAGCCGCACTTCGCAGCCCGCCGCCGTTGCCATCTCGGCCGCCGCCGCCAGCGATTGCGCGGGCGCCGCGCAGATCACGTTTTCGACCCCGGACAGTCGGGGGTCGCCCGGTGCGATCACGCCAGACCGCTGCAAGGCCTGCGGCACCGAGGGCGGAACCGGCACCGACCAGCGCCGCAGAACCTCGGCCGCATCGGCGGGCGTCGTGGTGTCGCCGACCGTCGGGCCCGACCCGATGAAGGCCGGATCATCGCCGGGCACATCGGAAATCATCAACGCCAGCAGCCGCGCCGGGCAGGCTGCAGCGGCAAGTTGCCCGCCCTTTACCCGGCTCAGGTGCTTGCGCACCGTGTTCATCGCCGAAATCGGCGCGCCGGATGCCAGCAGGGCCGCGTTGACCGCCTGCTTTTCGGCCAGCGTCACCCCCACCGCCGGGGCGCACAACAGCGCCGATGCCCCGCCCGACATCAGCGCCAGCACAAAGTCGCCCTCGCCCAGACCGGCCAGCAGGTCCAGCATCCGCAGGGTTGCCGCCGCCCCGGCGGAATCGGGCACCGGATGCCCCGCCTCGACGATCTCGATCCCCCGGCAGGCGCGGGCATAGCCGTAGCGGGTGATCACCAGCCCGTCACACGGGCCCCAGACCGCCTCGACCGCCTCGGCCATCCGGGCGCTGGCCTTGCCTGCGCCGATGACCACCACCCGGCCCGGCGGCTTTGGCGGCAGGAACCCGGCAAGCGACCGCATCGGATCGGCCACTTCGACGGCCCTGTCGAACAGCGCGCGCAGCAGGCCGGCGGGGTCGGTCAAGGCCATGCCGGTCAGCCCCTGCTAGAGGCGCGGAGCATCAGATCGACCGGCGTCACCGTTTCCGGCGCGGGACGGGTGCCGGTTTCCAGCCAGCCGAGCACGGTTTCGGCCACACCGCGCCCGAACGCCGCGATGTCGCAGCGCACCGACGTCAGGCCCGGCCACACCTGCGCACATTCCTCGATATCGTCAAAACCCACGATCTTCAGATCCCGCCCCACCTGCCGCCCGATCTCGGCGCAGCCGGAAAGGGTGCCAAGGGCCACCAGGTCGTTGAAGCACAGCACCGCGTCCACCTCAGGGTGCTGCGCCGCAAGCCGCAGCGCCGCCTCGCGGCCAAAGGCGCGGCTGGCGCGGCCGGGCAGGTGCAAGGGGTCCATCCCGGCGGCCGCAAGCGCCGCCAGATAGCCCGCCATGCGCTGCTCTGTCACTTCGCGACCCGCGAGGCCGCCCAGAAAGGCTATGCGCCGCGCGCCGCCGGCCAGCAGATGGTCGGTCGCCAGTTGGCTGCCCATGCGGTAATCCGGCACCGCAAAAGGAAAGCGCGCCACGTCCGGCACCGCCCGCCGCAGCACCTGCAGGGTCGGCACCCGGGCACGCGCAATCGCATCGAACGTCGCCTCGACTGCGCCATAGGCCGGCGACAGGATCAGCGCCGCCACCCCGTGCTCCAGCATCGCGGACACCACCTGCGCCTGCAGGGCGGGGTCTTCGTCGGTGTTTGCCAGCACAGTGGCAAACCCCCTGGACGACAGGGCCATCTGCACGGATGTGGCGAATTCGGTGAAGAACGGGTTGCGCAGATCGTTGATCACCAACCCGATCAGGCCGGTGTTCGACTGGCGCAACTGCGCGGCAGACCGGTTGTAGACATAGCCGATGTCCAGCATGGCGCGCCGCACCTCGTCGCGCGTTTCGGCGCGGACAAGGGGGCTGTTCTGCAGCACGAGGCTGACTGTCGATTTCGACACCCCCGCCCGGTTGGCCACATCGATGATGGTCGGCCTGCGGTCCATGCGCGTCAGCCCTGCTCTATCCCGTGCAGCCCCAAAAGCTGCGCCATCCGCGGTTCGGCAAGGTCGGGCCGCACCAGCAGACCCGCCGCATCCGCCAGCCGGAACACCGCGGAATAATGCGTGATGTCGCGCGCCGATTGAAACCCGCCCGGCATGATGAAATGCCGCTGATGGCCGTTCAGCCACGCCAGAAACGCGATCCCGGCCTTGTAGAACCGCGTCGGGGACCGAAAGATTTCGCGGCTCAGCGGCACTGTGGGGGCCAGCAGCCGGTGATAGGTGCCGTGGTCGCCCATCGCCAGCGCCTCGAGCGCCTGTGCGGCGGCGGGGGCAATTGCAGCAAAGATGCCCAGCAAGGCATGGGAATGATGCGTCCCGTCGCCCTCGATCAGGGGTGCATAGTTGAAATCGTCGCCGGTATACAGCCGCACGCCCACCGGCAGCCGGGCGCGGAACGCCTCTTCATGGGCCTGATCCAGCAGGGAAATCTTTATGCCGTCGACTTTTGCCGGATTTTCGGCAATCAGCGACAGCACGAAGTCCGACGCGACCGCCACATCCCCGGAACCCCAGTAGCCGGCGAGCAACGGATCGAACATTTCGCCCAGCCAGTGCAGGATCACCGGTTGCGCGGCGCCGTCGATCAGGCGGCGGTAGACGGCGCGGTAGGTGTCGGGCCCGGCCCCGATCGCCGGAAAGGCGCGGCTGGCCATCAGGATCAACTGCCCCCCCGCCGCCTCGATCGCCTCGGCCTGCATCTCGTAGGCGGCGGCAATCGCCTTGGCACTGGTCAGCGCGGCCAGCGGCAGGTGGTCGGTGCCCGCCCCGCAGGCGACGCGGGGCTTCATCGGATGGACCAGCGCGGCCCGCATCGTGCGCTGGATCAATTCCAGCGCCGTAGGCCAATCCACCCCCATGCCCCGCTGGGCGGTGTCCATCGCCTCGGCCAGCCCCAATCCCTGATCCCAAAGCCCGCAGCGAAAGGCCAGCGTCGCGTCCCAGTCCACCGCAGGGCGGGTGTCCCACGGGCTGCGCTCGCGCAGCGGGTCGCTGACGACATGGGCGGCGGCAAAGGCGGTGCGGGTCAACGCCACGCCGGGCGCGCGCGGCATCAGCGGCGTGCCGATCAGCCGATAGGGTTCCAGCCGAAAATCGTCAGTGGGCAGGATCAGCATCGCACCCCCTCAGCAGGCAAGGTCAAATACCAGCAGCCCGTCCAGACCACCCTCGGCCGCCGCCACCAGTGCCGCCCCGACGCGGACATGGTCGGGATGGGCCTGATAGGCGGCCAGCGCCGACCAGTCGGCGAAATCGACGGTGAAGCCGTGCAGATAGCCGCGCTCGATCTTCTCGGGGCTTTCGCTGCGGCCGGACTGGAGGGCGATCACGCCGGGCAGCTTGTTCCGTATCGCCGCCAGATCGGCAAAGATCGCCGCGATGTCGGTCTCGGTCACGCCCGCGCGGGCCTTCATCAACACGATATGCCGGATCATCCTTTTCCCCCTTGGCCGGTCCGGATCATGTCCGCCGCCTTTTCTGCAATCATGATCGTCGCCGCATTGGTATTCGACGACACCACGCGGGGCATCACCGACGCATCAACCACCCGCAGCCCTGCGATGCCGTTGAACCGCAACGCGGGGTCCACCACCGCCGCGTCGTCCGCGCCCATCCGGCAGGTGCCCGCCGGGTGATGGTCGGTCTTGGAGTGGCGGCAGGCATAGTCGATGTAATCCTGATCGGTCTGCACCTCGGGGCCCGGCAGCCGCTCGGCCAGAACGAAAGGTTTCAGCGCGTCCTGCCGCATCATCTCACGCGCAAGCTTCAGCCCCCGGATCGACATCTCGCGGTCATGCGGGTCCTGCCAGTAATTCGGGTCGATCAGCGGCGCGGCCGCAGGATCGGCCGAGGCGAGCCGCACCGTCCCGCGCGACCGGGGCCGCAGATAGGCCGAATTCAGCGTCACGCCCCCCTGCGGCATCGCCGCCACCCCGGCCTCGATCCCCGACCCGAGGCCGAGGTGGAACTGGACATCGGGCGACCGGGCGTCGGGCTCGGCATACCAGAACCCCCCGGTTTCGAACAGCGACGACGCCACCGGCCCGCGCCGCGTCAACAGGTATTGCAGCCCCGCCAGCGCCGACAGGTGCGGCCTGGCATAGCGGTCATAGGTGTGGGGGCCGGTGCATTCGGCGATCACGAACAGGTCCAGATGATCCTGCAGGTTCGCCCCGACCTGTGGCTGGTCCAGCACGACCGGCACGCCAAGGCCGCGCAGATGGTCTGCCGGGCCGATGCCCGACAACTGCAACAGCCAGGGCGACCCGATGGCGCCCGACGACACGATCACCTCTGACGTGGCGCGGATCACGCCGTCGGGCGTCTCGACCCCCACCGCGCGGCCATTCTCGACCACGATCCGCAAGACCTGCACGCCCGTCCGCACCGTCAGGTTCGCCCGCCCGCGCGCCGGGCCGAGGTAGGCCATCGCGGTGGACGACCTGCGATAGTTGCGCTGGGTCAGCTGGTAATACCCGACGCCGTCCTGCGCCGCGCCGGTCATGTCCATGTTGCGCGGGATGCCCATCTGCGCCGCCGCCGCGAACCATGCCTCGCAGATCGGCAACGGCGCGCGGGGCTGGCTGACGCCCAGAGGCCCGCCCTTGCCGTGAAAGCGGTTCTCGAAGGTGTCGTTGTCCTCGGCCTTGCGGAAATAGGGCAGCACATCCTCGTAGGACCAGCCGGTGCAGCCAAGTTGCCGCCACTCGTCATAGTCAAGCGCATTGCCGCGCGTGTAGATCTGCGCGTTGATCGACGATCCGCCGCCGATCACCCTGGCCTGCGTATAGCGGATCACCATGCCGTTCATGTGGCGCTGCGGCACGGTGTGCCAGCCCCAGCTGCCGATGCCCTTGGTCATCTTCGCAAACCCTGCGGGCAGGTGATAGAACGGATGCCGGTCCCGCCCCCCCGCCTCGATCAGCAGCACACGCGCGGCGGGGTCTTCCGACAACCGCGCCGCCAGAACGCAGCCCGCAGACCCGCCACCGATGATGATGAAGTCATGGCCCTCGGACATCGTCACAGCCTTTCAATCGACAGCCCGCCGTCGACGGGGATCACCGCGCCGGTGGCAAAGGCGAACGCTCCGCTGACCAGCGGCACCACGACGCGCCCGATATCATCGGGCTGGCCCCAACGGCCCGCAGGCACCAGACCGCCCTCGATTCGGGCGGTGTAGGTGTCCAGCAACGCCGCCGTCATCCCGGTTTCGATGATGCCGGGCCGCAGTTCGAACACCCCGATGCCATGCGGGGCCAGACGCAGCGCCAGCGCCTGCCCGGCCATCGAAGCGGCGGCCTTGGAGATGCAGTAGTCAGCCCGTTCGGGGCTGGCCATCTGCGCCGACACCGAGGTGATCAGGCTGATCGACCGATAGTGCCCGCCCGGCGTGTCCAGCATCCGCCGCGCCACCGCCTGAGCCAGAAAGAACGCACCGCGCAGGTTGACGCCCATGATCCAGTCGAAATTCGCGGGCGTGATGTCCAGCATGTCGCCGCGCACCCGCGCCGCCACGCCCGCGTTCTGCACCAGCGCGTCCACCGGCCCCATCGCAGCCTCGATCGCGGTCAGCAGCGCCGGGATCGCGTCAACCGCCGCCAGATCGTGCCGGAAATAGCGCGCGCCCGGCCCGAGGTCGGCCATCGCCGCCATCACGCCGTCGTCCGTAGCGTCTGGCAGCGATGCCACGGCGACGCGCCACCCCGCCGCCACCAGCGCGCGGGCGATGCCCAGGCCGATGCCCTGCTGTCCGCCGGTGATCAGGGCAAGCGGCGCGGTCATGCCATGGTCCGCGCAATATGGTCGCCCGCCCGCAGGGCCAGCGCCGCAACGGTCAGCGACGGGTTGACCGCCGCCGAGGTTGGCAGGACCGACGCATCGACGATGTAAAGATTGTCAAGGTCATGCGCCTTCAGGTCCGCATTTACCACCGACGCCGCCGGGTCCATCCCCATGCGGGCAGTGCCGCACTGGTGGCTCGGCTTCGACTTCGGGAACCCCCGCGACAGCACGATCGGCCAGCCGGCCCGCCGCATCGCCCGGCCCAGCCGGCGCACCAGCAACTCGTGCGCCGCCGTGTTGGTGCGCCGCCAGTCCAGAACCACCCCGCCGTTTCGCCATATGACCCGGCTGTCGGGGTCGGGCAGATCTTCGGACATTGCCATGATGTGGATCGAATGGTCCGCCACGTGCCGCGCCAGCCACAGGGGCAGCCCCGCCTCGCCTGCAAGGATCGGTCCCGTGATCCGGCCCAGCATCTGTATGTTGCCCAAAGGCTCGCCATTTGGTCCGCCGGTCAGGTAGAAATCATTGATCTGGATGGTCTTTTCATAAACCGTCCGGTTTCTGCGGACCGGGTTCCAGGCGACCATCCCGGTCAGGTTGTGGTTCATGAAATTCCGCCCCACCTGATCTGACGCGTTGGCGAGCCCTGCGGGATGATCGTCATTGGCCGAGGCCAGCAGCAGCGCCGCCGACAGGACCGCGCCCGCACAAAGGCAGACCACGGGGGCCGTCATCACCTCGCGCACGCCGGCGCGGTCGATCTCTGCCCCGGTCACCCGGCGGCCCTGAGCCAGCAGCCGCACGACTTTGGTCCCCGTCAACAGGGTGACATTCGGATGCTGCAACGCCACCGCCAGCCCGCAGCTTTCGGCGTCGGATTTCGCGCCGGTGGTGTCGGGGAAGGCGTCCCATGTGGTGGGCGCGCGGGCAAGCCAGCGGTCAAGGTCCAGACCCAGCGGCAGGGCGCTTGCATGCAGCCCCTGCGCGGTGAACGCCCGGCGCAGCGCCGCGATGTCGGGCTCGTCGGGCACGGGCGGGAAGGGGTAGGGGGTCGACCGGGCAGGCTCGGTGGGATCGCCCGCGCCGTCGCCCCGCACGCGATACAGCTGTTCGGCCCGGCCATACCACGGTTCCAGCGCGTCATAGCCGATCGGCCAGCCGGGGGTGACGCCGCCGATATGGCGCAGGGGCGCGAAATCCTGTGCGCGATAGCGCAGCAGGACCGCGCCGTAGAATTTCGTATTTCCGCCGACAAAGGCATAGTTGCCGGGGTTGAAGGCGCGGCCCTGCCCGTCGTGCCACATCTCGGGCGGACGGAAATGGCCCCGGCGAAAGATCGCATCCGGATCGCGGGCCTCGGGGCTGTCGGCCAGCCGCTCGCCGCGTTCCAGGATCATCACCCGCAAACCGGACGGGGCAAGCGCCGCGGCCAGCGTGGCCCCCCCCATCCCCGAGCCGATGATCAGCACATCGGGCTGCATCAGGGGGCAACCCGCAGCTCTGTCGCGGGATCGAAGACCACGGCCTTTTCCATGTTGACCGCAAAATCGAACATCTGCCCCGGCGCCACCGCCGCATCAGCCCGCATCCGCGCGATGATATCGCGGCCCGCCAGCGTCATCGTCACATAGGTATCCGACCCCGCAGGTTCCGTCACCCCGACCCGGTTCGCCAGCCCCACGATGTTGCCCGACTTGCGATCCGCGCCATCGGGGTCGGTGATCGCCTCGGGGCGGATGCCCAGCAGGATCGGCTTTCCGGCCCAGTCCGCAAGGTTGGTCTGACTGAACCGCAGGTGCCGCATGGCACCGTCGGCGTCGGTGATGGCGGCATGCGGCACACCTGCGTCCATCACCACGGTCGCGGGCAGGATGTTCATCGCCGGGCTGCCCATGAAGGTGGCCACATAGACATTGGCCGGGGTATCGTAGATCTCTTTCGGAGTGCCAAGCTGCTGCACCAGCCCCTTGTTCATCACGGCAATCCGGGTGGACAGGGTCATCGCCTCGATCTGGTCGTGGGTCACATAGACGATGGTGGTTTTCAGCTTCTGGTGCAGCTTCTTGATCTCGGTCCGCATGTCGACGCGCAGCTTGGCGTCAAGGTTCGACAGCGGCTCGTCGAACAGGAAGACATCCGGGTTGCGCACCAGCGCCCGCCCCATCGCCACCCGCTGCCGCTGCCCGCCCGAAAGCTGCCCCGGCTTGCGGTCCAGCAGATGGTCGATCTGCAGCAGCCGGGCCACCCGCGCCAGCGCCGCGTCGCGTTCCGGCTTGGGCACCTTGTGCATTTCCAGACCGAACGTCATGTTCTGGCCCACCGTCATGTTGGGGTAAAGCGCGTAGGACTGGAACACCATCGCGATGTTGCGCCGGGACGGATGCACGCCGTTCATCACCCGGCCCTTGATCGCAATTTCCCCCCCCGAAATCGCCTCCAGCCCCGCGATCATGTTCAGCAGAGTGGATTTTCCGCAGCCGGACGGCCCGACCAGCACCAGAAACTCGCCCTCTTCGACGCTGATGTCGATCTCGTGCAGGACCTGCACCGAGCCATAGGATTTGGTGACGTTGCGGATATCGAGAAAGCCCATGGCATTTATCCTTTGACAGAGCCCGCCATCAGGCCCCGCACGAAGTAGCGGCCCGCGACGATGTAGACGAGAAGGGTGGGAACGGCGGCGAGGATCGCGCCCGCGAAGTGGACGTTATACTCTTTGACGCCGGTGGAGGACTGGACAAGGTTGTTCAGCGCCACCGTCATCGGCTGACTGGTGCCGCCGAAACTGACGCCAAACAGGAAATCGTTCCAGATGTTGGTGAATTGCCAAATCACCGACACGACCGCGATCGGACCCGAAACCGGCAGCAGGATGCGCCAGAAGATGCGGAAGAACCCCGCGCCGTCGATCATCGCGGCGCGCACCAGTTCGGTCGGAAAGCTGGCATAGTAGTTGCGGAAATAAAGCGTGGTGAACCCGATACCGTAGACCACATGCACCAGCACCAGCCCCGCAACCGACCCCGCCAGCCCCAGTTTTCCCAGCACGACGGCCATCGGGATCAGCACGATCTGGAACGGGATGAAGCAGGAAAACAGCATCAGCCCGAACACCCAGGTGTCGCCCCGGAACCGCCATTTGGTCAGCACATAGCCGTTCAGCGCGCCCACCGCGGTCGAAATCACGACGGCCGGCACCACCATCAGGATGGAGTTCAGAAAGTAGGGCCGCAGCCCCGTCGGCTCTACCCCGATCTGTGCGGTCGACCAGGCCTGCCGCCACGGCTCCAGCGTCCAGACCCGTGGCAGGGCCATCATGTTGCCGCCGGTGATCTCGGACAGCGGCTTGACCGAATTCACGCCCATGACATACAGCGGCAGCAAATAGAACAGCGCGAACAGGATCAGCACCAGATAGATCAGGGCGCGCGTCACCCGGCCGGTCGAGACAGCGGTCTCTTGCGTGGCGGCAGACATCACTTCTTTTCCTTCAGTTCGGCGTAAAGGTAGGGCACCATGATGGCCGCGATGGTCATCAGCATGATCACGGCACTGGAGGCGCCGATGCCCATCTGGTTGCGGGTGAAGGTGTAGGAATACATGAAGGTCGCGGGCATCTCGGTCGCCCGGCCGGGGCCACCGCCGGTCAGGGCCACGACCAGGTCATAGGACTTGATGGCCAGATGGCTCAGGATCACGAAGGCCGACAGGAACGCCGGGCGCAGCAGCGGGATGACGATCCGCCGGTAAAGCTGCCAGTTCGACGCGCCGTCGATCTGGGCTGCCTTGAGAATCTCGTTGTCGATCCCGCGCAGCCCCGCCAGAAACATCGCCATCACGAAGCCCGAGGTTTGCCAGACCGCCGCCAGCACGATGGTGTAAAGCGCGTAGTCGCCGTCCTTGATCCAGGTGAAGGTGAAGCTTTCCCACCCCCATTGCCGCATGATGTTCTGCAGGCCGATGCCGGGGTCGAGGAACCATTTCCACGCCGTGCCCGTCACGATGAACGACAGCGCCATCGGATACAGGTAGATCGGCCGCAGCATCCCCTCGCCCCGGATCTTCTGGTCAAGGAAGATCGCCAGCATCAGCCCGATCAGCGTGCAGATCACGATATAGAGGCTGGCGAACACCGCGATGTTGGCGACCGCCGTATGCCAGGCGGGCAGGGCGAACAGTTTTTCGTAATTCTCGAAGCCGACCCACGTGAAGCGGGGCAGCATCTTGGACCCGGTGAAGGACAGCACGATCGTGAACAGGATGAAGCCGTAGACGAACAGCAGCGTCACCGCAAAGGACGGGGCCAGCACAAGGCGCGGCAGCCAGTCTTGCAGGCGCGTGCGGAAATCAGCCTTGGTGGCGGCCATGGGTCCCTCCCGTTGAGCCAGGTGGCCAAAATCCTTGACCAAGGATTTCGACAGATTCCTTGGTTGAGGAATTTGGGGGGGCGGCCGTGGCCGCCCCCTGTTCAGCCGCTTACTGCGCCGCAGCAACAGCCTCGGCCAAGGCCGCCGCCGCCGTCGCGCCGTCGGCATATTCGCCGTTGAAGGCCGCCGTGATCACGTCATAGGTCGCGTTCTTGACCGAGGCCGGGGCGGCATGGCCATGCGCCATCGACCCGAACAGCTTGCCCGCGGCATCCGCCTCGGCCAGGTCCGCCATCGCCTTCTTGCCGCAATCGTCGAATGCGTCGTTCGGAACGTCCGTGCGCGCCGGGGCCGATCCCTTGACCACGTTGAAGGCCGACTGGAACGCCGGATTCATGATCGCCGAGGCCATGGCGCCCTGCGCCGCCATCGCGCCTTCGCCCTCGACCCCGAACATCGCGAACTGGTCCGAGTTGAAGGTGACGGCACCCTGCGTGGCGGGGAACCGGATGCAGACGAAATCGGTGCCGGGCACCTTGCCCGCCTTGACGAATTCGCCCTTGGCCCAGTCGCCCATCATCTGCATCCCGGCCTCGCCGTTGATCACCATGGCCGACGCCAGGTTCCAGTCGCGGCCCGAGAAGTTGTCATCGACGTAAGAGCGCAGCTTGATCAGCCGGTTGAAGGCCTCTGCCATCTGCTCGCCACCAAGGGTTGCGGGGTCGAGGTCGATGAAGGCGGCCTTGTAGAAATCCGTCCCCATGCCGAGCACCACCGCGTCGAACACCGTCGCGTCCTGCCAGGCCTGTCCGCCATGGCCGAGCGGCGTGATGCCGTTGGCCTTCATCGCGTCCAGCACGGCGACCATCTCCTCCCAGGTCGTCGGCGCGGCGAGGCCGGTCGCATCGAGGGCCGCCTTGTTGATCCAGACCCAGTTGGTCGAGTGGACGTTCACCGGGGCCGCAATCCACTTGCCGTCATATTTGGAAAAGCCCTGCAGCGCGGCGGGCACCACCGCGTCCCAGCCTTCGGCCGAGGCGACCGCTGTCAGGTCGCCCAAGGCGCCTTCGCCGGCCCAGTCGATAATGTCGAAGCCCAGCATCTGCACGGCCGTCGGCGGATCGCCCGCCGTGACCCGCGCCCGGAGCGCCGTCATCGCCGCCTCGCCACCGCCACCGGCCACCGGCATGTCGACCCAGCCGATCGACTTGGTGCCGAGGTCGTCCTTCAGCACGTTCAGCGCCGCCGCCTCGCCGCCCGAGGTCCACCAGTGCAGAACCTCGACGTCCTCGGCCGCAGCCATTCCGGTCGCCAATCCGGTTGTGGCCATCAGCGCCGCGACCATCGTCATCTTCCGTCCAGAGAAACTACGCATGTCATCCTCCCAAAGGTTTGCGTCGCACTTGTTTCCTGCCCCCGACGCGGGGTGTCAGGCCGTCTTCACCCACATCTCCCGCGTGCGGCCCAGCCGCATCACCAGTGATCTGGTTTCCAGAAATTCTTCAAGCCCCTGCCGGCCGATCTCGCGGCCCAGGCCCGATTGCTTGACGCCGCCGAAGGTCACTTCGGGAAAGCCGTCCATCCAGGTGTTGGTCCACACGGTGCCGGCCTGCGCACCCCGCGCGAAGGTCAGACAGGTGTGGATGTTCTCGCTCCAAACGCCCGCGCTGAGGCCATAGTCGGCGTCGTTGACCAGCCGCAGCGCCTCGTCCGCCGTGTCAAAGGTCAGCACGCTCAGCACCGGGCCGAACACCTCGTCCCGCGCGATGGCCATGTCGGGCGTCACGCCGGTCACCACCGTCGGTTGATAGAACTGTGCGCCCAGACCGGGCACCTCCAGCGGACGACCGCCCAGCAGAACCGTCGCCCCCGCATTGCGGGCGTCGGCGATGTAGCGGTCGATCCTGGCGCCATGTTCGCGCGTGACAATCGCGCCGACCTGCGTTGCGGGGTCCAGCGGGTCTCCGAACGCCACCTTGCGCGACAATTCCACCACCCGGGCGGTAAACGCCTCGGCGATGTCGCGATGCACGATGATCCGGCTGCCGGAATTGCAGCACTGGCCGACGTTGAAATAGACGCCGAACACCACTGCGTCGGCCGCCCCGTCCAGATCGGCGTCGGGAAAGATCACCTGCGGGTTCTTGCCGCCGAGTTCCAGCGCCACCTTCTTCAACGTGCCGCTCGCCGCCGCCGCGATAGACCGCCCCACGCCGGTGGACCCGGTAAAGGTGACCATGTCGACGCGCGGGTCTGCCGCCAGCGCCGCCCCGACCGGCTGGCCAAGGCCAAGCACGATGTTCACCACCCCGTCGGGCAGCCCGGCCTCTGCCAGCACCTCGCCCAGCATCACGGTGGTCGACGGCGTCAGCTCGGACGGCTTGACGACACAGGTGCAGCCCGCCGCCAGCGCGAAAGGCAATTTCTGGCTGAGAATCCAGAACGGAAAGTTCCAGGGCGTGATGATCGACACCACGCCGATGGGGTCCTTCAGCGTGACCGCAAGGATATCGCCGCCCAAGGCGTTGTGGCTTTCCCCGACGACCCCGCGCGCCAGGCTGGCCGCATAGCGCCAGAGGTCGGCCGCCCCCGCAACTTCGCCCCGCGATTGCGTGATCGGCTTGCCGGATTCCAGCGTTTCCAGAAGCGCCATGCGCGCCACGTGCGTCTCGATCAGATCGGCCACCCGAAACAGCACCGCCGCCCGCGCCTTGCCGGGCAGGCGGCTCCACCGGCCGTCATCGAACGCGGTCCGTGCGGCGGCAATCGCGGCTCCGGCCTCGGCAAGGCCCCCCTTGGCCGCGCGACTGACCACCACACCATGCGAGGGCGATATCCGCTCGCTGATCCCGCCGTCGGCACTGTCCTGCCAGACGCCGCCGATCCAGTGGCGGGCGTGAAACGGCTGTGCGGGCAGGGCCGCACCGCTGGAGGGGATCACGGTCATCTCGGTCATCTCAGGTCCCCGAAAATTCTGGTTTGAATTTGGCACGGAAGGCAGCAACGCCTTTGGCCCGATCATCGCTTGCGGCAATCGCGGCTGCACCCAACGCCTCGATCATCGCGGCGGTGTCTTCGCCTGCGCCCGCGTGCATCATCGCCTTCGTGATCTCGGTCGCGCGCGGCGACAGGGCGGCCACGCCCCCGGCGATGCGATGCGCCGCCGCCCGGGCATCCATCGCCACCTCGGCCACGAACCCGCAGGCGAGCGCCCGGTCGGCCCCGATCCTGCGTCCGAACAGCGCCATCTCCTTGACCATCGGTTCCGGCAAAAGGCGGCACAGCCGCTGGGTGCCCGACCACCCCGGCACGATGCCGACCCCGGCCTCGGGCAGTGCCAGCGTCGCCTCCGGCACCATCACCCGGATGTCGCAGGCCGCGGCCAGTTCCAGCCCGCCGCCAAAGGCATGCCCGTTGAGCGCGGCAACCGTGGGCTTGGCCAGCCGCGCCAGCCGGTCGAACAGCCGATGCCCCCCCCGCACCCAGGCACGGGCAAACTCTGCCGCCGCCAGATCGCCCCACGCATTGATGTCGGCCCCGGAACAGAAGGCCCGGTCGCCTTCGCCCGTCACCACCACCGCCCTTACGTCCGGCAGCGCCTCGATGTGCTCCAGATGCGCGGCCAGTTGGCCGAGCATCTCGACGGTAAAGCAGTTCAGCTTTGCCGGATTGTCCAGCCACAACTCGGCAATGCCCTGCGCGATATGCAGGCGCACCCCGGTCATGGCTGCCACCCCATAGGGCCTTCGGTCAGCAACGACAGCGGCATCACCACCGCGTTTTCGGCCACCGCGACGCGCCCGCCCGATGCCGCGACAATGTCGCGCGCGGCGTCGATGCCCGGCATGATCTCGGTCGCCATCAGCCCGCTGTCAGTCAGCCGGATCACGCAGCGTTCGGTGACATAAAGCACATCCTGCCCCTGCGCGCGGGCCCGTGCGCCGGAAAAGGTGACATGCTCGACCGCCTCGACCATTTTGGGAAACTTGCCGGGTGCCGCGACCCGCAGGCCCGAGGCCGACACCTCTACCTGTGCGCCCGCCTCGAACCAGCCGGAAAACACGATTCTGCGCGCATGCGACGTGATGTCGACAAACCCGCCGCAGCCCGCTGTCAGATAGGGCTTCTTGCCGAGTTTCGAGACGTTGACGTTGCCTTCGGTGTCGACCTCCATGAAGGACAGGAAGGCCATGTCGAACCCCGCCCCCTGAAAGTAGATGAACTGCTGCGGCGACGGCATGAAGGCATCGGCATTGCTGGCACAGCCAAAGGCAAAGCCGGTCAGCGGCATCCCCCCCACGGCGCCCTGTTCGATGGCCCAGGTCACCGCTTCGGGGTGGCCTTCCTCCAGCAGGATGCGCGGCACCATCGCGGAAATCCCGAAGCCGAGGTTGGCCGTCATCCCGGCGCGCAACTCCATCGCCGCGCGCCGGGCGATCACCTTTTCGACGCCGTGCTCGACAAGGGAAAAGCTGGACCAGGGCCGCAGGATCTGCCCCGAAATGGCGGGATCATAGGGCGTTTCGCAGGTCTGTTTCTGATCGGGGTCCAGCACGACAAGATCGACCAGATGCCCCGGCACCCGCACGTCATGCGGCCGCAAGGACCCCTTGGCCGTCATCCGGCTGACTTGCGCGATGACCAGCCCGCCGTTGTTGCGGGTGGCAATCGCCTGCTCCAGCCCGCCCAGATAGGCCCCCTCGTGTTCATAGGTCAGATTGCCGCGCTCGTCCGCCGTGGTGGCCCGCAGGATGCAGATGTCGGGCGCGATGTTGGGGAAATGCAGCCAGGTCTCGCCGCCGAACTCGACCCGCGCCACGATGGGGGCCGCCGCAGCGGGCGCATTCATCGCGCAGCCTTCGCGCAGCGGATCGACGAAGGTCTGCAATCCGATCTTGGTCAGCACCCCCGGCCGCCGCGCCGCCGACTCGCGGTGCATGTCAAACAGGATGCCCGACGGCACGTTGTACGCCGCGATGCGGTTTTCGACGACCATCTTCCAGATTTCCGGCATCGGCAGGTTCGACGACCCCGACGGATAAGACCCCGCCAGCACCCGTGCCAGCAGCCCGTCCTGCGCGATCCAGTCGATGCCCTTGACGCCATACATGTCGCCCGCGGCGATCGGGTGCAGCGTGGTCAGCCCGCGCGGATGGCCGGTGTCCCGAAACCGCTGGCCCAGGGCGCGCAGCACCAGATCGGGGCACCCGAGCGCCGATGACGATGACACCGTCACCACCGCGCCATCGCCAATGCGCGCCACCGCTTCGGCTGCGGCAACCAGTTTCGTCATGCCGCAACCCCGTAGTCGACCACCTGCCGCAGGCCCGTCCGCGCCGCCTCACGCACAGCCAGCGCCACGGCGAGCGAGGCGATACCATCGCGTCCATCCGCCGCTGGCCGCCCCTGACCTGCCACGGCGGCCAGAAAGTCCTGCACCGCCTGAGCGTAAAGGTTGTGCGCCGCATAGGGAACGGGCACGCGCCCCGCAGCCGTCACCAGCACCACCTCGCCCACCGGCGATTGCGTCATCACACCGGTCGCGAGGATCGAGCCATCGGTGCCATGCACCTCCAGCCCCGACCCGGCGAAGGGATGCGTAAAGCTTTCATGCGCCATCACCATCGCGCCAGACGGCATCGCCCAGACTGACATCACGCTGTCCTCGACCCCCCGCCCCATGCCGGACGCCGCCACCTGCGCCACCACCGAAAGCGGGTCCTCGCCCAGCAAAAACCGCGCCACATCGGCATCGTGCACCGTGATGTCGGCGATCACCCCGCCGCCCGCCGCGGCATCTGCGACCCGCCAGCCGCGCAGATGCTCCGGCAGAAGGACGGCGTGGAACAGCCGCAGCGACAACACCCGCCCGATCCGGCCCTGCGCGATCAGGTCGCGCACCGCCCTGTGGCTGCCCGAACAGCGCAGATGGTGGTTGGTGGCAAAGGTGACGCCCCGGGCCGCTGCCGCCGCGACCATTTCTGCCGCCGCCTGCACGGTCATCGCCAGCGGCTTTTCGCACAGCACATGCTTGCCCGCCGCAATCGCCGCCAATGCCTGCGCGTGGTGCTTTTCGTTGGTGGACGAAATGTAGACGGAACAGATGCCGGGGTCCGACAGGATCATGTCCGGATCGGTGCCGGATGCGCCGATGCCGTGGGCCGCCGCAAAGTCCTGCGCCCGGCGCGCGGTGGTGCTTTGGACCACGGCGACATCCTGCCCCGCGCCGCGGAGGGCCCCCAGCATATGCTCGGCCGCGATCGTGCTTGCCCCCACCAGTGCCCACCGCATGCTCTGCTCGTTTACATCGTTCCAGGCTTCGAATATGGAACGATCCAAATAAAGTCAATCACCTTCATGCGCCAAGCTGCCAGTCAGATAATTTCGGCGGATGATGTGCGGTGACGAACCAGACCTTGACCCCCTAGGCCCGTCGGAAACCTCGGACTGTCCCTGGCTGGATTCGGAGATTGCAAAGCTCATCGCATCTGCTTTTCGACCGAACTGTGGGATATCGTGCTGCCGGAGTTGAACAGCAGGGCTATGACACCCTGCGCCCCCGCAATGTGGACGTGCTGCGCAAGCTGTTCGACCGGGTGCTGGCCAATGTGGGCGATCACGGCTTCCGCGAGTGGCGCGCGTTCGACCATCCTCAACTCGGCGCCGGGCAGATCGTCGAACAGGGCAGCCATGCAGACCTGATCGCTCCGGGCGGCACTTATGCCAGGCTTTACAAGGCAAATCCTGCCTCGTTCGATGACGTCAGTGTTTGACCCATCGCCAGAATGGCGCGGTCGAACACCCTGTTGTCAGGCGTCGAACCGATGGCCTCGCCACATCCGCCAAGGCAGCCCTCAATCCCTTGGCCCGCGGTCACCCTCAAACCGTTCGGCGCAGGCCGTTCGGGCGGGCAGGCTCGGTCCGCACCTGACCCGGCTTCCGACAGCGGCCGCCGGAGCCGGTCCGGCGGCGGCAGGGGTCAGCCTTTGGTCAGCCGCAGGATGTCCGACGTTCCGGCGTCGCGGTCTTCGGTCACCACGTAAACCGCGCCGTCCGGCCCCAGCTTTACATCGCGCACGCGGGCGTTCAGGGGAATGCGCTGCTCGCTGGCGACCTGATCGCCGTTCAGGTGCACGACCACCAGCCCCTTGGTCACCAAACCGCCGATCAGCGCGGCCCCGGCCCATTCGGGAAACTCGTCACCCTCATAGAACGCCATGCCCGACGGCGCGATCACCGGGTCCCAGTAATAGATCGGCTGCAAGGTCGGCTCCCGCTGGGTTACGCCTTCGCCTACCGGGGCACCGCTGTATTCAAGGCCGTAGGTCACCTCGGGCCAGCCATAGTTCTGGCCCGGCTCGGGTCGGTTCAACTCGTCCCCCCCCATCGGGCCGTGTTCCACGATCCACAGCCGACCGTCGCCGTCGATCGCTGCAGCCTGGGTGTTGCGGTGACCATAGCTCCAGATTTCCGGCAGTGCGCCGTCCTGACCGGCAAAGGGATTGCCGTCGAACGCCTCGCCTGTCGGTGTCAGGCGGAACACCTTGCCAAGGCCGCTGCCGAGGTCCTGTGACTGCACACGCGGTTCGCGGTCAGACCGCTCGCCCACGGTGACGTAAAGCGCGCCCTCGGGGCCGAACGCCAACCGCGAGCCAAAATGCTTGTCGCCCGCATAGGTTGGCGTTTGCTGAAAGATGACGCTGACATTTTCCAGCGCCCCACCGCCTGCGTCGTTCTCGACCAGCCTGGCCGAAGCGACAGAGGTGCCGTTGCCGCCGTCACGCGGTTCCGAGAACGAGAAGAACACAAGCCCGGTCTCGGCAAAGTCCGGCGACAGCGCCACGTCAAGCAGGCCGCCCTGGCCGTTTGCATCCACTTCGGGCACGCCTGTCACCTCAAAGGCGTTGCCCTGGGTATCGACAAGGTGCATCTGGCCCGCCTTGGCTGTCACCAGCATCCGGCCATCGGGCAGAAACTCCATCGCCCACAATCGCGGCAGGTCGCTGGCCACCGGTTCTGCTGTCACCACCGGCATCTCGGCCGGTTGCGGTGCGCGGGTCTGGCCCTCAAAGGCGGGCGTCTGATTTTCGGCGTTCGGCGGCGCGGTTTCAACCGGCGTGCCTTGCGCGGGTGCAGCCTCTTTGGTGGCAGAGGGTTCCGGCGTCACCTGCGCCAGCGCCACGAGCGATGTGGTCGCCAGGATGGCTGCGGCGACCAGCGGGGTCAGGGTGAAACGGGTCATTTCGGTCTCTCCTTGGTGATGCGAACGGGGGGGGCGGACGCGGCGGCGCCGCGGCGCGTCAGTCGGCCATCGCCGCGGCGTAGCGGTCCGAGACTTCGGCCCAGTCGACAACGCCCCACCAGTTGGCCAGATATTCCGGCCGGCGGTTGTTGTAGGTCAGGTAATAGGCGTGCTCCCACAGGTCATTGCCCAGCAGCGGGGTGCCCGGCGTTTCAGCGATGTCCATCAGCGGGTTGTCCTGGTTCGGGGTGGTGGTGATCTGCAACTGGTCCTGATCATTGATGATCAGCCAGACCCAGCCCGATCCGAACCGGCCCACCCCCGTGTCCTGAAACGCGGTCTGGAATGCCTCTTGCGAGCCATAACGGGCGGTGATCGCCTGCATCAGGTCGGCCGACATCTCGGCCGCCGTGTCGGCCGGTGCCATCGTCTCCCAGAAAAAGCTGTGGTTCCAGTGTCCGCCGGCGTTGTTGCGCACAGCGTCGGGATAGGTGCCGGCGTTCGCCACCAGATCCTCCAGCGGCACCCCGGCGGGGGCGTCGCCCGCGCCGATTGCGGTGTTGAGGTTGTCGACATAGGCCTGATGGTGCTTGCCATGGTGCAGCGCCATCGTTTCGGCAGAGATCACCGGCATCAGCGCATCGGCCGCATAGGGCAGGTCCGGCAGGGTGAACGCGGCTTCGGTCGGGGCGATTTCGGTTTGCGCAACGGCGGCCAGCGGCAGCACCGACAGCAGGACGGCGGACAAGGTTGGTTTCACGGTATCCTCCAGATCACACGACAGAAGAACCCCCGCGTCCGGGCAGGGTTCCGTCCCAACAGCGGCACGGGGGATGACAAAGTCGTCATGTCAACGTGGGGGTGATGGTCCCTACCGGCCCCAGACGACGGCGCTTTCGTGGCGCTTGATCAGGTGCTTCAGCTCGTCGAACGCGGTCGACACATAGCCGCAGAACCGGTCCGCCGCCTGCGACCGCTGCCCCGAGGCCCGCCGCAGGATGCCGAGATTGCGGTTCGGCTGCGGAATGTCCAGCGGCAGCACGGTGATCCGGTTTTCCTTGCGCTGCGCGAACACCACCGAAAACGGCAGCACGGCCAGCGCGTTGGTTTCGGCCATGTAGTTGATCACGCTCATCAGGCTGCCGCCCGAATAGCGGATGTTGATCTCGGACATGCCGTTGGCCAGCAGGATCGAATGCAGGTCCGACATCAGTGGCGACCCCGGCAGCGGTGCGACCCACGGATAATCGGTCAGGTCCGAAATCTGCAGCCGCCGTTTGCGCAGCAGCGGGTGGCCGGGGCGGCAGGACACGATGTTTCGGCCCGACAGGATGGCGGTGAACTCGAACCCCCTGGCCGCTTCAAGCGCGCCCATCGGCACGATGCCAAGGTCGATCAGGTCATTCTCCAGCGACGAGGACAGGTCGGGCAGGTTGCCATAGCTTTGATGCACGGTGACATCCGGCTCCATGTTCTGAAAATCGGCCACCATCCGGCTGATCATCGCATCCATGAAGAACGGAACCCCGCCAACCCGCACCAACCCCTTGGTGCCGGTCATGAATCCCTTGACCGTATCCGACGCCCGCCGGGATGCTGTCAGGATCGCCCGGCCATGTGCCGCCAGTTGTGCGCCCAGGGCGGTGGCCTGCAGCGGCCGCCGGCCCTTTAGGAACAGCGGCTCGCCGATCCGCGCCTCGAGCATCGCCAGCGACCGGCTGACCGCGGGCTGGGTCAGGGCCAGCGATTGTGCGCCGAGGCTGATGCTGCCGGCATCCAGCACCGCGGCAAGCTGCATCAAGTGGGATTCGTTCAGCTTCATAGCAATATGATATGGTATGCGACGGAAAAAACATCGCAGAAAGTGAGAATCCGCGCCACCCTTTGCACTGCGGGAGGGGAGGCCCGGCAAAGGATGGATGGAGCGTCGGCGGACCCGCCTTTGCATGATGCGCTGCGCGACCTGACGCTGCGTCTGGCGCCGGCCGGCGAGGGGCGACTGCCGCATGCCTTTTTGTCCGTGGTCTCGCGCATCCACGACCTTGTCGCCGACCTGCGCCCCTCGACCGACGAGTTGAACGCGGTCATCGAGTTTCTGACCGATGTCGGGCACAGCGCCGATGTGCGGCGTCAGGAATGGGTGCTGCTGGCCGATGTGATCGGCGTGTCGACCCGCGTGGCGGATCTGAACTGCCCGCGCCCCGAAGGTGCGACCCCGAACGCGCTGCCGGGGCCGTTCTACCGCGAGGATGTGCCCGACCTGCCCCCCGGTGCGACCCTGTCGCGCGACGGGATCGGCGAGGCGTTGCAGGTGCACCTGCGGCTGACCGATCTGCAGGCGAACCCGGTGCCCGATGCGCTGGTCGAGGTGTGGCAGGCCAACGCCTTTGGCCGCTATGAAAATCAGGACCCCGACCTGCAACCGGAATTCAACCTGCGCGGCCGCCTGCGGGGCGATGCCGAGGGGCGGCTGCACTTTCGCTCCATCAAGCCGCGGGGCTACGAGTTGCCCAAGGACGGGCCGGTGGGGCGGCTTCTGAACGCGCTCGGGCTGCGGCTGGAGCGGCCGGCGCATCTGCATTTCCGCGTCTCTGCTCCGGGGTTTCAGACACTGACGACGCATGTCTTTGACCGCGCCGATCCCGCCATCGGCCATGACGCGCTGTTCGGCGTGCGTCCCGAACTGCTGGCCGACTTCCGCCCGCTGGGTGCTGCGGGTCATGCGCTTGACCTGACCCTTGTGCTGGTCCGCCGGGGCGATGACGCCCCGCCGACCCCCCCGCCGCCAAACCCCCTGCCGCCGACCGCCGCCTTGTCCGAACGAAAGGATCGCTGAGCATGTCCCACGCTCTTGTCCGTGGCGACCATCGCCTGACGCCGTCCACCGGAGGCGCGCAAAAGGACCATGATTTCCTCACCCAGACGTTGGGCCTGTCTACGGT
>Ga0105048_10004071_pt1 | contig 23921 bp, 21 predicted proteins | sample MAT05_FD_78382 | JGI IMG/M metagenome (GOLD analysis project Ga0105048, IMG submission 78382) | Freshwater microbial communities from Lake Fryxell liftoff mats and glacier meltwater in Antarctica - MAT-05 | ecosystem: Environmental > Aquatic > Freshwater > Ice > Liftoff microbial mat | place... | reverse complement strand
TGGCACCGGGCCTGCGGTGCGCGACCATCATCTCGCGGCGCTGCGGGTGCCAGTCGGCCACGCTGTGGCCCACGACACTGCCGTAGCGGTTGATCTGGTCCAGTCCGACTGTTGACAACGCCGGCATGCCTTCCACCCGCATGGCCAGAGGCGGTGCCAAGGCTGCCGCCGTGACCATGGGGGCTATGGCGGGGCGTGAGCTTGCTGCGGGCAGTGAGCCCGCTGCTGCTGGTGAAGCTGCTGCGGGTGGTGAAGCTGCTGCGGGTGGTGGGGCAGCAGGCCCGCTGGCACAGGCGCTCAGCACCAGGGCGAGTGAGAGTACGGCCAAGCGGCGATGACCAAAGGAAAACGCCCAAGGCGAAGAGCCTCGGGCGCTGAATCGGGTCTGGCGATGTGCTTGTGCGGCAGTTTGGGTCATGCCCTCATCGTAGCGGGCTGCACCCAGGGCCAAAAGCCCGGGGTCGCCAAAAATTCAAGCCGCTTGCTCGATCCCAGCGATCGCCCAGGCGCCGCTGTCATCGCCCGTGGATTTGACCAAGTGCCAGATCTCGTTGAAGTCGGTCGCTGCTGCGCCGACTTCTTCAACCACCTGACCATGGAAGCGCACGCTGACGATCTGGCGGTCGCTTTCCTGCGCAACATCCAGTACCACCGCGTCGACTTTCACAACGTCGGTCGTCTGCACGGCGTTGCCGCGCTCCTGGATATCGAGCCGAATGGATGCGAACATTTCGGGCGTCGTGAAGCGGCGCAGATCGTTCAGATCGGCCGCGTCATTGGCCGTTTGCATGCGGATGAAGATCATCTTGGCAATGCGCGCGAAGCCTTCACTGTCGAACGTGGCAGGCACGAACGCTGCGGCCATTTGCGGCGCCGCCGTTGCCAACGAAGCGGGTGCACCCTGGGCAGCCGGCAGGTTCATGGCCGGGGCGGTGTCGTCCAGGGCATTGCGCTGCATCGGTTGTTGCGCCGGCTGGGAAGACGCCGGTTGCTGCCAGGGCAAGTTTTGCTGACCGGCACCACCAGCGCCAGCACCAGCACCGGACAGGGCGGGGCCGTTGTTCATCGCCCCGCGACCGAACCGAGCCAACAGGAAGCGGACCAGGAAGAAGCCAGCCACGGCCAGCAAAGCGATCATCACAAAGTTGGCCAAGCCTTCGCCCATGCCCAGGTGACTGAACAACGCTACCAGGCCCAGGCCTGCTGCCAAGCCAGCCAGCGGACCCATCCAGTTGCGCTTGGGCACTGCTGCTGCAGCTGCGCCAGCGGCAGCCGGCGTGGCTGCCGCTGCAGCGGGCGCTTGTGCGGGCTTGCCGGGGGCTGCGTCAGGCGCCGTGCGGGCCGGCATGTCACGTTGCATGCCTTGCGAATTGCCCTTGCCCAGGCGCTTGGCCTCGACCAAGGTAGGCAGGCTGACGGCCGACAGCGCCACAGCGGCACTCAAGGCCAGGCTCAGGGTGCGGCTCATCCAGGTGTTCATGGGGCGGATCCTTCTCAAGAGATACAAGGGTTACAAACAAGTGTTACCAACGTCACCACGCAACCGTGGTCATGCCGGAGTCTGACGCAAGCCTACTTGAGGCACAAAACGTGAAAAGCAAGGCCCCGGGCGCTGTGGGTGCTCGACAGGCGCCGGGACGGTTACTGGGGTGCAATGCGCCAGGTGCTAGGCGCCAAACAAGCGCCCAAACCACTCGTGCAAGGCCAACCGGGTGTTCAGGTGGCCATTGAAGCTGGGCAGATAGTCCATGGGCTGAAGGTCGCCGTCAGGCGTCATGTCCATGGGCGCTGCCGTGATGCGCAGGAGGCCGCCGTCGCCGGCTGCTGCCGCGGCCCGGAAGTTCCGCAGGGCGCGCGGCATGTGCAGGCCCTGGGTAACGACAACGATGTGTTCGATTCCCGCTGCACGCATCAAAGCCACGCTGCGCACAGCGTTCTCATGGGTGTCGCGCGACCGCGTTTCTGTCCAACGCAGCTTGAACCCATATTCATTGCTCGCAACACGCGCCGCAATTTCGGCTTCAGAGGGCCCCGCCGGTGCACCAAAGCCCACACCGCCGCTGAAGGCCAGCGGCAGGCCGGTCTGCCGAGCGAGAAAGATGCCGTAGCGCAGGCGCTCGGCCGTCCAAAGCTTCAACCCTGGCTGGCCATACTCCAGGGCCAAGGGCTTGCGACCGGCGCCAAGCACCACGATGGCGGTTCTGGGAGCGTCTTTGAGCGCCGCAATGCCAGTCGCGGTCAGTGGCGGGGGCGGCTTGATGACCCAGCGTTCCAGTGTGACGGCAGCGGCTTCGGTGCCAGCGAACCACAGGCCGGTACAACCCAGCAGGATCAACAACCAGGCTTTGAGCCGGTGGTTGACCATCAATCGCGCACCCACCAATACCAGCACCAACATCGGCACGGGCGGCAGCAGCAAGGCGCTGGCCACGGGTTTCCACCCGCCAGCATCCAGCGCTTGCAAGACTTCGTTCACCGGTGCGGACCCAGTCGCTTCAGAAAAACGCCTGCAGTCCGGTCTGCGCGCGGCCCAGGATCAGAGCGTGAATGTCGTGCGTGCCCTCGTAGGTGTTGACCGTTTCCAGGTTGATCATGTGGCGGATGACGTGGTATTCATCGTGGATGCCGTTGCCGCCGTGCATGTCGCGGGCTGCGCGGGCAATGTCCAAGGCCTTGCCGCAGCTGTTGCGTTTGATGAGGCTGATCATCTCCGGGGTGGCCTGGCCTTCGTCCATCAAACGGCCCACACGCAGCACGCTTTGCAAGCCCAGGGCTATTTCTGTCTGCATGTCAGCCAGCTTTTTCTGAATCAACTGGTTCTGCGCCAGGGGCCTGCCGAACTGCTGGCGGTCCAGCGTGTACTGGCGGGCTGCATGCCAACAAAATTCTGCCGCTCCCAGCGCGCCCCAGGCGATGCCAAAGCGGGCCTTGTTGAGGCAGCCGAAGGGGCCTTTCAAGCCATTGACGTTGGGCAGCAACTGACCCTCAGCCACAAACACGCCATCCATGACGATCTCGCCGGTGATGCTGGCGCGCAGGCTCATCTTGCCCTCGATCTTCGGCGCCGAAAGTCCGGGCATGCCACGCTCGAGGATGAAGCCGTGGATGGCTTCCTGGCCACCCACCCGGCCGTCGACGTCGACCTTTTTGACCCAGACCACAAAGACGTCGGCGATCGGGCTGTTGGTGATCCACATCTTGCTGCCGGTCAGCACGTAGCCCGTGACACCGTCGCGCACAGCGGGTGTGGCACGCGCGAGCATGCTGGCGGGGTCGCTGCCATGGTTGGGCTCGGTCAGGCCAAAACAGCCGACCCATTGCCCCGTCGCCAACCTGGGCAGGTACTTGTCCCGCTGCGCCTGACTGCCATAGGCGTGGATGGGGTGCATGACCAGCGAGCTTTGTACGCTCATGGCGCTGCGGTAACCGCTGTCCACTCGCTCGACTTCGCGGGCCACCAGGCCGTAGCAGACATGGTTCAGCCCGGCGCAGCCGTAACCTTCGATGCTGCTGCCCAGCAGGCCCAAAGCACCCATCTCGCTCATGATCTCGCGGTCAAAAGTCTCGTGGCGGGCGGCCATCAAGACGCGGGTCTGGAGACGTTCCTGGCAATAGGCGTGGGCGGCGTCGCGGACGGCGCGTTCGTCAGCTGTGAGCTGGCTGTCCAGCTGCAGGGGGTCTTCCCATTGAAATTTGGCGGGCATGGTCAACGTGCTTTCTTGGCGAAGGGTCAGGGGGTTCTCTCTGACAATTGGCCGGCAGTGTAAGGAGCCGCGGTCATTTGTGACTGAGGACTTCGTAGCACCGATGCCAACATAGGAAAACACGGACATGAAAAGCGAAGTGATCACACTGGGCGGCGGCTGCTTCTGGTGCGTGGAAGCAGTCTTCGAACTGGTTGACGGTGTGCTGGCCGTGGAGAACGGTTATTGCAACGGCCATGTCATGAAGCCGACCTATGCCCAGGTCTGCGACGGCGACACGGGCCACAACGAAGTGGTGAAAGTCAGCTTCGACGCTGACCGCATTTCGTTGCGCGAGGTGCTGGAGATTTTCTTCGTGGTGCATGACCCGACCACGCTCAACCGCCAAGGCAACGACGTCGGACCGCAGTACCGCAGTGGCATCTACTGGCATGAGCCAGCCCAGGAGGCGGTCGTGCAGGCTGTGCGCACTGAAGCCAACACGGCGCACAAGGGTCGGGTGGTGACGGAGGTCTTGGCAGTGGCGAACTATTCGCGCGCCGAGGACTACCACCAGCATTACTTCGCCCAGCACCCGAATCAAGGCTACTGTGCGTTTGTGGTGGCGCCGAAAGTGGAGAAGTTTCGCAAGACCTTCAAGGCACGGGTCAAGGCGGCTTGATGGCCTTTGAGGCCGCTCGGCCGGGCGGCACCTGCCACCCGACTGTGGCCGTGCTTAAAACGGCAGGAACGAACTGGGTGGCTCGCTGTCCATGAAGACCGAGTCCAGCCCGCGGCGCAGCATTTGCCGTCGGCGGCGGCGCTCGGGGTCGGCACCGGCGAGTGCTGCAAACACGGGGGCGCGAAGCAACCACAGGTCCACCGGCTGTTCGGCCATGCGCACCTGGTTGCGCAGCCACTCGGCTTCGATGTCGGGCACCTCGCTCAGGGCGGCCAGGTAAGTCTGTTTCAGGGCAACAAAACCACGCCGATCGGCGATGCGGGCTGCGCGGTCGTTGGCCGGCGGGCAGGCCAGCAAGTCAGCGTTGGGGGTGAAGTGGCGGGGGGCGGTGTGTTGCATCAAAAACCACCAAACTGGGATTGCGGGGCTCGGGTGGGGAAGTGGCGATTGAGCTCGCGCAACCGGCTTTCAGCTTCGCCCTGGTTGTGGGCCAAAGCCACGACTCGAAAGAGGTCGGCGCGCAGGTGCCAGAGCTCGCGCAGCGAGCGGCTCAGCGCAATCCGGTTGCGCAACGTCTCGGCGTCGTCGCCGTCGACGTCAGCGGCAGCGCGCATGAATTCCACGCGCACCCCCGGCACACGGTTCAGCGGGGGTCCCGCCTCGCCGGGCAGGGGTGTCAGCAACCAGAACAGCAAGCGGCGCCAGATCCCTTCGGGCGCCTGGCGCAACGAAGGGGGGCTCACGCCCAACCGGGAGTACACGCCGTTGCCCAGGGTTGAGCGCCGGTTCCACCGCGAAAGGATTTGTAGCGAGCTCATGGTGTTTGTATCGGACGTAAGGACTTGAAACTGAAGCCCATGTTGAACGTCTGAAAAAACACCAAAGCGCCGAGAAACGGCCGCAACTCGCCTCAGTTCCTGCCCGGCCTTGCAGGCCAGGTCTGGCACCGCTCTACAACTTGCCGAACTGCGCCTTGCGCTGGGCGGTGTAGGTCCACCATGGCCGCGGGTCGGCACCGGCCATGAAGTCGATGGCGGCCAGGAAGGTGTCCAGGACACACGGGTCCTGGCGCTGGCCGCTGTTGCTGCACAGCGCCTGGTACAGCGCAAAGGCGTCTTGTCCAATCAGGTCTTGCGGACGCGCCACGCCCAGGCTGCGCAGGTCCTGCGCCAGCGAAGCGCCGATGTTGGGCAGCTGTTCCAAGCGTTCACATTCGGCGGCCGTGCGCGCCTTCATGGGTTTGAGCCCCTTCGGTGCGGCCAAGGTGTTGATCAGGGTGCGCGCCATGGCCCTACATCAGCATCGTGTTGCGAATCAGGCCGACGGCAATGCCTTCGAGCTCAAAGCTGGCGTCATCGCCTTGCACGACGATGGTCTTGAAGTCTGGATTTTCGGCCAGCAGCTCGATCTGGTTGCCCTTGCGGCGCAGGCGCTTGACGGTGACGTCATCACCCAGCCGCGCCACCACGATCTGGCCGTTTTTGGCCTCTTTGGCTTTTTGCACAGCGAGCAAATCGCCGTCCATGATGCCGGCATCGCGCATGCTCATGCCGCGCACCTTCAGCAGGTAGTCCGGCCGGCGCTGGAAGAGGGAGGCTTCGAACAAATAGGTCTGGTCGATGTGCTCTTGCGCCAGGATGGGGCTGCCGGCGGCCACTCGCCCCACCAGCGGCAGACACAACTGCGCCAGGCTGGGCAAGGGCAGGCTGTATTGTTTGCCGTACTGGCTGAGGCGGGCCTGGGCCAGGCTGCGCAAGGTGTCTGACCGGAGCCGAATGCCGCGCGATGTGCCGCTGACCAGCTCGAGCACGCCCTTGCGGGCCAGCGCCTGCAAGTGCTCTTCGGCGGCGTTGGCAGACTTGAACCCCAACTCGGCAGCGATCTCGGCGCGCGTGGGCGGTGCGCCCGTGCGTTCGATGGCGCTTTGCACCAGGTCGAGAATCTGCTGTTGGCGCGGGGTGAGCTTGGGGCTTTCGGTCATGGTGATCGTCGGCTTTCTGGGGCAGGTTGTGGGTTTGACTGGCTCTTTATCCAGCGCTGTATTTTCATCCAGAAATGCAAGAAATGCCAGAAATGCCAAACACTGATGAAACCGTCCTGATCGTCGCCACTGGCGGCACCATCGCTGGGCAGGCGGCCAGCGCCAGCGACCATGTCGACTACACCGCCGGCGCCCTTGGCGCAGCGGAGCTGATTGCCGCTGTGCCGCCCTTGGCAGGCCAGCGTTTGCAGGCGCTGACGCTGGCGCGCCTGGACAGCAGCGACATGGACCATGCCACTTGGCACAGCCTGGTCGACTGCCTGGCCACCCAACTGGCCCGAACGGATGTCGTGGGCGCGGTTGTGACGCACGGCACCGACACGCTGGAAGAGACAGCCTACTTCCTTCACCGCGTACTGGCACCGACCAAGCCAGTGGTGTTGACAGCGGCCATGCGCCCGGCGACGGCGCTGTCGGCCGACGGACCGCAGAACCTGCTGGACGCGGTGACAGTGGCGCGCAGGGCAGGTGCGCAAGGGGTCGTCGCGGTGCTCGGCGGGCAGGTGTTTTCAGCGCAGGATTTGCGCAAGGTGCACGGCTACCGGCTGGACGCTTTCAGCGCCGGCGACGCCGGTCGGGTGGGTGTGGTGCAAGCCGGCCAGGTGCGGTGTTTTCGAGCCTGGCCCGAAGCCACACCGCATGCGGCTGCCTCGCGCCTGCCACCGGCTGCGGATTGGCCCCGTGTCGACATCGTCACCAGCCACGCCGGAGCCAGCGGCGCGGTGGTTGATGCGCTGGTCGCCAGCGGCGTTGCCGGGATCGTCATCGCCGGGACAGGCAATGGCAGCGTGCATGCCGATCTGATGCAGGCGGCTGGTCGTGCCCAGGCTGCAGGCGTGACGGTGGTGCGCGCCTCGCGCTGTGCCTTGGGGGGCGTGGTCAGCGGAAGCGACGCCCATGCCTTGCCGACTTTCGGTGCCTTGACGGCGCCACAGGCCCGCATCGAACTGATGCTGGACCTGCTGTCCGCCGGCGCCCTGTCAGCCCCGGGTCAGCGCCTGCCAAACTGACGCTGCGCTTGGGCCTGGCCGCCGTGTGCCGTCCGGCTCAGCGCCGCTGCCGGCGCGCCCACGCAGCCAGGCCGACCAGGCCGAAGGCCATCAGCGCATAGGTGCTGGGCTCGGGCACGGGCGTGATCTGATACAGCGTGGTGCTGCCCAGGGTGCTGAAGTCGCCGGGTGAGCCGTCGATGCCAATGCCCTCGTTGGAGACCAGCAGGTACAGACTGCCACCGTCCTCGAAGGTGACCACGCCCTCGGTGCGGCGGTCGGCGCTGCTGGCGCCGGTTTCGGCCCAGCCTTCAAAGGTCGGCCCGGTCGGGTTGGTGACATCGTAGATGGCAACCGCGCTGCGCCTGGTGCGTTCCAATCCGATGGCGGCGAAGGTGCGGCCGTTGGCAGTGAAGATCGTCACGCCTTCGGGCTCGACTCCCTTGTCGTCGCTGCGCGTGTCGTCGTACAGGCCGGCGGCGATGGCCCGGGTTTCCAGGTCATTCTTGCTGTCCCACACCAGGTCGCCGTTGGCGTCACGGATCGAAAACGAGCGCCCGCCGAGGGTAACGATCTCGGTCATGCCCGTGGGGCCGCCGATGCCGGTGGCGCCATTGTTGATGACGTTCAGTCGGGTGTGGATGCTGCCGGGGGAGACCAGCGTCGTCTTTGCCGGCAGCGAGCCCGCCAGCGTGATGCCGGCATCGCCAAAGCGGGTGACGTCAGTTCCTTCGACATTCGCGTCGCCCTCGTTTGCCAGCACGTAGAAAGTCTGACCGCCGGAACTGTACGAAGCAATCGCATCGGGCATGTACAGCCCGAACACTGGCACGCTGCGCGGGTTGATAAAGGTGGTGTTGCCCGTGCCGTCCTGGTCCGAGGGGTCGATCTGGTTGCCGTCCAGGCTGAAGTCCTTCCGGCCCAGCGCTTTGATTCCGGTGATGGTGTTGGTGGTGAGGTCGATGATGGCGACCGCGTTGGCTTCCTGCAGCGTGACCATGGCCTGCAGGCCGTTGGGTGCAACGGCGATGTACTCCGGCTCGAGCGCGATCGAGGCGCTCAGGCCGGCACCGATGCGCACGCCGCTGGTCCGCAGCGCGGCTTCCTGCCCGTTCCAGGCCGTGAAGCCGAGCGTGTTGACCACCGACGAACTGGGCGCAGCACTGTTGAAGTTGATGATGCTGATGCTGCCCACCGCGTCGATGGTGCCACCCGTCTGGCGCTCACCTTCGTTGGCCACCAGCAGCTTGGTGCCGTTGGCGGTCCAGGTGACCATGTCAGGCACCGAGCCGACCGTGACAAAACCGCGCAGCGCAGCCGCTCCGCCGCCACTGCGCAAGGTGGCGGTGTCAAAAAACTGGACCGTGCCGTCCAGCGCCTTGTTGCTGGCATTCGCAAAAGACACCGCAGCCATGCCGTTGAAGATCGAAATGCTGTTGATTTCGCCAAAACTGGTGGTGTCGAACGTGCCGTGCACGCTGCCGCTGAGGTTGAGCAGTTCGATGCCCCGGCCACCGGCGGAGAAGATGGTGCGCGAAAGCGGGTCCCAGGCGCTGATTTCTGAAGAGAAGTCGGGCGAGCCATTGCTGGCGACGCCGGTGCTGGTGGTCGACCACAACTTGCTGATGGACTGGAACGAGCCGCTGGCATCGGCTGTGGACGCAAAGCCGGCCAGCACAAGAACGGCGGCAACAGGGGTGGTCTTGAAGTTCATCTTGGGGACTGTTTCCAGGCTGTTGGGTCAATGACCCAAAGAGCCTAGGGGTCGGTCCCCAGCCGGCGTATGAACCACATGCGAAGCAGGGCTGAAAATCACCCCCCCAACTCGGGGGTGAGCGAGTTACCCCGGGGCCGCACCGGCCGAGCTGGTGAATTCAAACCACGCTGATTGACACATCGACATTGCCGCGCGTGGCGTTCGAATACGGGCAGACCTCGTGCGCCAGGGCCACCAGTGCTTCGGTGGCGGCACGGTCCATGCCGGGCACGGATATCGCCAGCTTCACCGCCACCCCAAACGCCCCGGCTTTGCCGGTCATCGGGCCGATTGAAACGTCGGCGGTGATCGACACCTCAGCCGGCAGGTGGATCTTCTGGCGCCCAGCCACAGCCTTCATGGCGCCAATGAAACAAGCCGAATAGCCAGCCGCAAACAGTTGCTCGGGGTTGGTGCCGGGGCCAGCGTCGCCGCCCAGTTCCTTGGGCGTGGACAACTGCAAAACGATGCGTTCGTCAGACGACTTGGTGCTGCCCGTGCGGCCGCCAGTGGAGGTGGCATGGGCGGTGTAGAGGGCTTGGTCGATGGCCATGGTGTGGGTCCTTTGAAGAGGATGAGGGCAGGTTATGCGGTCACGCGAAAAGCGCTCTGGATTGTGGCTGCGCTCAGGTTGCGCTCATAACGCGTTCATGACGAACTCACGCCGCGCTCAAACTTTCGATCGCGGTCTGCAACTCCAGCCAACGTTCCTCCAGCAGGGCCACTTCAGCCGCAGCATGGTTCAGCCGCCGGCCAGCCTCGGCCAGTTCGCTGCCCGGCAGGCCAGCCGTGGCGAGCGTGGCTTCGAGCGCTCGGCGCTCGGCCGTCAGCTTGGCCAGCCGGGTGTCGATCTGCTGCAGCTCGTTGCGCAGCGGCCGGGTGCGATTGGCGAGCTCATTGCGGGCTTGTGCGCCTTGTTTGCGGTTGTCGCGGTTGCCGGCCGGCGATGGGCTGAGCTTGGCAGCGGGCTTGGCTGCGGCGTTGGCGCCGGGCCTGGCCGGCGCCTTGGGCGCCTGCGCCGGTGCAACATCCACAGCGGCTGGGCGGGTGCCGGGCACCGGCGGCGGTTCCTGCCCACGTGCGGTGGCACGTGACACGTCCAGCAGCCACTTCTGGTAGTCGTCCAGATCGCCATCAAACGGCGAAACGCCGCCGCGGGTGACCAGCCAGAACTCGTCGCAGACCTCGCGCAACAGCGCCCGGTCATGGCTGACCAGCATCACCGTTCCTTCGAACTCATTCAAGGCAATCGACAAGGCCTCGCGCGTGGTCAGGTCCAGGTGATTGGTAGGCTCGTCCAACAGCAGCAGGTTGGGGCGCTGCCACACCAGCATGGCCAGCACCAACCGGGCTTTTTCACCGCCCGATAGCGAACCCACTGCCTGGTTGACCATGGCACCGGTGAAGCGGAACGTGCCCAAGTAATCGCGCAGCTCTTGTTCGCGCCCGGCCGGGCCCACGTCACGCGCCAGGCGCACCATGTGCATCAGGGGGCCGTCGTCCAGGCTCAGCACGTCCAGCTCTTGCTGGGCGAAGTAGCCGATCGACAAACCTTTGCCCTCGGTCATCACGCCCGACAGCGGCGCCAGCGCCTTGGCGATGGTTTTGACCAGAGTCGACTTGCCCTGCCCGTTGGCGCCCAGGATGCCAATGCGCTGGCCGGCCAGAACCGAACGGCTGATGCCGCCGACGATCTCGGTTTGGCCGTAACCGCAACGCAGGCCGTCAAAAGACAGCATCGGGTTGGGCAGGCTCAGCGGCTCGCGAAACTCGAAGTTGAAATCGCTGGCCATCATCACCGGCGCCAATCTCTCCATGCGAGCCAAGGCCTTGACCCGGCTCTGCGCCTGTTTGGCCTTGCTGGCCTTGGCCTTGAAACGGTCGATGAACTTTTGCAGGTGGTTGATGCGGTCCTGCTGCTTGCCGAATGCTGCGGCTGCTTGTGACAGACGCTCGGCGCGCATCTCCTCGAACGCGCTGTAGTTGCCGGTGTAGCGGGTCAGCGTGCAATCGTCCAGGTGCACGGTGACGCGGGTGATGGCGTCCAGAAACTCGCGGTCGTGGCTGATCACCACCATCAAGCCATCGAAGCGTTTGAGCCAGGCCTCCAGCCACACCAAGGCGTCAAGGTCCAGGTGGTTGGTGGGTTCGTCCAGCAGCAACAGGTCGGCCGGGCACATCAGGGCCCGGGCCAGTTGCAGGCGCATGCGCCAGCCGCCCGAGAAGCTGTTGACCGGCGCATCGACCTGTTCGCCTTTGAAGCCCAGGCCCAGCAAAAGGGCCTGCGCACGGGCCCTGGCATCGAAAGCGCCAGCCTCGTCCAGCGCCACGTGGGCGTCGGCCATGGCGTGGCCGTCGTCAGCGGCTTCAGCCGCGGCCAGCAGGGCCTGCGCTTGTTGCAGGGGGAGGTCGCCCTGCAGCACAAAGTCGGTGGCCCCGTCTTCGGTTTCCGGCATCTCCTGCGCGACTTCGCCCATGCGCCAGCGCGGTGGGATCTCAACCTCGCCCGAATCGGCTTGCAAGCGCCCGGCCAGCAGCGAGAACAGGCTGGACTTGCCCGCTCCGTTGCGGCCGATCAGGCCGACTTTTTCGCCCGGCTGCAAGGTAACCCCGGCGTTCTGCAGGACGACCTTGACGCCGCGGCGCAAGGTGATGTTTCTGAGCGTGATCAAGGCAATTGGTCCTGAGTGAGTAGCAGCACCTGGTCGTCGCCCGCGCTGGTCGGCAGCCAGGTGGCAGCCAGGCGTGGGAACGCGGCTTCGAAGTGAGGTCGCTCGTGGCCAACTTCCAGCACCAGCACGCCGCCCGGGTTGAGGTGCTGGCGGGCTTGGGCCAGGAGCGGCCGGATGAAGTCCATGCCGTCCTGACCGCCGGAGGTGTTGCCGTCCAGTGCGATGCGCGGTTCAGCCAGGAACTCGGGTGGCAAAGCCCGCATGGACTGCTGGTTGACGTAGGGCGGGTTGCACAGAATCAAGTCATAGCGGCCTGAGACGGCAGCCAGGCCATCGCCCAGGTGCAGGCTGATGCGCTCACCCAAGCCATGCCGATGAACGTTGCGCTGGGCGACCGTCAAGGCGTCGGCCGACAAGTCGCTGGCATCGACAACAACGTCTGGCCAGGCCAATGCCGCCAACACCGCCAGACTGCCGTTGCCGGTGCACAGGTCCAGCACGCGGCGGGTGTGGTCACCCAACCAGACGTCCAGCGTGCCGTCGGCCAGGGGCTCGGCGATCAGTGATCGCGGCACGATGACCCGCGCGTCCACCTCAAACGGCACGCCTTGCAGCCAGGCTTCACCGGTCAGATAAGCCGCTGGCTGGCGGGTCTGGATGCGGCGTTCCATCAACGCCTGCACGGCGCGGGCTTGTTCGGCCGAAACGCAGTTCTGGGCAAACTCTTCCAGGCTGTGCAGCGGCAGGCCCAGCTGCCACAGGGTCAGCCAGGCCGATTCGTCAAATGCGTTGGTGGTGCCATGGCCAAAGGCCACGCCGCTGTCGGCCAGGCGTTGCGCCATGTGCTGCACCAACGACAGCACCGTGGTGGGGTTCGGAGCTGGGCGGGCTGCGGCGGCGGGCGCACGGCTCAACGCCCGGTGCTCCAAGGCATCGTGGCCGGGTTGCGGCTCGGTTCGGCGCGGCTCTCGAGAGTGATCTCGGTGAAGGTGGCGGCCTCGGACTCTTCGCGCTTGGGCGCTGCACGCGACACGGGTGCCTGCTCGTTCTGCAAGCGCCACAACAAATTGGTGGGTGAGTCTGCATACACCAGGCCCTCGTCGCGCGACACCACGCCGGTGTTGATGAGCCGCGCGATGTCTTCTTCAAACGTGCGGGAGCCTTCGGCGATGCTCTTGGACATGGCTTCTTTGACTTCAGAGAGCTCGCCCTTCTCGATCATCTCCGACACCAGCTTGGTGTTGAGCATCACCTCCACCGCCGCCACGCGGCCACCGGCATTGGCCCGCAGCAGGCGCTGCGAGACGATGGCGCGCAAGCCCGCGGCCAGGTCGGACAGCAGCGTGGGCCGGGCCTCGGGTGTGTAGAACGACAGGATGCGGCCCAGCGCGTGGTAGCTGTTGTTGGCATGCAAGGTCGCCAGCACCAGGTGGCCCGACAAGGAATAGCTGAGCGCCGCGGTCATGGTTTCGCGGTCACGAATCTCGCCGATCAAGATGCAGTCCGGCGCTTGGCGCAGGGCGTTTTTCAGTGCGATCTGCAAGCTGCTGGTGTCACGGCCCACTTCGCGCTGGTTGACGATGCTTTTCTTGTTGTGGAAGAGAAACTCGATCGGGTCCTCGATCGTCAGGATGTGCCCGGTCATCTGCTGGTTGCGCCACTCCAGCATCGACGCCAACGTGGTGCTCTTGCCGGTGCCCGTGGCGCCGACCATCAAGATCAAGCCGCGTTTTTCCATCACCAGTTGCGACAACATCGGCGGCACACCCAGGCTGTCCAGGCTGGGTATCACCACCGGGATGCAGCGGATAACGGCCGCGACCGAGCCGCGCTGTTTGAAGGCGCTCAGGCGAAAGCTGCCGACTTGGCCAATGCCAAAACCGACGTTCAGCTCGCCCGTGTCGTCCAACTCTTCCAGCTGTTGTGGCGTCAACATCTCGGCCAGCAACTGCCGGGTCTGCGGCGGCGCCAGCACCTGGTCGGACAGCTGCAAGAGCTGGCCGTGGATCTTGATCAGGATCGGTGTGTTGGCCGACATGTAAACGTCGGACGCACTTTTCTCCGCCATCAGGCGCAGCACACGCTCGAGGTTGTTGCTCACGGGGTCATGCTCGCAGCAACTCGTTGATGCTGGTCTTGGCGCGGGTCTGCGCGTCGACCTTCTTCACGATCACGGCGCAGTACAGGCTGTGGCTGCCGTCGGCGCTGGGCAGGTTGCCCGACACCACCACGCTGCCGGCGGGGATGCGGCCGTAGCTGACGGTGCCCGTGGCGCGGTCGTAGATCTTGGTGCTCTGGCCGATGTACACACCCATGCTGATGACGGAGTTCTCTTCGACGATCACACCTTCCACGACCTCGCTGCGCGCACCGATGAAGCAGTTGTCTTCGATGATGGTGGGGTTGGCTTGCAAGGGTTCGAGCACACCGCCAATGCCCACGCCGCCAGACAAGTGAACTCCTCTGCCGATTTGCGCGCAACTGCCCACGGTGGCCCAGGTGTCGACCATGGTGCCTTCGTCCACATAGGCACCAATGTTCACGTAGCTGGGCATCAACACCACGTTCTTGCCGATGAAGCTGCCTCGCCGGGCCACGGCCGGCGGCACCACGCGCACGCCGCTGGCGCGCATCTGCGCTTCGTCCAGGTTCGCAAACTTGGTTTTGACTTTGTCGAAGAAGCCCAGGTCGCCAGCCCGCATGATGTGGTTGTCGTTGAGCCGGAAACTCAGCAGCACGGCCTTCTTCAGCCACTGGTGCACGACCCAGTCACCCACACCGCGGCGCTCGGCCACGCGCAGCCGGCCAGCGTTCAGTTCAGTGATCACGCGCTCCACGGCGCCGCGCACGTCCGGGGCGTTCAGCGCGTTGATCTCGCTGCGGCTCTCCCAGGCCAGGTCGATGATGGGTTGAGAGGCATGGCTCATGAGCGGAGACTTTCGGTGTAGGCAACGATGCGCTGCGCGGCTTGCAGGCATTCGTCAGGGTTGGCGACCAGGGCCAGGCGGATGCGGCCGGTGCCGGGGTTGAAGGGACCTGCGGGGCCGTTCATGGTGCGCGCCAACAGGCTGCCCGGCAGGACGTTCACATTGTATTGAGCGAGCAGGCCGCGGGCGAAGTCAAGGTCGCCGGACGAGCCGCTGCCCGACAAGCCGCTGCCAGACAAGCCGCTGCCCGACAAGCCACTGTCAGACAGCGTTGGCACCTGCGCCCACAGGTAGAAGGCCGCGTCGGGCAAGGCCACGCCCAGCACTTGCGCCAAGCGCGGCGTGACCTGCTCAAACTTCCGCCGGTACAAAGCCCGGTTGGCCACCACATGGGCCTCGTCGTTCCAGGCGGCGATGCTGGCGCGTTGCACCAGTGGGCTCATGGCACTGCCGTGGTAGGTGCGGTAGAGCAAGAAGGCCTTGAGCAGTTGCGCATCACCCGCCACAAAACCAGAACGCAGACCCGGCACGTTGCTGCGTTTGGACAGGCTGGTGAAGGCCACGAGGCTGCGGAAGTCACTGCGCCCGAGAGCGACTGCGGCCTGCAGCGCGCCCAGCGGCGGTTCGTCGCGGAAATAGATCTCTGAATAACACTCGTCGCTGGCAATCACGAAACCGTGGCGGTCGCTCAGTTCGAACAAGTGCCGCCACTCGTTGATCGGCATCACTGCGCCGGTGGGGTTGCCAGGCGAGCAGACGTAAAGCAGTTGGGTGCGAGCCCAGGTGGCCTCGGACACAGAAGTCCAATCGGCGGCGAAGTTGCCCACCTTTGCAAGTTCGGGGTCGCTCGCCACAAACGCCGTTTCTGCGCCGGCCAGCAAAGCTGCACCTTCGTAGATTTGATAGAAAGGGTTGGGGCAGACGACGATGGCGCCGGGCCGAGTGGGGTCGACCACCGTTTGTGCGAAGGCGAACAAGGCCTCTCGAGAACCCGAAACCGGCAGCACTTGTGTGGCCGCGTTCAGCGCCACGCCATAGCGGCGTCCAACCCAGCCGGCGATGGCCTCACGCAGGGCCGGTTCACCCACCGTGGCGGGGTAGCTGGACAGGGTCGGTAAGGCTTTGACCAGGGCTTCTTCGATCAAGGCCGGTGTGGCGTGACGCGGCTCGCCGATGCCAAGATTGATGGGTGTGTGCTGAGGGCTGGGCGTGATGTCGCGTGTCAGCTCTCGCCAGCGCTCGAACGGGTACGGATGCAGGCGGCTTAAAAGCGGGTTCATGCTGCCGATTATCTCGGGCCAGGTTTTCGACCCGAGGTCGGCCTACAGCTTGCCGATGCAGCCCATTGCCCCGCAGCGGCAGGCCAGACGGCCTTCGTGGTGGGTTTGGCCGTAGTTGACGGTGATCTCGTCGCCCAGCGCAATCGAACGCAGCGCATAGAACTCCACGCGCCCTTGGCGGATGCACAGGCGCGCATTCGGCCGGCAACTGTGGTTGGTGTAGCGCATGGGGTCGTCTGACCGGCTGAAGTCAATGGCTTTGCGCGCAGACAACTCCACGATCATGATGCGTTCACTGCGTGTGGCGCGAATGCGCGCTTGCTCCACGCTGATGCTTTCACCGCGAATCTCGCCGATCTTCAAGCGCGGAGGAATAGCTTCGGCCGCGAACGCGCCCTGGCCGTCAATGGCGCTGGGCCGCACGGCCACATCAAACTTTTGATACGCCGGGCGCACGGCGGCTGCATTCATGTCGACGCCAGGTCAACCTTCGGTGCCGCCTTCCAACCCTTCTTTCGGTGCTCAGCCGTCACGAACGTGCGGATACCGCCGCGCACAAACCAGTCGGCGTGGATGCGAACGAAACGGGGCGCTATTGCCGAAACCAGGTCTGACAAGATGGTGTTGGTGACCCGTTCGTGGAACGCGCCCTCGTTGCGAAAACTCCAGAAGTACTGCTTCAGGCTCTTGGTCTCCACGCACAGCTGGTCGGCCACGATCTCGATCGTGAAGTGCGCAAAGTCGGGCTGGCCCGTCAACGGGCACAGGCAGGTGAATTCGGGCACGTCAAAGCGGATGACGTAGTCGCGTTCAGGGGCTGGGTTTGCAAAGGCTTCAAGCTCTCTGCTGGGCGCACTGGGCGGCACCAGGGGTGCTTGGCGCTCACGGGTGGCGGGGGACTTTTTCGACGGCATGGTGTGGCGGCAACGGGCGCGCGACTGGGGCGCTGGCTGGAGTTAAAAAGCAGGGCCTCGATGCTATCATCCGGCCGCCCAGGCGCCCTCGAAAAAAGCGTTTTTCTTCAATCAAATCAAGCACTTGCAATGCCTGCCTGGAGACCCGATCCAGGCCCGCCGCAAGGCCACCAGCCAGCACCCTACCGCGCCCATGCGCCTGAACCAGATCAAGCTCTCGGGCTTTAAGTCGTTTGCCGAACCCACCACCTTTTCGCTGCCAGGCCAGCGGGTGGGCGTGGTCGGCCCCAACGGTTGCGGCAAGAGCAACATCATGGACGCGGTGCGCTGGGTGCTGGGCGAAAGCCGGGCCAGCGAGTTGCGTGGCGAATCCATGCAGGACGTCATCTTCAACGGCAGCGGCCATCGCAAACCGGCCAGCCGCGCCAGCGTTGAACTGGTTTTCGACAACCAGGACGCGCGCGCCGGCGGGCAATGGAACACTTTCGCGGAGATCGCCGTCAAGCGCACGCTCACGCGAGACGGAACCAGCAGCTACTTCATCAACAGCCAGCCGGTGCGCCGGCGTGATGTGCAAGACGTCTTCTTAGGCACTGGCCTGGGGCCACGCGCCTACGCCATCATCGGCCAAGGCACGATCAGCCGCATCATCGAGAGCCGGCCTGAAGAGTTGCGTTTGTTTCTGGAAGAAGCCGCCGGTGTCAGCAAGTACAAGGAGCGTCGCCGCGAGACTGAAAACCGGCTGAAGGACACCCGCGAGAACTTGACACGCGTCGACGACATCCTGCGCGAACTCAACGGCAATCTCGAGAAGCTGCAGTCTCAGGCCGAAGTTGCCCAGCGCTACCGCGGCCTGCAAGACGACGGCCTGCTCAAGCTGCATCAGCTGTGGTTTTTGAAGCAGCGCGACGCGGCGGGTGAAGAAGCGCGGGTGAAGGACGCTGCCGCTGCGGCTGGAGTCGCGCTGGAAGCCCGCCTGGCCGAATTGCGGCACGTTGAGGCTGAGTTGGAGGCCGTGCGCCAAGGCCACTACGCGGCCAGCGATGCTTTGCACGACAAACAAGGTCACCTGGCCCAGGCTGCGCTGGAAGTCAGCCGTTTGGAAGAGCGCATCCGCTATGTGGTGGAGGGCCGGCAACGCGCGCAGGCACGCCTGTCTGAGCTGCAGACGCAAAACGCGCAATGGGCCAGCCGCGAACAAGCCGCGCGGGCGGAACTGGACGACATCGCCTCACAAATCGAAGCGGCTGACGAACAGAGTGGCGTGCTCGCGGCACAGGCCGAAGACCAGGTGCTGGAGCTGCCGGCGCTGGAAGACGCCGTGCGCAGCGCCCAAGTGACCAGCAACACCCAGCGTGCCGCTGTGGGCCAGGTGCAGCAGCAGATTCAGGTGCTGGCGGCTGACAGCCGCAACGTCGAAGAACAATCTCGCCAGCTGCAAACCCAGCGCGAACGCCGTGCGCTTGAACGCAAAGGCCTGCAGGCGCCCGATGCCGACAAGTTGTCGGCCCTCAAGGCCCAGGACGCGGCCGCCGCACAAACCTTTGCAGAGTGCGCGGCTCGGCTGCAAGAGCTGGCTGAACACGTGCCGGCGCTGGACGAACAGCGGCGCGCCGCACAAGCCGTGGCCAGCCAGGAGTCAGCCCGCCTGGCTGATGTCGGAGCGAGGCTGGACGCTTTGCGCGCCTTGCAGGACAAGGTTCAAACCGAGGGCAAGCTCAAACCCTGGTTGCAGCGCCATGGGCTGGAGGGCCTGGCTGGCCTGTGGAAGCAGTTGCACATCGAAGCAGGCTGGGAACCCGCACTTGAATCGGCCCTGCGCGAACGGCTGAACGCGCTGGCCGTGGGCAAGCTCGACATGGTGCGGGCCTTTGCGGCTGATGCACCACCGGGCAAGTTGGCGTTTTACGCACTGCCCCTGGGCCAGACGCCCCGCACCCCTGCCAGCCTGCCGCTGCTGGCCGATCTGCTGCGCCTGGGCGATGCCGGCCTGAAATCGCTGCTGGGCGAGTGGCTGGAGGGTGTCTTCACCGCTGCCAGCATGGAAGAAGCTCTGGCAGCTCGGCATGGCTTGGCGCACGGCCAAGTCATCATGACGCGGCAAGGCCACGCCGTGTCGCAGCACGCCGTCAGCTTCTACGCGCCCGACAGCGAACAAGCCGGTCTGCTGGCCCGCGCGCAGGAGATCGAGAACCTCGACCGGCAACAGCGCGCTCAGGTGATGCTGGCGGACGACAGCAAGACAGCCTCGGTGCGACTCGAAGCCGGCTACACCGACGCCAGCCAACGCCTGGCCAGCGTGCGGCGTGACGCCACCGAAGCGCAGACCCGTGCCCATGCCTTGAACGTGGAGTTGCTGCGCTTGAGCCAGCAAGCCGACGCTGCCACGACGCGCCAAGCCCAGTTGAGCGATGAGCTGGCCGAGATCGACGCCCAACTGGAAGGCCTGCAGGAGCGCCGCGTCCTGGGCGAAGGCCGCTTTGACGAACTTGACATGGGCCTGGCCACGGCGCAGCAACGACACGCCGAGTTGGAGGACGCCGTGATCGCCGCCGAGCGTCAGCTGAGCGACGCCCGTGAACAACAACGCGCGCTGGAACGGCAAGCCCAGGAAGCGCAGTTCCAGGCCCGCAGCCTGGGCGCACGCCAAGCCGAGTTGCAACGCAGCATTCAGACCGCTGCGCAGCAAGTCGCCACCAACCTGCAAGCCGGCGAGCAACTGCAGTTGGAGTTGAGCGCGTTTGATGACCAGGCCGCATCAGCCGGCTTGCAGACGGCGCTGGCGCTGAAGCTCGAGCGCGAGCAAGATCTGGGCGCAGCCCGCAGCCTTTATGACGACTTGAGTGCGCAGTTGCGCCGGGCTGACGAACAACGCCTGGGCTTCGAGCAAAGCCTGGCGCCGCTGCGCGAACGCATCACCCAGTTGCAGCTGGAACAGCAGGCCGCACAGCTGGGCGGTGCGCAATACCTGGAGCAGCTCAGCGCAGCCGGGGCCGACCTGGCAGCACTTGCACAAGGTGTCGAGGCCGGTGGCGTCAAGCTCTGGGGTTTGCAGACCGAGATCGACCGCATCAACAAAGAGATCGCGACGCTCGGCGCGGTCAATCTGGCGGCGTTGGATGAGTTGGGTGCCGCGAGCGAACGCAAGACGTTCCTGGATGCGCAGAACGCCGACCTGATCGAAGCCATCACCACCCTGGAAGACGCCATCCACAAGATCGACCTCGAAACGCGGGACTTGCTGGCCAACACCTTCAACCAGGTGAATGAACACTTTGGCCGGATGTTCCCCACGCTGTTTGGCGGTGGCAACGCCAAATTGGTGATGACTGGCGGCGAGATCCTGGATGCCGGTGTACAGGTCATGGCACAGCCTCCGGGCAAGAAGAACAGCACCATTCATCTGTTGTCGGGTGGCGAAAAAGCGCTGACCGCGATTGCTCTGGTGTTTGCCATCTTCCAGCTCAACCCGGCGCCGTTTTGTCTATTGGACGAAGTCGACGCACCGCTGGACGACGCCAACACCGAGCGTTACCGCAAGCTGGTGACCGAGATGAGCCGGGGCACGCAGTTCTTGTTCATCAGCCACAACAAAATAGCCATGGAAATGGCCGAGCAGCTGATTGGGGTGACCATGCAGGAACAGGGCGTGTCGCGCATCGTGGCGGTGGACATGGAAGCCGCCGTGGCCCAAGCCGAGGCCGCGTGAGGCCGGCAGCCGTACCCGTGAACGCAAACGCAGCATGAACACCCTGACGCTGACCCAGTCCTTGATGATCCTGGCCGGCCTGGTGCTGCTGGCCGTGCTGTTGCAAGCAGCCTGGAAGATGCGCCGCGCTGCCGTCAAAAAGGCCGCAGAACCGGTTTTGACTGCGCCTGGCGAAAGGCTGGAGCCCGCGTTGGGCGCCAACCCGGAAGACGATGACACCCACCCCGATGGGGGCCCGGACACACAGCCGGAGCTTGGCGAACCGGGGTTCCGATCGACCACACGCCCAGGCGTCCGGCTGGACGCCCTGATCGATGCAATGGTGCCGTTGGCGCTGGAAGCACCCGTCACGGGTGATCTGGTGCTGGCCCACCTGCCTGCCACCCGTCGAGCCGGTGCCAAGCCGTTCTACATCGAGGGCCTGGACAGCTACAGCGCCGAATGGGAACGGCCCGAGGCCGGCCGCCGCTACAGCGAGCTGCAAGCCGGTGTGCAACTGGCCAACCGCACCGGGCCGTTGAATCAGATTGAATACTCCGAGTTCGTGCAGACGATCAACACCTTTGCCGATGCCGTCGGTGCGGCGGCGGACTTTCCCGACATGACCGAGGTGGTGGCGCGTGCCCGCGAACTCGACGGCCTGACCAGCGAACTTGACGCACAACTGACGCTCACCTTGCGCAGCAACAGCGTGGCCTGGTCGGTGCGTTATGTGCAGCAATGCGCTGCGCGCCATGGCTTTGTGCCTGGCGTGGGTGCGGGCCGCTTTGTGCTGCCATCGGCTGAGGATGGGGCACCGCCAGTGCTGCAACTCACGGTGGATGCCCAGGCCGCACTGGCCGAGCTCGACGACCCCGCGCAGTCCACTGGCGTGCGCAGCGTCAACTTGCTGTTGGACGTGCCCCAGACACCACAGACTGCCGAGCCTTACCCGGCCTGGCACGGCGCGGCCACGGCCTTGGCCAGTGACATGGACGCCACGCTGGTGGATGACCACGGACAGCCCGTTGTCCTGGCGGCTTTCGCCACCATCGCCAAAGACTTGAAGCAGTTGTATGGCCAGCTCGAGGCCCTGGACTTGGCAGCCGGTAGCGCGGCCGCGAGGCGGCTCTTTTCCTGATTTCCCTACGACGTCTGGGCGCGTCCCGGATCGTCGGCTGCCGTCGCCGCAGCCACCGGCTCGACTGTCCGGCTGACCTCGCGCATCAACACGAACTCTTCCGCCGCTGTCGGGTGCACGGCCACCGTGCTGTCAAAGTGTGCTTTGGTGGCGCCCGCCGTCAGCGCCACCGCCAGGCTTTGCACGATCTCCGGCGCGTCGGCGCCCAGCATGTGGATGGCCAGCACGCGGTCGGTGTCGGCGTCCACCAGCAGCTTCAACTGCGTGCATTCGGCCCCGCCGATGAAGGCCTGTTTCATTGGCTTGAAGTCGGTTTCGAAGATGCGCAAGCGGTGGCCTGCGGCCAGTGCCTGTTCTTCGCTGGGGCCGACGCTGGCGATCGGCGGCAGGGTGAACACCGCGCTGGCCACCTGCTGCCAGTTCATGTGCCGCGCGCCCGGGCCGTATAGCGCATCAGCCACGGCCCGGCCTTCGGCAATGGCCACGGGTGTGAGGTTTTTGCGGTTGGTGACGTCGCCGACGGCGTAGACCTTGGCAGCAGTGGTTTGCAGCGTGTCGTTCACCGGCACGGCGCCCGTTGCGTCCAGCGTGATGCCGACGTTCTCCAGGCCCAGGCCGCTGGTGTTGGGCCGGCGCCCGGTTGCATTCAAGACCCAGGGGAAGGTGCGCACACGTTCAGCCCCCAGCAGCAGCACGAACCCGGTCCCGCTGTGTTGCACAGCCTTTGGCGAATTGGCCGGGTGCAGTTCCACGCCGGCGGCCTGCAGCGCAGCGGCAGCACCCGTGCGCAGCATCTCGTCAAAGCCCCGCAGCGGCAGGCGGTCGCGGTAGTACATGGCCACGCGCACGCCCAGGCGGGCCAGCATGCTGGCAAATTCCACGGCGATGTAGCCCCCGCCGATGACCGCCGCTTCCTGCGGCAAGGTTTGCAGGTCCAGCAGATCGTCAGACGTGGCGCAGGCCTCAATCCCGGGGATGCTGTCGCGCACGGGCGCAGCGCCCGTGGCGATCAGGATGTGATGCGCCGTGATCTGCCGCTGGCCCACGCTGACCGTGTGCGGAGCGACGATCTGGCCTCGGCCTTCGACCAGCGTCACCTGGCCGCCGGCCAGCATGTTGCGGTAGATGCCTTCCAGGCGGTCGATTTCGCGGGCTTTGGTCGCTGCCCAACGGGCCATCTCAAATGGGGTGTCGCCTATGACCCAGCCATAACCGCGGGCCTGCGCCAGCCCCTCGCCCAGCTGCGCGGCGTACATCAGCAGCTTTTTGGGCACGCAGCCGCGAATCACGCAGGTGCCGCCGACGCGGCTGTCCTCGACCACCGCCACACGCGCGCCAAAGCGCGCCGCACGGCGCGATGCGGCCACGCCACCCGAGCCGGCACCCAGCACCAACAGGTCAAAGTCATGGTTCATGCAGATCCTCGGGTGGTGGTAACGGTGCTCTGCACCTTACACCGGGGGGACTGCGCGGACAGTTTCAGCCATCATTCAAGCTGTGCGTGGGCATCACCCCAGGTGCTGGTGTTGAGATGTGGGGCAGGGCATGGCAGAGAGTGCAGCAGTCGGGCGGATCAACAACGCGGCGACGATAGGAGGTTTCGAGCAGTCGTTCGTGTTCCACATGATTCGCGACTTCTTCTTGCTGCTGCTGCTGGTGGCAGTGGCCGAGTTGACGATCCGCTACCTGGCGCTGCGCTATGACTTCGCCACCAATGAACCAGCCCGGGTCGAGAGCGCCACCCAAAAGCTGGCCGGCGACATCAAAGCCATCATGCTGAACTCCGGTGGCCCGCTGGCCGCGCAGACCGTCTACCCGATCCTCAACCGCAACTACGAGGACCTGGGCTTGTCGATCGCGGTGCTGCCGTCGACCGTGACGGTGGAGTCGATGAGGGCCACCTTCAACATGGAGGTGGAAGGCCTCATGCCGCAATGGCCCGATGGCACGTACCAACAGGGCCTGGTGACGGTGCAGGCCGAGCAGTTCTGCCTGAACTGCCACGTCAAGGCCAAGGTGGGTGACGTGCTGGGCATCGTCGCCGTGCGCAGTTACCTGGCGCGCAAGGAAGCGCTGTGGTGGCAAGAGGTGCGGCTGACTGCGGGTGCGCTGAGCTTGAAGATTCTGGTCCACACCATCGTCTTGTTG
>Ga0105048_10004070_pt1 | contig 23925 bp, 21 predicted proteins | sample MAT05_FD_78382 | JGI IMG/M metagenome (GOLD analysis project Ga0105048, IMG submission 78382) | Freshwater microbial communities from Lake Fryxell liftoff mats and glacier meltwater in Antarctica - MAT-05 | ecosystem: Environmental > Aquatic > Freshwater > Ice > Liftoff microbial mat | place... | reverse complement strand
CACCGGGGTCATGCGGCGCTCGGTCAGTGCCGCCGCCATCGCGGCGGTGTCGGCCGTCACCGGGAAGGTCCAGCCCACGCTCTGCATGGTGCGGCGCACCGCGGCGCTGTCGCGCTCGCGCACGACGCCCAGCACGCGCAGCGGCTTGCCGCGCGCGGCCTGGAACAGGCGCTCGACATGCTCGTTGTGGCGGCGGCAGAAGGGGCAGGTGAGCGACCAGAACACCACCACGGCCGCCTCGGCCCGCGGCGCGGCCCAGGGGCGGCCATCGAGCAGCGTGACCTCGGGCCAGCGCACCGCCTCGCCCGCCGCAGCCGGTGCGGCGCGCACAGGCTGCGCGCCGGCCAGCGTCAGCACCATGCCGGCCAGCGTCTGCAGCACGCGGCGTCGTTCTGGCGCGGTGGTCGTGGTCATGGTCATGGTCATGGTGCGTACCTCACTTGGTGGTCTGCTCCATCAGCAGATAGGTGTTGTACGCGTTCATGCGGTTGGCTGCACGAAACAGCGGCAGGCCCTCGAAGCGCGACCAGTCAGCCTTTGCATAGGCCTCTTCGAAGGGCTCGAGATCCTGCGCCGCCTGGCCCATCGTGCGCCGCAGATGCACCAGGTAGTCGCGCGTCAACTGCAGGTCGCCGCGGGCGTCGGACGAGACCGGGCCATGACCGGGCACGATGCGCAGCGCGTCGAAGGCCAGCAGGCGGTCGAGCGATTCGATCCAGCGAGCACTGTCCGCCTGGCCGACGAAGGGGATGCGGCCGCGGAACGCCAGGTCGCCGGCGAACAGCACACGTTGCTGCGGCAGCCACAACGCCAGGTCCTCCGGCGTGTGTGCCGGGCCCACCGGCTGCAGCACGAAGTCCACGCCGCCCAGCGTGAAGCGCTCGGGGCCGTCCAGCCAGCGGTCGGCCGCCACCAGCCGCGTCTGTGCGTCGATCCACGGCGCAAGCTCCTCGCGGCTGGCCTGCAGGCGCTGCGCGGCGGTGTCGGAGTTGAGATAGAGGCGGCCGTCGCGATGGGCCAGGATCTCGGCGCCGGCCGCCTTGAACACCTGCAGCCCGTAGACATGGTCGGCGTGGTAGTGGGTGACGATGACCCGCCGCACCGGCTGCGGCGTGATGCGCGCGATCGCGTCGAGCAGCGCCTGCGCCAGCGCGGGCGAGCCCAGTGCATCGACCACCACCACACCGGCTGGCGTGACGACGAAGGCTGCGTTGGAGATGAAGTTGCGGTTGGCCCGCGTGCCCAGCGCCGCTTCGCCCTGGACCATCCATACCCCGGGCGCCACGGCCTGGGGTTGCAGCGCCACCGACTGGGCCGCCGCGGCCTGCGGCAGCAGCCAGGCCAGCAGGGCCAGCAGACCCAGCAGTCCGCGCCAGGGTCCGGGCAAGCAGCGAAGGGTATTCACGGGCACAGTCGTCGATGCGGTTCCGTAAATTAGCACGCACGCATATTCGACGTGGGCATGAGCTTCGAACCATTCAGGCTGTGGCGCAGGCCAGAGCACCGACAGTGCGCCTGCAGAATCATTGTGGCCGATCAACAGGAGACGACATGAGATTGTTCCGACGTGTGGCGATGGCTGCGCTGGCAGGCACCAGCCTGATGGGTGCGGCGAGTGCATGGGCGCAAGACCCGCATCTGGCGCGCAACCTGGCGGCCACATGCGCCAACTGCCACGGCACCAACGGCAACGCACGCACCGACATGAAGACGCTGGCCGGCGTCTCGGCCGACAAGATCACGGCCATGATGAATGACTTCCGCAGCGGCGCCCAGCCGGCGACCATCATGCATCAGATCGTCAAGGGCTACAGCGAAGAGCAGGTGCGGCTGATCGCCGCCTACTTCGCTGCCCAGACACCGAAGAAGTGAGGGGCTGGATCATGAACGCACGGATGAACCCAAGACACCTGATGTCCCCCTCACGCCGCCGCCTGCTGGGCGCCGGCGCCGCCTTTGGCACGCTGACGGGCCTGGGGCTTTCGGGCTGCGCCAGCATGGACAGCGGCCCGTCGATCGGCCGTGTGGTGGTGGTCGGCGGCGGCTTCGGCGGCGCGACCGCCGCGCGCTACCTGCGCATGTGGGGCGGCAACGTCGACGTCACGCTGGTCGAGCGCAACAGCAACTTCGTCTCCTGCCCGATCTCCAACGTGGTGCTCGGCGGCTACCGCCAGATGGCCGACATCACGCGCGGCTACGAGGGCCTGCGCGCGGTGGGCGTGAAGATGGTGCAGGGCGATGTCACGGCCATCGACGTGGCCGGCAAGAAGGTCCGGCTGGCAGGGGGCGCCGAGCTGCCCTACGACCGGCTGGTGCTGTCGCCCGGCGTGGACTTCATCTTCGAGCAGATGCCCGGCCTGCAGATGGCGCTGGACCGCGGCGAGGTCACGCACAGCTGGAAGGCCGGCCCGCAGACGGTGGCGCTGCGCCGCCAGCTCGAGGCGATGCCCGACGGCGGCGTGTTCGCCCTGTCGATCCCGCGCGTGCCCTACCGCTGCCCGCCCGGGCCGTACGAGCGCGCGTGCATGGTGGCGAGCTACCTGAAGGTGGCCAAGCCGCGCGCCAAGGTGCTGGTGCTGGATGCCAACCCCGAGATCACGTCGAAGAAGGCGCTGTTCGAGCGCGCCTTCGACCAGCACTACAAGGGCATGCTGGAGTACCGGCCGAACGCCGAGCTGAAAGAAGTCAACGGGCGCACAGGCAAGTTCGAGTTCGAGGATATCCGTGCCGACGTGTTCAACGTGGTGCCGCCGCAGCGGGCCGGCGACATCGCGCGCCAGGCCGGGCTGCTGAACATGAACAACCGGTGGGTCGGCGTGAACTGGCAGACGATGGAGTCGACCGCCGCGCCCGGCATCCACGTGCTGGGCGACGCCACCTTCTCGGCGCCTGCCATGCCCAAGAGCGGACACATGGCCAACCAGCACGCCAAGGTGGCGGTGGCCGCCATCATCCAGCTGCTCAAGGGCGAGGCGGTCAGCGCCACGCCGGTGGTGATGAACACATGCTACAGCTTCGTCACCGCGCGCGACGTGATCCATGTGGCCTCGGTGCACCAGTACGACGCCGTCGACAAGACCTTCAAGACGGTGCCCGGCTCGGGCGGCGTGTCGGCCGCGGCGAACCAGATCGAAGGGCGTTATGCGCTGAGCTGGGCCGACAACATCTGGGCCGACATGCTGGCGGCGTAGGCCGCTGGCCGGCGCGGGCCATCGACGCGCTGTCAACGCGCTGTAAACGGGCTGTCAGCGGGCTGTCAGCGGGCTGTCAGCGGGCCAGACAGTTCTCCACGTTCCAGCCGTAGAGCCACTCGAGCGCATCGTAGAAGCGCTCGGGGCTGCGGCCCTTCCAGAGGTCGTTGCGCACCAGCCGCTCGACGCCCTTGGCGTGGTAGATGCGCCCCATCTCGCGTGCGCTGAGCACGATGCGGGCGGTGCGCGCGACGCGCGAGCGCTGGTACAGGTCGAACGCGCTGACGAAGTTGTCGGCGGCGTGGCCCGCGCCGTCTTCATCCGCGGTCTTGCGCAACGCCTCGCCCAGCGTCACCGCGTCCTCCAGTGCCATGCAGGCGCCCTGCGCCATGTACTGCGTGGTCGGATGGGCGGCGTCGCCCAGCAGCGTGACGCGGCCGAAGCTCCACTGCGCGATCGGGTCGCGGTCGGCGGTGGCCCAGCGCCGCCAGCTGCGCGGCAGTTCGATCAGCTGACGCGCGCGCGGACAGATGCCCTCGAAGTAGCTCTGAACTTCTTCGCGGCTGCCTTCGCGCACGCCCCACTGCTCGGTCTCGCGGCTGTGGAAAGTGACGACCACGTTGTACTGTTCGCCGCCGCGCAGCGGGTAGTGCACCAGGTGGCAGTGGGGGCCGACCCAGATGCTGGCGGCGTTCCATCGCAGGTCGGCCGGGAAGTCGCTGCGCTCGACCACGGCGCGGTAGACCACATGGCCGGTGACCCGCGCCGGGTCGCCGACGAGTTGCTCGCGCACCACCGACTTCACGCCGTCGGCGGCCACCAGCGCCATCCCCTCGTGGACGCGCCCATGCTGATCGAACACCGTCACCGCGCCTGCTCCCGCGCCTGCTCCCGCGCCTGCGTGCTGCTCGATGCGCTCGACACGCGTGGAGGTGAGGCACTCGACGCGCCCGCTGGCCATCGCGCCCTCGAACAGCGCCAGGTGCACCTCGGCGCGGTGCACCACGGCGTACGGGTTGCCGAAGCGCTGGCGGAAGGCCTCGCCGGTGGGGATGCGGCCGACTTCGGTCTCGTCGACCGCGTCGTGCATCACCATGCAGTCGGTGTAGACCGCACGCGCGCGCACCTGCTCACCGATGCCCAGCGCATCGAAGGCATGGAAGGCATTGGGCCCGAGCTGGATGCCGGCGCCGATCTCGCCGATCTCCGGCGCCTGCTCGAGCACCCGCACGCGGTGGCCGCGGCGCACCAGCGCCAGGGCAGCCGCCAGCCCGCCGATGCCGCCGCCGGCCACCAGCACCGGCCGGTCGGTCGCCTCGTGTGATGTCATGGGTCGATCAGCTCCCGGCTCGGGCCGCGCTTACTTCAGGCCGCTGAGGTAGGCGGCGACGGCCTTGATCTCCGGCTCGGTCAGCTTGCGCGCGATGGTCTGCATCACCGCGTTGTCGTTGGTGCGCCGACGCTGGCTGAACTGGCGCAACTGGGTCTGCGTGTACTGGGCATGCTGTCCGGCCAGCCGCGGCAACTGCTCGGTGCCGGCGGCGGTCGGGCCGTGGCAACTGGCACAGGCCGCCACACCCGCGCCGGGCTTGCCGTGGTCATAGAGCGTGCGGCCGGCTGCCGCGAGATCCGCATCGTCGACGGCATGCGCCACAGGCGCTTGCGACTCGAAGTACGCCCCCAGCGCCAGGAAGTCGGCTTGCGACAGATCGTCGACCATCGACTGCATCACCGGGTTCTTGCGCCGGCCGCTCTTGTAGTCGGCCAACTGGCGTGCGACGTAGGCCGCGTGCTGGCCCGACAGCCGCGGGAACAGCGGCGTCGAGCTCTCGCCGTTGGCGCCGTGGCAGACAAAACACTTTCCCTGCACGATCTCCTCGGCGCGCGCGCGGTCTGCCGCGTACCCGGGCAAGGTCAGCGCGGACAGCAGCAGCAATGCCGCAGTGACTCGGAGACGCCGCTTCAAGGCTTGATGTAGGAGAAGCCCTGCTTCTGCAGCCTGGCCAGACGCACGACGCCCGAGGGCGTGAAGTCGGCCTCCTGGATGAACTGCTCGCGTTTGAGGTTGCGGTTCCTCAGCGTGATCTCGCAGACCTCGAACTTCACGCCGCGCGCTTTCAGTGCGGCCACCGGGCCGGCGAAGTCGCCGCCATTGCGGTCTTTCGCGCCCTCCATCAGGAAGTCCACGCCTTCGGCGTGGGTGACGACGGTGATGCGCGCGGCCGGGTCGGTGTCGAGGTGGTTGCGGATGTTGCGCAGGCTCTTGATGCCCTGCGCCTCGGTGTTGTCGATGTGATAGACCACCGTGTCCTGCGCGCGCGCCAGCGCCGGCGCGAACAGCAGCGCCGCGCCGATCAGCAGCGCTGCCGTCATCATCTGGATAGTGCCGTTCAGGGACTTGCTCATCGCGTGGTCTCCGGTGGTGTCTTGTGGGGAACGTACCGCGCAGACTACGCCAGACCGGGGTTGCCTGCCACGCCCACCAGCCGCGGCGTGTTGATGCGCCGAGCGCTGACGCGGCCGCCCGGGCGGGATGCCAGCCAGGTCTCGACCACCTCCCACACCGGCTTGAGCCCGGCGCGCGACGCCTCTTCGGCAACCGGTGCCCAGCCGGCCACCTTGTAGGTCTTGTCAGCCTCCAGCGGCCGGCCCGCCAGCCGCATCTCGCTGATGCGCGAGCCCATCTTCTCCAGCGGGCTCAGCGTGTACTGCAGGCCGCCCACGCGCACCATGTCGCCCCCCTGCTGGTAGTACGGGTCGGGGTTGAACAGGTTGTCGGCGACGTCTTCGAGCACGGTCTTGATCATCGTGCCCGACATCTCGGTGAGCGTCGTGTGCGGGTAGGTGATGGCCAGCTGGTCCATCATCAGCTCGCGCGTGACGGCCTGCCCGGGCAGCAGCGTGGTGCCCCATCGAAAGCCCGGGCTGAAGGCGATCTGCGCACCCTGCACATCCATCAGCGCGTCGCAGACCAGCTGGTCCCAGCTGCCGTTGAAGTTGCCGCGCCGGTACAGCAGGCCGTCGGTGGTGGCGAGCTTCTGCGCCAGCTTCGATTCATAGGGCGCGCGGACCTTCGTGATCAGCGCATCCATCTCGGGGTCGGGGCGCAGCTGGTTGCTGAACACCGGCAGCAGCCGGTAGCGCCACTGCGCCAAGCGGCCGGCGCGCATCTCGAAGTCCATCACGCCGAGGAACTTGCCGTTGCTGCCGGCGTTGGTGACCAGCGTCTTGCCGCCCGGGTTGTCCACCGGCACCGCCAGCGGCACGCCGTCATGCGTGTGGCCGCCGAAGATGGCGTCGATGCCGCGCACGCGGCTGGCCAGCTTGAGGTCGACGTCCATGCCGTTGTGCGACAGCAGCACCACCAGCTGCGCGCCCAGGCCGCGCACCTCGTCGACCACCTTCTGCAGGTTGTCTTCCTGGATGCCGAAGCTCCAGTCGGCCACCAGGTAGCGCGGGTTGGCGATCGGCGTGTAGGGGAAGGCCTGGCCGATGATCGCCACCGGCACGCCGTTGATCGGCTTGATGACGAAGGGCGGGAACACCGGGTCGCCGAAATCGGTGGTCTTGACGTTCTGCGCGATGAAGTCGATGCGGCCTTTCAGGTCCTGCTCGACGATCTGCTTGACGCGCTCCATGCCGTAGGTGAATTCCCAGTGGCCGGTCATCACGTCCACGCCCAGCAGCTTGCTGGCGTCGACCATGTCCTGCGCGCGGGTCCACAAGGCGGTGGCGCTGCCCTGCCAGGTGTCGCCGCCGTCGAGCAGCAGCGCGCCCGGACGGCTGGCCTTCATGCGCTTGACCAGCGTGGCCAGGTGCGCAAAGCCGCCGACGCGGCCGTAGCGCCTGGCGGCGCGCTCGAAGTCGATGAAGGTGTAGGCATGCGCCAGAGGCGTGCCCGGCTGCAGGCCGGCGGCCCGCAGCAGATGCTCGCCCACCAGATGCGGCACCCTCGCCTGCATCGAGCCCAGGCCCAGGTTGACACTGGGCTCGCGGAAGTGGATGGGCTTCAACTGCGCATGGCAGTCGGTCATGTGCAGCAGGCTGACGAAGCCGGGGCCGGTGCCCAGCGGCGGCAGGTCGTACAGACCTGCCTCGGCGCTGGCGGCGTCGGCGTCCTGCCAGCGCGCCAGACCCATGCCGGCCGCGCTGGCGGCGGCCAGCACGTTGAAGAACTCGCGCTTGCTGAGATTCAAGGCAAGGGCCGTTGCAGCCCGCCGTCTAGCGGTTGACCGGCGAGCGGGGGTCCAGCAGCAGCGCCATGAGGTGGCGCAGCTGGGTCTCGTTCAGCAGCCCGAAGTGCCCGAAGCGCGGCATGTTCGAGCACGCGTTGTAGCTCTTGGAGTTGTAGAGCTTCATCCAGGTGTACTCGAAGATCGGCTGCGCCGTGGGGCTGTCGAGCCCCGTGATGCCGCGGTTCTTGCCGTAGTTCCACAGGCTCGGGCCCAGCGTGCCGTGGGAGATCTCTTCTTCGCTGATCTTGTGGCAGTTGTAGCAATTGCCGCCGTTGGCAGTGGCGGCCGTGGAGGGGTCGGTCCAGGTCATGCCACGGCCGTTTTGCGCCAGCCGCTCGCCTTCTCGCCAGTCACCGAGATAGACGCCGCCGGACGGCCACTTCACGCCAGCGCGGGCCTCTTGCATGATGCGGTCGGCCACCTCGTCGCTGGGCGGCTGCTCTGACGAGCAGGCCGCCTGGCCGAGGTCTTGCTGGATGCGGTCCACCTTGGCGATGCCCTCGTCGCGGAACGAGGCCTTGATCATGGCCGCCGCCTGGCGGTCGAGTTCGGCCGGCGGCGGCAGCGTGGCGCAGCCGGCCAGCACGGCACAGGCTGCGGCGGCGGCCAGGGTGGGTCTCAGTCTCGAGGTCACGAATTGGGTCTCCATGCGGGTCTGCGTCAGCGCTTGATGGCTGGCGCGATCGACTGCGCGCCCTTCGCATTGACGCCCATGTACGACCCGAGTGCGATCGTTACGTCCGACCCGAAGCCCGGGAAGGGGAAGCGTTGCTGGCGAAAGCAGTCGTTGAGCCGCAACTGCATGCTCCACATCTGCCCGTTGCTCACGCGGTAGGCCGGCCAGGCGGCGAAGCCGACGCCGTCGCCCGGGTTCTTCGTCAGCAGCGGCAGGTCCTGCATTCGGATGCGCTTGCCTTCCTCTCCGTGGCAGCTGGCGCAGCTGAAGTCATAAGGGCCACCGCGGAAGAAGAAGGCGCGCTTGCCCAGCTCGTAGAAGCGGCGTTCCTCGGCGTTGCCGGTGGGCAGGTTGAAGCGCAGGCCGCGCGACTCGGCCGCCACCCAGGTGGCCAGCGCGGTGACGTTGTTCTGCTCGTCGCGGCCGAAAGGCGTACGCGCGATCGCGGCGCCATCGAAGCCCTGCAGCGTCTCCATGCAGGTGACCAGGCGTGACTCGAGGTCCTGCACGCGCTGCGTGTCGGCAAAGAAGCGCGGCAGCTCGACAAAGGCACCCTTCACCACGCCCGGGCCCTTGCCCAGATCGCAGCGTTCGAGCGTGGCGTTCTTCGGCCCGCGCGCTCGCTTCCACAGCGCCTCGCCGCGGGCTTCGAACAGGTCGGCCGGGTTGCCGTCCTCGAGCATCTTGCGGTATTCGGCGATACCGTCGGCGGCCGACTTGGTCTGCGCCCAGGCGGCACCGGTGCCCAGCAAGGCCAGCCCGCCTGCCATCGCGCCTGCCAGTATGCCCGCCAGTCCGCCACCCAGTACGCCCGCCAGCGCGGCTATGGTCCGTCTCGTCATGTCTGCTCGCTCCTGCGGGTGTCGCTCAGGACACCGTGGCCTCGTCGGTGCGGGTGTCGTTCTTGTTGTCCTTCCAGAGCACCGTGATCTTGTCGCCCACCTTGGCGCCCTTCACATTGAGTTGCAGGAAGGGGTTCTTGGCGATCGCCGGGCCCCACTCGACGGTCAGCACGGCCTTGCCGTTGAGCGAGACGGTCACGTCCTGGATGAACCAGGCCGGCACCAGCCGGCCGGCGGCGTCGCGGCGCTGGCCGGTTTCCATCTCGTGGCTCATCAGCACGCGAACCACTGCCTTGTCGCCTTGCATCTGGGCGCGAATGCGCATCGGGTCTGCCATGTCTTTCTCCTGGATAGGGTCGGGTGAACGAAGCGTGGGTGAGGCTGGCGTCAACCGCCGCAGCCCCCGAGCGTCACCTTGATCTCCTTCTGCGCGAACAGCACCCTGCCGTCGGCCATCATGGCCACGGCAAAGACGTTCGACGACTGGCCCATCTTCACGCGGGCGTTGAAACTGGCGTCCACGGCGTCGGTGACGTTGAATACCGAGGCCAGCACGCTGGGGTTCTTCTCCACCAGCAGCAGCAGCCGCTTGGCGCCCGGCAGCGAGGTCGACACGCCCACCGGCACCACGGCGCCGTTCTCGGCGATGTCCGGGCCGGTGATCGTCACGTCCTTGCTTTCGACCGGGGCGTTGCCGCCCAAGGACTTCATGACGTCGGCAAAGGTCTTGGCCTCGAATGCGGCCTGCGGCCAGGCGGCCTGTGCGTGCAGCGGCAGCATGCCGGCGCTGGCCAGCAGTGCGGCGACGGTGGCGCTCTTGCCGAGCATCTCGCGGCGGGTCTGCATGGTGAGGTTCTCCTTCTGGTGTGATCGGTGGATGATCTTCATTCCGTGCCCGCTTTGCAGGCGGACAGACCCTGAGGGCCCATGGCCTGCCCGGTTGCCTTGCTCAGCGGCGTGCCCCGTCGGCCAGCCATTGCGCCATGGCCCGGCTGTCGGCCTCGGGCACAGACTGCGCCGGCATCGGGATCGCACCCCAGACCCCGGCGCTGCCGGCGCGGATCTTCTGTGCCAGATAAGCGACGGCGTCGTTGCGTGAGGCGTACTTGCGCGCAATCTCGGTGAAGCCGGGTCCGACGATCTTGCGCTCCAGTCCGTGGCACGACATGCAATTGTGCTGCTGCGCGAGTTTCCTTGCCGCCGCCGCCGCCGTTGCTGCAGCCGCGGCGGCCGGGTCGGGGGACACCGCCAATGTGGTCAGCGCAGCGGCGCCCGCCGGGCGGCTGGTGTCGGCACCGCGCTGCGGGCCCACCAAGCGGTTTTGCTCGGCCAGGTTGCCATGCGCGTTGCGCGCGAAGTCGGGCAGCAGCGAGGCCACCCGGGGCTCGGTGGCGCAAGCGCTCATGCAGGCGCTGCCGCTGGCATCGGGTGCCGAGCGCTGCCCGAAGCTGCGGCCGGGCCACAGGCTGTGCAGGGTGCTCATGCCGTTGCGGTTCGGCAGCCGCTGCTGCACCTGCGCGATGTTGGCGTCTGACAGCGTGAAATCGTCGGCCACCACGCCGCCCAGGTTGAGGATGAAGGCGGTGACCGCATAGACCTCCTCCACCGAAAGCGAGCGCGGCGCGGTCCAGGGCATCGCGCGGTTGATGTAGTCCCACAGCGTGGACACCGTGGACAGCTTCATCAGCGTGGTGCGGCCCGGGTAGGCGGGGTCGTCCAGGCGGGCCGCGCGGCCGCTGAGGATGTCGTTCCTGGTGGTGCCACCGGCGATCGGCGCGAAGACCTCGTTGCTCTCGCCGAACACCCCGTGGCACGAGGCGCACTTGGCCTCCCACACCTCGAGGCCCTTGGCGACGCTGCCGCTGCCCTTGGGCAGGCCCTTGAAATCGGCCCGCACCTCGGTATCCCAGGCGGCCAGCTCCGCCGCGGTGGCTGCGCGGCCGATGCCGGGGAAAGACCCTGCCGCCGGGGCTTGCGCCAGCGCCAGCGTGCACGCCACCAGCAGCCCGCCGGTCAGCACCCCGCCGGCCAGCAGCCCGGCGCGCAGACGCCTAGGACAGCTGGACATTCTTCACCTCGCCGTTCTCCTGCACCAGCCAGGTCTGCACCGCGTTGTTGTGATAGATCGAGCGCGTGCCGCGCACCGCGCGAAGCTGGCGGTAAGTGGGCTGCACATGGCCGGTCTCGTCGGTGGCGCGGCTTTGCACCAGCGCCGGCTTGCCGTCCCACACCCAGTCCAGCGAGAAGCGCGTCAGACAGCGGTCGAGCACGGGAGTCTGCAGCCGCGCGGTCTGCCACTGGCGCCCACCGTCGAGCGATATGTCGACGCGTCGCACACGGCCGCGCCCGCTCCAGGCCAGCCCGCTGATCTGGTAGTAACCGCGGTCCAGCAGTACCTGCCCGCCCGAGGGCGTGGTGACCACGCTCTTGCACTCCTGGATGCTGCTGTACTGGCGGTGCAGGCCGCCCGGCATCAGGTCGATGTAGTGCAGCACCTCGTCCTTGGTCGCCCAGGGCTGGTCGCCCACCTCGATGCGGCGCAGGTACTTGACCCAGCTGACGCCCTGCACGCCGGGCACCACCAGACGCAGCGGGTAGCCGTTCTCCGGGCGCAGCATCTCGCCGTTCTGGCCATAGGCCAGCAGCACCTGGCCGCTTTCGACCAGCTCCATCGGAATGGTGCGTGTCATGCCCGAGCCGTCAGCGCCTTCGGCCAGCACGAAGCGCCCGCGTTTGGTGTCTGCGCCGGCCATGTCGAGCACGATCTTCAGCGGCACGCCGGTGAACTCGCAGCAGCTGAGCATGCCGTGCGTGTACTGGCAGGTGGGCACCGCCACGTTGCCCCACTCCATGCCGCTGTTGGCGCCGCACTCGATGAAGTGAAAGCGGCTCACCGAGGGCAGCCGCATCAGCTCGTCCATCGTGAAGACCATCGGCTTCTTGAGCATGCGCTCGTCGCTGCCGTTGACCATCAGTCGGTGTTTCGACGGGTCGATATCCCACCAGCCCTGATGGTGGCGCTCGAAGTGCAGACCGCTGGGCGTGACGATGCCGAACAGGCTCTGCAGCGGCGCGAAGCTGACGCTCGCCTGCGTGGTCTGCGTCAGGCCGGGGCTCTGGCGGCGTTGCACGTTGGCCTCGAAGCGGCTGGGCTTGCCGTAGCCGTCGGTCACCACCGCCTGCCCGAGGCCGAGCGAGTGCTCGGGCAGGTTCAGGATGTTCGGGTCGCCACCGGCCGTGGGCACCGGGTTGGCCTGCGCACGCGCCCGGGGCAGCGCCGAGCCGGCCAGCGCGGCGGCGAAGGCGCCGCGGATGAAGTCGCGCCGGCCGTCGCGGGCCTCGCGAAAGACCTGGCCCACGTCGGCGGCGGCGACGAAGTTTTCCGGCGCCTTGCGCAGGCGCCCGGCGGCAGCGTCCGCTGTAGACACCGGCGGTGTGGCGGAGTCGTGCATCGACTCAGGGTCCGGGGTTGAACATAAGTGATCGCGAATGTATTGAATCGGTCGATGCCGCCGTCACAGGGTTAACGTGACGCTGCCGTCCGGTGGGAATGCAGGGCGGCGGGGCGGCCGACGGCCCTGGTATGGAAGTCAGCCCTGGCCGACGATCGCTGCGGTGGCGACGAGTTCCTCGAACAGCGCCATCGACACCGCCCCTGAGACCGCGTAGGGGTCCAGTGTGGCGGTTTCCGAGTACTTCAGCAGCAGCGCGCGGTTCAGTCGCGCCATGTTGACCTGGCCCATCGACCAGCCGGCAAAGCGCCGCTCGCCGATCTCGTCATAGCCCAGGATCTCCACCTGGCTGTGGCGGTCGTCGCGTGCGATGCGGTTGTACAGACGGTTGACCGCGCTGCGGCCGCCTTCGAGCACCTGCAGGAAGATGCCCTCGGAAAAACAGAGCACGCCGGTGACGCCCAGCGCGGGGTTGTTGGCCTTGCTCTTGCGCAGGATGGCGAGCAACTCCTCCTGATTGACCTCAGGCACGGCGCGGCTGGCGTACATCAGTCTGACAAGCATGGGTGCTCTCCGTTGTACATCGCGGCCGCGGGCTTCATGGAGAACTCAGGCCGACTTGCGCGGCAGCAGCGAGAGGAACTCGCGACGCAGGTTGGCATCCTTCAGGAAGGCGCCGCGCATCACGCTGTTGACCATCGCCGAGTCAGTGTCCTTGACGCCGCGCCAGTGCATGCAGAAGTGGTCGGCTTCCATCACGATCGCCAGGCCATCGGGGCGCACACGCTCTTGCAGCTCGTTGGCCAGCATCGTCACCGCCTCTTCCTGAATCTGCGGCCGGCTCATGATCCAGTCGCAGATGCGGGCGTACTTCGACAGCCCGATCAAATTGGAGTGCTCGTTGGGCAGGATGCCGATCCACACCTTGCCGAAGATCGGGCAGATGTGGTGCGAGCAGGCGCTGCGCACGGTGATCGGGCCGACGATCATCAGCTCGTTGAGCCGCTCGGCGTTGGGGAACTCGGTCACCGCGGGCATCGGTACGTAGCGGCCGCTGAACACCTCTTCGAGGTACATCTTGGCCACCCGGCGGGCGGTGTCGCGGGTGTTGTGGTCGTGGTCGGTGTCGATCACCAGCGCGCGCAGCACCTCTTCCATCTTCAGCTGCACCTCGGCCTTGAGCTCGGCAAGTTCACCGTCGCGGATGAAGGCGGCGATGTTGTCGTTGGCGTGGTGACGGCAGCCGGCGCTGACCAGCCGGTAGCGGATGCGTTCTGACGCCGGCAGCCGGGCCAGATCGTCCTCGCTGCGCAGCAGCCGCTTGGCGTCGGAGCCGGCCGGGCCGTCCACCGGCGCGAGCGCTGGTTTGGACATGTCAATCTCCAGAGACAGTTTCGGCTGATTGTGCGACGAACCGGGCGCTGACGCGGGGCGGCGGCCGCAAGCCGCCTAGACTGCGCCGGGTGCCTTCCCCCGACATTGCCCCTGCTGCGGCCGACTCACCCGCGGCTGCGTTCGGCCCGCCGCTGGCCAAACTGCTCGATCTGTGCGCCGACGCGGTGCGCGCCGTGCGCGGCGGCCGCTCGCTCGACGACGCGCTCGCGCGCGTGCCTGCTGACGCCCGGCCGGGCGTGCAGGCTCTGGCCTTCCACGTCATGCGCTGGCTCGGCAGCGCCGAGGTGATGCGCGCCGAATTGGCGCCGCGTACCCCGCCGCCCGAGGTGGATGCGCTGCTGCTGACGGCGCTGGCGCTGCTGTGGCCCACCGGCGAGCCTGCGGCTTACGCCGAGCACACGCTGGTCGACCAGGCCGTGGCGGCGGCGCGCCAGCGCACGCCCGCCGCCGCCGGCTTCGTCAACGCGGTGCTGCGCCGTTTCCTGCGCGAACGCGAGGCGCGCGTGGCGGCGGCCCAGCGTGTGCCTCTGGCTGCCTGGAACCATCCGCCGTGGTGGATCGAGCGGGTGCGCGCGGACTGGACGACCCAATGGCAGGGCCTGCTGCGCCAGGCCAACAGACACCCCCCGATGACGCTGCGCGTGAACGCCCGCCGCTGCAGCGCGGCCGACTACGTGCAGCGGCTGACCGCCGCCGGCCGCGTGGCGACCTGGCTGCGCGACCCGGCGCTGGGCGGGCAGGCCGTCGTGCTGGCGGCCCCCTGCCCGGTGCAGCAACTGCCCGGGTTTGCCGCCGGCGACGTGTCGGTGCAGGACGCCGCAGCGCAGCGCGCCGCGCCGCTGCTGCTGGGCGCCGGGCTGCGGCCGGGCGCGCGGGTACTCGATGCCTGCGCCGCGCCGGGCGGCAAGACCGCGCACCTGCTCGAGTGCGCCGAGCTCGACCTGTTGGCGCTGGACCGCGACCCGCAGCGGCTGGCGCGTGTGCAAGGCACGCTCGAGCGGCTGCAGCTGAAAGCCGAACTGAAGGCCGCCGACGCGCGAGACCCGCGCAGCTGGTGGGACGGCCGGCCCTTCGACGCCATCCTGGTCGACGCCCCGTGCAGCGCCTCGGGCGTCGTAAGCCGCCACCCCGACATCCGCTGGCTGCGCCGGCCCGGCGACATCGACACGCTGGCGCGCTTGCAAGACGAGATGCTCGATGCGCTGTGGCCGCTGCTGGCGGTCGGCGGCCGGCTGCTGCTGGCCACCTGCTCGATCTTCAAGGCCGAGGGCGTGCAGCGCAGCGACGCGTTTTTGCAACGGGTCGACGCCGGCACGGCCCGACTGGACCCGCAGTCGCCGGGCCACCTGTTGCCGCTGCCGGACAATGCTTCGGAGTCCCCGGCGGCCCCCCGACCCGCCGCGCACGACGGCTTCTACTACGCGCTGATCCACAAGACCTGACCCCCCCACGCCCCCGATGCACCGCCCGCCGGTCCGACGTCGAGTTCTGCAGGGCCTGGCGCTGCTGCCCTTGCTGGCGTGGCTGCCCGGGCCCGCGAACGCGCAGGGCGTGGAGCTGGCATCGGTCGGCCTGCGCCGGGCGGACGGGGCGCTGCTGCTGGACTTCTCGGTGCGCCTGGTGCTCACGCGCACGGTGGAAGACGCGCTGCAGCGGGGGGTGCCGGTGTACTTTGCCGCCCAGGCCGCGCTGTACCGCACCCGCTGGTACTGGCGCGACGAACGCGTTGCACGGGTATCGCGCAGCTGGCGCATCGCTTACCAGCCGCTGACCTCGACCTGGCGCGTCGGTTTCGGCGCCCTGAACCAATCGGTGCCGACGCTTGCCGAGGCGCTGGTGGTGGTCTCCAGCGGTGCCAGCTGGAAAGTGGCCGAGCTGGCGCAGCTTGATCCCGACGCCCGCCACTATCTCGAGTTCGAGTACCGGCTCGACACCTCGCAACTGCCCAGCCCGATGCAGATCGGGCTCGGCGGCCAGGCCGAGTGGGTGATGGGCGCCGAGCGGCGCCTGCGCGTCGACTGAGCGCCTCGGGCCACGCTGATGTCACGCAACGCCATCCGCTGGGCCTGGACCGTCGCACTGGTGGCCGCCACCGGCGCCGCGCTGGTGCTGGCCTTCGTGCTGTCGCTCAGCACCGACGCCGGTGGCGCCTACGAACGCCACTTCGTCTGGCTGTTCTGGGTCAACGTGGCGGTAGCCGCCCTGCTGCTGCTGGTGGTGGTGGTCGCGCTGGCCCGGCTGGTGGTGCGTGTGCGCCGAGGCAAGTTCGGCAGCCGGCTGCTGATGCGGCTGGCCGGCGTGTTCGCGCTGGTCGGCCTGCTGCCGGGGCTGGTGATCTACACCGTGAGCTACCAGTTCGTCTCGCGCAGCATCGAGGCCTGGTTCGACCTGCGCGTGGCCGGTGCTCTTGACGCCGGGCTGTCTTTGGGCAAGGGCACGCTGGACGCGCTGGCCAGCGATCTGGCGGACAAGACGCGCGTGGCAGCCGAACGGCTGGCCGATTCGCGCGACGTGGCGCCGCTGGCGCTGGAGCGGCTGCGCGAGCAGCTGGGTGCGCGCGAGGTCTCGCTGCTCAACGCCGGCGGGCAGGTGCTGCTGACGGCCGGCGGTGCAGCGGGTGCCGTGCCCGAGCGTCCCGGCCCGCGGCTGCTGCGCCAGGCACGCGGCGGCAGCGCCGGACAGATCGAGGGGCTGGACGAGGAATCGATGGCCAGCGGCGCCGCGCTCGGCCCGCGTGTGCGGGCGCTGGCCAGCGTGCCCGGCCGCGGCATCGAGCTCAGCGGCGGCGGCGAGCGCTGGCTGTTCGTCGTGCAGCCGGTGGCCGCCGGCATTGCCGCCGACGCGCTGGCGGTGCAGGCGGCCTACAGCGAGTACCAGCAGCGCGCCCTGGCGCGCGACGGCCTGCGCCGCATGTACATCGGCACGTTGACGCTGGCGTTGATCCTGGCCGTCTTCGGCTCGGTGCTGTTGGCGCTGCTGCTGGGCACCCAGATCGCGCGCCCGCTGCTGCTGCTGGCCGACGGCGTGCGCCAGGTGGCGGGCGGCGACCTGACACCCAAGCCCGTGTTCGCCTCACGCGACGAACTCGGCGGCCTGACGCGCAGCTTCGCCGACATGACGCAGCAACTGGCCGATGCGCGCGCGCAGGTGCAGCGCGGGGTGGCGCAGCTCGAAGGCGCACGCACGCGGCTGCAGACCATCCTGGACAACCTGACCGCCGGCGTCATCCTGTTCGACCGCGATGGCCGCATCGACAGCATCAACCCGGGTGCCACGCGCATCCTGCGCCGGCCGCTTTCGGCCTGGCAGGGGCGGCGGCTGGACGAGCTGCCCGAGCTCAAGGACTTCGCGCACGCGCTGGCCAATCGTTTCGTTTCGCTGTCCAGCAGCCCCGAGGTGGGCGAGCGCGACCAGTGGCAGGACACCTTCGACCTGGCCACCGCCAGCGACGGCCGGGGCACGCTGACGCTGCTGGTGCGCGGCGCCATGCTGCCGGCCCAGGCGCAGTTGGTGGTCTTCGACGACATCACCGAGATCGTCTCTGCGCAGCGCTCGGTGGCCTGGGCCGAGGTGGCGCAGCGGCTCGCGCACGAGATCAAGAACCCGCTGACGCCGATCCAGCTGTCGGCGGAGCGCCTGCAGGCCAAGCTCGAATCCAAGCTCACCGGCGCCGACCAGGCGCTGCTGGTGCGCTCGGTGGCCACCATCGTGAACCAGGTGACAGCGATGCAGCGGCTGGTCAACGAGTTCCGCGACTACGCGCGGCTGCCGCACGCCCAGATGCAGCCTCTTGACCTGAACGCGCTGGTCTCCGAAGTGCTGGCGCTCTACGGCCACGCGGTCGACCAGGGGCAGCTGGTGGTCAGCCTGGTCGAGGCGCCGCCGGCGATGCAGGGTGACCCCACCCAGCTGCGCCAGGTGATCCACAACCTGGTGCAGAACGGCCTGGACGCGGTGGCCACGCGGGCCGACGGCGGCGCCGCCGGGCGCGTCGACCTGTCGACTGCCTTGGTGCACGGCGCGGGAGGCGAGTTGCGCGCGCTGCGACTGGCGGTCAGCGACAACGGCCCGGGTTTTCCGGAGCAGGTGCTGCGCCGCGCCTTCGAGCCCTACATCACCACCAAGCCGCGCGGCACGGGCCTGGGCCTGGCCGTGGTGAAGAAGATCGCTGACGAGCACCAGGCCCGGTTGCGCGCCGTCAACGTGCATGCGCTGGATGGCGATCCAGACAGCCCGGTGGTGGGTGCCCGAGTTTCGCTATCATTTTCATCCTTCGCGCCGCAGCCGGCCGATGCCCCGAGGGCCGTTTCCAGCGGCGCTGCACCAGCCCCCGGTGATACAACGCAGGTGCACTGAGAGCGCATGGCCACCATACTTGTAGTCGATGACGAGCTCGGCATCCGCGCACTGCTCTCGGAGATCCTGAGCGACGAAGGCCACACCATCGAACTGGCCGAGAACGCGGCCCAGGCACGCGCCTTGCGCGAGAACATCAAGCCCGACCTGGTGCTGCTGGACATCTGGATGCCCGACGTCGACGGCGTCACGCTGCTCAAGGAATGGAGTGCCAGCGGGCAGCTCAACATGCCGGTGATCATGATGAGCGGCCATGGCACCATCGACACCGCGGTGGAAGCCACACGCTACGGCGCCACGGCCTTCCTCGAAAAGCCGATCACCTTGCAGAAGCTGCTGCGCTCAGTTGAGCAGGCTCTGCACAAGACGCCGCCGCGCCCTCCCGCCGGGCCGCGTGCCGATGGCCTGACGACCGCGGACGGCTTCACCGGCGCGCTCTCGCTGCCCGCGGGCCCGCCGGCGGTGGCCAGCGGACCGCAGGCCGAGCAGCGATTCGACCTCGACCGCCCGCTGCGCGAGGCGCGCGACGCCTTCGAGAAAAGCTACTTCGAATTCCACCTCGCGCGTGAGGGCGGCTCGATGACGCGCGTGGCCGAAAAGACGGGCCTGGAACGCACGCATCTGTACCGCAAGCTCAAGCAACTGGGCGTGGACCTCACGCGCAACAAGCGCGGGGTGCCCTGAGGCCGCGGTTTATACTAGAGGGCTTCGCGGCTCAGCCTTGTGTGCTGACGCAGCGGCCTGGTAGCTCAGTTGGTAGAGCAGCGGATTGAAAATCCGCGTGTCGGTGGTTCGATTCCGCCCCAGGCACCAATAAAGTCAACGGGTTAGCATCGAAAGGTGCTGATCCGTTGCCCATTTCCGCGGTCCATGTAGGGGTTGTGTAGGGGATGGCCCTGGGTTACCCGCCCAGACGGGATGGATCCAAGGTGAGGCGAGGGGTGCGAGGCGAAGTCATGCGTGCCGGTCGACCACATCCTGCGCCATCGACGGCTCGCCCACCACCACATCACCGACCCACGCCCCGAACCCACCGTGCGCGTTCACCGCCTGCACCCACTGCGCCAGGGCGCCCCGCTTGGCCCGGTCTTGCTCAGAGTCCTCGCCCTTGATCTCCAGCACCAAGGTCTTGCCTGACGCGAAGCGAATGAGGAAGTCGGGGATGTATTTCCGCTTGGACCCGTTCCACAGGTACAGCACCTGGAAGCCAAGGTGATCGTTCTTCGCCCAGGCCGCGACTTTGGGATGCCCTTCCAGCAGGTCGGCGACGTACTTCTCCCAACTGCTGTCGACCACGATGTGGCTCACCTGTGAGTGCCGGGTCGGCTCGCAGATTCGCGTCGTGTACCAAGTCCTCATGTCGCGGGTCGACCCGATTGGCCGCTCGCTGTCGAATACCGGCTCCAGCTTCAGCGTGTTCTGCTCCTGAATTCGGTTCAGCAGGTACCGCACGATGGCGTCGATCTTCAGCGAGAAGAGGATGCGCTTACGCAGCGGGTCCTGGTGGAACAGCGACGGCACATGGATGTGCTTCGACTCCAGGAACTGCTCAACCAGCCGCACCAGCTGGAACAGCAGGTACTCGCGCTGGCCTTTGAACTGACCCTCCATCTGCAGGAAGGCCCGCTGCGCCGCCTTGAACACCAGCCGCTGCAGCCTGAAGTCCTCGGGCAGTAACTCCAGGTCGACCGTGGTCACCCTGTCCCAGGCCGCTGCACCGCCCAGCGCCGGGGCGATCTCGGCACGGATGGGCACCTGGGCCGGGTCGATGATTAAAGGTTCGACGGCCACCTGGGACCACTCCACCACCAGCTGGGGTCGAACCACCGCGTCGATGCGCAGGATGTTCGGCCACCTGATCTCGAACGCATTGCGCTCCACCAAGGATTCGATCTGCGTGCTGTTCTTCGGCGGTGGCGGGGCTGGTCCGTCGCCATCACCCGGCTTCAGCGCAATGGACAGCGGTACGCCGAACACGTTGACGTACTCGGGGATGTACAGCCCGTTCTCGTCCAGGTCATAGGACACCCTGCGCAGACCGCGTCCGATGACCTGCTCGCACAGCAACTGGCTGGTGAAGGCCCGCAGGCCCATGATGTGGGTGACGTTCTTGGCATCCCAGCCCTCGGACAGCATCGCCACCGAGACCACGTTCTGCAGGTCCTGTCCGGCCTGCCCGCGCTTGCCGACGGTGTCCACCAGGGCACGCAGCAGGTCCTCCTTCTTCAGTTCCCCGAGTTGCTCCTTGCTCGTATCCGGGATGGCCGCCGCCGCCACGATCTCTTTCAGCCGGGCCTCGTAGTCCTTGTCGGTGCCCGATGTCTCGCCGATCTCGGCCTTCTCCAGCACCCGGGAGTCCACACGCAGTGTTCGCGCCGGCGCCTGCAGTTCGGCCCAGTGCCCCAGACCCTTGTTGAAGTAGTGCTCGATACGTGCGGAGGACTCGGTCCGGTTGCAGACAGTCAGCAGCACCGGCGGGCTCGGGTGGCCCTGCTCTTTCCACACCCCTCCTGTGCGTTGGCCCGGCCAGTAGGCGCGAATGGCGTGGCGGACAGATCGAAGCAGCGCCGGATGCGGCGTGTCTTGTGCAGCCGGTCCAGGCCTTCGACCCAGCGGGTGGCCTCCTCCAGGTCAATGCCCAGTTCCTCAGCCTCGCGCTTGTTGACCTTTCGGTCAGGCGTCTGCCGCCAAGCGTGATGGGCCTCATCGTTGATGACGATCAGGTCCTTGTGCGCCGCCAGCTTGCCCAGCACCCGCCGCGTGTAGGCTTCGTCAGACTCGGCCCCCTTCTTCACCACCGAGCGGTCACGCTCTTTCAGCGGCATCAGCGTGTGCCAGTTCTCGACCTGAATTTCCATCTGATTGAGCCGCTGGCGCAGTGACTCGGTCGGGCACAGGTCGAAGGCGTCGTAGTAGTTCTGGGTGTCGCCGGGGTACAGCACCCGCAGGCGGTCCTTCACCGTCAGGCCGGGCGCCATCACCAGCACCGCCCGGGAGAAGTCTTTGGTGCGCTTCGGGTAGGTCAGGGCATTGAGGACCTGCCATGTGATCAGCATTGCCATCACGGTGGTCTTGCCTGCGCCGGTCGCCATCTTGTTGCATAGCCGCTCGAACGGACCACCGTCGCCTGGGATGTTCACGCCCTGGCGGTATTCGTCTGCGGCCTCTACCCACCAGATCAGCGTCTCGGCGGCTTCAAGCTGGCAGAAGTAGAAGCGGTAGTCGCGGCGCGAGACACGGTCCTCATCCCACCAGTGACGAAGCAGATCGCGGGTGATCTCGGTCGTACCGGGCCAGCCAGCATCTCGCCATGCCCGTACACGCTGGCGGATGTCGTCCACCAGCGGCAGCGACACCGTGCGCCGGGTGTTCTCGCGGGTGTCGATGATTTCGTAGCCCGCAGGCCGCCGGGTGGGCTCGACGCGCAGTGTGCGGTCAGTGTTCTCGGCCCAGTGCTGTGCTGGCTCGACGAAGGCCGAGTTGATGATCAGCGAGGTAGGTGCAGCCATGTCCCGCTCACTCGGTCAAGGTCAGGACCTTCAGCGACTCAATGCCTCGGTCATCCACGATCTTCACCGCCGCCCGCCGATTCGCACCAGCGTCGAACGCCAGCGACACCGTGCCCTGGAATGCCTTTAACTTGTCCTCGTCCAGTTCGGCCCGTATGTCCTTCTTCAGCTTGCTCCAGCCCTCGCCGCTGCCGGCCATCGGGAAAAAAACCTGATGAGGGAACAGGCTGCGCCCGTCGTAATCGGTATCCAGCGACCACATGGCGATCCGGCTTTTGCCGCCCGAGACCAGTTCGCCCTTCACGGTGTCGAAGTAGTCGAAGCCGTTCACCTCCACCTGCCACTGCCCGTCTTTCATGCGCCGCACCAGCACATCGGGCTGGCCCATCAGCCAGAAGCTCTGGTTGCTCGACCGTGCCTTCTTCAGGTCCTCGGTCAGCAGGTCCGTGTTCATCTGCGCCTTCAACGCGGTGATGCCCTTAAATGCGTCGATGTCCTTGGCTGCCTCCGGGTCGAACGCGAAGGCGCAGAACACGATCATCTTCGGGCGGGGGAACAACTCACCGGCTTCGCCGATTGCGTGCTCTACCTGACGCTGCTCAAGAGCACCGTGCTCTGGGCCGAAGCTGAGCACCACGGGCTCGCCAGTGTCGAGGCTGCCGCTGCAATGCAGACAGGTCGTGCCAGCCAGCGTGTCCAAGGTCGTGAACTTCAGCATCTGCCCGCCCTTGCCACGGATGCCGGTCTTCATCAACTCATCGCGCCACTGCGCATGCCGGTTGGTGGCGCCGCTGCGGGCCACGGCAGTATCGGCAGTAAACGCGGTGCTGGTGGCGGACTCGGTCTCGGTCTCGTCCAGGTTTAGTACCGTTGGGAATGGCACAGCCTCAACGCTGAAGGGGCCGGTGATGCGCAGCCTGTTTTTGGCCTTTTCAGGTTCGTCGTAAAGGGTCTCGCTGTCGGCATGGGCGGCGATGGAGCGATCCATCTCGTTCTGCGTGCGGCGGCGGGCTGCGTGGAACGCATCGAAAGCATCACGAGCAGCTTCAGGCCACGACTCAGGAATGTTGAATGGCACTTCCCACTCTTCAAGGACATCGCCGCGAAGGAAGTCCAAGGTCATGCCCTTACGCACCCCCTCAGGTGCAGTGAAGCCCAGTGGCTTTGAGTGCTTGCTCAGCACGACATTCAGGCGCTTCAACGCGCTGTGGGTAACGGGTTGGAGTCGGTCGTGTATTGAATCAATCTCGGGGTTATTGGCGATGGACCGCAGGGTAACGTGCGGAACCGCCTTGTAGATGAACCCGCCCTTCAATCCTTCATGTGGGTAGCGCAATTCGTAGTAGTCGAAGCTGGCGGTCATCAGCCGTGTCTTTGCCAAGGTAACCGCAACGCGGGACGTGTCGCACGTTATCCAGCGGCGACCCCACTTCTCCGCCACGTAAGCTGTCGTACCCGACCCACACGTTGGATCGAGCACCAAATCGCCTGGGTTGGTCGTCATGAGCAAACATCGCTCGACAACCTCTGAATTGGTCTGTACGACGTAGATAGGACCCGCAGCCCCACCAAGGCCTGACCACAAGTTCTGATAGCCGCCATACGGAAATTCGTCAAAACGTACCGCGAGCCGTATTGACGACTTCGTTGGGATCGCACGTTGCGATTTGATCACTCGGTCGATGCCTTCTCGTGTCGTGCCCCACCACCGATTCCGCGAGTCGAATTCCCGACCCTGGTGCGGCACCGCGAACTTGGCACCCGGCCCTGGCTTCGTCAGAAGCACGGACATTGCAAGAGATGATCCCTTAGGCAAGTCGCCTCTACCTACTATGCCCAGTTGCTTCATCGTTGCTGTGTATCCGCCCGGTAAGCAGACCGTCGTGTAGCCCTCTTCGATTGGGCTATCTTTCTTGGTGAAGAGTCGCTTGAATGCCATCTTCTCTGCGTCCTTGGCATACCAAACGATGTAGTCGAGGACTGCCCCAATGCGGTTGGAAGCCTGAAGTCCGCCTGCCGCCTTGGTGAATGCAATGATCGATACGAAATTCTTTGCGCCGAAAACGCCATCCAAGAGTTCACGAACGTGATGAAGGTTGTCGTCCGAGATTTGCACGAAGACACTGCCGGAGTCCTTCAGGAGTTCCCTGGTCAGAAGCAGTCGATCACGCAGATACGTCAGATAGGAGTGGAGGCCTAATTCCCACGTATCTCGGAACGCCTTGATCATCTCTGGCTCTTGCGTCAGGTCGTCATCATCCCGGTCCTT
>Ga0105048_10004069_pt1 | contig 23930 bp, 19 predicted proteins | sample MAT05_FD_78382 | JGI IMG/M metagenome (GOLD analysis project Ga0105048, IMG submission 78382) | Freshwater microbial communities from Lake Fryxell liftoff mats and glacier meltwater in Antarctica - MAT-05 | ecosystem: Environmental > Aquatic > Freshwater > Ice > Liftoff microbial mat | place... | reverse complement strand
GAAATCCGGCACGGGAACAGCATTCAACCTTAATGCCCCACAATATCCAGCTTAAACCCATTATTAACAACAACCGAAGCGCCCGGCAAAGTAGCCAGTGCATGACATGCGGCATTGGAATTTACCACGGGATAATTGCTGATGCCGCCCGGGATCGTGACATCAATATATTGGGTTGGAACTATACCACAACGCCAGTTGCCGCTGTTTTCCCACGAACTGCTGTAGGTACCGGTCCAGGCGCTGGCGAATTTCAATGTTACAGGTGTACTGTACAACGTTGTAGAACCATTGGTTTGCATACAACGATATTTATAACCATAAAAGTTTTGAGGAAGGTTATTCAATATCAATACGGTGCTGCTAACGCCGTTGTAAAAACTATTGTTAGTAATATCGGTAAAGCCCTCTCCCATATCTGCCTGCCATTGATAACTGTATCCCGGCAATGTATCAACCGAAAAGTAAGTGGCCGCACCGGGACAGATTTTCCTTTCTGTAACAGGCGCACAGGGGCCGTTGTAAGAAAGGGTTACCGAATCCAGGTAAAAACTGGTATCCGCGCCAATGTTCATTTGAATGCGGTATTGAATAACTACTCCGCTGGTATAAGCGCCTAATGAGTCGGTATAACTGAAAAGCCGGCTGGCAAAACTACCGTTAAAATTTTGTGTTGTGATAGCCACATAACCGGTATCCGAAGGCAATTTTCTTTCTATCACCACCTGCATCCCATCCGCAGCTTTCATATTGAAATTAAATACTGCATTACAATTACTGATAATAGCGGATTGTGTGTGCAAACTTTTAATAAAAAATACAAATGCTTTTTTTACATCCGGTACACCATAGCCTGTCCGGTCATTGGGATTGTCAAACCTGTCTCCTGATTGGCGCAGACCATCTATCAGGTCCATGTTGTTAATTTCAGGAAAAGCCTGCCATAAACAGGTAGTGATGCCTGCCATGATAGGGCATGCGTAGGAAGTGCCATTGCCAAAAGTGGGTTGGCCGTTACCAGCATTGGCAATCACTGCGGATGATCCAACCGCAGCTACATCTGGCTTTATTTGTCCGTCGCTGTTGGGGCCGTAGCTGCTAAAGCCCGCCACCTGCCGGTTAATATTAACAGCACCGATGGTAAGTGCACTGTCTGCATCGCCCATAGTAGAAATATAATGCCAGTTATTGGCACCGTCGTTGCCCGCAGCCGCCACCACCATGATTCCTTTTTTTGCTGCAAGGTTGGCAGCACGGGCAATGATGGTTGTGTTGCCGTTCATATCGGCATAAGTGTGATTGAAACTGCTGTTATCAAATGTGGTATAGCCCAGCGAAGTGGAAAAAACATCCACCCCAAGGCTGTCTGCCCTTTCTGCTGCCACTGCCCAGTTCTGTTCTTCTACCGGGTATTCAGAAGAGATATTTTCGGTGCGGTACAGGTAATAGGCTGCAGCCGGCGCAGTACCAATAAATGAACCGGGCATGTTGGCTGCAATGGTACTGAAGCAACTCATACCATGAGCATTATCTTCATTCACACTGGTATTGTTGTTTACAAAATCCCAGGTACCAAGTATTTGATTGTTATTCCTCGCACTATCAAAAGTAGGCAGGGTTAAGTAGTTAAGAAAACCGGCGTCCATAATGGCCAACTGCATCCCCTGCCCCCTAAATCCATAGTTATGCAAAAACTCTGCGTTGTGCAGGTGCACCTGGTTGTAAGATGAACCATAGCTGTAAAAATCAGTAACATTTTGCACCGCGGAAGGCGTTGCCGGCATAGCAGGGAAGGGTGGATCCAGTTGTTTGTACACCGGCTGATTTGCAGATGCTACCCTTGCTGCAATGGGAGCAGTGGACAACACAAAATCAAAAGAATTTATCCTGGCTAAAGCAGCAGCATCGGTTGTAAGGATGCAAACCTGGTTGAGCCATTTACTGGTATTTATGATGGTTACATTCCCTGCCGAACGGATACTGTCGATATACCACGGTGTAACCGGGAGATCTGTTTCGTCAACAGGTATGGCATATCTTGTTCTCCGGTCGATGGACCGCTGGGTAAGAAATTGAGCAGGGTTACCGGCAGAATACGGTGTACCTGTTTTATTTTTTAACCGGATGATATGACGGTTGAACTGGGCATGGCCCTGCAGCGGGACTACTGCAAAAAAAATAAAAAACAGGAGTAAGCATTTCTTCATTGTACAAATCTTATTCATTAAAGAAATGTAAATTTAAGCTAAGGGCCGTTAAGTTGAAAAGAGAATTGTTAATAGCGTGTTTCTTGGTTTAGAAGTTTAGATGGCTGTCTTTATTTTATTGAAGGGTCATACAGGCTTCGTGTTGAATGAGCAAACAATTTAAAAAATTCCGGCTGTTTTTAGCCAGCCTGCAAATAATGGTTTAAGACTTAGGGATTATCCACCGTATTCCAATATTGATACTGTTAAAGCCATTTACGTTGGCAGCACCGGAGAAATCTTTCCTGGTTGAAGAGGATGTGACGGTTCCAGTTGGATCAAGTATCTCTGTTTTCTGTGTGGTATAATTAATACCCAGCAAATTGCCCAAACTTGCTTCCAGCGATAGCTTCTTACCTACCTGGAAACTAATACCCGGCGTTATTCCAAGCCCTGCTCCCCAGCCGCTGCTTTTGTCTGTTTTGAAAGCTTGGTTGCTATTTTCGCCTTTTCCAAAACTAACCGATAATGCTGCCTCCCCAAACAGCATCCACTTAGCTGCTAAGGGAAAATATTGCCTGTAAAAAATACCCAGTCCAATAAGAACTACCCAGTCCCACTGATGTACCGGCATTTAAATTTTCACTTTTGTAACCCCCTGCTAAAAGCTGAACACTCAAAATCTTGTCTTGCTGAATGGCAGTTCCCAATTGCGGAGACACAGACCAACTATTACTTTTAACTTTTTGGCCGGCACTATAATTTACTGTAGTGGTGGTTACATTCACAGACCCTCCCGTAAAAATGCTGCCTTTTGAAACCTGTGCATTTGCCAGTTGAATGATAAGAAGCCCCGATAAGGCCAGTGTGATTTTCTTCATGTTGGTTAAGTTTTTTACCAAGAACATGAAAAGGCAGTGCATGCTGCACTGCAAGAAACCGATAAACAAAAGTTTATGAACCGGTGGTCAACTATGCCAGGAATGAATGCACCCACACTGCCAATACAGCCCCCGCAACCGGTGCCACCACCGGTATCCAGCTATAACCCCAATCGCTGTCCCTTTTATTTTTGATGGGTAAAATAAAATGTGCCAGCCTCGATCCAAAGTCACGGGCAGGGTTAATAGCATAACCCGTGCTTCCTCCCAAAGACAATCCGATGGCCAACACCAAAAATGCAACAGGTAAAGCGTCTAACGAACCCAGCTTTGCATCCGGGGTGCTTAAAAACAATACGCCCAGCATCAGCACCAGTGTACCAATCATTTCACTCAAAAAATTATTCAACGGACTTTTAATAGCTGGCGTAGTACAAAAAACTGCCAGCTTCAACTCCTTATTTTCGGTGGCATCAAAATGCTGACGATAACTAACCCATACTAAGAAAGAACCAAACATCGCCCCCAGCATCTGGGCTGCAACATACAATGGCACTTTGCTCCAGTCGCCACTCTTCAATGCCAGCCCAATTGTAATGGCAGGATTCAAATGTGCACCACTGGCAGCAGCGCTTGTATATACGCCCACAAATACAGCCATGGCCCAGCCAAAGCTGATAACGATCCAGCCGCCACCATTGCCTTTAGTTTTACTTAACACTACATTGGCCACTACCCCATTTCCCAGTAACAATAAAAGGGAAGTACCAACAAATTCTGAAATGAATGGAGACATATTGTAAAGTTTAAAGTTGAAGGTTTAAAGTTTAAAGTTGGGAGTAGTTTAATCTTACCCGTCTGTAATAATTCATCACTTAAAATTCATCATTACTAATTAAATAACCTTTTGCCAGTGCTGTAAAATCAGCCACTTGCTGATGAACCCAGGCATCACTCTTCTTCATCTCCGAAGCCAGGATGCCTGCCACCGCAGGTGCTGCTTCCATCGCTGCTTTCGCATCTAAAAATAACATCCGTATCCTTCTTGCTAAAATATCTTCCGTTGTGATTGCCATTTCATTTTCGATCATCCATATTACTTCTGCTTTGGTATACGGGTATTGGGAGTGAATTTTTTCTGCAAGGGTTCCATCTTCACCCATCATGTTTTTTATCGCTGCGGCATCACTTCCGTAAATGGATAAATGCGAATCTTTCTTACATGCTGTACAACCATGAATGGGCAGGTTTTTTGTTTTGCAGGCAGATGGTTGCAAGGCCGCAGCAACGATTGCTTTATCCACTGCATGTTCTGCCATGCTTCTGTATGTTGTCCACTTGCCCCCGGTTACATGTATCAATCCGGAGGGCAGCACAGCAACATGATGATCTCTCGGCATAACTGCTGTTTTTGTGGCATTGTTCTGTTTTACCAATGGTCTCAAACCGGCAAACACCGCCTTCACATCACGGTAACCGATAGCCGAAGATGCATAGCGGTTAAAATGACTGATCACAAAATCAATTTCTTCTTTCAGTGGTTTCGGTTCTGCTACAATATGCTCAACCAGGGTATCTGTTGTACCCAGCAGTACTTTATCATGCCAGGGTATGGCAAACAACACCCTGCCATCGTCCGTCTTAGGAATCATTAAACCTGCAATGCCCCGGAAAAAATGTTTATCCACCACCAGGTGAATGCCCTGCGAGGCGGTGATGGTCTGTTTATTGAAACCCTCAGCCAACTGTAACAGTTCGTCAGCAAATACACCGGTGGCATTGATAATTGCTTTACCAGTAATGTTATAACTCACTCCCGTCAATTCATCCATTGCAGTCACCCCTTTTATTGTACCGCTTTCTTTTATAAAACCGGTTACACCGCAATAATTGATCACCGCTGCCCCCTGTTCTGCTGCAGTTTGCGCCAAATTAATTGCCAGACGGGTATCATCGAACTGGCCATCGAAATATAATATGCCACCAATCATTTTACCGGCAGACAGATCAGGCAAATTTCTCAACGCGCCTTTTTTACTCAGCAGCTTTGTAGGGCCCAAACTTAATTTCCCCGACAACCATTCATACCACCACAATCCAAACCCATAATACCATTTTTGCCACCAGTTATAAAAGGGTACAACAAAAGCCAGTGTATGGCAAACATGCGGTGCATTGTTCAGCAGCCTTCCTCTTTCAAATAATGCTTCCCGTACCAACCTAATGTTGCCCTGTGCCAAATATCGTACACCTCCATGCACCAGCTTGGTGGCACGGCTGCTGGTACCTTTTGCAAAATCATACTTCTCCAGTAACAGGGTTGTATAGCCGCGGCTTGCTGCATCTACTGCACAACCGAGGCCGGTGGCACCTCCGCCAATGATGATAAAGTCCCATTGGATATTGCGGTTGAGTTGTTGTATGGATTCGTTGCGGTTCATTTGTTTCAAATTGAGAAAAGTTTGCATGCTGGGGAGGCAGAGCTAAAAGAGGATACAATTTCTTTCTCTGCGCCTTCGGCTCCCCGGCGTGGCATTCTAATAATTGATCGCCGACTGCACAGCCCGGTGCCATTCTTTGGTCAATCCTTCCCTCTCCGCTTCGCCCATTTTACTTTCAAATGTTTTATCAATCTGCCATTGTTGCTGAATATCTTCCACGCTTTTCCAATAACCCACTGCAAGGCCGGCTAAATAGGCTGCCCCCAATGCTGTTGTCTCGGTAACTTTTGGCCGTAGTACCTTAGTATTGAGTATATCACTTTGAAACTGCATCAACAGATCATTGGCAGTAGCGCCACCATCCACCCTCAATTCTTTTATCGAAATACCTGAGTCAATTTCCATTGCTTTCAATACATCCATTGTTTGATAGGCAATACTTTCCAGTGCAGCCCGGGCAATATGTGCAGCCGTGCTGCCTCTTGTTAACCCGGTGATGGTTCCTCTTGCATCCTGTTTCCAGTAGGGGGCACCCAGGCCGGTAAATGCAGGAACGAGATACACGCCTCCGTTACTATCTACCTGCCTGGCCAGTATTTCTATTTCAGCCGACGTTCTGATAATGCCAAGGCCATCTCTCAGCCATTGGGTAACCGCACCTGCAATAAATACACTTCCTTCCAGTGCATATTGAGTGATACCATTTACTTTCCAGGCAATGGTAGTGAGCAAATTGTTTTTTGAGATAACAGGTTGTTCGCCGGTATTCATCAGCATAAAGCAACCGGTTCCGTAAGTATTTTTCACCATACCCGGGTGCGTACAGAGCTGCCCAAACAAGGCACTCTGCTGATCGCCTGCAATACCGGCGATGGGAATTTTTGCATTGCCGAAATTGCCCGAGGTATAACCAAATATTTCACTGCTGCTTTTGATGGTGGGCAGCATATTGCCTGGCACCCCCAATATATCCTGCAGGTCGCCATCCCATTGACCGGTGTGAATGTTGCAGAGCATCGTTCTGCTGGCATTGCTTACGTCGGTGGCATGCACAGCACCGTTAGTGAGGTTCCACAGCAGCCAGCTATCAATGGTGCCAAAACACAATTGGCCATTATTTGCTTTCTCTCTTGCACCGGGAACATTGTCGAGTATCCATCTTATTTTGGTACCGCTGAAATACGCATCTATCACCAACCCGGTATTGTTGCGGATCACATTCTCCACTTCCCTTGCTTTCAACTCATCGCAGAAAGCAGCCGTCCTCCTGTCCTGCCACACAATGGCATTGTAGATTGGTTTGCCGGTGGCCCTTTCCCATACCACGGTTGTTTCCCGCTGGTTGGTGATACCGATAGCCGCAATGTCTGCCGTTACCAAACCAGCCTTGCTGATGGCTTCTGCCGCCACACCCAGTTGCGTACTCCATATCTCTACCGGGTCATGCTCTACCCATCCCGGCTGCGGAAAAATTTGTGTAAACTCCTTTTGTGCGGTGGCAACTATTTCACCGGCATGGTTAAAAACAATGGCCCGTGAACTGGTAGTACCCTGGTCGAGTGCAAGGATGCAGGTTGGCATGGCAGCAATTTTGTTTTGAAGATAATGGAAAGTTGGGAGTGCGAAAAAAGATTAATCAAGCCTGTTAAATAGATTCCAATCACGAATGAATCATCTAAACAGGTGCAGGCTTTTTTTTTCAGGGGTAAAAGAAGGGGCTTTGTGCAGGGTAACTTTACTGAACAATTGTTCGGGCCTTACGCTTGTAGCCCTCCTTCGTCGGGGCTACCGCTTCAGTCCCGCAGCCCCCGGGCGGAATCTCATCTTTCAACTGTCGCTCTACTACAGGTTTCAATTCAAATTTTTATTTGAAGATAAAAAACTAAATTTATACCAGACAAGATTAACCCACTGAAAAAACTAAAAATGTTCTGCCTTTTTATTTGTAACACGGGCTGCAAAATGTTAGCCTTTTAATTTTATAGTATGCCCGGGATATATCACATTAAAATAAAAAAAGAATACGCCGCTGCTTTAATAGACGACCTCATTAAAATTGATGCCGTAGAAAATATAGATGCAGCACCTACCGAACTGCCCCAATGGCAAAAAGAAGCATTGGATAGATAGCTTAATGCCATTGCAGATAACCCTGTTATACCATCCCATGGGATAGTATATAAAACGTTTTAAGCAACCCTGGTGGCTTACACAATAAATATTACACCTGCTGCTTTAGATGATATACAAAATGGATTAGCATATTATAACAGTAAATCTGCCAACCTCGGTTTTAGATTTGCTGATGCTGCAGATAGCTCTCTACAGTCTATTGCAAAAATTCCTGCTGGGTATGGTTTCCGGTATAATAATGTAAGGACTAAACTTTTACACCAATTCCCTTTTTCTAAGATTTTTTACTGTGGATAATGACAACTTTTTTATTGATGTACTCCGCATATTTCACACTTCACAGTATCCTTATTGGTTCAAGAGTAAAGGATAACAGTTTCTTCCTTACATCACAATTTTTCACCTTAATCAAAAATGTAGACGTGCGTAGTCTTCGCTGTATAGTTTTAACCCACCGGCTTTGGTTTGTTAAGAATATTTGGCTGGAATGAATGGCGCATTAATTTCATGGTAATGACTTTAGTTAAATGCGCCGGCTAAATTTTAAATCAGCCCCACCATCCTTTGACAATAATAATTAGTTTTTTCCCACTCCACCCAGGAAAAAATTCAACGGTAGCACTGGGTTTTAAACGGGTATCTTAATAGCAAACAGCAGTTCATCTAACTGGAAAATTGCTGTTTTGCCATCCAGGCCTGGATATACTGCAAAAAATAAAGGCCCAAACAATGAGCCTTTATTCAAAATCAGTATGCTTTCATTTCGGGTTGTTTCCATGTTAACTCCGGCAGAAAAATAGTTGCTATTCCACCACCATTACCTTTTTCGTTTCCTTCAATCCATCCAGCGAAAAAATAATGGTATACATGCCGGTGGGCAGGGCGCCCATGTGGATATGTCCATTATTAATGCCCTGGTTTGCGGACATGTTTAGTGCCATCACTCTTTTACCTGCAGGACTTACCACAAGTACTTTCATGCTGCTGTTGCGGTCGGCATTAAACTGGAACATCAGGTGGCCTATATCGCGGCTCACAGGATTGGGATTCATTTGCGTGATGAGTTTTGGACCAGCCTGTTCGTTACGCACCAGCTTCACAGGTGATAAGCTGTAGCTACCATCGCTATTCCATGTTTTAAGCATATAATAAATATACCGGGCATTCATATCCAGGCTTTCGTCCCTGAAGCTGTACGACTGCACGGTACTGGAATTACCCGTGGCATTAATACGGCCTGCGTCGGCATAGGTTTTACCATCACTGCTTTTTTGAAGGGAGAAATAAGCAATATTTTGTTCGGTAGCTGTTTGCCATGTTGCTGTGACAGCCCTGCCGGAATAAGCCGCATCAAAGTTCTTTAATGTCACCGGCACAATACCACTGGCGGTAAAAGTACCCACCATACCGGTTATACCATCGCCACTGTGCACGTTGCAATAATACCGGTAATTACCAGCAACGCTAACCGTATACGAATAAGAAGTGGTTACACTGCCCGGATTACCACTGTTAATGGCCGCGGCGCCGGCAGGAACAGACCCCAGGGGCGAAGTAATGACATTGTGAAAATTGACTGCCGCAAAATTGAAAGTGATAATATCCCCGATCACCACATTGGGAATATTAGCCGGCGAAAATTGGTTATTGGAAACAGTTACATTAAATGTAGTGGCATGGGTGAAAATGCCGCTCAATAGCAATAACAGGAGAATAGTAAAATTTTTCATGACGGTTATTTATGATGAATAATAAATATTGAAAATTGGGGAAAGAATCAATTTTGATAACGTTTCGAATTGTTATATGGTTGCCGGACCACATGAAAAATGATGTTATTAAACTACAAAAAAATTTTATGGCATTTCATTCCTGCCTTTTTAACCTGCCTTTACAATAAGAAAGCAACACAGCCTATTGCATTTGTCATCTATATATTGTATTTTTCGGCCACCTTCTCTATCAAAGCGGCTTCCTCCCTTTTTTACTTTTTCACTTTTTTAAACCTTAAACTATATTTTTTATGAAAAAAATGATTGGAATTTTTGTTTGTACAGTAGTATTATTTGCCTGCAGCGACGATAAGAAGACGCCCGAAGATGATGCGTCCAAAATGGCTTCCGAAGCGGCCCCTGCCGAAATGAAAGACTATGAATTAGCGGACAATAAATACAGGGATATCAGCAAGCAGGGGATGGATGCCCTGGCGAAAGGTGATGTAGATGCATGGCTTAACAACTATGCTGATAATGCCATTTTCCGGTGGAGTGGCGGCGACAGCCTGGTAGGGAAAACTGCTATTGCCGCTCACTGGAAAAAAAGGAGAGCCGAAGTGATCGATTCACTTTCTTACAGCAATGAAGTATGGTTGCCAATGAAAGTAAATAAATCGCAGGCTGCCACCCAATTAACCGGCAACTATGCGCTGCTGTGGAATATGGTGCATGCCAAATATAAAAATGGTAAAACGATGAGCCAGCGCATGCACATGGTTTTTCACTTTGATGCCAATGATAAAATAGACCGTACTACCCAATACATAGATAGAGTACCGATCAATGCGGCAACGGCCAAATAACAGGCTTATACCGAATGTAAACTGTATGTAGTCCAATACAGCTTTAGGTCGGCATAATACCATCTAAGATTTATACATAGTCCTTCGGACTACTTAATAAATCAAGATGGTATTATTGCAATAATAATTACAGGCACCGTATTTACATCCGGTGCCTGTTGATTTTAACACAACTCAAATGGTGTGGTACGTGGGCGTTCATTTAATAAATCCATTTCTAACCCTACCCTGTTCTTAATCGGAAGCAGTACCCCGGTTTCTTTTGTCTTTCAATTTATTAATGGCGAAATTATTATTGTAAGACACTTTAAAGGTGCGGAATATGTTCCCAGAGGGAATATCGGTTGTTCCTTGGATAATAAGGATTATGCGCACAGATTCCAATAGTACGAGCAAAAAAACAGGGCCGAAGCCCCTGTTTCAATTTATACCATCACAACGTCTGAGTTAACTTTTTTTGCGTGATTTTTTTACTGCCTTTTTTGCAATTTCTATTGCTTCGCCATCTTTTAGCTTTACACTATTGCCGTCGGGCATTTTAACGGTACCATCGGTCATAACAACACTGCCATTTTCCAGGGTGACGCTTTTCTGCATTTTCATTTCTTCACCATTCTTTATTACGATCATTTCACCATCTCTCATTGTCTCCCGGTCAGTCACCCGCTTTTTTACAGTGGCTGTTGCGGTTCTTTAAGTCTTTGTTCTATCGAGTCGGTCCTTTTTCAATCCGTCCTTTTTCGGACTTTGTATGGAACTATCCTGCCAGCTCCGAATCTGCTTGCCGGAAACACCGGCAGTATCCTGCGTGGTCCAGTTCGCTCTTTCGGCAGCAGTGGTATCGCCAGGCATTTCCCCGGCACTGCTTCCCCGCGGTGGCATTGACGTATCCGTCTCCCATTGATTTTGGACAGAAATATCCCCGTTCCACTGTTTGGCTGTTATAGAATCCTGTTCCATGTTTCCAGGACGAAAAGTATCGGGAATACCATTCATTGCTGGATTGTTGCCATTGGATACCTGCGATGGAATGTTAGCTGTTGGTTGCTGTGCATGTGCCGCTCCCGCCAATAAGCCCATCATCATTAAACTTGCTAACTTTTTTATTATACTGAAATTTATTTAAAAAATTGTTTTTAAAAGTGTTGACCATTATTTGACCAGTGTCTAAAAAACAATTATTAAGCCATTGAAATAAATAGCGCACATGCTGTAATCCCTGGAAAATCCTGTCCGGCTGGGGGAATATAGTCAACGTTGTGTGGCCCATTGGAACGGGTTTTGATAAATCCTTCCTGATGGCAGCACATATTATTAAAGTTTAATGCCTGGTGGTTTTCAACTTCATATCCGTAGCAAGCATAAAGCTGTGAAAAATGTAACTTATTTTAGGAATTGTGTAACGATTATCACGTATTATACTGCAACCTTGCATACCGTAGAAATTCATCTTTCCTATTCAAACGAACAATATATGGAAACAGTAAACAATCAGTCGCCAATGAACATCCAGGGCGGAGAGCAGATAGTCCGGGCCAATGGAAACCAAACGCATAATCCGGGTCTCCGGGCTTTGCTGTCGATAAAGAATTTCAGTGCCACACTGGAAAAAGACTACGCTGAACTGCTGCAAATTGAAAACGACCTCGCTGAAGTACATAAAAAGGGATTACTGGTCATGGAAGGAAATGGCACTCCTGAAGCGATAGAGAATTGGAAGCTGAATGCAGCAGCACTGAATGAAGTGATTTCGGGGATGAATGATATACTGAAAACAGCCAAAGAAAAGATAGAGAAAAAAGAAGTGGAAGATGTGCCAGGTTTGTGGAAACAACTCGGCGCACATATGTCCAGCTTAAAAGACAGTTTAAAAAAATTAGCTGCTGCCGGATTTGAATCGCTTCCTCTGACGGTACAACCGGAGTGGGAAAAGAGCTTTGTGCAGGAGGAAACAATGCTCGTGCAACTAGTGGTTTCGCATGTTGAGTCCTGCAGGGTATTACTGCAAATGATTGAAAGGTATACCCCGGATGAACTGAATAAGATTACCAAAATAATCGTAGATCAGATACCAGCGGATTTCACTTATGAAGAAGCCGTGCTGTATCAACAGGATTATTACAAGGCGCTGGTAAATTTTAAAAAAGAATTTAAAGAAGAGAAAAACCTGTGGGATAAGTTCCTGGATATTTTGGCAGGGGGAACACATCAGCCACCATCCGAACGGGTGATGATGGAAAGATGGCTTGATGGAGAAAAGGGCGATCTATAAAATAAACCGGCATACAAAAAAACACGATAAGCAAACAGCATTATGTTGATTGCTTACCTAAAATATCCTTTACAATCTTTGCCGCATGTTCCCTGGAATTTTCAATAAACAGGCTGTGGGTATCCATGCCACCACAGATAACACCGGCCAGGTAAATTCCTTTGATATTGGTTTCATGGGTATCGTCGTGATACACCGGTGTGCGGTTGCCGTTATCACATAAATTAATACCCAGTTTTTCTAAAAAGGCAAGATTGGGCTGGTAACCGGTGGCAGCAATCACAAAATCGTTTGCCACAGCAATCATTCCATCCGGTGTATTGATCAATACCTCCTGTTCTTTAATCTCCTGAATGGTAGAATTAAAGTAAGCTTTGATCGAGCCTTCGTTTATACGGTTTTCAATATCCGGCTTAACCCAGTATTTTACCCGGCGACCAATGCTATCGTCCCGTATCACCATCGATACGGTTGCACCTTTGCGCCAGGTTTCCAGCGCCGCATCCACGGCAGAATTATTAGCCCCAACCACCAGCACTTTTTGAAAAGCATAGAAGCTGGGATCCTGGTAGTAATGCGTCACCTTGGGCAATTCCTCGCCTTTTACATTCAGCAAAAACGGGATATCATAAAAACCAGTGGCGATGATGAGGTGCTTTGCTTTGTATTCCCTTTTTGAAGTGGTTACAATAAAAAAACCGCCTTCTTTTGTTGTGTTCTTTACTTCTTCAAATAAATGAAGATTGAGGTGGCAGGCAATTACGGTCCTTCGGTAATATTCCAGTGCTTCGTTGCGGCTGGGCTTTGGATTGTTGCTTACAAACGGTATATCGCCAATTTCCAGTCTTTCGGATGTGGAGAAGAAAGTCATGTGAACAGGGTAGTTGTACAAGGAGTTTACCAACGCACCTTTTTCAATGATGAGATGCGACAAGCCAATTTTTGTTGCTTCTATGCCACAGGCCAAACCGATCGGTCCGCCGCCAATGATGAGCATATCGTAAATCGGATCGTTTGCCATGTAAGCAAAGCTAAATGAATAGCAGAAGATTAGAATGATTGAGGTTTAACAGGCGTATTTAAAGCACTTCAATCAGTTATCAGCATTTGTTAACTCTTTTGATGGAGATAAATTTTCAATGGCGGTTAAATAGATCTTTCTAAATTCCACCTCAGCACCTTCTGCCTGCAGGGCAATCTGGCCCTGGGAGGCCGTGCAGTTAAATCCATCATTCACCAGGTCGCCGTTAACCCACACTTTGATTGTATTTTGAAAACACTCAATCGACATAGTGTTCCATTCACCCAATTGTTTTTCGGAACTGTCTGTAAGGTTGATAATCCTCCGTTCCTTTCCTTCGGTGATGCCCCAATTGACTTTCGGGCCACGGCGTTTCTCCATTTCCGGAACACTGATATCTTCACCAATACACCAAAAGTCCCCGGCATTCTGGTGCATCAGTTGGCATTCAATAGACTGGGGAAACATTTTGTACAGGACCCTCGGTCTGGATGCATGTACCAATACACCACAATTTCCGGGTGCAGCAGCAAACCGGTATTCTACCACCAGGCGGTAGTTTTTGTAAAAAGCATCGGTGATCAAATGCCCGTTCGGCTTACCCATACTTACCAGTAAGCCATTCCTGGTAATGAAAGGATTGACAGCGTTCTTACTGGTATCATTTTCAGGTACATCTACATGCCATCCACTCAAATCTATGCCATTGAAAAGATTGGTTGACTGGCCGGATGACTGTACTGAAAAAAATACAGTTGCAATCATTGTGAGGGAAATTATATTTTTCATTTTTAATCAGTTGCGGTTTATTTGTAAAATCAAATATTGTTTCAAGGATTAAATTTCTGCAGTTGCATTTCAAATATTAACACGGATCAGCGGATAAAAACACCTGTTTATTAAAAGCGTTGTTGGCATGGTTTTATACCTGATTAATTAAAATATATCTCACTGCAATAATAAAACTTATTATCATGTCAATTAATCTTTTAGAAACAGTACAACAGCAATTAGGGTACCCGGCTTTGCAAAAGATAGATCCTAACACACAAGAGGTGGTGGTAGATGACAAAAGCCCCAATGAAGACAAATTCAGCCAGGCTGCTATACCTGCCGTACTTACAGCGTTCTATAAATATGTGCAGACGGATGAAGGCGCAACAGAATTTTTACGGGGCGAATTTTCTACAAATTGGGTAAGTAAAATTTTTATCGATCATAAACAGGAAATTGTGCAAACAATTGCTGCATACTCAAATCAACCAGTTGAAGACAGTATTACAAAAATGAATGCTATCGCCAATGAAACGGTAAAAGCTGTGAAAGCAAATTTACCTGCTGATGCCAGGATCAAAGACGTAAAGCTCTTTTTCAGCAACCAGCGGAATAATATTTTGCTATACCTGCCTGCTGCCCTTCAAATGGGTGATTTGCTTCATGATGATACATTGGATGATAATACCAATAAAATGGAAGGACCGATATCCAGTTTAATGCATAGTATTGGTTCGGCATTTTCCAACCCGGTTATATCAGAAGAAATTAAAAATCCTTAAACGCTTACAACAAATCAAGATTAAGGCCACCCCATGTTTAAACAGGGTATCTTTTTCATTTCTCCATCAACAGGTAAACGTAACCGTTGTGAATAAAAAATAAATTATTATTTGTCCTTTATTTGCGGCCATTGCTTATCCGCTTTTTCAATTAAATGTTGCTGGTCTTTTAACCAAAACGCCTGTACCTTTTTGTTATAGTTAAAATACAGTTTACCGCCCACAATTGTTCAGGTATCAATTTCCGTTGGTGCCTTGTATCTTTCTGAAGTGCCGGAAGCACAATATCCTCCGTATTGCGGAGCATAGTTTTCAGGCATAGCTTTAAAGGCATTGAGGTGCTATTGGCTAGCAAACAACCAGTTAGTATTTTGCCAGGTGTATGCAAATTGCTCACTTCCTTTTACCGGTTTTTTTTCTGTAAAAAATGCTACTGCATCATACCCATGAACAGCAATTCCTCCGGTATTAAAAGTTGGAGCCTTTTGAGCCATCACAGCAATGGTGAGCGATAGGCCAAACCCGGTTGACATCAATAATTTTTTCATTCCTGTAATCTTTTATTTACAGTTATTACGTTCCGGGTTAGCATTCCTTACAAGGGTAGCTATTTATTTTATCTCCGTTACTTCAGAAAATTCGGGTGCACTCCAAATAGTCGCAACATTAAGTGATTACTTAATATTGCCGTTACGGCGCTAAGGCGTTTTTATTTCTTATATAACGTCGTAACGGCAATTCACTGATTCTCTACTTCCAAAATAAATAGCGACATTTTGAAATGCACCCTAAAATATTTGTGCTGATAATTGAAGAAAAATGTTTTTATCTTCATAATCACTAAAACCTATTCAAATGGATACTCAAAACCTGCTGGGAGAAGAAATAACTCCCGCTCTGACCCCTACATCGGATGAAAGAACGATGGCTATTTTATCGCACATACTCTGCCTTGTTGTGGGGTTCATCGCGCCGTTGATCATTTATCTTATAAAAAAAGATGAATCTGCTTATGTAGGGAACACGCAAAAGAATCCCTCAATTTCCAGATAACACTGTTCATCATTGGGTTTGTACTGTTTATTACCATCATTGGCATATTGTTAATCTGGGTATTAGGAATCATCAATTTAGTATTTGTTATCATTGCCACTATCAAAGCCAGCGAAAATAAACTGTACAAATACCCATTCAATTTCAGGCTGATAAAATAGTGCTGCTAAACCGGATGCATTTTTTTCGCAACAAAATGTGCATATCAATGTGCCGAACAGGTGCAAAACGATAGCGGAAAAAACTTGCACTATAGCTAACAGCGGTATACCTTTATATCACAATAAGAGAACAGAAATTTGGAAACAAAAAGAAGTTTTCTGAAGGTTGCAGCGAATCCGTAAAAAGATGAAATGTGACCACGAAACCATCGGGTTAGTAAGTATAAAAGTGCAAACTGATATATGAACAAAACTTGATGGTTTTTTATTTGTATTTTATATCTCCTCATTTATTTACCTGCCTGCATTTTATTTGTTGATTTTACCTGCGTTTCAAAATATTGGTATGCTATTTTCATAGAAGGCTGTAGCAGCATGAGAAGACCCATACTATACCTGCAATAACAAACAGTAGGGTTTCACGCAAATTCCGATGGAGCAATCCAAAAATTAAGACAGGCAAATGAAAATAAAGCTAACCAGTGTAAGGGTAAACGACCAGGAAAAGGCACTTCAATTTTATTCAGCGATATTGGGCTTCGTTAAAAAACAGGATATTCCAATGGGTAAGTTTAAATGGTTGACCGTAGTATCACCCGATGGCCCGGATGATATAGAACTGTTACTGGAACCAAACAGCACCGCTGCTGCTCAAACTTACCAGCAAGCCCTTTTGGAACAGGGTATTCCGGCAACTGCGTTCCAGGTGGATGATATCCAGGCGGAATATGCAAGGATGATAGAACTGGGTGTGACATTTACCGTACAACCTACCGAGGCTGGCCCGGCTACCATCGCAATTTTTAATGACACCTGCGGTAACCTGATACAGATTTACCAGGTGTGATAACGGGCTGTAATTTTTTACCACTTACGAAAGCCCGTTTTTGTAACCTCATGTTACTCATGGAATAACGTGGCCCTATACCACCCCGTTCCCCCTAAAATAAACTCCACATTTATATAAAAAGCTGAATAAAATGACTATTTTGTTCAACCTCTCCATCCACTTGCAAAAAATTCCGGCCTGTAAATTTTAGTAACCCGCAAATTTAAGTGTATGCTTCGTAAATTAATTATCAACGGCAGTGAGAACGATATAGCCCTTGAGACTTCGTCCCCCGAGGGCTTTGAACTGGTAAAGTCAGTAACTGTAAGCAACACCCGTAGCCTTACCTCCCGGAAAGAAATACCCGTACACAACAACGATGATATTGTGGAAATAAAATTTGAGGACAGCAGTACCTGGATCGGCAATGCCACCGAATTCCAGGAAATATTTAACCTGTCGGGCAAGCGGGGTATAGATGATGACGGCTTTGAAGTACCTACTGCCCTGCAAACCACCAGCGACCGGAATATCATCCAGGACCTTGCCATAAACGTATTCAATTTCTTTAAGAAAAAACAAACTGCCATTGTCGGAAATGCAGTACATGAACTGGCACAAAAAGTTGAAGACAAAGTACAACCGCAGCCCGGGCTTTTTTTACTTGACACTGCAATGCGAAAAAAAGTGGCCGGTACTATCACCGGCGTAAATAAACCTTTCTTATTATTCATTCACGGCACCCACTCCAATACCGAAGGTGCTTTTGGTGCACTTACAGATAACCGCCAATTTGGACTGTGGAATTATATAACCAGTACGTATGGCGAAAACATTTTAACCTTCGACCATAAGACGTTTACGCAATCCCCTTTGCAAAATGTGGTGGACCTGCTGCAACTATTGCCTGCCAACTGTATACTACATTTAATTACCCATAGCCGGGGTGGTTTGGTGGGAGATATCCTGGCAAGATGCAATGCTGCAAATTCGAATATTGGTTTCAGCGATACAGAAATGGGCGTGTTTGCAGAAGGCAGTGCCAGTAAAAAATATATGGCCGACATTAATGCCCTGGCCAGGAAGAAAAACATAACCATACAAAAATTCATCCGGGTAGCAAGTCCATCGATGGGTACCTCTTTGCTGTCAGACCGGCTGGACCATTACCTGAATACCGTTTTAAATTTTATTGGCATTTCTACCGGCATCATTGCAAACCCTGTGTACAACGGCGTAAAATCTTTACTGGCCGAAGTGGCCGCCACAAAAAGTAACGTCGACGTATTACCCGGCATTGAAGCAATGGTACCCGATTCGCCCTTTATAAAAATGCTGAACAATCCAGCGAATATGATTGAGGCGCCACTCACGGTCATATCAGGCAACTGCACACTGCACGTAGAATTAAAAGCACTGCTGGTAATTTTAACCAAACTCTATTTCCGCCGCAAAAATGATATGGTGGTAGATACCTGGTCGATGTATTTTGGCACCCCCCGAAAAAAAGATATTTGGTTTTTCCTGGATGATGCAAAAGGAACAGATCATATCCATTATTTCCGCAGCAAAGATTCACAGGAAGCGATGGTAAGGGCATTGAGTGCCACTACCGACATGATAAGCGGTTTTAAAACGTTGCAGGAAGCTGATATATCTGATGCCAACAGGAATGCGGCCTTACCATTCATTTCGGCGGAAGTAAAAATGGACCTTGACAGGATAACCGGTACAAAACCGATCGCTGTTATTCTGCCGGGCATTATGGGTAGCAACCTGTACCGCGACGATAATAAAGTGTGGGTTGACTTCTGGAGTTTTGTAAAGGGTGATTTGGTAAAGTTAGACATCAATGCAGCCAATATTTCCGCACCATCCCTGATGGGCAGCAGCTACCGCAAACTGGCTAAATATTTAGGAGGTAAATATGATGTGCTGCCCTTTGCATACGACTGGAGAAAATCATTGACGGATGAAGCAAAAAAATTAGATGACTGCATCAAAATATTATTAACAAAAAAACAACCGGTTCATGTTATTGCCCACAGCATGGGCGGTGTACTGTTCAGGGAATTTATCCTGTTGCAGGGATCGCAATGGCCGAAGCTTAACAGTACACCCGGTTTTAAAGCACTGTTGCTTGGTGTGCCATTGGGCGGTTCTTTTTTAATACCGGAAACATTAAGTGGTAGGGGCGGCAACATCAGCAAGCTAAGCAAGCTTGATTTAAAGCATGGCAAGAAGGAATTGCTGGAGATATTTTCCCAATGTCCCGGTCTTTATCATTTACTACCGCTGAGCAGTACCCCCTATGATTTTGCAAAAACAAAAACATGGCACGACCTCTTAAACAATTCGCAAAATATTGGCACCCCTCCCGGAAATGATGTGATAAAAGCTTACACCAGTTTCAGGGACCACATCCTCAACAACAAAAACAACATCGACTATAAAAATATTATTTACATCGCAGGAAAATCAGAGTCCACCACCGCTACTTATGAAATTGCAGCCGATGGAAGGAACAATGGTGTGGTGTTTAAAAGTACTGCAGAAGGGGATGGTAGTGTAACCTGGGCTAGTGGCATACCGGAAGAACTGGTTCAACGGAATGCAGTGTACTATTGCACTACAGAACATGGCGAGCTGGCCAATGAACCGAACCTGTTCAATGCCTTTTCAGAATTACTGGAAACCGGCATTACCGCCAAACTAAGTAAAACACCACCGCTGACAAGAGGTGGCAGCCAGTTGGTTGATAATCCCAAATACGAGATCGTTCCGGTTGATGCAGCCAATATTGAACAGGTTGCAATGGGCGTAAGGAAAACCGAAAAAGAAATTACCACTGATACACCGTTAAAAATAACCATGAGCAATGGCGACCTCGCCTGTTCTCAATTCCCGCTGCTCACAGGCCATTTTTTCAAAGATGGTATCATGAGTGCAGAGCGTGTACTGGATACTTGCTTTAATGGAATGCTCAGGGAAAAACATGCATTGGGGCTGTACCCGGGCAATGTAGGCACCAATGAAATATTCCTGTCTTACACCGCAACACCTAAAGGAGCCGTAATAGTGGGCCTGGGTGAACTAGGAGAACTAAATGGCTATAAACTGGAGCTGAGTGTAACACAGGCCGTTAGTAAATACCTACTGGAGCTGAGGGATTTTGAAGCGTTGAATAAAGAAGAATTCAACAATGTTTTTCATTCAGGTGTAGGCATTTCAGCTTTGATAGTAGGGTGTGGTTATGGTGGCCTCAGTATTGAAAGCTCGCTCAAATCTATTTTAGTTGGTATAAAAAAAGCCAACAGCAGTATTGAAGGATTAAACAATGCTTCGTTAAGAAAAATAGAAACAGTGGAATTTGTTGAGTTGTATGAAGACCGCAGCCTGCAGGCATTTTACACCTTAAAAAAACTAGAAGCCGATCAGCACCTGAATATTGTGCTGCCTTACAACAAAATAAAAAGACTGCCCGGAATAAGAAAAAGGGTACCGCTGGATTACCAGCAGGATTGGTGGCAACGGGTATCTGTTGCGGTGGAAACAAGCCCTGCCTACTGCCTTAAATTTTCCGCTTCCACCGGCTCTGCCAGGGAAGAAGTACGCAACCTCAACAGCAACCCGGTGATCATCCAGCATTTTATCGATAAAATATCTGCTGACGATACGTGGAATCCACAATTGGCCAAAACAGTATTTGAGTTGCTGGTGCCGAATGATTTTAAAGATGCAGTAAGAAACCAGTATAATATCCTGTGGAAACTCGATAAATACGCTGCAGCATTTCCATGGGAATTGCTGCAGGACAGCGCCACACAAAGCAAGCCGCTGTGTGTAAATGCCGGCATGATACGCCAACTGGCCACTTCTGATTATCGTACCCAAATAAAACGTTCGTATGCCAACAATGCATTGGTAATCGGCGACCCGGAGCTGGAAGGTTTTGTACAACAATTACCCGGCGCAGCCGAGGAAGCAATGAAGGTTACTGATATTATCAGCAACAATGGATTTAAAGTAACCTCGGTTATTAACAAAGGCTTCGCAGATAATTTGCAGGCCCTGTTCCAGGAAGAATATAAAATGATACACCTTGCAGGACATGGTTTTTTTAATGCAGAAAAGATAGACCCCGATTGTAAAAAAATTATTCCTTCAGAAGGTGGCATGGTGATCGGCAAGGGGATTTTTTTAACAACCAAAGAGATTAACCAGATGAGCCTGGTACCGGAATTTGTGTTTGTAAACTGCTGCTACCTGGGTAAAATGGATGGTGCAGCAGAAGCGCTATCCCAGCAGCATTACAAGCTGGCTGCCAACCTGGGTGTACAGTTGATTGAGATGGGCGTAAAAGCGGTAATTGCAGCAGGCTGGGCGGTGGATGACAATGCTGCCCTGTTGTTTTCAGAAACTTTTTACAATCGAATGTTTGGCGGCGCCAGCTTTGGTGATGCCGTACAGGATGCAAGGAGTGAATGTTTTGAAAAATACCCAGGCAACAATACCTGGGGTGCATACCAGTGTTATGGCGATCAGTTCTATAAATTCACCTCGATTTCCAGTGCAAAAACTAAATACTACAGTTATATATTGCCCATGGAAGCGGAAGTGGACCTTACCACTTTGTACAATCGGGTAATGGGAGGCAGGCACGACCATGACATGGATCCATTGGTGGATGAACTGAAAGCCATCAGTAAAGCAATAGATAAATCAGCCATCAGAAATGGTGCTATTTCAGAAATGGAAGCCAAAATATGGATGGCGCTGAATAAACAGGATATCGCCATTGCCAAAATTAGTGACATGCTGAAATTTGAACAGGCAGACTATACTGTCAATTCGCTCGAAAACTTATACAGCCTCCATATTAAGGTGTCAGGAAATATCCCTGATAAAACAGCAGCAGACATACAGGCAATCATTGATAATTTTTCGTACCTGCTTAAAATTGGTGATACTTCCCAGCGGCATTTGCTGCTTGGCATGGCCAATAAAATTTTGTTTACGAAATCTACAACGGAAACTGAAAAAATAAATGCTTTAAAAAATACCACCAGTGAATACAAACAGGCCTATGATATTGCAAGGAAAAATGACAGTGGTATAATTGACCCGCTCTGCAACTGGCTGCAATTGGAAAGCATATTATTACTGGTTGATAAAAAAGGAAAAGCAGACTGGGGCAAAAATTCTGTTAACAGGTACAAATTACCCACAGTAAAGTCTGCCATTGGTTCTTTAGACAAAATACTTGCGGCAGATATTGACCAGGAAAGAGATTATGAATTTTGGGATGCCCTGAATGATGCCAATGTGCTGCTCACAAAGCTGTGCCTGCAGCCCGGCAACATACAACCGGCAGACATTGCAGCAGTAGCAAAGAAATACTGGATTAAAGCCGGTGCCAGGGCCAAATTGAGCAATGGACTGGAACACCTGAATTTACTGATAACAGCAGCCAGCCTGTCCAAACAGGCCAAAGCAAAAACACTTATAAAAGCTTTGGAGCAGTTGCATGAGTTGCTGAACAGGGAACACAGTTAATTGAAAGCAACAGCGCATTCAATTTTTACGGAGCAGGGCTGGCATGCCCAAATGGGAACGGAGTGCCAGGCTTGCTAAACACAGCGCTATCAGAAGCAGCGCATTGTTAACTATTTTCTAAACACAGACAGGCTGCGATGGTGAAGAAGAAACTTCCAGCTTAATAATTCCATTCCTCCTACATTTGCTCTCTCAAAATACGCTATGCAACTAATACCGGTAAATGATGCCGCTGCTGCAAAAGAATTTTTACAGGTGTCCGTGAACTTATATAAAAACGACCCCAAATGGATCCGTCCGCTGGACAGGGATATTGATGAAGTATTCAATAAAGAAAAAAATAAAGCCTTTCGTTTTGGTGAAGTGGTGCGTTGGAATTTAAAAGATGATGACGGGCAACTGATTGGACGCATTGCCGCATTTATTAATAAAAAATATAAAAATAAAGGCGATGATGTGCCGGTTGGGGGCCTGGGGTTTTTTGAATGCATCAACAACCAGGAAGCGGCTGATTTACTGTTTGATAATGCGAAACACTGGCTGTTACAGCATGGTATGGAAGCAATGGACGGCCCCATCAACTTTGGGGAAAGAGACAAATGGTGGGGATTGGTAACAGCCGGATTTAGCGAACCCCTGTACTGCATGAATTACAACCCCCGCTATTATATTGAGTTATTTGAAAATTACGGGTTTCGCTTATTTTTCAACCAGGTGTGTTTTGCGATAGACCCAGAGAAGCCACTGTCAGCAAAAATTCATGAACGCCATCAGCACCTGGCAGCCACTCCCGGCATCAGTTCAAAATTGATTGACAAAAATCAGTTGGATAAATTTGCAATGGATTTTACTACCGTGTACAACAGAGCCTGGGCTGGCCATGGTGGCCTGAAGCAATTAACTAAAGAGCAGGTGATGCTGATGTTTAAAAAGATGAAACCGGTGATTGATGAACGCATCATTTATTTTGCCTACTACCAGGAAGAACCCATCGGCACGTTTTTAAACCTGCCCGACCTGAACCAGTATTTTAAATATATGAACGGGAAATTTGGCCTGCTGCAAAAATTGTATTTCTTCTATCTCCAAAAATTCAGGCCATCCAAAAAATTCTGCGGCCTTGTATTTGGCGTGGTGCCCGAATGGCAGGGAAAAGGCGTGGATGCTTACCTTATTGGAGAATGTTCTAAAATAATCCAGGTGCCTTCCAAACCGTATACGGCTTATGAAATGCAGTGGATCGGTGACTTTAATCCCAAAATG